>OJGU01000267.1_pt1 | contig 34533 bp, 27 predicted proteins | sample 1594741 | NCBI WGS metagenome assembly OJGU01 (sample SAMN05416841, study PRJEB24817) | seawater metagenome | isolation source: Sea water | place: Canada:Atlantic | collected 2013-07
CGAAGGCAGCGTCTCCCGCGACAGCGAGCTGTGGACTCGGCTGGAGCAGCGCAACTTCCTACGGGAGACCTACCGCGTGCACGAGGCCGCCGCGGCGCTGCGCGAGCGGAAGCACTTCCTCGACCAGGGGCCGCTGCTGCACATGCTGGTGGTCACGCTGCGCTGCAACGAAACCTGCCTGTACTGCCATGCCTCGCGGGCGAACATGGACCAGGTTCAGACGGACATGTCCAAGGAGACCGCCGAAAAGGCGGTGGACATCATCCTGGCCAGCACCAACTCGTTCGTCACCATCGAGTTCCAGGGCGGCGAGCCCTTGGTCAACTTCGAGGTGGTCAAGCACGTCGTCGAGTACGCGCTGAAGAAGAACGCCGAGGTCGGCAAGCGGCTCGAGTTCACCATGGTCAGCAACATGTCGCTGATGACCGAGGAGAAGCTCGACTTCCTCCTCGAGCACAAGGTCCAGATGTGCACCAGCATCGACGGGCCCGAGAAGCTCCACAACTCGCAACGCAAGCTCAATACGCTCGATGCGTTTCAGAAGGCGCGCTACTGGATCCACCGAATCAACGAGCGCTACGGCGAGATGGGACTCGACAAGACGCTCTATCACGTCGAAGCCCTGCTCACGCTCACCAAGACCTCGCTCGCGCAACACAAGGAGATCATCGACACGTACGTTGCGCTGGGCTGCAAGACGATCTTCTTGCGTCCGGTCGACCCGTTTGGCTTTGCGGAGCGCACGCGGCTGAAGATCGAGTATCCGCGCAGCGACTACCTCGAGTTCTATCGGCGAGCCGTCGATTACATCCTCGAGCTCAATGCACAGGGCGTGGAAATCCTCGAGCGCTACGCGAGCATCTTCCTCACCAAGATCCTGCAGGGCACCGACCCCAACTTCCTCGATCTGCGAAGCCCTTCGGGCACCGGGATCGGCGCGCTCGCCTACAACTACGATGGCAGCATCTACACCTGCGACGAAGGCCGGATGCTGGCGGCGATGGGCGACGACGCGCTGAAACTCGGCCACGTCAACGAAAGCAGCTATCGCGAGCTGATGGGGCACGACACGGTGCGAGCGGTGGCGTTGGCATCAAACCTCGATGGCCAGCCCGACTGCGAGCAGTGTGCCTACAACCCGTTCTGCGGCACGGTTCCGGCGCACAACCTCAAGACCCAGGGCTCGATCTACGGGCACATGCCCGACAACAACATCTGCATGGTCCACAAAGGCATCCAGGACTACTTGTTCGAGAAACTCGGCGAGGACAACCCGGACACCGACAAGGCGTTTGAGCGCTGGACCACCATTCGGCCGCGAGAGCACTTCGTGCACGAGGACGAATGAGGCGACTCGCGCTCGGGGTTGGGGTGGCGACGTTGAGCTGCTCGGCCGCGCCCGCCCAGGAGGCCAGCGGTGCGGATGGCGGGTCCGTCACCACCGGAAACTCCGGCTCCGCGTCGAGCGGACCTTCGCCAACCTCGGGGGTAACCCCCGGCTCGAGCGGCAACCCCGAGCCCGGGTCCTCCAGCACGAGCGCGCCTGGCTCGAGCAGCACCGGACAGTCCACGTCCACAGAGGGCTCGAGCACGAGCACGGGGGACGCCGCGGCCGAGTACTGCCCGCCCACGCTCAGCGACGCTGTCCTGCCGTGGCGAGAGGCCTACGACGTCCACTTTGCGAACACGGACTCGATGCGCTCGGCACTGGGAAGCCTCCCCAGCGGCAGCGGGCACTGGGGCCAGACGTATACGCTGCGCAGCTTGGTGCTCATGTACGAGCTGACCGGCGAGCTCGCCTACCTGCACGAGCTGATGTGGCAGGCCAACACCCTCGCCGATCTTGCGGGCGACGACGCCACGTGGCCCACGGGGGTCTGCGGCAACACGTTCTCGCACAGCACCGTCGTCATCGACGGCCGCTTTCTGACCCCGCTGCTGCGTGCCGCGTGGTGGATGCAGAACTCGAGACTTGCGGACGATGAAGTGCCGAGCATCGACGGACTCGACTTCGAGGGCGCGACGTATGGCGACATCGCCGAGTCGTACGCGGCGCTGGCCACCGAAGTGCTCGCGAGCCACGAGGGGGACCGCATCTCGATCGCGTCCGAGTCGTTCGGGCCCGAGAGCGGAAACCCCAGCCTCTACTACCGATTCCCAAACAGCTACACCTGCGTCGCATCCGACGTGATGCCGTTCAACTACGCCAACAGTGCTGGCACCGCCTACGCCGAGCTGTGGCACCTCACCGGCGACGCCGACGCCCGAACGCAGGCAGAAGAGCTGCTCACCTTCTGGTGGAACCGAACCTACGCCTACGAGCCCTCCCCCGGGTCCACGCGGTCCCGCTGGTACGGCTACCGGGGCGAGCTGGGCGAGCGCTTCAATCCCGACGACGACACCCATCGCGCCGAAGATATCGGGCACGCCGACATGACCAGCAGCTTCGCCGACCGCATGTTCACGTTTGGCCTGGGCAGCCTCAACGCCACCCGCATGGACCAGGTCGCCATGGCCAGCAAGCGATGGGTCGACCGCGTCCTGAGCACCGACGACGCACCCTCGTACGCGATCACCAACGACGACCACGACGGCGAGTGGCGAGACCTCTTCGACCACCTGCCGATGTCGTGTTACCGCGGCTCGATTCTAGAAGACCTCACCGCGCTCGCCCCGATCGAGCTCGCGAACGATGACGGTTCCTACCCGCGCGCGGTGATCGAGAACCTCGCCGAGTTCGCCTACTACACCGAGTATGCGGACTCGGTTTCGCCGTGTGGACCGACCTGCGGCGACGGGGTTTGTGGTGGCGCGGAGGACTGCGTGGGGTGTCCGGCCGACTGCGAGTGCCCCAGTGGGCAGTGCGACTAGCAGGTGAAGCGTCCCGATTCGGCCGACACTCGCTCGAACCCTCGAAGCCCAGAAGTCACAGCGCCCACCAGGAGCTGAAGCCGTAGATACGTGAGCCTGTGGGCACGCCAGTGTTGCTGCGATAGATCGCGGAGAACCCATCCGAGTGGTTGAAACCGGTGAACAAGGCCGGACCGGCACCAAAATCACCGATCTCGATCGCCTCCACCCTCCACCACAACGAATCCCAGAGCCTATTCCCGATGGTGTACCCGGTGTTGGTTCGGTAGATGCGAGATTCGCCGGCCTGGTTGCTGAGCCCAAAGAACAGCTCGGTGTTGCCATCTCCCTCGACGTCGCCGCCCGTCATCACGTCGACGGCCCAGTAGCCCCCAGGTGAGGTCCAAAACGGGCTCGAGCCCTGCCTGAAGATCCCCGTTTCCGAGGCGCGCTCATAGGCGACGAACAACTCGTCGTCGTTGTCGTTGTCGATGTCGACGAGCGCCAATGAATGAAACGTCGTCTCGTCGGAGCTGACGATGATGGTCCCCAAGGAGAGACCGCTGTCACTCTCTGAGACTGTGGAGAATCCGTCGTCGTAGCGGATCGCATGGAACAGCTCATCGTCACCGTCGCCGTCCCGGTCGCCGAGAGTCAACGCCGTCGTTCGCAATGCCGTGTGCGGCCCGTTGATCCGCACGAGGGCACCGTCGTATCGATACGTCGAGGAGAACACCGTGCCCGAGATGGTCTGCTCAAACGCGATGTAGAGTTCGTCGTCACCGTCACCGTCGATGTTGCCCGTCGCGAGATGGGTGACCTTGAAGTTCGGATTGGTGGGGTAGATCACCTGGGAAGTGGGGTTGGTGGCGGTGCCTCGGTAGATCGCGACGCCGCTGGGCGAATGAAACGCCGTGTACAACTCGGGGACCTGGTCGCCGTCCAGATCTCCGGCGGCCAAGATGTTTCCGCGTCGCGTCGGTATCGAGGAGACCTGTGCGTCCAAGCCATCGACCATCGCAGGGTCGGTTGGCTCCCAGGTGTCGCCGGCGCCGTCCTCGGTCTCCGCTTCTTCTTCGGTATCGGCTTCTTCTTCGAATGGTTCGACGGCCCCGCTGGACGCCAAGGCCATCTCGGATCCCTCGAGGCCTCGATCGGCGTCGTCGACGTCAGGATCGCAACCGCTACCGAGGCCCAGGCTAAAAGCCGCGAGGGTGATGACCTGCTGCCAACGAGAGTCGGGGAACCGGAGGGCGAGCCTATTGCGTGCCTGCATGTTGTTCCGGTTGTGCAGCCCGCGTGCCAAACACAACACGTTGCATTTCTGCTCTTGGCCTGCCCGCGTGGCTTCCGACATCCTTGCTGTCCCTGGGACCCGACCTGGGACTGTCCCAGGAGGTCCATGCCGAGTGTGCCCACGATGCGATCGTAGGCGTGCCGGGCGGTCTCCGAAATCCAACCGTCCGACCACACCGTCCAGCACCTCGACGCTGCGCGCGAGAAGCGAGCAGCGAGCAGCGAGCAGCGAGCAGCGAGCAGCGAGCAGCGAGCAGCGAGAAGCGAGCAGCGAGCGGCGGGTTCGATGGCTGAGAACCCCTCGCTGATCTCATCGAACGCCGCGTCGAGGGTACGCTGCGGCGGACGGAGGTGCCCACCGATGGCACGATCCGGTCACCGGAACGTTTGCGGTGGCGTACCAGAACGAAAGCGGCACGGTCTTCTTCCGAACGATCGGCCGCTGATCCACCGCAGGCGTGCGAGCTGTCCACCGCCTCGTGCCCAAGAACTGCTTGTGGTGGCGCGGAGGACTGCGTGGACTATCCGGCGGACTGTGAGTGCCCAAGCGCGCAGTGCGACTGACCCCCTCAGTAGACCATCGTGCGGTCCACGACTCGCTTCACGACGAACGGAGGGCTGGTCTTGCCATCGTCGACGATCACGGTTCGTAGAAACTGCGTCTGTGATTGCTTGTGCGGAATTAGGGTCGCGACCTCGGACAACGTTTCGACGTGCAATCCGCAGGATTCGAACTCGGCGTTCGGGTCCCCCGCGGCTTGATAGACAGAGGTCAGGAAGACGCGGACGAAACCATCGTGCTCACAGTCCGCACCGGTGCGCTCCACGACCATGCTCAGCCGCACACAAGCGTTCGGGTCCGAGCCCCCAGGGCAGGTCTCCAAGGCTCCCGCCGAAAACTGCGCCACAACGGGGGTCTGGTCACCTCCGAGTAGGATCTCCGCCGACCCGGACGTTCCTGGCTCAAACTTCCGCCCGTCCCAATATCCGACGAGCCAGTCCCACTCCCGCCTCGCGAAGGATTGAAAGAACTCGACATCGAACGTTCGGAAGAACTCGGCGAACTTTTCCTTCTCGGCCGCCTCGCCAAGCTTGATGATGCCCGCCATGGTCTCCTCGAGGCCGACGGTTCGCACGTACTCGTTCTCCGCGCTCAACCGCAGGTCGACGAGCACCATCGGGAGCGTCTGGTCAAGCAGCTCTGCGACAGGTCGGGAGCCGTTGGCCGGTTCCAGATGCGAGTACCGTACGCTGCGCTCTCCATCCACCCGACTCGTCGTCAGCAGCATGGTCGCGGAGCTCTCCTTGTCCTCCACGCGGCCCGCAAAGCCCCGCGTCATCCGGCGCGAGACGTGAACCTTGGCGGCGAGCGACTCCGGCCAATCGAAGGCGGGCACGAACGACGACGCAACCGTGCTGCCCGGACCGGGTGCCCCGGCTGGAACGGTCGGAGGACGCTTGGCCTCACCTCCACACGCGACGGCAAACGAAACCAGAACCAGAGCAAACCACCGGGGTGCCATCTCAGTCCCCGATGTACCACTTGGCGCGGCTCGAAATCGGCGGCACACAATGGGTGCCTACGTCCGATCTACGCCGGCCGGGGCACCGCCGGCTCAGCGGCGCAGGCGTCGAGCTCGACGCATCGCTTTTCGCTGCGCTCTGCGATCCCCGGACTGCCGGTACGCCTTGCCGAGCAGCACTTGGTGCGCGGGGTTCCTAGGCTCGGCTTCCGCGGCTTCGAGCGCGTACTGGACGGCGAGCGCGTGCTCGCTCCGCTCGAGATGGAGCTTGGCCATCGCGGCGGCGGAAGGCGCATCGAGGGAGTCGTCGAAGATGAGGATCTCCTCGTCGTCCTCCTCGTCGTCGAGGATGATGATGACGTCGTCCTCTTCGCCTTCAATCCCGGCGTTTGCGTCCTTCATCTCGGGATCGGCGTGGACGCGAGCCTCGGCAAGCATCGGCGCGACCTTCGTCATTTGCGTCATCATCGGCTTCGCGCCGGCACCGAGAGGTTCGATGCGCGCGGCCTCGGAGGGCGCTGCAAAGAACAGGCATCCGCCAGCCACGACGGTGGCGGTGGCAGCTGCACCCGCCCAGCGGAGCACATCAGGGAGCACGCGGTCTCGCCATCGCAACGGCCGCAGCTGGAGGGTGACAGCATCTTCGTCCACCATCCGAGCCTTCTGTCGGGGGGCGATCGCATCGATCGCGAATCCCGGCGCAAAAGGCTTGAACGGAGTGATCGATGGTGCGTCAGAGCTCATGTCGGATAAATCCCTACCCGAAGATGCACTGCGCCGCGGAAACGACCAAAAACCCGGCGCGTTTGGCCGATCACCAACAAAAACCGGGATCACTCGGGCCGCTGCGGAGACCTACCCAGCATGCAAGGCCTCAAGATCGCCATCCTCTCCGCTGTGTTCCTCGGCTTCGGCGCGGCTGGGTGCGACAGCGACGACACCAAACCGGCGGCGGATCCCAAGCAGAAAGCCAACGATGCTTGTGGTGCCGATGAGAAGGCGAAGACCGAAGGCAGCGCCTGCAAGGCGTGCTGCAAGGACAACGGCGTCTCGTCGTATCAGTTCGACGGCATGAACAAGACCTGCACCTGCGGGTAGCCACCGCGCGGCTGGCCTTCGTAGACTTCACGACCCCTCGGGTCCTGAAGTTTGCGAACGCCTCCATGTCGAAGCGAAAACCGACCGACGCCTCCCCCGAAGACTCCGCCCTCCCCCGCCGCGAGTTTCTCGGCGCCGCAGCGGGAGCGATGCTCACGACACTCGCGGGCTGCGGAGACGACGGCGCATCGCAGGCGGGCACCACGGGTGACGACACCGAGGGCGACACCGAGCTCCCGCCGGAGACGTCCTCCACGAGCGGGGACGGGAGCGAGAGCAGCACCGGCATGTCGCCGGACGTCCCGGACGATCCGGTGCCAGGCCTGCCCTGGGACCCAGCGGCGATTCAAGAGTCGACCGAGGTCTTCCCGCGGACGCCGATGGCCGGCGAGATGAAGCCGACCTCGTTTCTCATCGCGGGCCACGTCGCGACCGGAGACGACGTCACGGTCCGGGTGTGGCAGCCCGGGGAGATCGAGGGCGAGGTCTACCTGGCGTTCGAGCAGGCGGTCACCCCGGACGAGAATGGCTTCTTCAAACAACCGGTGGAGGCGCTGACCGGGGGCGAGTGGTACGCGTATGGTCTGTTCGCTGGGGACCCCGACGCGGGGTTCTCGACCCGGAGCCTGCTTGGCCGGGTCCGCACCGCGCTTCCGGAGGGCTCACTCGAGCCGGTTCGCATCGCGATCGCGGCGTGCATCGGCCGCTCGGGGATCTTGCCCGAGTACGTCGAGCCCGACGAAACGCAGCCCGCGGCACCGTGGGAGAGCATGCTCCGCGCGGCCGAGCAGGAGTACGACGTGTTCATCCACCTGGGGGACCAGGGCTACCTCGACCGGATCTACGACGCCGGAGGCAGCTACGCGCAGTACCTCACCGCCTGGGGTGTGCTGCACGGCGGCGGCTACCGAGACGTGTATCCGCGCAGCGGTCTGCACTTCACGTGGGACGACCACGAGGTGACGAACAATGGCTCGGTCGACCCTTGGACCACCGACCGCACCGAGCTCGAACGCATCGCCAACGCCCGCCAGGCCTACTACACGGTGATGCCGACCGACGCGGACGATCCCGCCGCCCAGCCGCTGTGGCGCAGCTTTCGATGGGGCGACACGGTCGAGTTCATCGTGCTCGACTGCCGCTCCGAGCGACAAGAGCCCGAGTCGGGGGTGTACCTCGGAGAGGCCCAGTTCCAGTTCCTGCTCGACCGGCTCCGCGACAGCCCTTGCCACTTCAAGTGCATCGTCAACTCGGTGCCATTCTCCAGGCTCAACCTGCCCAGCGGCGGCGTCGGAGACATCCTCGTCAATCCGGAGGACCGCTGGGAAGGTTACGTCACCCAGCGCGCCGAGCTGCAGGCCTTCGTCGACGAGAACGACCTGCGCAACATCCTGTGGGTCACCGGGGATGTGCACATGTGCTTCGTGGGTCAAGTCGACGGCAGCCCGACGACCCCAGGCGAGTCGATGTGGGAGGTCTGCGTGACCTCCGGGAACACCAACCCACTTGCGAGCGACGTCCCGCCCGGACAGTTTCCGTGGGCATCCCAGTATCCGCACGTGCCCGTGATCGAGTTCAATCCGGAGACGGACTCGGTACACGTCGACTTCGTGGCGCTGGATGGGACGATCTCCGAGAGTCGCGATCTGCAGCTGGGGTAGGTGCACCCGACTCCCGGAAGGCGCGTTGCGACGCGCTGTGACGTCCGAGCACCAGTTTTTTCGAGAAACCTTAAACCGCCCGGTCGGTGGTGGAACGACCCCTGCTGAGGGCGAGGCGCAAGGCGGCGCATGTTCGGCCTTGGAGGCTGACCGTGGAGTCCGTATGTTTGTTGCGCACCGTGGCCGAAGAACTCGAACTCCTGCGGTCGTGGCAGCAAGGCGATGCTGCAGCTGGACGTACGCTGGTGGAGCGCCACTTCAAGTCGGTGTACCGGTTCTTCGTCAACAAGGTGCCTTCCCAGGCCGCGGACCTCGTTCAAGAGACCTTCCTGGCATGCATCGAAGGGCAGGCGCGCTTCCGCGGGGCATCGAGTTTTCGAACCTATGTTTTTGCCATCGCCCGACGCCGGCTGTATCGGTATTGGCGAGACAACAAGGGCGACCACGCGACGGAGCTGTCGGTGGCGGAGTTGGTCGCGCAGGCCGGATGTCCGGCGGATGCGCTGGCGATTCACCAGGAGCAGAAGCTGCTGCTTCGCGGCCTGAGAAAGCTTCCACTCGAGACACAGATCCTTCTCGAGTTGGCCTACTTCGAGGGGTTCACAGACCGAGAGCTCGCCGAGCTCGAAGACATCCCCGTGGGCACGCTCAAGAGCCGGCTTCGCAAAGCTCGTGCAACCCTGGCAGACGCCATGAGCACGATCGCGTCGGGTGCCCTTCTGGAGTCGACGACGCACGACCTCGACGGGTGGATCCGAGGGATTCGCGAACGCCTTGCCCAACGCGCTCCCGGCTAGCACGACGGTGACCCGATGCACGACCCCACCGACGAAACCCTCGCCAGTACGGCGCAAGAGGAGCCATTGCTCCGTGGCGACGTGCTCGAGCGTGGCGCGTTGGTCGGGCGCTACGTGGTCGTTGCCGAATTGGGGCGCGGCGGCATGGGCACGGTCTATGCCGCCTACGACCCGGAGCTTGATCGCAAGGTAGCCCTCAAGCTCCTTCACAGTGCCAACCCGCCCAGCGAAGAGCGGGCCAAGGCAAATGTCATGAACGCGCTGTTCGGCGACGCCAAACCGGATTCGCCTTCACCGCCGGCACGTTCGAGCGAGCAGTCTCGCCTGCTCCGCGAGGCCCAGGCCGCCGCCAAGATCAACCACCCCAACGTCGTGACCGTACACGACGTCGGAGAAGTCGGCGGTCGCATTTTTGTGGCGATGGAGTACATCGACGGCCCGACCCTCGGTGACTGGGCGCAAGAACGACGAGACAACTGGAAAGCGATCTTGGGTGTGCTTCTTGAGGCCGGCGACGGATTGGCCATGGCCCACGCGCACGATCTCGTCCACCGGGACTTCAAGGCCGACAACGTGATGGTCGACGACACTGGCCGAGCGCGCGTCATGGACTTCGGCCTCGTGCGGGCGAGTGGAGACACGGGACCCGTCGGCCCCATCGCGCCCACCGAGAACGCCCTCGACCTCTCCTTGACCCGCGCAGGGGCGGTCATCGGTACGCCGGCATATATGTCTCCGGAGCAGTACGCCGGCTCTGGCGTGGGTCCGCAGAGCGACCAGTTCAGCTTCTGCGTGACAGCGTGGGAGGCTCTGTACGGCGAGCGACCCTTCACGGCCGACACGCTCATCGAGCTGGCGGTACGCATCACGGAGGGCCGACGAAACCCTCCTCCAGGGGACACACGCGTGCCCGGCCACGTGCGACAGGTCCTCGAACGCGGCCTGACGACAGACGCCAGCCTTCGCTACCCGACGATGCGAGCCCTCTTGGTCGACCTTCGCCGCGATCCCGCGCGCCGCCGGAGGTGGCTGGCCGCAGGCGTCGGCGGTGTCGCGCTGCTGTCGGGATCGACGGTGTTCGGACGCATTGATGACGCCCGCGTCGCGGCGGAATGCAGGGACGATGCGGCCTCGATCGACGAGGTGTGGAACGACGCCCGCAGGGAAGAGGTCGGACAGGGCCTACGTGCCACGGGGCTCCCCTACGCCGAGACAACGTTCACCAAGACCGTCCCGTGGCTCGACGCCTATGCAGACGCCTGGAGTATGGCTCGGGGGCCCGCCTGCGAGGCCGCACGACGGGGCGAGAAGGAGCTCGGACGCAAGGCACTGGAGTGTCTCGACGAGCGCAGGGCGGCGCTGGCCGGACTCGTTCGCAGCCTCAGCAACGCGAACCCGACCACGACCCGCGCCGCAGTCTCGAACGCCACGAACCTCGCTCCGATCGAGGACTGCGCAGATCCGGTTGCACTCGCCCGCTTGCCGCCTTTGCCCAGCGATCCCGAACAGCAGGAGGCGGTGCTCGCGGTGAAGAGACGCCTCACCGAGGCAGACATTCTCCAGCGCGCCGGCGAGGTTGACGAGGCCTTCGCCACAATCGAGGGGCTCGCGGTCCGAGCCGAAGCGTTGGAACGCCCAGTCCTGATCGGGAAGATCCAATACCTCACCGGAGCGCTTCACGAAGCACGGGGAGACTACGCGGCGGCCGAGGGCGTGCTCGCCCACAGTGCGCTCGCACTCGCCGAGGTCGGAACCCCGCGCGCTGATGGACACGCCGGGGACGCCGCGATGCGTCTGGCGCTGGTGGTCGCCGATCGCCAGTCTCGGCACGAAGAGGGCATGGTGTGGGGTCGTTGGGCCGAGGCGATGCTGCGCCGAGCCGGACTCCACGATGGCCTGCGCGGCGCGGAGCTCCACACCGAGCTCGGGCAGATCGCGACCAACCACGGCGACTATCAAGAGGGCCTCACTCGTTACGGGCGCGCGCTGGAGCTCCGCAAGAGCCTGCTCGGGAGCACCCATCCTCTTGTCGCGACCTCGCTCAACAACCTGGGCTCGGTCCACTCGGCGATGGGGCGCTCGGACGAAGCGGCCGCTCTGTACGACCAGGCCCTGGAGGTCTTGGAGACCACAGTGGGCGCGGATCACCCCGACACGGCGCTTCCGCTCAACAACCTCGCAAAGATCCATTGGCGCCGCGGGAGGTTCAAAGAGGCCGAAGCCGCCATGGCGCGCTCCCTCGAACTACAAGAGACACTGCTCGGACACGACCACCCGCAAGTCGGCGTTTCGGTGGGAAACCTCGGGATCATCGTGCGCGATGCGGGTCATCCTGAGCGTGCCGTCGTACATCATCGCCGCGCCGTCGAGATCCTCGAGGAGAAGCTCCCGGCCACCCATCCCAAGCTGGGAAGTGCACACCACAATCTCGGCGACACGCTGCTGCAGCTTGGCGACGTAGAAGCGTCGAAGACCCACCTTCTGCGCGCGCTGACGATCCTCGAGGAGAGCCTGGGAGCGGAGCACGTCGAGCTTGCTAACGCCCTTGTCTCGCTCGCCCACACCCAAGCGGAGGAACGCGACTTGGACGGCGCCCTGGAATCCCTCGCCCGCGCCCGCCCCATCTACGAGAAGGCCGTCGAGGAAGAGAACCCAGACCTCGGCATGGCCCTGCTGGAGACCGGGCGGGTCGAGATGTTGGCCGACCGCGCGGAAGAAGCCGTTGTCCATCTGCGTGGCGCGCTCGAGATTCTCGATGCCGTGAGCGCCTCAGAGAGCGAGCGAGCCTCGGTCCGGTATCACCTGGCGACCGCGCTGTTCGTCGAACACCCCGACTCGCCTGAAGGACTCGAGCTGTTGGCCGACGCCGCCGCGCTACTCTCTCGGGCCGAGAATGCTTCGCCGCAGCTCCAGGAGAAGATCGAGGCGCTCTTGGAGAAGCATCGCCCCCTCGCTCCCGGCGGCCCGTAACTCATCCACCGCTGTCAGCCGCACGTCCACAAGTACACGGCATGCGCCTTGTCGAAGTAATCCGAGCCCCGGCACTCGGATCCGTTCCACAGGTCGAAGTGACCGGTCGCATCGGACCAGCCATCGACGTCGAACATGATGATGCCCTGCTTGCCGGCGACGTCACTGCGGCCACTGCCGCTGATATCGGCTGCCTTGTACTTGTTCTCCAGGAACGTCTTGAACTCGGTCACGCGGAATGCGTAGCGCTTGCCGTTGCCGCCGAACGTGGTCGTGAGTCCCGGATAGCCGGTGGGAATCGGTTCGCCAGACTTGTTGAAACAGTGGCTGATGCGAACGACGCACGTGTTGGTGAGCCACCCCCCGGCAACGCCACCCCCGATCTTCGTCTTGACGGAACTCGAGCTTCCAGTCGGATAGACAGACCACATCGAGGTGAAGGTTGGGAGACCCACGCCCGACAGGATATCAAGCTCAGTCCGCAGAAGGGGTCGGCAGGCCGTGGCACTCGATCCACTTGTCCGCGCGCTCGAAGGCCTCATGAGCCCACCCCTCGGGCAGGCTGTCGAGCGGAGGTTCCAGGGTGGCGCCCAGCTCCGCGGTGAGCCCGGGTAGATAACCTTCGGCCTCCGACTCTCCAGCCTTCGCGGCCACACGCAGGAAGAGAACCGCCGTGACGTAGGCTTCGCGTTCCTCCCTGGTCGGTGCGTCGTTGGTGAACATCACGCCGAACAAAGTTCGCCCGTACAGGGATTGTGCTTTGAGGTGCCCGTTGACCGCCGCGACCTTCAGCGCCCCCACACCCGCCTCGAATGGCTGCACCCGGTAGTGCTCACCGTCCCGACTCTCCTCGAGCTTGGCCACCCCACGGAGGTAGGCCTCGGACACGACATCCGCCTCGACAAACGGGGTGCAGCCGTCATCGGCGACGGCCGGCTCGGACGCAGGCGCAGGCGTCTCGGCGATGACAGGATCCGGGGGCGCCGCTGCGACCGGTGGTGAGGCGACCTCGGGACGGCATGCGGGCAGTGCAAGAAGCGAGATCCAGATCAGTGCACGCATGCCGCTAGCCTAGTTGGCCGCCACGATCCCGTCGAGCCCCTGCGACGAGATCCGGCCCCCGGCGATTCGCACCGCGCTGGCGATCGTCGCGTCCTGGGGCCGGTCATCTTCGCGGGCATCGACGCGCTGGTACTCGACCCACCACACCCACTCGCCCCCAACGTCTCGCCCTGCGCCCTCCGCCTCGACGAGGAACTCGGTCTGCGCCGCCACGCGATCGTCGCGGACCGGCCACGCATAGGCGGGGTTGAGGCTGCCATCCTCGCGGCGCCATGGCTCGAAGTGGCGAGCGAGATAGCGGGTGGCCGAAGAGACACGCTCGTCGGCCACCCACCATTCGACGTGCAACGCCAGCCTGCGAAAGAGGTCGCCGGTGGGAAGCGCGTGCCCAACCCCAACGGGGCGAAGCGTGAAGGCAACCGCGCTGCCACTTGCGCGTGCTTCGACCCGGAGGGCACGGCGCCACGCCTCGGGACTGCGCGTCGATGCCAGCGAGTGGTCCACACCTCCCCCATCCGCCGAAAAGTGACACGAGGCGCATGAGCGCTCGGAAAACGGCGACTGAGCGTGCTCGAGCATCGTGCTCTGCATCAAGAAGCTGGCCGGGCGCCGACTCGATTCCGGGAACGCAAACTCGTGACAGCGCGCGCAACTCTCGGTTCCAAACTCCTGCGACCGCGCGATCTCGTGCGGCGCGTCAACGGACGGACCGGGACCAGTCTGAACGGCGTCGCCGTCTCCGTGACAGTCACGGCAGTCGATGCCCCGGTGCTCCGCGTCGGTGGCGAACTCGGGACCCACATCCTTCGTTCCCGGCGCGTGGCAGTCGCGACAAAACGGCTCCGGCTCCCGCGTGTAGGACCGTTGAAAGTCGATGTTCGTGAACGCGCGGTGGTGGCGAGAGCCGGCCCACTGTGCCGCCACGGCCGGGTGGCACGCCTCGCACGCCTCATCCGTTGCGCTCGAGACGGGTCGCGCTCTCTGTTGTGGCACCCCGTCGGCCTCGCTCGCATCGCACCCCAGTGGGACGAACGCTACGAACAGGAGCCGCTTCATGGCGTCTCGGCAGCAGGCGGCACAAAGACCGCGGTTGTCGCGTAGATGGTGCTGCCCTCGGAGCTTGGAGCGGCGATCCAGATCTCCGAGAGGTCATCGCGCACCGCCGCGGTGACGGTGCTCGCCCCTTCCGGAAGCTCGATCGTGTGCCAGCCACCATCGGGCGCGCGGTACTCCAGCGCACCGTCGATGGTCGTCCACAGTCCCCCATCGCGTGCTCCCCACAGCCCCGTCGGCGCGGCTGCGATGCGCTCGAGTTTCCAGCTGCCGCCGCCGTAGTGGAGCAGCATCGATTTGTCCTCGCCGTCTTCACGCACCTTGGCAGCGGCGCTGATGCTGTACTTGCCCCGCGCAGCCGAGATCGGAAACTGCCAGTACTTCGCGATCGGCAGCTTCATCGCATTTTGGTCCCGACACTCCGCATCTTCGCAGTCCCGCTGCACGTAGGCGGAGTCGCCGTCGCGCCGGACCGTGTAGAGGTTGCCCTTGGTGGTCTCGAAGAACGCCAGGAGTTCCCCAGAACGACCGACACCAACATCGGGGTCGCCGGCGCTTCCCGCAACCCGAACGATGTCACCACCATCCTCTGCAAGCATTCCGCCCTTGGTACCGACGACGAACGCTTGACCTTCGTCCTCGAATCGCTGCTCGCCCTCGTACATCTGCGGGACCCAGCGCCGCTCGCCTCGCAGCCGCATCAATCGAAGCTGACGGATCTCCTCGTCCATCCGGTCGCCGGGGATCGTCTTGACGCGTTCCTCGATGACCCAGGCATTGCTTGGCCACCTCCCGAGAATCGTACCGCCCGGGGCGTTGATCTCGGTGCGCAGCAGGAACGCCCCGTTGGCGTCCACGTCGTAGTACCCGCTCTTGCCGTGCCCCAGCACGCCGCGGCTGATGGAGACCATCGAGACAGGCTCGTCGGTGGTCGCCACGGTTCTCCAAGGAACCGTCTTCGGCGTCCGAGTCGGCGCGGTGATCGGGACCTCGAGCGGCACGATCGGCTCGGCCGCGGGTTCGGCGAGCTCAGATGCGGCAGGGGTTGGAAGCCCTTCGAGCTCCCGGTCGGGCGGCTCCTCGGCGGGCAGCTCTGCCAACTTCGTCTCGGGCTCTACAGGCGGTGGCTCGCGCTCCGCTGCCACGCCATCACTGCCCGAGGGCGCCGGCGGTTTCTCGACGTCGCCCGGCTGGTCCTGCACCGTCGGCACGGCCTCGGGTTGAGCGGTGCACGCAGCTGCCCAAAGGACCCAGAGAACCGTCAGTTGCCGACCCACCTCACCACGCTAGCAGATCGAAACGGCAGCGTTGGGCACGTCCCGCGGACTTCATGCCGATCGCCCGGCACAATTCGGGGCGCCGTGGCGAGACAGGCTTAAAGACAGACCCGTCGGAAGCTCTGCACCAGCAGGACGCCCGGGAAGCCGAGAGCGCTCTGGTTCACTTCCGGATGCTCGGCGCTGCATCATCGCGCACGAGGAGTTCGGGTGCGCCTGGCCATGCGATGCGCACGTCTTCCACCTCGCCGCTGGTACCGACCACCCGCACTCCTGGCCAGGTGGGGTTGGGCTCATGGCGCACTCCGGCTCGGGCTCGGCCGACGAGCTCCGCAATCGCAGCTCGGCCCCGCGCAACGTGGTCGGTCCCCATGAGCGCGGCGATCCAGACGGCTCGAGGTGCGACATCCCACGGCACCTCACCGCGCGCCCGGTCGACCCAAGCCTCGGCCTCCTGTTGACCGAGCGTGGCTACGACGCTGACCACCATGTCCAGCGCTCCTGTCCGGCCCACCGCGAGACCGGCCTGCCCGCGCGGCGCAACCATCACTCGGACGCCGCGGTCATCGAAAGACAAGCCCGGCTCGTCGACTCGCATCGCCTCCGGACCCACCCCCAGGGCCGCCGCCACAGAGCGCGCCCCTTCGACCAACGCCGCGCGCTCCCCCGAAGCATCCAGGGCCGCCCACGCGGTCGCGGTGATCGGGCGCAGTTCGTCGGTTCCATGGATGCGCACGTAGGCGTCGAACACTCCGGAGCACTGCCGTTCAAACGCGCACGCACGGCATCGAGGGCCGTGCAGTTTGTCGCTGTGCTGCGCCTCGTACTTGTCCTTCTCGGTGAGGTCGTTTTCGAGGTCGGCGGCCAGGGTGAGCGTGTCCATCCCGCCGTGATGGATCCGGTGAGACCACTTTGGAAGCAGGCAGTACGGGAAGTTGCCCACGTTGACGTCGAACGACGGGTCCCACGCCTCAAACGCGGTGAGCATCTCGTCGAAGTACGGGGCCATGTCGACGTGCCGCGGCATGACTTCGCCCAAGTATTCGTCGGTCCGCTGTCCGGCCGAAGACGGCCGAACGACGTCGATGTGCAGCTGTTCGATTCCGTATCGCTTCACGAGCGCCACGTAGTCCGGCAACGACCGGTAGCTCAGCTCGTTGATGCAAGCGTTGGCCGTGATGCGATGACCGTGCTCCCGCACGTTGTCCATCGCCCGGCAGATCCGAAGAAACGCACCCGGCTTCACCACCGCTTCGTCGTGGGCCTGGAGGTTGCCGCCCTGAATCGAGAACCGCCACGAGAACGGGCCGATTGCCGCCACCTCGTCGACGAAACTTCGACGCGCCGCTTTCACCCCGTTGGTGAAGATCTCGATCTCTTCGAACCCAAGGTCCGTCGCACGTCGCAAAGCGGGGAGGAATGCTCGCTGCAGGGTGGGCTCGCCGCCGAGGAACGTCACCTTGCGAGCTCGCTGCCTCTTCGCCCGCTCGAGCGCCCCCAGGACTGGAGCCAGATCCATCGGTAGCGCCTGGCCCATCTCGGTGGCCTGACCGCTACTGCAGAAGACGCAGCGGTTGTTACACATGTGCCCGAGCTGAATCTCCACGAGCTCCGCTGCCTCTGCGGGCGCGGGATCGAGGACGGGCAAGTGCACCACGCCCACAGTGTATCGCGGTCGGAGCTGCGCCCCCCATCGCAGGGTGACGGGGGGGCGCTCACGGCTATACTGCGCCGATGCGGCACGGGATGATCGTCGTGGGACTCATGATGGGCGCTTGCTTCGCGGATCCTCCGGCAGACGGGGGTGGCAGCGCCTCCGGGACAACTTCGGACGCAGAGACCTCGACGTCGTCCACGGGGGACAGCACCGAGACGACCGACGCCGCGTCGTCCTCCTCGGGACTCCTCCCGGACACCTCGTCCTCGTCCTCCACCACCGGGTGCGAAGACGGCGAGCTCGATTGCCCGTGCTTCCCCAACGGGACCTGCGGCGCCGATCTGGTCTGCGCCGTAGAGACCTGTGTTCCAAACCAGTGTGGAAACGGCATGCCGAACCTGGGCGAGGAGTGCGACGACGGCAATCCGATCCCTGGCGATGGCTGCGCTGCCGACTGCACCTACGAGACGCAGTGTTTCGTCGGGAACTTCGGCGGGAACCCGATCCGACTCGCCAGTTTCGCGATCGACCGCGCGGGAAACATCGGGCACCGCGCGACCACGACGACGGTCGGCGAATCACTCCCCCCGCAGAGTTTTTCCGACGAGACCTCCGTGACTCGGCGCGGACGTTTCGTCTACCTCGCCAACGACGACACGATCGAGTCGTTCGAGGTTGGACTCGATGGCACCTTCACGACCACGAGCACCGACCTGCAGATCGAGGGGCTACTCGGACTCGCCACCGACCGAAGGCTGCCGTGGGTGCTCGCTGCTTCCGACAACGGTCAGTTCGCGCTGCGCCGAATCGAGGGTGCGCCCAACGGTGCCAACCCCGAGGTCGCCGAGACGCTCGACGTGTCGCTGAGCAACGGCAGCAACGCGGTGCTGCTCGACTTCCACCCGCAGCTCAGCGTCGCGTACGTCTTGGTGGAGCCGGCCGATTTTGCCAACAACGTAGAGATCGTCACGCTCGAGTTCAATGCCGCTGGCGACCTGGGACCCGCACATGTCGAGGTCCTCTCCAACATCGGTTTTGTGCGTGGCATGAGGGCCGTCGAGCAGCCTTCGCAACTCCTGCTCACGGGCACGTTCTACGCCCTCGACGGCAATGGTTGTTTCGGACGTATCGGATTGCTGGGAAACGGCCGCCTCACCGGGGTGGAGCCAGACGCCAACTGCATGTCCCCTTGGGGCGGGTACGTCGGCATCATCCAGCCCAACCCAGCCGGACCGGTGCTCTTCGGAACCACGGCACCGCGCATCGCCGAATGGGATGGAGAAGGGGACCCGGTCAACACCGTGCAGACCACCGGGGCCCGGCACTTTCTCCGACAGCCCTGGCCCGACACACTGTTGGTCGCCTCGGACAGCCAGCTGCTGACCGTGGGCCTCGACGGCGATGGAGCGACCACGCGCGTGTTGGACAGCGTGGCACTGGAGTCCGAGGAACTCGCGCCCGAGGATGGCAACAACGCGGCGTTTCAGGCCGGCGTCATGCTGCCGTGTCCCGACGCGACCGGTCCCTGATCCGGGTGGAATCTCGCGATGCCGGTGGCGACCCTCGAGGGCGCCGGTCGGGCGGCAACCCGCGCGGCGGAAGGGGCGGACCGTAGCGGCGGTCGCCAGCGCCCTCGGCATCTCGCGGCCCCCCCCGTTGGACGAGGCTGAACGTTCAGCTCCAGATGCCGGCCTCACACGCGCGCGCGTCGAGTTCATCGTACGGGTACGTGCATACCTCCGCCTCCGTCTCGCATGCGTCCCCCACGATCGGCCCGTCCTCGCACGCAACCGGGGTCACGCAGGTCTCGTTGGCCTCTGGATTGACGACCCAATAGCCCGAGTCGAGACACTGATACTCCCTCGCGACTCCGCACTCGTGGTCCACAGTGCAGCGCCACCCGCCCCACGGTGGCTGCCTGCCGTCGGGGTCCTCGCAAGGCTGGCCGTGCGTAGGGTCGGCTTGGGGGCACGTGATGGAGTTGCATTGCGCCCGCTCCACCCAGTTCTCGCCTTCACATTCGAGCACGTCGAGACAGTCCCCGTCCGGGTCGCAAGGCTCGTCGGTATCGCAGCCGTTGAGGGCCTCCGGGCCATCTTCGCATTCGACAACCTCCGCACCGCAACCGTGGGTGATCCGCAGTGTCCACGTCTCGTCGATGCACTCGTAGAGGCCCTGTGCACAGAAGTCCCCGAACACGCAAGCCGGCTCGTCGTTGCAGGGGCTGCCGGGGGTGGGCCCGGGGAATCCGCAGGACAGTGGCTCACCGCCTGTCTCTGAGCCGGCCTCCGTTGCTGAGCCGGACTCGGTTCCTGAGCTGCTCGCGTTCGTGCAATCGGTTCCGCATGTCTCGCTGGGGTCGCCCGTGGTCGAGGGGGTGGCTGTGGTGCCACCTGTGACTGCGGACCCGCTGGACGCACCGTCGGTGGAGCTCCCGAACTCGGCACCCGTGCTGCCGGACGGGGCGCCCAGCGATTTCTCGACGGGACAACCTCCCATGAGCACGACGCCCAGCAGTAGGAATCTCAAGCTTGAGTGTGCCATGCCCCTGTCGTGTCCAACGTGACGCTGGATTATCACGCCTCTTGAAAAAATCCGACGTTCGGCAGTCAACCGCCCGCGCAGCTGTTGTCGATGCGCCGACGAAACGGCGAGGCAGGGTGAGCCTCTCGAAAACGCGCCGCCTCACCGCGCGCCTGAGCCACCTTTCCGAGCCCACACAGGACCTCAACGCTCAGTGCGTGCCGAAGATCAGCGAGCGGTGACGCCGGAAACGCCCGAGCGTGCCTATCGAGGATACGCTTCGCGTTCTCCGTGTCCCCCGCACGCAGCGCTTCGGCTGCGCGCTTGAGCATCGAGCCCTCCTCGGATGCGCTCGGCACAGGTTGCGGCGAGAGATCTTCAGAGGGCACCGCCCGCGGCTTCCGCAACCGTTGCGGCCTGTGGATGTCCGGGGTTGGAGTCGGAGCGATGCGGGTCGATGCGACCGCGACGGGCGCGGCCGTGGTCTTGTCGGTGACGGACCGCGCAGAGGCCGTTGGTTCTACGTGGGCGTGGGTCGTCGCTGACTCGGGGGAGGGCCTCGACCCGATCCGTGGGGCCAGCCACAACCCACCCACGACCGTACCGGCTGCGAGGAGGAGCCACACCGAGGCCCCCGCCCAGGCCGCGACAGGTGCGGGCGAAAGCGCCGGGACCAACGCTGCCCACGCACCCATCGATGCCTGCGGCCGGGTCCTCTTGACGTCCTCGATCGACTCTACCGAGTCACGGACCCGCGCACGAACCTTGCGGAGCCTCGAGTAGACCGTCTGCACCTTGACGCCGTATGCCTGGGCGATTTCGGGCCCGGTCATCCCCTCCAACTCGGCCAACAAAAACAGCTCCCGCTGGTCTTCGCTGAGTCCCGCGAGGCACTGATTCAGCGCGAGGAGTGCCGACCAGGTTCGCTGGTCGGTGTGCCGAACGACAGCCTCGCGAACCGCATCGCGACGTCGCTGGTGACGACGGTCTGCGCGGCGAGCGTTAGCAGCCACCCGCCGCGCGATACCGTAGAGCCACGCCTTGGTCGACTCTCCACGTTGATCGCCACGGCGAAAAGCTACGACGAAGACGTCTTGGACACCATCGGGGAGCGCGGCCTCTCGAACGCCGAGACGATGCAGCGCATGCCAGACGAACCCGTAGTGCGCGCGGTACACGGCCCGGAACACACGCACGTCGTCGGTTGGCAGCCGTGGCCCCATCAAGCCTTCAGTGTCCACCTCACCGCGATTCTATTGAGAAGAACAGCTCGACCCCCAACTGAAGCCGAAACGCCACGGGAAACGCGTGCCACGCCGTCTCCTCGCCCACGAACACTCGCGAACGAAACGCCGGGACCGCGAGCTCAGCCAGGCTCCACAGTCTCACCCGGCGGCCCTCGGTGCCGAGCCCCGCCCCAAGGGTTGGGGTCAGCCACGGAAAACTCAGCGTGCGGTTCGGGTCGAGCTGGCGACTGTCCACGCGCAACGAACCACCTTCGAGCCCCACACAGGTGGGAGCGCGCACGATGCCAGTACCCCACCGCATACACGCGCGTCCTCCGACGGCGCCGAGCTGGTACAGGCCCGCGGCGGAGAACGGTGCAGCATCGCGCCGCGGCGCGAGATACAGACCATAGACCTCAGCCTGCAGGCGATCCCGCTGCAGTCCCACCGCCACAGTTGCGCCCGCCCCTACACCGGGCATGCCCCCAGCGGCGAACAGCGGAGCAACACGCACGACAATCGCGTGGGATCGTGCGGCAGTGCGAGGAGGGAGCTCGGGGTGGTGCTCGATCGACAGAACGGCGTCCGGCAACGACGTCTCGACAGGCGGCGAGGTTGAACCGAGGGACTGCGGCGTCGCGGGCTGGCGGTCTGGCTCCGGCACCGCGACTGTCTCCTTCGAACCATCCTCCAACGAAGGGTCGATCGCATACGCGACGACCAACGCTGTGGCGTCGGCGAGCGCCTCGCACCGTCCCGCAATGAGCTCTCGGGTGTCGGACTGATCGAGGTACACCGTCGTCAGCGTGAGCACGAACCCCTCCTCGGCCTCGACGACACGCGCCTGTGCCCGCATGGAGCCTGTTCCTCTCTGTGCGCCCTGCAACCACGACTCGATCTGCTCCGCGACCGAATCCTGCCCTGGGCAGCTCGGCGGCGCATCCCAGTGGAGTACGTACTCCGCCGGATGGGACGGCTGAGGCTCTTGGAGTGAGGGCTCCGCGCTCAACAACAACGCTGCGAGGAACAGACTCACCAACGATAAGGCGTAGCAGTGTCCGCCCTCGCCGTCACGGTGACAACTGCGCCAATCGCCTGTCTACGCACGAGCCGTGGCGTCTGCCACGCTGTCGTATCCCCGGATGCGTCTACCTCTGACGCATTTCAAATACGACACGTTGTCGCATCTTGCGCGTTTTCGCGCAGCTTCGAACTCGACCTACTCCTCGAACGCGGTGCCTTCGACCAGCGCCTCGATCTTGTACGGGCTGGGCTTGCCGCCCAAGTAGCGATGGAACCAGTCGAGATGCGACGCGTAGTACAGCGGCATCGAGCGCACGTGGCTCGGCCAGTGTCCGTCGTTCGGAAACACCACCAGCCGCGACGGCACGTCCTGCCGCCGCAACGCGGTGAACAACTGCAGGCTCTGGGTATACGGCACCCGGTAGTCGAGCTCGCCGGTCACGATCAGCGTGGGCGTCTTGAAGTTCTTGGCGAACGCCGACGGGGAGAACTTCGTGTAGCTCTCGCCGCCTTCCCATGACGGGCCGCCGAAGTCCTTCTCGGGGAACCACAGTTCTTCGGTGGCGCCGTAGAACGACTCGAGCTCATAGATGCCCATCATCGACGCGATCGCCTTGAAGCGATCGGTGTGCCCGAGCAGCCAGTTCATCATGTAGCCGCCGTAGGACCACCCCATCGCCCCCATCCGCTTGGGATCGACGTAGGGCTGCTTCTCCAGGAAGTCGGCGGCCGCCATCACGTCCTCGTAGACCTTGCCGCCCCAATCTTCGGAGATCCCGGCCGTCGTCGCTTGGCCATATCCGGTCGAGCCGGTTGGGTTCGGGAACGCGACCACGTAACCAGCCCCCGGATAGACCTGCCAATCGCCGCGGAGCGAATCCTGCCACTGTGACTGCGGGCCCCCATGCACGTTGAGGATCAACGGGTAGCGCTTGCCCTTGCGGAAGCCGTGCGGCTTGACCACGAACATGTGGATCTTGCGACCGTTCTTGCCTTCGACCCAGACCTCCTCCGGTGGGCGGATGTCGAACTCTTGGGCGACGGCATCGTTCAAACCCGTCAGACGACGCGCACCGTCACCGTCTTTGTCCGCCGTGAACAGCTCGACCGGCTTGCCGATGCTGGTGAAGGTGAACGCGAGCGAGCCGTCGGCGGCCACGTTCCACGCCCGCACCGCCGGCAAGGAGAGCTTCTTGATGTCGCCACCGTTCACCCCCACCCGGAACAACGGCGTGCGCCCCTGTTGCGCGGCCTGAAACACCACGGACGTGCCTGCATCAGCCCACGCGATGCCCGTGACCCAGTTGTCAAACGACTCGGTCAACACCGAAACGTCGCCGCTCTTGCGGTCGTACAGCGCGAGGCGAAAGCGATCGGCCTCATACCCAGGCTCGTTCTGTCGCCGGAACGCGATGTAGCGGCCGTCGGGCGAGTAGATCGGATCGCCGTCGTACGCCTCGTTCGCGTCGGTGATGTTGACTGCGCGGCCTCCCTTGGCGGAGACGACGAAGAGGTCCTTGTTGGTGGTCCAACTGCGCTTCGAGGGCGCGTCACGGTTGCTGACAAAGCACACCTCGGCACTATCCGGCGACCACGCAAACCCGTGGGCTCCGGCGCCATAGGATGGACTGTGGAAATCTCCTGGCGTCAGGTCCACGACCTTCTCGGTGGCGAGATCGAGTGCCAGGATGTGGGTGCGTCGCCCATCGTCGTAGGACGTCCAGTGCCGGTAGAGCAGCTCATCGGCGACGTGGGCCTTGATCTGGTTGTCGTCCCGGGCTTCGATCGCCTTGGCGTTGGCCTTGTCGTCGGCCCCGTGCTCGGGGAACACGCTCGAGGTGAACGCCACCTTCGACCCGTCGGGGGAAACCTGCGGATTCCCCACTCCGGTCGACAGATCGGTGAGTTGCTCGGGCTCTCCGCCTTCGACCGACATTCGCCACAGCTGTCCCCCATCCTCGCGGGTCGACACGAACAAGAACGACTTTCCGTCGGGCAGCCACACCGGGGATCCGTCTGTCGCGGCGCTTCGCGTCAGGCGGCGCATGCCCGAGCCATCGCGGCGCACCACGTGGATGTCCGTGTTCGACTTGCCCTTCGCAAGGTTGTGGCGCGTCACCGTGAACAGAATCAACGCTCCGTCCGGCGAGGCGACCGGACTTCCCACGCTCTTGAGTTGGTACAGCGCGTCGATGGAGAACGGCTTGCGCTTCGCGTCGTCACGGGCCGCAGGGTCCCGATCGTCGGTGAAGACCCAGCCTCCAGAGTTGCGAGGGTCCTGCGAAGAGTCGTACGCCGAGTCCCGGATCTCGGCCGCGCGCTCGGACGGTATCGCGGTGGACACCGAGGTCGGCCCTTCATCTTGGGCACCGGCACCGATCGGGGTGTCGGTCGGTGGCGGCGGCTCCCTGGGCGGCTCGAGGTTCGGGACGGGACGACACGCGCCCAGGAGCATCGTGGAGATCAGCGCAGCACGTCTCATCGAGCGCGGAACGTATCAGGAACCGCCCTTGTCACAAACGTGCGGGTTCCGTTCGCGTCGGCAGCCACCCGATCGAAGCTCGCCCTGGCTCAGTGGTCGCCCACGTGAATTCGTCTCTCCCCGGCGGTGGCGAACTCGGCGCGGCCAGGTATGCTCGACGTCATGGCTTTTCTCAGAAACGCAGTGTTGGTCGCCGCCGCCCTCGGCTTCGTCGCAGGAGTCCCCCTCACCGCCCACGCGATCGAGGTCGAATGCGAGCTCAAGGACGGCAGCACCTGCACGGTCAGCAACGACCCCGTGGACTCGTCGTCCTGCATGTGCGCTGACGAGAGCGGAACCGGCTCAACCGGGGACCAAGAGTGGGCCGACTTCGACGAGGAGCAGCTGATGGAGGTCTGCCAGGCGGAGGTCGCGTTCTGCGAAGACGACGACTCCGGTGGCAGCACGGACACGGAGCCAACCGCGGGCGGCGACACGAGCGATGACACGGGCGATGACAGCACCGGGTCTTCGACCGGCGGCGCCGAGACCACGGGAGACACCTCCCCCACCGGAACCGCCAGCGGCGGCTCGGGCCCCAGCACTAATCCCTCCGACACCGACTCCAACGGGACCGCCTCCGGTGGCGACAGCGACCCAGGAACCACGACCGGACCTGAGCCCGGTGGTGATGACGAAGGTGGCGACGGCAGCAGCGGCGGCGCCGATGAGGACAACGAGGACCCCTCCGGCTGCAGCGTGGACACCCGCGGTTCATCCGGTGGTGCACTGCTGGCGCTGTTCGGTCTCGCACTCGGCCTCCGACGCCGTCGCGTCCGCTAGGCCGGACGTTTGTTATGGTCCCGGAGTCGGCCGGAGACGCCTAGAGCAGGATGATCAAGTACCTCGGCTCCAAGCGGACGCTGCTGCCCACGCTCGTGGCCCTACTCGGTGAGTTCCCCGAGCTCAGCAGCGTGAGCGACGTGTTCTCGGGCACGTCTCGGGTTGGGCACGCGTTCAAGGGCGCAGGCTGGCGGGTCGAGGCCAACGACCACAACGCCTACGCCCACTGCCTCGCGACCTGCTATGTGCAGGCCGACCGCGACCGGTGGCACGACGACGCCGCAAAGCTCGTCGAGGAGTTCAACCGCCTGCCCGGTGAGCCCGGCTACTTCACCGAAACCTTCTGCGAGCGCTCGAGGTTTTTCCAGCCGCACAACGGTGCGCGCGTCGATGCCATCCGCGAGGCCATCGCCGCGAAGGACCTGCCACCCGAGCTGCACGCCGTCCTGCTGATCTCCCTGATGGAGGCCGCCGACCGCGTCGACTCCACGTGTGGCCTGCAGATGGCCTACGTAAAGAAGTGGGCCAAACGGGCCTACAACGACCTCCAGCTCCGCGTCCCCGACATGCAGCCAGCCGTCACGCACGGACCGTGCCGTGCCCACCGCAGCGAAGCCCTCGACTTTGCCAAGACGGTGCGCACCCACGTCGCCTACGTCGACCCGCCGTACAACCAGCACAGCTACCTCTCGAACTATCACATCTGGGAGAGCCTGGTCCTTTGGGACAAGCCCGAGGTCTACGGCATCGCGTGCAAGCGTGTCGATTGTCGCGAGCGCAAGAGCGACTTCAACTCCAAGCCGCGCCACGCCGATGCGTTCGCGCAGGTCATGCAACAACTGCAGGCGCCGTTCCTGGTCGTCTCGTTCAACAACGAGGGCTACCAAAGCCGAGAGCAACTCGAGGCAACGCTCTCTGCCCTCGGTGATGTGTTCGTCATCGCCAAAGACTTCAAGCGGTACGTCGGCGCACAGATCGGGATCTACAATCCAAGCGGCACCAAAGTCGGCGACATCAGCCACCTGCGCAACGAGGAATACATCTACCTCGTGGCCCGCCCCGGCTTGTCCGATCTGGTCCCCGATGCGCTGGACCGACTGGGACGTTTTGCGGCGCGCGTGGATGATCCTGGCGTGGCCAGCGGAGACGACCGGGTCTCCCGCGTCGAGGCTGTCCTGCGAGACGTCGGGCCGCAGACATTGGCCGGACTCCGCCGCGAAACCGGACTGAGCGACTACCAGGCGCGCATGGCCCTCGAGAGCCTGGTCGGCCGCGGTGTGGTCGAAAGCGTTCCGGGCCGCAGCAAGCGCTACCAGGTCGTGGCAAGCTCTCCCGTATGACCCGCTTCTGCGTTTCGGCTGCGCTTTTGCTCACCGCCTGCAGCGCCAACAACTCCGAAGCCACGACCACCGACAGCCCGGCCAGCTCGGCCTCCGTCGGCTCGGAGGGCAGCACCGAATCTGCGGAGTCCGACGCGTCCGCACCCGAGGGCCAGGCCAACGTCACCACCGTCACCGCGACCGGAGAGGCGGGCAGCTACACCTTCGCGGTCACCCTCGCGAGCCCCGATACCGGCTGCGACCAGTACGCCAACTGGTGGGAGGTCCTCAACGCCGACGGCGCCCTGCTCTACCGCCGCATTCTCGGGCACAGCCACGTCGATGAGCAGCCGTTCTCTCGAACCGGTGGACCCGTCGCCGTCGATGCGGAGCAGGTCGTCTTCGTCCGAGCGCACATGAACAACGGTGGCTTCGGGGGCGTGCTGACAGGGACCGTTGCGGGTGGTTTTTCGGAGGCCCGAGCCCTGCCGGAGATCGCCGCGAGCATCGAGGCCGCGGAGCCTCAGCCCACCGGCTGCGCCTTCTGAGCGACCCGCACCTCGGGCTCCGCCGCGGCGTCGACCTCCGTGGGTCTCGGAGACTCGAGGGGAACCAGAACCTCTGTACCGGCAGAGGCGTTTGCGCGGCAGGCCCCCACAAGCAGCGCAAACCCCAGCATTCCCGCCCGGCCTAGCATCGCCCGTAGCGTACCTGTTGCGTTCCGACTTGACGGATCCTCAACCCTTGGGCAACCTGGCCGCCGTTCTGCACTCGTAGCTCAGCTGGATAGAGCATCTGGCTTCGAACCAGAGGGCCGGAGGTTCGAATCCTTCCGGGTGCACTCCCCAAATCAGAAGAACCACAGCCTCCCCCCCGGAAGGGGGGGACAGCTGTCCCTGGCACCTCATCCCGGATGCCGCCCCACGCGAGTTCGTGGCGTCATCGGGGGATGTATGATGACCACGCCAGGCAGGCGGCCATCCAGGATTGTCTCGCGACGCTTCAGGCCGCGACGGCAGTAGAGTCCCGCTCCGAAACCGTCCGGGAGGCAGCAGACGAGTACTGCGACGCCGTCGCGGGGCGCCACAAGCCAAGCACGGAGGCCAACCGCGAGTACTACCTCGGGCGCTTCTCCAAAGCTCTCGGCGAAGTTGCGCTTGCGGATCTCGACGTAGACGACGTGAGCCTCTGGCTCAACACCCTGCCGGTCAAGAGCCACCACAACGTCTGTACCGTCCTCGAGCCGTTCCTCAAGTGGGCGAGTCAGAACGGTTGGCCCCACGCCTATCAAGCGAAGCCGGTGCGGCTGAAGCGGGACGCCCCAGAGCGTCACCGCTACCTCAGCTGGATGGAGTTTGCCCGCGCGGCGACCGCGCGGGACCTCTACTCGAAGAATCCGCGATCGAGGTCCGTCACTGTCGACGCGCTGTGGATGTCGCTGGTGACCCCGTTTCGCTCAGGCGAGGTCGTCACGCTCCGCGCCGAAGAGGTGTCGCCTATGGGCGACTACATCTTCCTGCAGGACTCGAAGACTGGCGGCCGCAAGGTCTGGCTCGGACAGCGAGCGCGGTCGATCGTCCAGCGATTGCGCTCTCGGGCGTCGGGGTCGCGCAAGTACCTGTTCCCCGGTCGGGACCACAGCCACATCTTGCAGCCGAGCCTCTCGAAGGCATGGCGGAGGCTCGCCGATTCCGCCGGACTCGAAGACGTGGTGCTCCACGACCTCCGCCGGACATGGGCGTCCTTGGCCCTCGACAGCGGGGAGCATATGCAGTCGATCCGCATCGCCCTTGGCCACAGCACCAAGCACATGACCGCACGCTACGCCCATCTTGGCGATGAGCGTTTGTCGGATGTCGCGACGCGAGTCGAGCAACGGTTGCTGGACAGCCTCAAGTACCAGCTCGAGCTCCCGCTCCCCGAGCCCGACCCAGTCGAAATCCACGAGTTGACCGAATGCCAACGTAGCCTCCTGTGTTGCCCCGGATCGGAGGTGTTCCCACGCGGCCCGGGCCAGGCGCAGGCGGCACTTGCCCTCGTCCGGCATGGGCTCCTCGTCGAGCTTCGCAAGGGCGCCTACGGGCGAACGCCGAACGGCGAGGAACTCCGGGGGGTGTCCAATGCGACGTAGCAACCTTCGCCCCTCGCACTGGCTACGCGCCGGCGTCCTCTGCATCCGAACGTCCGGAGCCCGTGGCCGCGTCCGATACCGCATGCAAATGCGCGACGGCTCGGTGGTCTCCGCCGGCGTATTCGAGACGATCGCCGCCGCCATCCGGCACGGACACGCTTTCGCAACGAAACGCCAGAGACAGCTCGATCTCCAGTCCGCACCCGCTGGGTCTGAACGTTGGCTCTGGCGTGGCGGAGACCTGGAGGAGATCGCAGCTGGGGTCCGAGGAGGCGCGAGAACATGAGCCGGGATCGCGCTCCCTCGGACCAGCAGCTGGCCCTTGGGCTGGACCCTGTCCCCAAGCCAGCATCCCGACTGCCAGCGCGTCGAAGGCCGCGGAATACGTCGCCGTGGACCCCGTCCTCTGACCACGACACCTCCCGCGAGGCGGCGGCGCATGTCGCCAAGACCGGGCTCGCCGGGAAGGTCCAGCGGCAGGTCCTGGCGTCCATCGTCGCCCAGGACGCGACCGCGCAGCAGCTCGAGCAGCGCCTCTGCGTCGCCGGTAACACGATCCGCCCGCGGCTCCGCGAACTCGAGACGCTTCGCTTCATCGAGCACGTCGGCAACTACCGCAAGGCCCCGTCCGGGAGGCGGGCGAAGGTCTACCAGGCCACTCAGGCCGGCGTGAGAGCTCTGGAGGGGGGTCCTCATGGCTCGAAGTAGCGATGACGATCTTCTACGCAAAGACCCGCATCGACTCCATGTCGCACGACAGGACGCGCTGGTTCTCCGAACGAGAGCACGGCCTCATGCTCCAGTGCAAGACCACCAGTCGCTTCGGGATCCTCGAGCGATCTCTGGCTGGAATGGCCCGCAAAGCTTCGGGCGACGGCCAGACTCTGACAGTCACGCCGGCGCAGATCGAGGAGTCGATTTCGCGCCTCTCGAACACCGGCCACGTCGTCTGGTTCCGCGAACACGAGGTCCTTTGGTGGGTCGAAATGGCCGACGAACAGAAGCCAACCGACCCCGCAAAACAACCCAACTACTGGACCCAACTTCGAACCCAACTTCTACCCAAGTTGGTTAACCAAGTTAGGGTCGCAATTTGCACCCGATATCCGGTTTTGGTTTCCGGGAAAACCGAAGGAAACCCGGAGCCTGCGAAGAAGTTAGTTAACCAAGTTGGTTTATTCGGCTCCCTAGATAGAGATCAAGATCGAGATTTAGATCAAGATCGAGATCGAGATCGAGATCGAGTTAACCCGAATCGCGGGACCGCGATTCGGAGGCACGCTCGGGCCAAGCCGAATGGTCGCAAGGCCAAGCAAGACCTCGGCGTCGATCCGGAACTCATCGACGGAGTGATCGGACACTTCAACGCGTGCCGCGCAGCGGTCATCGACGCCGGCACCGGATATCGGACGAGCAGTGCCTGCCACCGCAAGCCGATCGCGAAGGCGACGAAGCGCGAGGGCGCGTCGTTCGAGGATTGGCGGGAGCGAATCGACCGGCTCACCGAAGCCGCAACCCGGGATGAGTTCTGGCGCCCCCACCTGACCCCCGAGCACCTGCACTGGCAGAAGAACTGGGAGCGGTGGTCGCACGACAGCTCGATCCCGACAGCGCGGTCGGGACGGACCCCTAACCACGCGCCCAGCAACTTCAACGGGCCTGACTCGATCGGGCTGCTCCGGTGCTGTGACACCCTCCAGGAGCACGACATCGCCCTGGTGCTACGCGTCGCCGGCCGGATCAGCCAGCGACTACAGCGTCCCACACGCCAGATCTTGGGGGTCGGACGGGCGGGAGGCCTCTGGCCCGCGCGAAGCCTCCTGGTCGTGTGCTCGATGCGGCTGGGCGTGAATCGCGAGGAGATAGCCGAACTCATGGGACGACGCACAAACACCCTGACGAACTACGCGTCCGGGTTTCGTCGCCGGGCTCGCCGCGACACCGAGCTTCGGCGCGCCTACTTCGAGATCGTCGAAGCCGAACAGTTCGCCGCGCGGTGCTCCGCCGCCGCCGGAGAGATGAGCCGTGGTCTCGGCCCGGAGTCAGGATGGTGACGCCGCCCCCACACTGATGCACCAAGTGTGACGCGGGCGTCGACGACTGCGTCGTCGACCGGAACGAGCCGGCACCCGTACGTACACGGCGGCCCGGAGCTGGAGATCTACGCGTGCCGCGGTTGCGACCACCCCGGCAAGACGACGCATCTAGGTCTTGGACGCGCCGCATACCGCATGTGCGGAGCGAGACAACACGAAGCCCGAGCCTCCAGCGGCGATGATGCGAATATGCCCACCGCGTCGGATAGGGGCACACCGCACCAAGTAAGCCGTGTTCGAGTCCTCGAGCACGACGCGAGCGCGTGCTCCGTACGACGTGCCGTGACGATGTCGTAGTTCTGGAGCGTGCCTGAGGTGTCGATATTCGGATATTGCATGTCGTCAGGTCAGCCACGACCCCTGGGTCGCTAGTCATCGTCCCAGCCATCGTTGATGGCGTCAGGGCTCTCCTCCGCCAGCTCCACGTACGCTTCGACTGCTCGCTGAGTCGCGGCTAAGGCCTCCGCTTTCTTTCCTGCCTCCGACAGTCTAGAGGCGAGGCTGCGAAGGCTGTCTGCAAGGTTTCGGCTGAACGCATCCGGGCGCTCCTTCGCCAGCTCCTCGTACTCGTCGACTGCTCGCTGGCTCGCGGTCAAGGCCTCCTCCCTCTTCCCAACTTCGGACAATCTCAAGCCCAGGTTGCTGAGACTCGCGGCAAAGCTGGGGGCGAAGGCATCGGGCTCCTCCTTCGCCAGCTCCTCGCATAAGTCGACTGCTCGCTGGCTCGCGGTCAGGGCCTCCCCCCTCTCCCCAACTTCCGACAGCATGATGCCGAGGTTGCTGAGCCCCGCTGCGAGTCTGGCCTTGGAGGCACCGGAACTCTCCTTCGCCAACCCCTCGTACTCGTCGACCGCTCGCTGGGTTGTAGCCAGAGCCTCCCTCTTTTTCCCAACTTCGGACAGCATGATGCCGAGGTTGTTAAGGCTCGCGGCAAGGCTGGCGTTGAAGGCACCGGCGTGCTCCTTCGCCAACCCCTCGTACAGATCAACTGCTCGCTGAGCCGCGGTCAGGGCCTCCTCCCTCTTCCCAACTTCCGGCAGCATGATGCCAAGGTTGGTGAGCCCCGCCGCGAGTCTGGCGTTGAAGGCACCGGGGTGCTCCTTCGCCAACCCCTCGTATAGATCAACTGCTCGCTGAGTCGCGGTCAGGGCCTCCTCCCTCTTCCCAGCTTCCGACAATCCCACGCCCAGGTTGTTGAGCGCCGCTGCAAGCTTGGCGTTGAAGGCGGCGGGATGCTCGTTCGCCAACCCCTCACACACGTCGACTGCTCGCAGGCTCGCGGTCAGCGCCTCCTCTTTCTTCCCAGCTTCCGACAGCCCGAAGGCGAGAGAGTCGAGACTTGCCGCAAGCTTGGGGGTGAAGGCATCAGGATCCTCCTTCGCCAACCCCTCGTACTCGTCGACTGCTCGCTGGCTCGCGGTTAGGGCTTCCTCCATCTTCCCAGCTTCCAACAACCTCACAGCCAGGCTATTGAGCACCGGTGCAAGCTTGGCGTTGAAGGCACCGGGGTGCTCCCTCACCAGCTCCCCATACACATCAACTGCTCGCTGAGTTACGGTAAGGGCCTCCGTCAGCTTCCCAGCTTCCGACAATCTCACCCCCAGGTTGCTGAGACTGTCTGCGAGCATCTGGCTGAAGGCATCGGGATGCCGCCCCGCCAGCTCGTCAAGCACGTCGGCGGCTCGCTGGCTCGCGGTCAGGGCTTCCCGCTTCTTCCCAACTTCCGACAATCTCACGCCCAGGTTGTTGAGCCCCGTTGCAAGGCTGGCGTTGAAAGCACCAGGGTGCTCCTTCGCCAGCTCCTCGTACTCGTCGACTGCTCGCCGGGTCGCGGTCAGGGCCTCCTCCTTCTTCCCAACGTCCGACAGCATGATGCCGAGGTTACTGAGACTGTCCGCGAGGGCGGGGTTGAAGGCGTCGGGCCGCTCCCTTGCCAGCTCCTCGTACGCGTCGACTGCTCGCTGGCCCGCGGTCAGGGCCGCCTCCTTCTTCCCAACTTTCGACAGCATGATGCCGAGGTTGCTGAGACTCATTGCAAGGTCGGGGCCGACGGCGCCTGGACACTCCTTCGCCAGTTCCTCGTACACGTCGACTGCTCGCTGGCTCACGACCAGAGCCTCCTCCTTCTTCCCAACTTCCGACAATCTCACGCCCAGGTTGCTGAGGGTGCCTGAAAGGTGGGTGCGGTAGGCGCCAGGGCGCTGCTTCACCAGCGTTTCGTATACGTCGACCGCTCGCTGAGTTGCGGTTAGGGCGTCCTCCTTCTTCCCAAGTTCCGACAACCTGGTGCCCAGGTTGCTGAGGGTAGTTGCAAGTCCGGGTCTGCATGCATCGGGGTGCGCGTGCGCCAGCGCCTCGAACAGATCGACTGCTCGCTGAGTCGCGGTCAGAGCCTTCTTCGGTTGCCCGATTTGCGCAAGGTGACTCCCGAGGTTGTCAAATCGGCGAGCATACGACATCTGCATTGAGGCATCCGCTGGGTCTGCAACGTCGAACCCGAGAACGGCCCGTCCTGCGAGAACGGCAGCGACTCCTCGTAGCACCACGGACGCCAGAGGGATTCGGCTGACGAGCGCGTCCGCATCGTCCGGACCCAAATCACTTAGCCCGCCTATGGCATCTTCGAGAAATCTGGCTGTTCTGGGTGCCCACGGCTCCTCCTGCGCCACTCCGACCCATGCACGCACTAGCGAGAAAGGATGTGCCCTCGCGGCTTCGAGCACCAGCGACTCCAGCGACTCCTTGTGCCAATCCGCAGCGCGCCCGAGCACTCGCAGAGCCTGCGCAGCCTGACTCGCACTTCCTTGCTCAAACGGCAGGCACGCAAGCACCTCTTCCCGCCTGACCTCGTTTGCAACGAGACGCTCCCCAACTCGATCGGGCTGGATCGGAGGCAGAATAGCGTCCCCCTGCCCGCTCGGAAGTGGATACAGCGTTTCGAACACACGCGCGAGCCCGTTCAGTTGCGGTGCGGATAGGCCCTCTGCTACGGGCAGCCGCTTCAACCAGTTCCGGGCTTCCGACTCGCTTCCAACGGGACCGACCAGCGTCGCGAGCGCGGCGACCTGCGCCAGGACCCGTCTCCGGTCGTCGACGTTGCTCGTGTACTCCTCGCCCTTCGGCTCCCAGAACCTGTCCTTCTCACGTTCCAGCAACGCGTCGAACAGGCCACCACGACTCGCGGTGTCAGTGGATAGCTCCCCTTCGCTCGCCAGCAGCGCAGCCACGTGCAGGGTCAGCACCCCTTGGTCGAGCCATTCCTGCAAGCGTTCGTCTTCGGGAAGCGGAACCGGCTCGGAGTCGCGCCCGCGCGCCCTCTGAAACCGCTTCACCGCTTCACCCCACGTGGTCGCAGGCGTCCCGCTCGGTGGATGTAGCGGAACGACGACGTTCGCAGCATCGAGAGCGACGACCTCGGACGCCTTACTCTTCAGCGACCGCCACCACTCAGCCTCGGCCCGCGCAGCCAGTACGACCCGGATCGGGAAGGCTCCACCCGCCGCACGATGGAGGGCTACCAACAGTTCCGCCAGTTCCGTGCCCCACATCTCGGCGTAGTCGACCGCGAACAAACACGCCCGCCCCGTGCCGACCTCCGCTTGGATCGCATTGAGGTCCAGCGGCCGGCGCACAAGTCCCGCGACCCACCCCGCCCGATTTCTCAGGT
>OJGU01000269.1_pt1 | contig 34408 bp, 16 predicted proteins | sample 1594741 | NCBI WGS metagenome assembly OJGU01 (sample SAMN05416841, study PRJEB24817) | seawater metagenome | isolation source: Sea water | place: Canada:Atlantic | collected 2013-07
GCCGTGGGGTGGCGATTAGCCAGATGTCCGGGCTACCCGCCTCCGTCTATCTGGGCGAGGTCTTCGATAGCAACATGTCAGCCATCGTACCGCGCGACCCACAGGATTTAGCGGCAGTTGTCGCCTTCTGTTCAACCGACGAGTATGTCGGCTTGGTTCGTCGAATCGATCGTGCGCTTAAACCGACAAATAGGTCGCTGGTACGCGTTCCGTTCGAACTCTCACGCTGGCGGGAGGGAGCTGACCCCGGACCTGTCAACGCTGACCCTACTTCAAGCGACCCTACGCAGTGGGCATTCGACCGAGGCGTTTCCGACGCTGATGCCCCGCTGCAGATCGCGGTCGCTCGACTGCTCGGCTATGAGTGGCCGGGATCGGCGGGCGCCAGTCTTGGCCCACATATCGATGACGACGGCATTGTTTGCCTACCTGCCATCCGGGGTGAGGAACCGGCTGCAGACAGGCTGCTGCTTCTTCTCGAAGCCGCGTATGGCGGGCGTTGGTCAACGACGTCACGCGACGAGCTTCTGGGTGGTGTGGGCGCCGAGGGCAAAGGCCTCGACTGGTGGCTCCAGAACAAGTTCTTCGAGCAGCACTGTCAGCTCTTCCAACATCGCCCGTTCATCTGGCACATATGGGACGGCATCAAGCAAGACGGGTTCGGCGCTCTGGTCAACTACCATAAGCTCGACTACAAGCTCCTTGAAACGTTGACGTACACGTACCTTGGTGACTGGATTCGCCGACAACAGGACGATGCGGATCGGGAGGTCGACGGCGCTTCTGCGCGGCTCGATGCCGCACGCGGATTGCAACAGAGTCTCGGGCGCATCCTCGAGGGCGAGCAGCCTCATGACATCTTCGTCCGGTGGAAGCCTTTCCACGAGCAACCGATCGGCTGGGATCCCGACGTCAATGACGGCGTTCGCGTCAACATTCGCCCGTTCATGAGCGTGCCCGACGTGGGCCGAAAGGGCGCCGGGGTTCTTCGCTTCAAGCCGAACATCCACTGGAAGAAAGATCGAGGGACCGACCCGGACGACGTCCCGTGGTACGAGCTCGGACCGTCCTACGGAGAGTCGAAGGGGGCGCGCATCAACGACCACCACCTGAGCCTCGCGGAGAAGCGAGCCGCTCGGGAACGGGGAGGTGGCCAATGACGGAGCAGAGGTCAAGCGGCACGGTCCTTGAGGCGCTCGCGAACTCCCTGGCCAAGGCGAGCGTGTACAACCGTGCGGTCATGGTTGGGCCGGCGGCCATTTTGTGGACCGACGAGGGCCGGCAGTGGGAGGCGCTGATTCCTCTCTTGCGTGAACTCCTTCCCTCCCTCGTGCAGCTGGGGCCATACGACCCGGAGGCTCGTAGCGGCCCGGCGATCTGGCTGCGTTGTCTGCTGGCTGGGGAAGTCGGGGTTGACGAGTTGAACGGAGAGTCGGTGCCGATTCTGTATTTGCCGGGAGTCAGCCGACAGATGTTGCGGGCCGTTGAGTCCTGCCCGCGTTACCTTCAGCCACTCGCCGAGCTGCAGTACCGCGGTGTGCTGTGGAGCCAGCCGAACGCTCGCGACTGGACTGTCCTTGCGTTCTTGAAGTCGAAGGACGGCCTCGGGCTTGATGTTGCGCAGGATAAGGCCACCCTGGACGCCTTGCAGCGGGCGCTGTTGGTGCTTGCCGACACTGTTGTGGAGACCCTGAGCAGTCGGCGGCTTGAAGCTGGGGACTTCGACCAGCTCCTCGCCCCCGACCCGGTGCGGGACTTGCTGCGCTGGATGAGCGATCCGGAGACCATGCGGGGTGCTTGGGGTGACGCGCGCTGGGGTGCATTCTGCTCGTTGTGTCAGGGCGATTACGACTTTCACCCACAGACCGACGGAGTGCTTGCCGCCGCGGAGCGCTTGGGCGGACGATCGGGTCCGTGGCATCACGTGTGGCAGCGCTTCATCGAGGCTCCACGGAGTCTCGCTGGGATCCCTGGGCTTTTGGACCAGGCCCATCCGCACCACCGGGTGATTTTCGACGATGAACGGGAACCCTGGCCCCGTTGCTGCAGGCAGTCTGAGGACCAGCTACGGGCCCAGCTCCGTGACCTCGTTGTACTCACTCCCGCAGGGGCCGCCGCCGAGCTCTGCAGGCTTGACGAGGAGCATGGAGAGAGGCGTGACTGGGTCTGGGCAGAGCTCGGCATGGCGCCCCTGGCGGACGCTATGGAGCACCTGTGCACCATGGCTCGTGTTTGCGGCAGCGCACTTGGAGGTTCTACGCCGGACGAGATGGCGAAGTTCTATCGTGGCGGCGCTTGGCGAGCGGACCACGGGGCAATGCTGGCCTTGGCCTCGGCCGAGCGTGCGGAGGACTTGGTCGCGATCAAAGACGCCCTCCAGGCAGTGTATCGGCCGTGGTTGGAGGACTCGGCCATTCGGCTTCAAGATCTGACGCGACAGCACGGCTATCCGGGTTCTCGGCCTGAAGCACGTGCCCCAGTGACGGCTGAAAACGCGGAGTGCATGTTCTTCGCGGATGGACTGCGATTCGACATCGGAGAACGGCTGCACCGCAACCTCGAGTCGCGTGGCCTTGATGTTGGGCGCGATGTCCGCTGGACAGCTCTGCCCTCCGTAACGGCGACGTGCAAACCCGCTGTTTCTCCCGTCACGGGGTTGATCGCAGGAGCCGAGTTCAACGAGGATTTTCTACCCACCGTCGCGGCTCAAGCGAAGAGCCTGACCATCGACCGGTTTCGGAAGCTCCTTACCGAGGCGGGCTACCAGGTCTTGCGCGGCGATGACAGTGGCCAGCCGGATGGTCGCGCTTGGACTGAACACGGAGAGCTCGACCACATGGGGCACGAGCAAGGATGGAAGCTGGCGAGGCGGATCGACGAGCAGGTTCGGGAAATGGCCGAGAGAATCGAGGCTCTGCTCGCCGCGGGTTGGAAGTCCGTCAAGGTCGTGACCGACCACGGGTGGCTCCTCGTGCCCGGTGGCCTTCCGAAAGTCGAGCTGCCAAAACTGCTGGCGGATACGCGTTGGGGCCGATGCGCGGTCCTGAAGACGTCTGCCACCGGCGATGGCTATCTCGTCATGGACTGGCGGTGGTCGAGCTCGGTGCGCGTCGCTCTCGCTCCGGGAATCGGTGCGTTCAAGGCTGGAATCGAGTACACGCACGGCGGCCTGAGCCTGCAAGAGTGCTTCACCCCAATTCTGCATGTCAGCCGCTCTGGCGGCGAGGCGGCGACGGTCGTCATCGAGAGTCTCTCGTGGCGGGGTCTGCGTTGCCGCGTGGTTGCGTCGGGCACGGCTACGGGCCTAGAGGTCGACATCCGAACGAAGGCCGGCGAGGCCTCGAGTAGCGTTGCAGCTGCCGTGAAGACTCTCGACATCGAAGGGCGCGCTTCCGCCGTCGTGCCGGACGACCGCTTGATCGGGACCGCTGCCTTCGTTGTGGTGTTGAACTCGGGCGGTGCCGTGGTTGCAAAGATGGCGACCTGCATCGGTGGAGGAGACTGAAAATGGAGATGGATGCCCTCGACAACCTCGCAGAGAAGGCCTTCGGCGGATTTCTCGTCCGCAAGGACCTCGTCCGCACCTTTGCGCGTCAGTACCCGGTGCCGACGTACGTCGTCGAGTTCTTGCTCGGCCGGTACTGCGCCTCCACGGACCAGACCGAGATCGACGAAGGGCTGGCCATCGTTGAGAGGCAGCTATCATCGAGGACCGTCCGCGCTGGTGAGCAGGAACTGTTCAAGGCGCGGGCTCGGGAGGAGGGCTCGGTCAAGCTGATCGACCTCGTCAGCGTTCGACTCGACGCCAAGACCGACTCGTACCTTGCCCAGCTTCCGAGCCTTCAGCTACGGGACGTTCGGATCGAGGACTCGATCGTGCGCAAGCATGACCGACTGTTGACGGGGGGATTCTATGCTGAAGTCGACCTCGTGTACGACGCCGCGATTTCGCAGGAGAAGCACGGTCGGCCCTTTGGCATTGAGGTGCTAAGAGAAATCCAGCTGTCCAAGCGCGATGTCCTCGACGGTCTCGGGCGAGGGCGTGATCTGTTTTCCACAGAGGAGTGGAAGGCGTTTCTTCTGCGAAGCATTGGGCTGGAGGCCGAGAAAATGAGCGAGCGTGCGCGCGACATGATGTTGTTGCGTCTCGTGCCGCTCGCGGAACGAAACTACAACCTCGTCGAGTTGGGGCCACGCGGGACTGGAAAGAGCCATCTCTTCCAGCAGGTCTCACCATATGCGCACCTCATCTCGGGCGGGAAAGCGACCGTGGCGCGGATGTTCGTGAACAACGCCACCGGACAGCGCGGACTGGTCTGCCAGTACGACGCCGTCTGCTTCGATGAGGTGTCGGGGGTCTCGTTCGACCAAAAAGACGGAGTCAACATCATGAAGGGGTACATGGAGTCTGGCGAGTTCAGTCGCGGAAAGGAGAGTATTCGCGCCGACGGGAGCGTCGTGCTTGTTGGCAACTTCGACGTCGATGTTGAACACCAACAGCGCGTCGGGCACCTCTTCGGTCCACTCCCGCCGGAGATGCGGAATGATACGGCTTTCATGGACCGGATTCACGCATATCTTCCGGGTTGGGATGTGCCCAAGGTTGGTCGCGAGCTACTCACCGATCACTTCGGACTTGTGAGTGACTTTCTCTCTGAATGTCTGAACCGACTGCGAACGCAGAGCCGGCTCGGTGCAGTTCAGGGCCGGGTTCGATACGGGGGGGCGCTGAGCGGTCGCGATACCAACGGCGTGAGCAAGACCGTGAGTGGTCTGCTCAAGCTCTTGTACCCGAGTGCGGATACGCCGATCCCTGACGAAGACCTAGAGTGGGCGGTGCGGATCGCGCTTGAGTCCAGACGCCGGGTGAAAGAACAGCAGAAGCGAATCGGCGCGGCGGAGTTTCGCAATACCCACTTCAGCTACGTGTTGGGGGACGAGGGCGTCGAGAAGTTTGTGTCGACACCGGAACTACAGAGCGAGAACAGTATCGGTTCCGACCCACTTCCGCCGGGGCAGATATGGACGGTCAGCCCTGGCGGACAGGACGAGAATCCTGGTCTGTACCGGATCGAGGTCAACGTTGGAGCTGGCTCTGGAGTAAAAATCCTCAACCGTCCCGCGCCGCGGCCATTCACGGAAAGCGCGCGCTATGCTGAGCAGAACCTGTACGCGCGTAGCCGCGAACTCGTCGGGGACCGCGACCCGCGAAACCACGAGTTCACGATCCAGCTGCGGTCGTTCGATGCCGTGAAGACAGGAAGCAAGCTGGGAGTCGCAACCCTCACCGCTCTGTGTGGGGCGCTTCTCGGAAAGCACACGAGAGGCGGGCTGATCGTCGTTGGCGGTATCAACCTGGGAGGGTCGATTGAACCGATCTACAACGCCGTGAGCGTGGTCGAGCTGGCCGTCGAAAAGGGCGCGACGGCCGTGCTCATGCCTGTCGCTTCTCGGCGCCAGCTGAACGACCTCTCCGACGATATGGCGACGAAGGTCGACGTTCAGTTCTATTCCGACGCAAGGGATGCCTTGCTGAAGACCGTCGTCGAATAGCCGACTGTCTAAACTCCGCAATTTCGAACCCAACCATCTGTCCCGCATCATGCGTTCTTCGAACCAGCCGCTCTTCGATCTCTTCCAACGACAACGACGCTACACGGTCCCGCTCTTTCAGCGCCCCTATGTCTGGGGCAAGGACGAGCAGTGGGAGCCGCTTTGGAGGGACATCGTCGGCCGCGCGGAGGCGATCCTCGAGCGCGAACAGGACCGGGGCCAAAACGACCGAATCGGGAACCACTTCCTGGGAGCAGTCGTTCTGAGTCAAGTCCGTGTGTACGGCCGTCAGGTGGAGGCCGTCGAGGTGATCGACGGCCAGCAGAGGCTGACCACGCTCCAGATCATGCTGGCAGCTTTTCGTGACGCGATGAAAGGCACCACTGAGGACCGGATAGCCGGGGACCTTGAGCGACTGACCGTCCACGACGGCGTGCGCGAGCATGAGCACGAAGTGTTCAAAGTGTGGCCTACGAACGCTGACCGCAGGGAGTTCGCGGCGGCGATGAGCGCGGGGTCACTCGACGCGCTGGAGGAGTCCTACCCGCTGCGGCGTCGAAAGTACCGGCGCAAGCCAGATCCTCGCCCGCGCTTGGTCGAGGCGTACTTATTCTTCGCTGGGGCGGTGCGCGAGTTTTGCTTCCCCGAGGCGGAGGAGGGGGGGGCCACTGCGACTGTCGACGGGGGTGACTTTCTCAGAATCCGGGCGCACGCGCTTTTCGAAGCTCTACGTCGACATATTCAGCTCGTTGTCATCGAACTCGAGGAGGGCGACGACCCACAGGTCATCTTTGAGACGCTCAATGCGAGGGGAGTCCCGCTCCTACCGTCGGATCTTATCAGGAACTTCGTATTCCAGAAGGCGACGTCGGATGGCGAGGATGCTGAGAACCTCTACACAGAGTGGTGGTCCGATTACGACGAGCGCCCGGCGGAAGGAGAGGGCGGAGCCGACCGTCGGTTCTGGAAAGAGGAGGAACGACAGGGGCGCATTCGGAGGACCCGCCTCGACCTGTTCATGCACTACTACATCCAGTACCGATCGGGCCGCGAGCAAGGCATTGGTCACTTGTTCAACGGCTTTCGGGATTGGTGGCGGACCGAGCAAGACCGCAGCGTTTCAACCGAGCTGCAGGTGCTGCGGCGCCACAGTGACGTGTTCGCCTCGTTGTTCGTACCGGATGGCGACTCTCGCGTGGACGTGTTCGCGAGTCGGCTCGACGCACTCGACACCAGCACCGTCTACCCGCTCATGCTCATGCTTCTCGTCGGCGGGAGGGAGCGGATCCCCGACGGAGACCTTGACGGAATCGTCACGGATCTGGAGTCGTATCTCGTCCGGAGGATGGTGTGTGATCTTGGTACGAAGAACTACAACCGGTTCTTCTTGTCCCTTCTTCAACGGCTTCGGGGGAGCGGTCCCATCACCCGAGGACTGATCCAGGGGCTGCTGCTCGCGCCGGATGGTCCAGCAGGGGAATGGCCGGGCGACCGGAAGTTCCGGAAAGCATGGCTTGAACAGCCCGCCTATAGGACCATGAAGGCGGCCCGGTGCGCGATGATTCTTCGTGCCATCGACCACTCCATGCGCACGAGCAAGCAGGAGGCCATTGTGATTCGCGGCAAGCTGAGTGTTGAGCACGTCCTGCCGCAGAAGTGGGCGCCTCCGGCATGGCCCGCTCCGGTGCCTCTCTCGGCCAGTGGGGACGGGGACGAGAATGCCGAGGACCGTAGGGCCCGGCTGCTCCACAGCTTCGGCAACTTGACGCTCCTGACGCAAGGGCTCAACTCGGCCGTAAGCAATGGCCCGTTCGCGAAGAAGCGATCGGAGATCGCGAAGCAGAGCGCATTGCGTCTGAACGCCTACTTTCAGGAGAGCACGGGCTGGGATGAGGCGGCCATTCTCCAGCGCGGGGAGACGCTGTTCGACCAGGCTCAAAGGATTTGGCCACGGCCCTGAGTTGTGGCGTGCGGTCGCGTGCCACCGCAAAGGTGGGTTCCCGGCGGGGGAGGACGAAGGTGTCTCACCTAAAGAGCATCTCGGTGGGGATGCCCGGGTCCTGCAGTGCTGCAGTGCCGCGTCGTCCGTATTTGCATCGAACCATGACGCGTCGGCCGTGTGTTCTCTTGCACCCGCGACGCCTCGGTCCTCAATCGGGCCGGCCGGAGCCACCGAGACTCACCGGGATTTGGTTGCACCCACGTCTGCCGCAACGCGATCATCCGCCCCATGCTCCTCCGCGATGGCCAGGTTTCCCTTTCTGCAAGCGACCTGGCCAACCACCTCGGTTGCTCGCACCTCACGACGCTCGACCTACGCGCCGCCCACGGCGAGCTCCACCCGCCCGTTTGGCGCGACCCAGCCCTTGAGGTCCTCCAGCAGCGGGGCTTCGAGCACGAACTCGCCTACCTCAACCACCTCCGAGGACTCGGCAAATCAATCGCAGAGGTGAAGGCTGAGGGAAACCAGTCTGGCGCCGAAGCAACCATCGAGGCCATGCGCGCCGGCCCAGACGTCATCGCCCAGCCAACCCTTGCCTGCGGCCGATGGTTCGGCCGCGCAGACATCCTCCTGCGAGTCCCCACCCCAAGCGCCCTGGGCCCCTACAGCTACGAGGTCATCGACACCAAGCTTGCGCGCGAGACCCGAGCCGGAACGATCCTCCAGCTGTGCCTCTACTCCGACGCCGTCGCCGAGATCCAAGACCACGTCCCCGAGTTCATGCATGTGGTCGCCCCAGACACCGACTTCCAACCCGAGACCTTCCGCCTGAGCGACTACCTGGCGTACCACCGCCTCGTCAAAGCCCGGCTCGCAGCCGTCGTCGACGCAGCCCCCGGCGATGCCCCGCCGACCTACCCCGAGCCGGTTCCCCAGTGCGATATCTGCCGGTGGTGGTCCGCCTGCGACAAGCGTCGGCACGACGACGACCACCTCTCCCTCGTCGCCGGGATCTCGAAGCTGCAGCGGCGAGAGGTCTCGACCTGGGGCGTGTCGACCCTGGCCCAGCTTGCTCGGGTCCCCGTTCCGCTTTCGCGCCGGCCCCAGCGGGGCACGCCGGACGGATACGTTCGGGCTCGGGAGCAGGCCCGCGTCCAGCTCGAGGGCCGCGAGCAACAGCGCCCCGTGCACGAGCTGCTCGATCGCGAGCCAGAGCGCGGCCTCGCACGTCTCCCCGCACCCTCACCCGGCGACGTCTTCTTCGACATCGAGGGCGACGCCTTCGTCGGCACCACAGGCCTCGAGTACCTCTTCGGATGGGTCGTCGCCAGCGATGACCACCCGCCCGAGTACCACCAGCGCTGGGCGCTCGATGGCGCCCAAGAACGCGAGATGTTCGAGGCCTTCGTCGACGAGGTCATGGACCGCTGGCGGCGGTTCCCCGACCTTCACGTCTACCACTACGCCCCCTACGAGCCCGGCGCCATCAAGCGCCTCATGGGCCGCTACGCCACCCGCGAGGATGAGGTCGACCGCATGCTCCGCGCTGGCGTCTTCGTCGACCTCTACTCGATCACCAAGCAAGCCCTCCGCGCCAGCGTCGAGCGCTACTCGCTCAAGGACCTCGAGCAGTTCTACGGGTACGAGCGCCAGATCGAGCTGCGCGAAGCCTCCATGAACCTGCGCGCCTTCGAGCGAACCCTCGAGCTGCGCCAGGTCGACGTCGTCCCCCAAGCCGTCCGCGTCGCCGTGCAGGCCTACAACCGCGACGACTGCGTCTCCACCCTGCGGCTACGCGATTGGCTCGAGGGTCTGCGCGCGGGGCTCGTCGAGGGTGGGGAGGACGTCCCGCGTCCGGTGCCTCGCGACGCCGAGCCCAGTGAGGAGGTCGACGAGCGCCAGCAGCAGGTGCTCGCCCTCATGGAGCAGCTGCTGCGAGACGTTCCCGTCGACCGCGAGGAGCGCTCGGAGGAGGAGCACGCGCGCTGGCTGCTGGCCCACATGCTGGGTTGGCACCGCCGCGAGGAAAAAGCCCCTTGGTGGGAGTACTTCCGTCTGGCCGACTTGGGCGAGGAAGAGCTCATGGACGAGCGGGCAGGGCTTGTTGGGCTCGTGTTCGAGGAACACGTTGGTGGGACCGCCAGGTGCCCGATCCACCGCTACCGGTTTCCTCCGCAGGACACGGGGGTGAAGAAGGGCGACGACCTCCACACTGGGGTCAAGGCCCCGCTCGGGACGGTTGAGCACATCGACCTCGCCGGTGGAACCATCGACATCACGAAGCGACAGGTCGCGGCCGACCTCCACCCGACTGCCGCTTTCGCACACTCCACCGTTGGACTCACCGTCCTGTCGGACTCCCTCTTCCGCCTCGGCGAGTGGGTCGCTGCCCACGGGGTCAACGCGGACGGCCCAGTCAGAGCAGGGCGGGACCTCCTGTTGGGTCTCGTGCCTCGATGCTCGGGGCCTACCCAACCCGGTGCTGCTCTCCAGCGCACGGGCGAGACCGCGCTCGAAGCCGCTCGCCGCCTCGCCCTGGAGCTGGACGGTGGCGTCCTCGCCATCCAAGGCCCTCCCGGCGCCGGCAAGACCTTCACCGGGGCCCGCATGATCTGCGAGCTCGTCCGCGCCGGGAAGAAGGTCGGCATCACTGCTGGCGGGCACAAGGTGATCCGAAACCTGCTCGAGGCCGTCGTCGAGGCCGCCGCACAGGAGGGTCTCTCGATTCGCTGCCTGCAGAAGGTCAGCGGCAAGGCCGCCAAGAACGAAGGGCAGCCGATCCGCGAGACCGCGAAGAACCAGGACCTGGACGCCGCGCTCGCCGACGGCACTGTCGATGTTGCCGCGGGCACCGCATGGCTCTGGTCCCGGGAAGCCGCCGCCGAGTCCCTCGACGTCCTCTTCGTCGACGAGGCCGGCCAGATGTCCCTGGCCAACGTCCTCGCCGTCTCCCAGGCCGCCCACAGCGTCGTCCTGCTCGGCGACCCCCAACAGCTCGAGCAACCCCTCCAGGGCACCCAACCCCAGGGCACCGACGCCTCCGCCCTCGAGCACATCCTGCACGGCAAGCAGACCATCGCCCCCGACCGCGGCTTGTTCCTGGCTGAGACCTACCGCCTGCACCCCACCATCTGCCAGCTCACCTCCGAGCTCTTCTACGAAGGCCGCCTCACCTCGCGCCCCGAACTCGCCCAACAAGCCCTCCTCGGCGACACCCCCTTCGCCGGCGCAGGCCTCTGGACCGTCCCCGCCGAGCACGACGGCAACCGCAACAGCTCCACCGAAGAGGCCGAAATCGTCGCCGACCTCTACAAAGCCCTCCTCTCCGGCCACGTCTCCTGGCGAAACCAGCACGGCGTCGAAGCCAAGCTCACCGCCGCCGACATCCTGATCGTCGCCCCCTACAACGCCCACGTCGGCCTCCTCGGCGAACGCCTGCCGGACGCCAAGATCGGAACCGTCGACAAGTTCCAGGGCCAAGAGGCCCCCGTCGTCATCTACTCCATGGCCACCTCATCCCCCGACGAGGCGCCGCGCGGGATGGAGTTCCTCTTCAGCCTCAACCGGCTGAACGTCGCGACCTCCCGGGCTCGGTGCGCCTGTATCCTCGTCGCAAGCCCGCGGCTGTTCGAACCCGAGTGCCGGACCCCGCGGCAGATGCAGCTCGCGAATGCGTTCTGCCGCTACGCGGAGCTGGCTACGACGCTCAAGAACCCCCAGACGTCATGAACGCCCCGTTCCTCACCGAGGTCGACCCCGAGATCGCCGTCAAGGGATCCATCGACCCCCTCGGCCTCCTCCCCCTCTGGAGCCGCTACGGAAGGCAAGTCGTTGGCAACCTCTCGCTCGTCGCGTCTTCCGCTCGCGGTTTCACCACGCTGCTTCTCGGCTATCACTTCGCGCGCCGGTTGGTCGACGAGCGCGACGTTCCCGAGGCGTCGGTCGTCGAGGCCTTTCTCAAGTTCGAGCAGCTCACAGCCTACAGCCGGCTCGCAGCCGCCGAGGACCGCGATGCGCACCCCGGTCGGGTTCTCGGGCTCCGCCGGGTCCGCAGCCGCCTCACGCAATCAAAGAAGGTGCGGATCGGGAGCAGCCGCGATGCTCAGATCTTGTCCAACCAGCGGGCATACGGCCTGTGGACGTTGTTCTCCGGCCCTGCGCAGGAGAGCGGCCTGTTGGTTCGCAAGTCGCTGCGGCTGAGTGAAGACGGCGAGGCCTTCGTGCGGGACATCGTCTACCCGCGCCTTGAGCAGGCCGGCCTCCGCGACGGACGTGCGATCTTGGATGTGTTGCGCAGTCGGAAGTGGTTCGAGCCACGCGGTTCCGACGAACAGGTCGCACGACTTCTGGCTGAGCTGCACACCGACGAGTTCAGCGCCCAAGAGAAGGACTTCTACATCGAACGTTTCGCCTGCGGTGGCCCTGCCGATCCGGGCGGTCGGCAGCATCAACTGTGGGAGTGCATCCGTGCTTACAACGACGAGCACGGCACGTGGCTCGACCGCTTCGACATGGACCAACTCATCGGAGTCATCGCGTTGGCGAAGGAACGCGGCTACGACGACCTACACGACCGGCTCTGGAGAATCTACCGCTTCGAGCACGTCATCGGTCCGGCGTCCCGCGTGTTCGGCTACCTGCAGGTCAACGCCGATGATCGCTCCATCCACGACCTCGCCGACGACCTGGCCGCCAAGTGGAACTCCGGGCTCGGTCACGTCGACCCGGATGCGCTCTCCGCACACCTCGAACCCGTCGAGGTGCTCCATCAAGAGCAGGGCGTACGCCGATTTGAAACCCTGGCTCGATCCCTCCACACCGGTGACTGGGTCGCGGTGATCGAAGCCATCCTCGACCAAAATGCCGAGGTCATGGCGCGTCGCGGCGGAGGGCCGTGGATCGTCCGCGACCGTGACACTCTGCAGGTCCGCCACAAGCAGGAGGGCGCCGACCTGCCCGAGGATCCGGCCGGCTTGCTCATCCATCCGTACTTCCTCACCTCCGTGAAGTCGGTGGGAGGCGAGGTGCTGGGCACCTTTCGCGAAGAGGAGGACGACGCGGCATGAGTTCATCCCCGGAGACCAGGGTTCTGTCTCAATCGCTCGAGGCCGCGGTTGGCGAAAGCCGCGTCCGGGCGGCGGTGTTCGTGTCCTTTCAGTTCGACCCCGGCTTCTTCGAACACTCGATCCTCCCGTTGCTCTTTGGTCGGGGCTTTAGCGAGAACGAGGCGGTCCGGCGAGCCCAACTCGACGAGGCGATGAGAGACCTCGACCACCTCGCCGTGTACTACGACCGCTCGGCACTCATTACGGAGACTGGCCCCGCACGCCTCGACTACCGACGGATCGGCGTCTCCACCCCCGGCGGCGTGCTCCATGCCAAGCACGTGTTCTTGCTGCTCGACGATCCCGCCGAGCCCGGTGCTCCGATAGAACAGCGGCTCGTGATGCTCACGACCTCGGCGAACCTGACGCGCACCGGATGGTGGGAGAACGTCGAGGTCGCGCATGTCCACGATGTTCGCGCCGACAGCAAGGACCTCGTGCGAGATGATCTGCTCGGACCCGGTGGACTCTTCTCGCGCCTCGAAAAACTCGACCGCACAACCGCGACCGGCGACGAACGGCAGGGCCGCGACGCCGTGCATGCGGGGCTCAATGATCTGCGTCGCTTTCTGCGAAGCAAGACCACGACACGCAAACAGCAGAAGCAAGGTGGGCGTCTCCACACCCGGCTTTGGCATGGCGAGTCGACGCTCCCCGAGTACTTGGGCGAGCGCGTTCCCGCGGGCTGCAGGCTCGAGGTCATCTCTCCGTTCTTCGACGACCAGGACGACACGCCTACCCTCAAGGCTCTGATCGAGCACGTGCAACCAACGGCCACCCGAATCTCGCTGCCGCGTGATGAACACGGCCGCGCGCAGTGCCGCCAGGCCTTCTACGAAAGCGTCAAAGCGCTTCCAAACGTGCGGTGGGGCCAGCTGCCGGGGAAGTACACGTCCTTTGGCAAAGGAAACGCCGAAGCGCGCCAGCGCTACGTCCACGCCAAGGTCTATCGCGTCTTCTCCCCCAACGACCGTATTGACATGATGCTTGTGGGCTCGCCCAACCTCACCAACGCCGCGCACAAGGGTTCCAAGCAGGGAAATCTTGAGACGGCCGTCTTGCTGGATCTCGACCCCTCGACGCGACCGGATTGGTGGATGGAGGCCATCGACGCGTCCGTGCAGCCCGAGTTTCGGCCCGGCGCCCCCGAGGACCAGAGCCTCGAGAGCATCTTTCCGGTTACGCTTCGCTTCGACTGGCGCTCCGGCGCACTGTCGTATTTTTGGGAGCAACGCCGCCGAGTAAACCCAGCGTCGTTTCGCATCGGCAGCGGGGGCCGTCCGGTTGCCGAGATCGCGAGTCTGGAGTTCGACCGGTGGACGGGCGTGACCGCGGACGCCGAAGTCCTCCGCAGCGTCCTGCGGTCCGGCAGCTTCTTGGATGTCAGCGTCGGCGACGCGCCTCATCAGCGGGTCCTGGTGCAGGAGACCGGGATGGAGGACAAGCCTTCCCTGCTTCGCGAGCTGTCACCCGAACAGATCCTCGAGTTCTGGTCGATGCTGACCACCGAACAACAGGATGCCTTTTTGGAGAACGAGATCTCGAGGCTCGTCCTTCCCGACGGCGATCCCGACGATGCTTCCCAGAGCCCACACGAGGAGGTCACGTCCATGTTTGACCGCTTTGCGGGCATCTTTCACGCCTTCTCCTGCCTGCGAGAGCGACTCGATGAAGCCCTCGATCGTGGTGACGCGAGCGGACAGCGGCATGCCATCTACTGGCTGTTTGGGAAGCGCCACGACTCCCTCGGGTCCCTCGTGGATAAGTTGCTCTCAGACACAGCGTCCGACCGCGTGAACCGCTACGTGAGTCTCTTTTGCGCGCAGGACATTGTCCGCTGGGTCCGCGGTGCCTATCCCGAGTTCGTCGAGGCCCACGCTCATGAACTCGAGGAGTTGGACGATCGCCTCCAGGCGATCCACGAGCTGCGCGGAGCATTCGACTTCGGGTCGACGGACGAGACCGACAAGTTCTTCGAGTGGTTCGAGGAGATGTTCTTCGTGCCCATCAAGAGCCCGGAGGCGCGAGCGTGATCCCTCTGGACCGAGTGGGGCTGCAGACCGCGGAGCGGCTGATCGACTTCGGGGGGAAGAGCGCCGCCGCGCAGGCATTCGCCAAAGACCAGCTCGAGGGCGCCGTCGCGCTCCACAACATGCTCGCCGACAAGGGGTTCGCGTACCTCGCCGACGAGGTCGGCATGGGAAAGACCTACATCGCCCTGGGCGTCGTGTCTCTTCTGCGCCACTTCCACCCAGGGCTGCGGGTGCTCTACGTCGTGCCGCGCTCCAACATCCAAGAAAAGTGGCGCAAGGAGGCGCGGAACTTCGTTGCCAACAACTGGCGAGTTCCCGACCTGCGGGTGAAGAGCCTGCAGAACAGCCCGGTCGTCGACCTCGTTTCTTGCGACAGCCTTGCCCACCTTGTGACCGAGGTCCACGCCAACGCGCACCGAGACTTCGTGCTGCGGATGTCCAGCTTCAGCCTCGCGCTTCGCAAGGACAACACCGGGTGGAAGAACAAGCGACGCGAGCTGCGACGTTTGCTGCCGTGGCTCCCTCACGGTCAGTTCGACCTTCGGGACAAGGACCGCTTCAAGGAGACGTACGCGCGAGCGATCAACGCCGCGCTCCCGCAGTTCGACCTGCTCGTGGTGGACGAGGCGCACAACCTCCGCCACGGCTACGCTGGTGGATCCGCGCGCAACCGGCTCTTGGCGCTGGCGTTGGGGCGCGAAGATCCTGACGTCCCGTACTTCCGTGGTGGCGGGCCACGGGTTGACCGGGTGTTGACCCTGTCTGCCACGCCCCTCGAGGGCGACTACCGTGAGCTGTGGAACCAACTCGAGTTGCTCGGCAAAGGCGCCCTCGCGCCCGAGCTCATCGATGGTGAATCGCGGCGCGGCGCGCAGCAGGAGCGCACGCGTTCGTTCATGGTGCGGCGCCTGACCGGCCTGCAGCTCGGCGACAAACGCTTCACCAAGAACATGTATCGCCGGGAGTGGCGGCGGGGCGGTGTGGACGAGCATGGGGCCTCCCTTCGGACCGCGGACGATCGCGAGCGCTTGGTGGTGGCCCTGGTGCAGAAGAAGGTCAGTGACGTGTTGGCCGACCTGGGCCGCCAAAGCGGCCGGACCTTTGGCCGTCGGTTCCAAATGGGGATGTTGGCTTCGTTCGAGAGCTTCCTCGAGACGGCCAAGCTGGTGAGCGATGACGACGACCCTAAGTTCGATCAGGCTGACCAGACCGCCGACGAGCTGGAACGGGACGGGGTCGACGCGGTGTCCATCGCCCACCTGGCGCAGAGCTATCGCGAGCGGTTCCAGGAGGCGCTGCCGCACCCCAAGATGAACGCCGTGGCCCAGTCGTTGGCCACAGCACTGCGCCGCGGGGAGAAGACGCTGGTGTTCGTTCGCCGGGTCGCAAGTGTCCGAGAGCTCGCCGACAAAGTCGCGCAGAGCTACGACGACTGGCTCGTCTCGAGGCTTGTTGCTGACGTGGAGCCGGCCGTGCAAGCAGAGATCGAGCGCCAGTTCCTTCGGTACCGAAGAGCAAGCAGCACCGGGGCGGTTGACGTCGATGAGGACGAACAGGAGGTTGTCGCCGACCCCGAAGGCGACGGCACGCCGCCCGACGCGGGCGGCAACGACTCATTCTTTGCGTGGTTCTTCCGCGGGGAGCGAAAGCTCAAGGTCGCCTCCGGCGGATGGTTCCGACGTCGGCGTCTGACGGACGAGAAGGAGGCGCTCTCGATCGTCCTCGATGAGAACTACGTGGACTGGTTGGGCGGCGAAGAACTGGCCAGTTTGACGGGCTTGGCATCGCGCCTCGGCGTCGACTCTGCTCGACTCGAAGCAGACCTTCGGGTGCAGGCGCATGCGATCTTCCGCAGTGGTTCGCGGCAGAAACGTTTTCCGCGGCGCCGTGTTTTCCGTGCGTACCAGGAAGCGGCGATCCGCCGACTCGCGGCGGTCGATGATGACCTCGGTCGCCTCGCCCGCATCTTGGCCGGAGAACTCGGCTGGAACGGCGCGGTCGCCGAAGACCTCGAGGCCCCGTCTGATTTCCCAGGGGCCGCCGACGTTCTTGGCCTCCCGACCGCGTTCTCCGTGCTGCGACGTCATCCGCTGGGTGCAGGCGTCATGCGGATCGACGAGACCGATCCCCAGACTGCTCGGCCGGCCGCCTTTGTGGAGGTCCTTCGCCAGCACGAGGTACTTCGCGAGCTTCTCAGCGCCTCGATGTCCCTTGGACACCCGTTCGTGGAGTTGTGGCGCGTCTACGTCCGCCTGCGGGGCACGCTTTCGCGCACCGGAGTCGATGAGCCGACCGTCAAGGACCTTGCGACAGCGTACTTCGACGCCCTCCAGCTCGAGCCCGAGGAAACGCTTGGCGCACGGCAGGAGCTTGCGGCCCTTGTCGAACACTTCGCGCTCCTCCTCGACGTCAACTTCCCCGACGCGCGGGACAAGCCCCTCCCCGAGGTCCCGAAGTACCTGCAGAGCACGCTCTCCGCCCAAAGCCCCGTGGGCGGGATGTCGGGGCGGATCAACGCGAGCATGGTCAAGCAGTTCCGGATGCCCGGCTATCCCTACGTCCTGATCACCACGGACGTCCTGCAAGAAGGTGAGGACCTCCACACGTTCGCGGCGCGGGTGATGCACTACGGGATCTCGTGGACCCCCTCGGCCATGGAGCAGCGAACGGGGCGCGTCGATCGCATTGGATCCCTGACGCACCGACGGCTGTCCGCCGGCGGCCGTCCGGACGCAGACAAGTTCTTGCAAGTGCAGTTCCCCTACTTGGACTCGACCGTCGAGTTCGTCCAAGTGCGCGAAATCTTCAAGCGAATGGATGAGTTCGTGGCGCTCCTGCATCGGGGGCTGGGCGCCGAAGAGGCGCACCAGAGCGCCGTGAACCTCGCGTCCGCAATTCACGAGCAAACGCCGATTAAGCTGCCCAGTAGCGAGGCTCTCGACAGCCCGTTCGATGTGGACCCGAGCCTCCTGCTCTCCGAGGAGGACCCGCATCTCGCTGTCCCCACTTCGGAGACGGATCGGTACACGGCCCACCTCGACCAGATGCTCACCGAACTCGAGGGAAGGATCCAGATCCAGTGGGCCCAGGAGCCGCATCGCGCAGGTCGGCTGGCGACAGCCTGGGTGCTGCCTCGTCGGGTCGTGAAGGCCGGTGCGGTCCCTGCCCAGGCGCGCCGCCAACCGTTCGCCGTTCGGCTCCGCAGTGACGGCGGCGGGCTCGTGTTGTTGCAGTTCATCTCGCCCGTAGGCGTGGTTCCGATCAAGGACGAGGGCACGATCGAAGCCGTGTTCCGCCTTCAAGCTCGGTTGCCCGCCGCGAAGATCTGCGCTGTGGTCGACAGCAAACGCGACACGTACAACCTGACCGCCGAGGTCGAGACTCCGTTCCACCCCGACACGCTCGACCTCGACGAGGCTGTGTCGGCGCTGGAGCGGTGCGTCGTCGCAGCCGATCTGGTCGAGCGTGAGATTCTTCAGACGGACGCCCCGCTCTCGGTGTTCGCGAGTGACCTTCGAAAGGAGCTGAGTCGTGGATAGCCTGCGCGGGATGCTTCGTCAGCTTCCCGAGGAGCTGGATCCAGGGACGCGCCTTTCGATCGAGGACGGGGTTGTCGTGCTCACGTTTCCCTCGGAGCGGGCACAGAAGATCCGCCTAGTCACTCGCGACGACCATTACGTGTTCACCTCGAGAATCCTGGGCCGCCGGCGAGTCAAGATGATCAGTTGGAGCGCTCTTGCCCGGATCGTATGGCCGCGGAACCGCAGGACGCCACTGGTCACCTTCATGCTCGACAAATCCGGCAGGCTGGTCGGCCGAATCGAACACCCTCGCGCGACGTTGGACCCTGCTGAGCTGCGGGCGATCCTGTTGCACCTTGCCCGCGAGTGTGACCGGCTGGAGTACCTCGTCACTGGGCGTGATGAGCACTAGTCATGACTGGCACCGCACCTCTGCACCCGACGACAACCATGAACCTTCGGAAGCTCTACCCAACCATGACGCCCTTCGTCGGCAGCCGCGTTGCTGCCGGGGCACCCCCACGCCTGCTCCTCATCGGCGAGAGCCACTACCTACCGAAGGACTCCACCGTGCATCTCGACGACGAGGCCTGGTACGCCGGGGTCAAGCTGGGAGTAGAGGAGACGCGTTGGATCAGCACTGCCAACATCGTCCGCGGCGCGTGCAAGGCCAAGTTCTCCAAGCGAGCCCATCGCATCTGGAAGAACGCCTTCCACGCGATCAACGAGGCCGGTCCCGGCTACGCGGAGACTGCCGAGGTCGCCGAGGACCTCGTCATCTACAACTTCTTCCAGCGGCCCGCAAAGCAAGGCAAGTCGCTCAAGCCCACCGCCCTGGATGCGACCGTCGCCAACGATGTCTTCCAAGCCATCCTGCGTGAACACCAGCCGCGCGCAGTCGCCTTCGTCTCCCGCCGAGGATGGTGGCACCTGAGCTCGAAGGAAACGCTTGGCCTCCCCGCCGCCGCCACGGCCCACCCGACGTCCGCGCATTGGAACCGGGTCTGCAAGGTCTACAACAACCGCACCGGTCGACAGGTTTTGGTCGACTTCGTCCGCAGCCTGGACTGGCGGTCCTGACGTGACCGCCGCGTCGACCTGGGGCTCCACGAAGGTCTCTAGCCGCCAGGCCGACGCCGACCGATAGGCGTCGGCTTGCACCGACTCCGCGGCCGCTGCCGGGACACGCTGCGTGCTTTCAGCTCTCCGCCGTGGACGTTGCGCGATGACCAACCTGTCCTCGGCCACAGATCCGTTTGCCCAACGCCGACCGCGCCCCTGATACTGCGGTCGAGCCCCATGCGCCTGCACCGACCAGCGACCAACCGCCGGACCGCCGCCCGAAGCACCCCGGTGCCCCGATGTTAAGAACCACGCTCCTCCTCGGGCTCTCCCTCGCCGTGTGCAACTCGCCCGCCTCCGAGACGGGTGACTCCCCGGCGCCAACGGCTCAGCAGTCCGCCGATCCGTCCCCGGAGTGGGATCGTCCGATGCCGTTCGTGGATCAGGGCTGGTTCTGCGAGCGACGCAGCGAGCCTTGCGTCTGGTCCGAGGAGGCCGTCGGTTACGCTCGTTGGCTATGGGTTGACGAGGTGCACCCCCCGACGGCGTTCTGTTTCAGCGGCGTGTTCAGCAACGACCTCGATGACTTCCGCCGCTGCGGTCGCACTCTAGATTTCTGCAACCTTGTGCGCTCAGACGACCCGAAGGTTGACCAGGCGAAGCCTTGCCGAGAGATGACCCCGACCGAGTTCTGGCGGGAGAACCCGATGCTCGTCGAGGTGCACCGGAAGATCTGCAACCCGCAGAAGTGCCGATCAGGGTATCGCTGGGTCGGCGCTGCGAAGGTGAAGGGCGAGACCCTTCCGATCGACGAGGCGGTGTTCACCGATCTCGGGGACGGAGTTGGGTTGACGACGCCTTCAGAGCCGAACTGGCCTGGAGTGCTGCTCCACGAGGATCGCGACTGCGCCTACGGCTGTGTCCTGAGGAGGTGTCGGCAAGACCAGTATGGCTGCATCGACAGCACATCGCATTGCGATCTGTGCTTCGACGAAGAGCCCCTTCCCGCCGACGAGTGTCGTCGATTCGTAGAGACGTGCCGGGAGGTGACGCTCGTCGAAGAGGCAGCCGACTTCGTGTGCGTGTTCAAGGACGTCGTCGGCGAGAGCGTCGAAGAGCGTCACGGCTGCCCGAGCAGTTATTCCTGCGAGCGGCTCTACGACGAGGACGCGCCTGCAGACGTACGGCTCCGTGGCGTCTGCAGGCGACGCTCGGCGGACTAGTCATCCAGCACCAGCTCGATGGCGCCTTCGGGGAAACGCTGCCGCTCGAGCGAGGTCCGAACATCGGTGCGCTTGCTCGTCTTCACCGCGAACGCCGGCATCGACACCGGCTTCATCGCCCCGTTCCACTCGTTGAGTGTATAGACGAGGGCGTACAACCGGTCCATCCGGGTCATCTTCGAATCCTTCACGTTTCGGATATCCAGGATGTTGTGCCAGTTCTCGTAGATCACGTCCGGCTTGCGCTGAGGGTTATCCGCCTCGAACCGCTCCCGCCACCGATCCGCAACCTTCCCCATCCCCTTCATTCCCTTCAGCCGCGCCACGATCACCTCTCGTTGGTGCTCGTAGTACGCGTGCATCCCGTTCGAACCGCCGTCCATCTCCTTGAGCACCTTCACCACGCCAAGGACCGCCGTCGCGACGAAACCTGCCAACGGGTGCACATACTTCAACAGCCCCACCACCACGACCAGCACCTCGAACCCCGCGTCACTCTCGTGGCCCCAGCGCATGGCCTTGAGTTGGGTCTCCCGTGCCGACCACAGGCCTAACGCCACCTCGGCGACCGGGAGCACCTTCGAGTCTGCAATCTTCGCCCACTCGGCGAGCTTGTGGATGCCCTGCTTCTCGATTGCGAGCGCATGCTCGGCGGCCGAGCCGTAGCGAGCCGCCATCGCCTCGATCAAGGCGGCCGCGCTCCCGGCCGCGGAGTGGACCTGTTTCGCGGCGTCGAGCCAATCCTCGCTCCTCCAGCCCTCGTCGGCGTTCGCTCGCTTGGAGAACAAGGCCAGCGTACTCGCGAGATCGAGCAAGAACCGCACGCTCGACATGCCGAGCAGCACGCCGTCGTCGGTGAGTGTCAGCCGGTCCTTCACCGACTCCGATGCACCCTTGATCTTCTCTCTCGCCGCGTTGCTAAGCGCCTTCGCGAGCGCGTCCTCCTGGTCCACATGCTCCCCGGTAGCCTGTGCCAGCATGGCGACGAGGACCGACTCTAGCTCGACGGTCTTGGTTCCCGCGACCCCCAACGCCAAGCGGGTCATCATCGCCGACGCCGAGCCCTGTGCGAACGTTCCAGCGGCCACCCCAACCAAGGCATAGTTTGCCAGTTTGCCGACGATGGCCGCCGGTTTCCCAGCCCAGTCGAGGATCTCCTTGCCCCTGGCGATTGTGTCCGTCGGGGGGCCCACCGTGACCGCCAGCGCGGGGAAGGCCCCTTTCTGGTCGAGCTTCTTGAGGACGGCGGTGTCAAAGCTGTTCACGGCCTCCGCCAGCTCCTTTTTTGCGCCATCGAGTTTGCCCGTGTCGATCGGATGGACTTTCTCGGCGACACTCACCAGCGCGTGCAGGAAGTGCTTCTCGAGCAACGGTCGCGCCGCGTCGGGATCTGCGACGCACAACGCAGCGGCGCACGCCTCCATCGCCCGGAAATACTCGAACGTCACCTCCGGCGGCGCGAGGTCGGCCAACATGATGAGCTTTGAGGCCGCTTCGCCTGGGAAGGTGTCGAGACAGGCCTTGATGATCCTGAACTTGTTGGCGCGTTCTCTCCCGATCGGGTCGTCTTCGGAGGCGAAGTAGTGCTCAGTGACGAGGTTGGCCCCCAGATGCAGGTCGGCAGCCACCTCGGCGGCCACGCGGCGGTTGCGTTGCTTCGCGTCCGCGTGCGCGTGGTGGGGCAGGGGCGGATCCGTGTTCGCCAACATGTTCCCGATCATCATCGCGAGGTCGTTGAGTGGCTGAAGCACCGCGCCCGCTTGTTCCCTGAGCTGACGGGTGAGTGAGAGGAACATCTTCGATGCGATGTAGAGGCGCTCACACTCCTCCCGGAGGAGATCAAAGTCGTCTTGGCTCGCCTCAAGGTAGCCGTGAATATCGTCCCAGTGGTCCCTACGCAGGTCGATCAGGTCTCTGGCTGCGGCGCTCTGCGGGGCGGGGATCACGGTGGAGCTTCCGCCGGCGGTGGTTGGGACCAGCCACAGCGGGAATCGGGTCGTCTGCTGGTTCGGTTTCAAGTCTTCGTGGCCATAGATCTCCCGACGCCTGCTGTTCTTCGCCTGGTCGACAAGGAGCTTCGCCGGTTGGAGCGTGGGGTCTTCGGCTATCTGGTTTCGATAGTCGCCGAAGCCTTCTGGGTCGATCGCGTGATAGATGACGCGCTGCGCCCAGATCTTCGCAGCCATGAGCTGCTGGTCGTCAACGATAGCCACCAGGTCGTTCAGGAGACGTTCCGGTGAGATCCCGATGTGCCGCGCGACCTGCTCGAACGTGGGCGGTGCGTCGAACGCCTGTTCCAAGTCGATGAGCACGCGGTCTGGCCCCACCAGCGACACACCCGCCAGTGGCTTCTTCTTGGTGATCGACCAACTCACTGCCCCACCTCCTGTCGGGTCCGGGCGGGACCGAACGACACGAGCGTGACCGTGTCGTCGTGACGCTGCGGTGAACTGGAGTCCTCCATTGCGAAGACGCTTCCGTCCGGACGGACGGCAAGACGTCGCGCCTGGTCCGGCCCGTCTCGCTGCTCACGGACCTCGAGGCTACGAACCCTACGCCCCGGCGGGCGAGAGAGGAACCATGCGCCACCGCCCTCGACCAAGAAGACGGGAGGACGGTAGCGCTGGCCCCCTCGGAGCAGATCGATCTGCTGCTGGAGGAACTCGTCCGAACGACATTGCTCGGCAAAGTTGTCGGGGACCGGGCTGACCGAGTCGGCATGAAACCAGGTGGAGGTCTCGAACGGGTGGAAGTTGTCGTCGCCCTCCCAGGTCGCGAACGCAACCCCGTGCAGGACGCGGCCAGGAATTTCGAGCACCTCTTCCAGGTCGTCAGGAAGTGTGTCGTCGTAGTAGGACGAGAGGCTGCCCGGCGGTTTGATGGGCCCCGAGCGAAAGACCTTGAACGTGACCGGCGTGTCGTCGGGAAGCGACGTCAACACGCTCATGTACGCGCGCAACGATGGCGTCGGCATCCAATGGTCGTCGAAGAATTCCACGACGACTGCAGACTTCTCGGGCTCGTCCACCTGCTCGCGGTAGAAGCTGCACCGGCGCAGGCCCGTGGCCCCGTCCAGGCTGCATTGCTTCTCGTCGCCGGCAGTGCAGGGAAAGGCCTCCGCTGGTACGTCCTGGAAGACCGCGAGGGTGACACGGCGGTTGTCCGTCGCATCCTCGCTTTGCCGGTTGAACTCGCCACAGCCTGCGAACGTGCGGCCAACGGACGGCAGGTTTTCGAGGCCGAGCCCGAGGTGATGGACGTACGCCTCGAGAATCGCAGTCTTTGTCGGCAGGTCGAGGGAACTCGTCTGCTCGAGCGCTTCTCCCCCACGTGCACGATCGGGAGGGATGAACAGGCCCCGCGGGTAGCCCTCCTGAAACGCTCGGAGGGCGGCCTTCGTCATGTCCCCCGCGTCGCCGTCCGGAGGACCCGGGTCGCAGCCGATCGCCCGAAGCATCGCCTGGTAGGTGTCGAGCCCCCAATCCTCTTCCTGCGCGACCGCCTTCAGCTCGTCGAGATTCGAACGAACCAACCCCGAGACCGCGCGCGCTCTCCGGTCGGAGAGCTGCTTGTTGTACGCGTCCGAACCCACGGCATCGGTGTGCCCGAAGGCGACGACTCCGGCGGGTTCCGCTGCGAGCAGCTCGGGGAAGCCCGCGAGTGATGCCCAGATCCCGGGGCGCGGGAACGAGGAGTCGAACCCAAAGACCCCGGCGGGGATCGTCGAGGCGGCAGCGCGCCGCGGGTAGGCGGCGTACAACCTCGCGGCCCCACCCGAGGCCGACCCCGGGTGCGAGACGCGAAACGCCGGCGTCGATTCCTGCCCACCCTCCTCCAGCACAACGCGTCCCTGCGCGTTTGGGAGGAAGTTCGTCGGAGGGCGCCATGTGACGCTCGCGACGCCTCGGTGTGGATGCGAAGGCAGGGAGTCAGACAGGACGGCGGTGAGCCCCGACGGCTCGAGACCGGGGCCATTGAGTGCTTCCGCAGCGGTCACCACCTCGAACACGACCTCTTCGTCGTCGGGAACTGTGGTGAGGACGCTGAGCGCGTACTGGCCATCGGGGAGGCGCCGCCACATCGGTGAGAAGTGCTCGTGCTCAGCCCGGGCCGGATCGGGATCGCGAACGTGCTCCCGAAACCACATGCACCGCTGCTTGGCCTGGTCGACGATCGCACACGGCCCGGGGTCGCCCACCGAACACGGCGCTGACTCCGGATTTTCCGGAGGCCCCGGATAACGGATCAAGGACACCCGATCGTTGACGACAGAGTCCGTCGATTCGACCACCGGATTGAAGCTTCCGCAGCCTGCGACCGGGGCCGTGGCATGAAACCTGCCCTCATCGACGGCAGGGGAGTGGGTGAGCAGATAGGCCTCGACCAGAGCCTCCCGAGTGTCTCGGTCGAGGTCGCCCTGTTCGTTCAGCGTCTCGAAGCGTCGCGGCGCCGTGGCTCGGGCGCCCGAGTGGAACACGTCGTCGACGTAGCGTTGTTGAAACTGGCGAATGGCAGCCGCGGTGGCGTCGCCAACATCTCCGTCGATCGGGCCCGGGTCGCACCGCAGCGCTCGGAGCATCACCTGCGTGCACAACTCGTCCCACTGTCCGTCGTCGAAGGCCGCGACCCCGGCATCAACGTCGCCGATGAGCAGGGCATGAACCGCGTGGCCCCGTTGATCTGTGAGGGTCTTACTGTCGGCTTCAGAGTCTTGGCCGCTGGCGTGGGCGAGCAGCTGGTACACGCCTGCGTCCCCGCCACCGTCGTCCACCTTCCGCATCAACGCGAGAACCGCGGGCCCCGGGAATGAACTCCCGACGGGAAATCCCGCATAGCTCGCAAGCGGCGGCGTGAGCCGGTCCGGCCGGACGAGCACGATCTTGTTGTGCTGGCTCGTCTGTAACGGAATCGCGTCGCGCGTACGCAATCCCTGTCGGGTGTACTCGAGCGTGTCGATGTGAATCCGGATCTCTCGAGCCATCGTCCTGCGCGGTCGATGTTGGCGGCTTGAGAGCGGCTCCACAAGCGCTCTCGGTTGAAGGGGACAGGCTCGCGATGGAATTCTTCGCCCCGAGCAACCTATCCCACCAACCAAACTCGCCAGCCCGCCGACCAGCCCGTGCGCCTGTCGTATCCAACGCCCGCACTCCCTCAGCCCCGTCGGCCGGATGCTCGTCGGGCGCAACCCCGCCGCGCCGCCACGCTCCGTGACCAACTCCCCCACCAAGCGCCACTGGAGATCGAAATCCCACCTCGAGGACACTGAATCCGGACTAGGACGGCTCGCCCTGGGATGCCGTCCACGCAACCATCACGCATACGCTCGCGCCGCTCGAAGACCTCAACATCTTCCTCTATGCCCCGGAGCAACCCCCACCATGACGCTGATCCACTCTTCGGCTGTTGGACTGAGGATGTCAGCGCCGAGGGCCCCTGCTATCGCGCTTCGTGCTCAAACACTTCAACCCCATGTCCAATTGCAGCGAGCCGTGTGCCGCCGGGGCTGAACGCTAGACGCTCCACATTTCGCAACTGCGTCCGGGTTGCGGTCACCTCGCGGCCCGAGGCCGCGGCGAAGGTTCGAATCCACCCGGGAACAGCGAACGCAACGACCGCGCCGCCTGGGTGGATCGCGAATGGAAAGGACCCCGGAATACTCGCGAGTACCGATCCCTTGTCGAGGCTGGCGATGACGAGGTGCTCCTCGGCGTCCGTCTCAGCGTTCCAAGCGACGCTGTCCCCGGAGATGGTCAGATTGGAGACCTCAACTTCGTCGGGGTTGAGGGAAGTCCCTGCAAACTGAATCGTTGATTGAATCGTCGACCCGGTGATGATGCTCAGGCCCCGCTTGCCAGCCACGAACAGCCGGTCTCCTTTGCGACCCCATGCAACCGCGGAAATCGGGCCGGTCTGGATCTCGTCCGCATCTCCATCCGTTCGGACGATTCGGACGCTGTCCCACATTCGAATCGCGAGCGTATCCCCGGTTGGGTTGATGGCCGCATCGCGGACCCCCCTGCCTCCGTGCTCGATCGCTGCCTGGGTCGTGAGGTTGAGCGCTGTGTTGCGGTCGAGCACGAGCGTGGAGGCCGCGCCGGATGCGAGCGCATGGAACTCCGAGGTTTCGCTGTGAAGTTCATCGGTGCGCTGCTCGGGCTCGGTGCACTGTTCATCGAGCTTGTGGACCCAGATTCCGGAGGCGCTTCGAGCGGCGACTCCACCGGCAAACACCGCAACTTCGGAGGTCTCGCTGCTCTGCCCCGCGGCCAGGCTCGGAAGAGGGCAAACGAGCACCGGTCTCAGGCCTTCGTCGACCGACCACCGGGTCAGTCCTGCGCCGAAGGTGACCAGCGTGTCGTCGTCGACGAAGTCGAGCGCGTAGGCGTCCGCAATGGTGCGCAGCACGGACTCGTCGGTTGCGAGGGACCGAGCCTGTGGATGGCGCGACCCGAAGCCCGCGTTGCCTTCGTCAGCCACAATGATCCCGCGAGGGTCTAGCCGCGTACGCCACCGCAAAGCGACCGAAAGGCTGACATCGCCGCTACGCCTGCCCTCGACCTTCGCAGTGCCTTCTGGGTCGCCGACGATGGGCTTGCCGTCGACGAACACCGCGGCGGTGTACTCCGAGCCCGGGCTGATACTCGCCAACGGTTCGGCCTCGCCAAGCTGGGTCCAGACCACGTCGCGGTATCGCGCGAGGATCATGCTGTCGCCTTTCGGACTGACTGCAGCGACCCTGCCAGCGTGCGCCGTCATGGAGCCGGTTGCGAGGTCGACCGCGTAGGTGCCACCGCTTTCGGAGATCAGCGCAAGGGTGTCGTCTGGGCTCCAGATGAGCGCATCTCCCCGGACCTTTGCATCCGGGCCGCCGATGGTGATCACCTTCTGCCCGTCCGTGGAACGAACGACGCGGAACTCGCCATCGTAGGTGCTGTATGCGACCCGCGTGGAGTCGTTAGAGAACCCGTGACTCCCCAGCAACCACATGAGCCCCTCAAGCTGTGCGACCCGCTTGGGCTCGGCCGAGATGTCCCAAAGAACATCGCCGATCACGGCACGCATTCCGTCGGGCGCGACGAGAACGGTGGGTTGCCGATGCTCGACTTCGTGGGCTTCGCCGGTTCTAAGGTTCACCACCTTGGCCGTGTGATCCATCAACACGACACCGACCGGACGGGTCTTCGCGAATGCCGCCCGTGTGGACCCGGCATAGCCGAGCTCAGCCACGCGGTTTCCAGAAGTGGCGTCCCACAGCTCTACGGATTGATTGCGGTGGTGTACGAGCAGCCAGCGGCTGTTCTCGGACAGATACGTCTTTTCGGGTTTTCCAGCAGACGCCGCGAGGACGACCTCAAAGTCCGCGCCGACGGATGGGTCGCGGAGCACAACGTGGCCGAATCCATCGATCTCTACTGATCGCGTCACCTCTCCGAATCTGAAGTCGACGACCTCGTCCCGCCCTGACTCACCGCCGAGCCGGCGTAGCGACGGCAAGGAGTTGGGGCTTGTGGCGTCCTGCGGCGCGGCGGTCGGGACACCGTCTTGCTCCCCGCTGACAGGCGTGCCCCTGCACGAGGTGAAACACGCCGCAGCGATCAACAATCGACCCCTCATTCCACCACGTCCTTTCGGTTGCCGCTCAAGACCAGGTGTCCTCGAACGACCTTATCGTCGAGCTCGAGGTCGATGTTGAGCTCCGACCATCGCGATGCCCCCCGTCCTCCTTGCACGAAACGCTGTGCGGCAAGAAGGTCCGAGAATCTCACGGTTGCCCCCGAGATGTCAGAACCTCCGCGGGGGCGTTCGGTGAGCCAGGCCGCTCGCGTGAGATCGGAAGCCGCGACCCAGCCGGCGCTCTGGGGGCGGGGCGAGTCCAGGACGACGAAGTTCGCGTCCTCGGTGTAGTACCGCTGCCCGCCGGGGACCGGAAGCCGGGTCCCACTGGACATGGCGGGCCGTTTGGGGCCGTCGGTCGACCAACTCCCAACCGCAAACTCGAGACGTCCCCAGCCATCGCGCCATGCGGATCCGGCCAACGCACCATCCGCTTGCATCGGGTCGGTGGGAAGAGCTTCGGCAAGCTTGGAGAGTACGTTCGGCCACGCGCCGAGGATGATGGGCCCCAGATGGTGGCCTCGCTCCACCCCTTGCATGCTCATCGGATCGAACCCAGGGACATTGAGAATCCCGCTGAACGACTCGGTGAACACAGCGCACGCGCTAGTGTCGGCGCAGACACTCGCCGCATCCGGGGCTGAAGCCTTGGGATTGGCGTGTGTCACCAGCTTCTGCCCGAGCTCGTTGAGCTTCCACTCAAGGTCGATGGACCGGGTGTCTGCTTCGAACGACCAGTGGGCGACGTAGCTAGAAAACGGGAAGCCCGCCGAAGCGGAGGCCAGCGGTGGGATCTCGTACGCCGCAGCTTCTTCCTCCGCCCCGGGTTCGGCCACGGCCTGTCGAAGCGCCCGTCCAAGTTCGGACTCATATTGGCTTCGGACTTCGAGTGCTTGGCCAAGTCGCATGACTGCGTGTGGGTCGACGGCTGCGGAGACGACTGCTACTGGAGAATCGGGTGCGGCGACCAGGCCGGGTGCCGCGTACGCCCGCGCCCAGTAGTCCAACCTCTTCGAGCGGGTCGTTTTCAGCGCGTCTAGGACGGTCCGATCTTGCCGACGCTGATCTTCCGTTTCGCAGTTAGTCTCTACGACTCGTTCGCCGTCGAGGGACGGCCAGAACAGCTCCGCGATATCGATGCGTGCGCCCCAACCCACGTCGGTGACGGCCACGAATCGGTTGAGTGACTCCACACAGCCCGCCGCACCATCGATCGTGCAGGGACGGTTGGGCAGCGACTCGATCGGAGACGCATAGGCGTGGTCGACCCACGCGACCAGCCCCTTGGTCAGCTGAACAGAGTCCTTCGCGGGAACATACAGCCGGGTGTGCTGGCCCAACGCTTGGTCGAGCGCGAACGCCTGCTTGAGGACATCGTCGCTGGCGTGCAAACGGGCATCTGCTTCCGCCATCTCGGCAGCTGTCGGTCCCGCTACGGCTCCGAACACGGTTCCCTCTGGCTGGTGCTCGAGGACCAAGGCTCGAAGCGCTTCGAGTTCTTCGTCGCTTCGGTAGAGACCCCGAGCGTAGAGGGCCAGCTCCGGCGACCTGGCGATCATTTCGTCGTGAACGCCCAGCTGGATGGAGAACCGAACCGCAGCGTCGGGGAGGGCTTCGGCCGGCGGCTGTAGAGGCGGGGCCGGTTCGGCGGGTGCAGGGGCACCAGATGCTTGCGTGATACAGGCGGAGCTCGACAACAGGAGTGCCCACACGATGGATCGCATGACACTACGGTAACGGAAATCTCCGGAGCAGGCGGCACGGAGCCCGTGAAGGGACAGGTCTCGTCCCCCGTCGCGGTCGCCCGACCAACGCTGCGGTCCCTTCCGTCCGATCCTCAGGATCTTCCTCTGCGAACTCGCGGCGCGTCGGCTGGGTGTCCCCAAGACCCTCCGCGAGACGACCCGCACGCCCGTACGTGGTACGGCTCGATCACGATGCGTACCGTGCGGTGTTTCGGAGCTCTGTTGGCACTTGTCATAGGTTGCGGCGGTGGTCAGCCGCCTTTTGGCGCGCACCCCAAGCAGGATGTGCCAAGCGCCACTCGAGCCGCCAGTCCGCCGAGCCCGTCGCCCGGAGTGATCGGCGTGGTGGACGGCGGATACCCGATCTTCGGTGCGCCCCCAAGCTTCGAGCCGTGGCCGGCCGCAGCGGGTCTTGAGCAATCGTTCGACGTCGCGCCGGTGAGCCTCGACGATCCGATTCCTGAGGCGGTCGGCCTGCTCCTTGTCCCGCTGATCAATGCGCTCGACCAGAGCAGGCTCGACGCGCTCGCATCCGCCATCGACTCGGGCATCCCTGCGATCATCATCGCGGACCCGTTCTCCCTGCAGTGGTTGGAGCCAGCCTATCCTCCCGGGCGAAGCTACGGGACTGACCTGAAGCGGATGCGCGCCCACAACGTGGGAAGCGAGGGCGACGCGGTGGGGCTGCTTCGCGCGTACGGATTCGAGTGGGACGAACTCAGCGTCCTCGAGCAAACGCGCCAGCCGAGGAATGAGCGGCTCGTGGATATCGTCGAGGTACGTCCCGCGAACGCTGGCGACGGTTTGCCTGAGCTGGTGGGGATCTATCCTGGCCGACTGCAGTCGAAGGACGATCGCTTCGAGCCTCTGCTCATCGCCCCGAGCGAGGTCGTATCGAAGCCGGCGGCGTTTCACCATCCGGGCGGGGAGGTCGAGTTCGATGACAGTGGGCCTCCGACATCGCTCGAGCCTCCGGTGGTGTTCGCAGCGCGCACCTCGGCGACGGGCCGTGCAGATGTCACGGTGATCGCGGATCAGGATCTGTTCGCGGATCCGTTGCAGGGGGAGAGGACGAGCGACCTGCTCGCTCAGCTTGCCGGCAGGCACATCCAGCCGACGAAGCGCGCATCGTTCGACGTCGGCGCGCGGCTGCTCGCGGTCGATCCCTCCGCGGTTGCGTCGATTGAGCTCGTCGAACGCTCCCCCGGAGTCGAGGTGGAAGCGGCGAGAGAAGCAGATACGGACCCGTACAGCGCGGCCTTCGTCGGCTCCGCGAGACGTGCGCGCGCGCGGGCGGAACGAGACGGACACTGGGCCATCCAGCGGTGGATTCGGCTCCGGCGGTCACAGGAGCAGTGGGTTCTCGACAGTGGAGATGATCGCGACGTCGAATCTCCGGCCCCCGTCTCGCGCCTTCTGCAAGCGTTTGTGGAGGCAAAACTGATGGCGGTGCCCCGGCCGACCGCGCCCGCGGAGACTCCCCGCGAGGGGCCGCCTTCGACCCTGCGGGTGGTCATGCGCGACGCGACGGGCAGCACGCTTCTCGACGTTGTCCTCGAGCCGAGCACCGATGAACCCGTCGTTCTTCGTGCGCGGGGCTCCGAACGACGGTTCGCCGCATCGCTGGACTTTGAATCCGACCTCGAGACGTTCGAGAAGAGTCTCCGGCCCAGCGTGTGGAAGGATCGCGGGGGTTCGATCGAACTTGGAGAGTATGGGGTCGTGGGGAAGGGGGATGGGAACCGGTAGGGACAACCGCGGTCGCTGGCTCCGACTTCAAAGCTCCACCGGCGGCCCGAGCACGAGCTCGGACCGCGCGAGTGAAACCTCGTCCCCGCACACCGGGCGTGGGTATGCCGGCCTGCGCCACGGGGCCCGCTCGAGCAGGGCGAGCCCTTGAGCGTAGGATTCGACCCAAGCCGCCAGGATCTTGATGTGCCCAATCTCGGCCTCGACGAACCTCGGAGCTCCACCGGCAAGCGGAGACGCCTTGAGTGACTTACGAAGCGCGCGGTAGTTTCCCGAGGCGGCGCCAGTGTGCCGATCAATGAGCAAGGCGAGCTGCTTGGAGCAGGTCCGATCGACGGCCGGCCAGGTGAGGTAGTCGCACTGGAACTCGGACGCGCCCGGTGCGTAGCCGCAGGCGCCGAGTTTGGGCGCCGGTGCAGCCCTGGTCGTCAGGATGGCGTGTGCGAAGCGGTCCCTGAGGCGACGTTCCGCGCCAGCGGTGCGGGCCTCGAACCAGGCGTCGCGAGGACCCAACGCTATGACCTCGGTGATCGCGGTGTACTCGCCGTCTTCGAACGGGGAGCGAGGCAGCTCGACCTGGGCCCACCCGCCGTTCTCGTCTTTCCACCACACCTGGTTTCCATCGCGGACGATCCACGTAGAGCCCGTCTCCAAGCCTGCGAACAACCGGAAGCGGCCTTCGCCTGGCGCGTCGATGATTGCCCACCCATCGTCGGTCTCACGGTGGATTGCGTCGGTCGTCAGGACCCACGTTCCGTGTTCGGTGATCGCGGCCTGCAAGGGAGCGCCCGAGCTGGGGAACGATGAGGTGCGCCACCGTCCGTTCTCACGTCGTTGGATGTGAACGGTATCGCCCTCGAGGTCGGCGAACAGGGCGGCTCCGTTGGGGCCCAGTGCCGGTTGGACTTCGTGGGCTTCGGTCCCGATGGGGCGAGCGGAGAGTTTGCGAAGCTCTCCTTGCGAGCCGTCGCCCTTCCAGTAGACGAGCCTTCGACTCCCATCGCGGCACTCGAGCGAGAGCGCGACGGGTCCGTTGAGATCGACTGCCACCGACGCAACCTTGTTCGCGCGGCATCCGGACCCCGACAGAACCGGCGCGAGCTTGGGCGAGGTGGGCACGCCGGCGATGACGCCCATTCGGGGGGGCAGGTCGGTATCCACCGCGGGGTTCCTGACCGCGAGGAGTGATTGGTCGCGCCACGGAAACACGAACTGATTGGAGTCGTAGCCACCTTTGACGTAGCGGGGCTTCTTCCAGGTGTCGCCGAAACGGACCGAAATGAAGGGGTTGTCGGGGGCGCCGCGATCGCCCCACGCTCCTTGGGCAAACAGCGGGGCGGGCCAGTGGCCGCCGACGGCGAAGATGCCGTCCCGGCGTGGAAGGACGAGCGGATCCTCGACCTGTGCGTCCTGGCCAAAGAAGATCGCGGGTAGCCTCCGGAACCCTGCATCGTGTGGGCCGAAGGCCGGGCGATCGCCAACCCTGGAGAGGGTGCCGTGTGCTTCGAGCACGACACGAAGCGTGGGTGGAGGCTGGGCGGGGTCCGCTTTTTGGGCGGAGGGCTCCACGGGGACGCCCGGTGACGCTTGGAGTCGCGGTTCGCGTTGTGGCTCGGGGGGATGATCGGCGGGGGGCTCAGGCGACGCAGACGTGCACGCCAACGAGCAGAGCAGCGTCGCGAGCGCAGGGGTGCTTCGTGTCTTCATCGGTCGGCCCCCGGTTCGAGGATTCCGCCGGCAAGCTCGATTCGACCGAAGGTTTGGGGGCTCGCCTTGAAAGGGTTGTCTCGTCGCTCGTAGACGACACGCCACCAAAGCGTCGCGGAGCCGGCGGCAGGCACAGACAGCTCCAGCGTTGTCTCCGACCCGTCTGCGGCGAGGCGGGTGTCGGCCACCTGCTCGAGCGCAAATCCCATCCCGCTGTGCGCCCGCTCCAGAGCGAATGCTCGCTGAAGTCGGGTCTCCGCGGAGGCAGGCCGGCCCTCACGCCCAACTTCGACATGCAGCGCCCTGAACGTATCGCCGGTCGGAAACGCGTGCCCGACCCCGCGACTCCGCAGGATCAGTCGGACCGTGTCACCGTCACGCTCGGCGGTTGCATCGAGAGCCTCCTTCAAGCTCGCCGTGGCGCGAGTGATGGCGAACGCGTGGCTGTTGTCAGCCATATGGCAAGAAGAACACGACTCCTCGGAGAATGGCGAACTCTGATGCTCGGAGAGGGTCGCCTGCATGGGGAGTGACGGGCTCGACTCGAATCCGAACTCGTGGCAGCGACCGCACGTCTGCGTGGTCAGGAGTTCACGAGGAACCAGCCGGGGGTGGTCAAGTGAGGGAACGTCGCCGGCTGTCGAGGGCGCGAGGTGGCAGGACACGCAGGTCACGCCCACTCGCGCGGCCTCGGGGGGAGAGTTCGCCGCGGATTCGGGCGCGTGGCACCCCCAGCAGAACGGGGACGGCTCATTGCTGTAGGCGTGGGCAAACGACGCGTCGGTCCACGAACGATTGTGAAGTGACCCCGCCCATTGCAGTGCCTCGGCCTCGTGACAGCCGATGCATGACTCGTTGGTTTCGAGCCGGGTCCGCGGGGTCCTCTCCGTTGCTTGGGCGCGCTCGCAGGCCACCATCATGAGCACGCTCAGAAACGCCGTCCTGCGCATCGAAGTTGAGAGTAGCCTCTCTGGAGTGTTGGGTGCTCTGTCGACAACCCAGAAGGACGTAGCTAGGTCCGGGCGGCGGCGCTCCACGTCGAACTCAGGTGGCCGTGGAGGCGGTTCCGACTGAATGTCGGAGTCTCGTCGCCCGGGGCACTCGAACAGGCTTTGCAGGACCTGTCTCTTATACACATCTGACGCTGCCGACGA
>OJGU01000270.1_pt1 | contig 34333 bp, 20 predicted proteins | sample 1594741 | NCBI WGS metagenome assembly OJGU01 (sample SAMN05416841, study PRJEB24817) | seawater metagenome | isolation source: Sea water | place: Canada:Atlantic | collected 2013-07
GGGCGGGCGTCGGCGCGGCAACGGGGGCTGGGGCCGCCGCCTCCGGGGCGGCGACGGGTGCGGCGACGGGAGCGGGCTCTGCGACGGGCGCGGGCACCGGCTCGGGTGCGGCGGCCTCCGGAGCGAGGGTCACGGAGAGGAGGGTCAAGGTGGTCGCGAAGCTGCTCATCAGATGCCGTCCTCCCATCCATTGTGCACGTGAGATGCCGGCCCGGGGGACCAAAAAACGCAGTGATTCCGAAGGCGGTGCGGACGTGAATCGCAACGATGCTGCAGCCTGCAACGCTGCAATCCTGCGATCCGCAGCGTCCTGCTTCGGGTGGTCGTTTTCGAACGCGGCGGGCGCCGACGACGTTCTGGACCTGGGGAGACCCCAAAGGGTGAGGCCTCATCCTGCATTGCCGGCGCGCAGCAAGTTGGCGGCTGGCGCTGCATGTCGAGCTGTCTCGGCGGTGATCTCTCCGTCCTCGACCAAGGCGTCGAGTGTCGCTTCCATCGGGATCATGCCCTCGGCGCGCCCGGGGTGGAGTTCGCTGCGAAGCTGGTACCCACGGTCATCGCGGATCTTCGCAGCGACCGCGGTGTTGACGAGCAGGAGTTCGTACGCGGGGACCCGCCGCGGGGGCTGCGTGGAGGGCAGGAGCGTCTGCGAGACGACGGCCCGCAACACCGAAGCGAGTTGGGTGCGGACCATCGGGTGGCGGTGTTCCTCGAAGACATCCACGATGCGATCGATCGCGCTCGCGGAGTCGGCACAGTGCAGCGTCGAAAGCACGAGGTGCCCGGTTTCGGCTGCGGTGAGGGCTGCGGCGATCGTGTCGCGGTCGCGTAGCTCGCCCAACAGGATCACATCGGGAGCCTCCCGCATCGCGGCGCGGAGGCCCTCGGCGAAGCTCGACACGTGCTGCCCGACCTCTCTTTGATGGACGAGAGCGGTCTGCGAGGTGAAGCGGTATTCGATCGGGTCTTCGAGCGTGATGATGTGCTTGGCGCTCGTTCGGCACAGCCGCTCGAGAAGCGCGACGAGAGTGGTGGACTTTCCCGAGCCCGCCGTGCCGGTCATCAGGACCAGGCCGTTGCGGTATTGCGTGAGCTGATGAAAGGACTCGGGTAGCCCGAGCTTGTGCAGCGTGGGGGGGGTGGTGCGGCTCGGTCGCAGTGCGATTGCGAGACCGTCGGCTTGCTCGAACACATGCGCCCGAAAACGGTCTTCGCCACATTGCCAACCAAGGTCTGCGCTGCCGTGCTCGGCGATTCGAACGCGGTCGTCGGCGCTGAGGAGTTGCTCGCAGAAGGTGAGCAACGAGGCAGGCTCGATGGGGGTCGGCGCGAGCGGGGCGATGTCTCCCCCGCGGCGAATGAAGGGCGGCCGGCCAGACGAGAAGAAGATGTCCGATGCGTCCAGTCGGCGCGCTTCGTGGACCCAGGATTCGAACTGACCTGGGGCGGATGCGGCGGGCGCGGGCGTGGTTGAGGTTGGGATTGTGGTGGGGGCCTCGCTGGGTCGGCTCGCGTTCGGCCGACGGATCTCGAGCGTGGTCCCACTCGCATCGAGCACGATCTCGAAGCGGTGCCCTTTGACCTCCAAGGAGGCCTGCCCCTGTAGCTCCGCGCACTCTTCATCGAACAGCTCTCGGGCCAGGGGCGGCATGCTCAGCGGCACATCGGTGCCCCCGCGTTGCAGCAGGGGCGGCCGCTCCGGCTGGAGAACGAGGGCGTCCGCACCCTGGGCCAGCAGCAGGTCGAGGAGTCCGTGGACGAGCATGCACCGTGCAGTGTTGCAGGCCTCGTGCCGCCGGGAACCCCCCGAATCTCGCAATGCGGGCTTTGTGGGTCGAGACAACGCGTCACACAACCTCTCGCGGCGGGGACAAAACGTCGTCCTCGGTGTGCTAGCGTCCGCTGCGCCATGGCGAAGCTCTACTTTCGGTACGGCACGATGGACAGCGCCAAGACGCTGAATCTCCTCGCTGTCGCCCACAACTATCGCAAGCAGGGCAAGCGGGTGATGCTGCTCAAGCCCTCGTTCGACGACCGCTTCGGCGAGGGGCAGATCGTCTCTCGTTCGGGGTTGCAGGCCGAGGCTGACATGTTGGTCAACGCGGATACCGTCTTCGAGGCGTCTGCGTTCGACGACCTCGATTGCGTCCTGGTTGACGAGGCACAGTTCCTGTCCCCAGGGGTCATCGAGCAGCTTCGTGTGCTCACGCTGACCCGAGGGGTTCCAGTGATTTGTTACGGCCTGCGGACGGACTTTCAGACGCGTTCGTTTCCCGGCGCCCAGCGGTTGATGGAGCTGGCCGATACGATCGAGGAAGTGAAGGTCACGTGTCAGTTCTGCGACCGAAAGGCGGTATTCAACCTCCGGATGGCCGGGGATGCGGCGGTCGTCGAGGGCGAGCAGATCATGCTCGGAGACGAGACCTATGCGCCCGTTTGCGCGCGGCACTACGTGGACAAAGTCAGCGCGAAGGGCCTCGAGGCGATGGGCTTCGCGGTGCCTCGCGGCGACCTCGAGTAGAGGATCGGTCTAGGCTCGTCGGTGCTCGAGCGACGGCGAACCAAGCCCGGGCCCGCGCGACTTCGGACGCGGCCCGTTGGATGGTGACCCGTCGTCTGGGTCGCCCGTCGCCCGCGCCGCGTGGTGAGGCGAGTGTTCGCGAGCTGGCCGAACCCAGCCAGGCGCGCGCGGTTCGGCTTCGCTGTAAAGAGGTTGCTTTCGCCGAATCCGCGCGCGTGAACGCGCCTAATCACCGGGCGCGGGGGTACCCCTGCTTGACGACGGTGGCGCTCCGGGCTACGCCCGCCGCCATGTTGGGTCGCCTCGTTCGTCGCGCCGCCGTTCAGTCCCTCGATGCAATTGTCACGCGGGGCAAAGAATCCGAGCGTTCGCCGGTTCGGGTGATGGCGTCTGCCATCGACCAAGCTCGGTCGGTGGTTGGCTTGGACGCGATCGACCGCGAGGCCCCGCTTCCCACGTGGTCCCAGGGGCATCCCGAGCGTCCAATGTGGGGGACCGACAAGCGGAAGCTGCACAAGTTTCAGGTCGAGAAAGGGATCATCCAGCCGGATGCCGGAGAGGCCCAGCCTGAGGACGAGGCGGCGCCGCAGAGTGATGCTCCGGTCAAGGTCTTCTACAAGCGTGGATGCCCGTACGCCCGCGCTGCAATCGATCTGCTGCGCGAACGGGAGATCCCGTTCGAGGAGGTCGACATCAAGGGCGACGACGCCACGCTTGGCTGGCTCAAGATCGTGACGGGGAGCCGCACCACACCGCAGATCTTCCTTCGCGGTGAGTCGGTTGGTGGCTACGACGAACTCCGCGAACTCGACCTTTCAGGCGAGCTTCGTGAGCGTGCCGCCAGCGAGGAGCACACGGCTGCTGAGGCCGAGCTTGCAGCCCGGCGGGCCGAAGCGGATGCCGAGCTCGCGATGGAGCGAGCCGACGCGGCTCGCAAAGCCGCGGACGACGCCAAAGCGGGTCGCAAGCCGAAGAAGGTCAGCCTCGCCGTCATCGGCAAGGAGCGCTCGCCCTTCGAGGACCTGCTCGAGCTCGGGGACGCGATCACCGACGAGGTTCTCGAGGGAGACGCGCTTGTTGCCCGGGTGAACGAGGTCTTGGACGAGTGCCGGCCCATGGTCCAGGCCGATGGTGGCGATATCGAGCTGCTCGATGTTCAGGGCAACGTCGTCCACCTGCAGCTCACCGGCAACTGCGTCGGCTGTCCCAGCTCGCAGGCGACGCTGCGTCAGGGCATCGAACGACGCCTCAAGAGCCGGATCCCGCAGATCGACGGGATCGCGTCGCCCCAACTCGACGGCTGACGGTCATTCCGGCCGAGGCCCTGACGGCGCTGCGGTCTTCCGGGGCGCCGTTCGCAATTGCGGCATAGGCGCCGCCCTGGGGGGGTTCGCTTTCGACTTGCGAGAGAAGAATCGGCGTGGGACAACCCCGAAGAAGTTCACTGACACGGGTGTCAGTGACAGGGGTGTCAGCGGCGCGAAGTCCGCGAACCCCGACTTTTTCAGACCAACGAGAACCCCGATGGCTACGACGACCGAGCACCGAAGTGACCTCCTCTCCGTGATTCAGCAGCCTGCGATGCAGCAGCTTCTCGACGAGAAGAAGCAGGCTCTGTCCGACGAGGAAGGCGTCAGTTTCCAGTCGGTGAACCTGCAGTTCCAGCGTCCGGTGGAGCATGACTTCACCGCTGACCAGCGCGAGAACACCACGCTGCTCTTCGGTGGATTCACCTTCCGCCACGAGTTCCTGATCAAGTGCCACTTCGAGAACCTCGGCTACAACACCGACGTTCTGCCGACGCCGAACACCGACTCGTTCCAGGCGGGCAAGGAGTACGGCAACAACGGTCAGTGCAACCCGACGTACTTCACGGTCGGTAACCTGGTTCAGTACCTTGAGCATCTCCGAGACGACAAAGGCATGTCGGTCCAGGAGATCAACGACAAGTACTTCTTCATCACCGCTGGTGCTTGTGGCCCCTGCCGCTTCGGCATGTACGAGGCCGAGTACCGACTCGCGCTGCGCAACGCCGGCTTCGACGGCTTCCGCGTGCTGCTCTTCCAACAGAAGGGCGGACTCAAGCAGGCCGAGGTCGAGGCAGGGCTGAACCTCAACCCCGACTTCTTCATGGGGTTGGTCAACTGCATCAACATGGGAGACCTCCTCAACGAGTTCTCCAACCAAGTGCGGCCCTACGAGGTCAAGCCCGGCGAGACGGACGACGTCCTCTCGCAGGCGCTGGAGTTCCTCGGCAAGGCCATCAAGCAAAAGGAGCCGGCCGAGATCAAAGGTCGCCTTCGCAGCTTCCTCGAGCAGCGCGAGAGCGGCTCTTTGGACACCTTGGACCTGCTGGCCAAGTTCGTCGACCAGCTCACCTCCGCCGACTACGTCGAGCCGCTCGAAGAGGTCGCGCGTCGGATGAACGAGATCGAGCTCGACCGACTGCAGCCCAAGCCCGTCGTGAAGGTCACCGGAGAGTTCTGGGCCCAGACCACCGAGGGCGACGGAAACTTCAACATGTTCCGGTTCCTCCAAGTCGAGGGTGCCGAGATCATCACCGAGCCGATCGCGACCTGGCTGACCTACTTGATGTGGCAGGAGAAGATCAAAGCCGGCGACCGTCGTCAGCTTGATGAGGCCGATCAAGAGCTCAAGTGGTGGGACATCAAGAAGCGCGTCACGCTGGACGCCGCCTACTACAAGAAGCGGGCAGCGATGTTCGTGGCCGACAAGATCTACCGCCGCGAGTACGACCGTCTGCGCATCGCGCTCGGCGGAACCGCCCACGAAATCGTGGACATGTTCGAGATGGAGCGTCTCGCGCACGATTTCTATCACACGCGTTCCGAGGGCGGCGAAGGCCACCTCGAGGTCGCCAAGAACATCTACTACACGGTCAAAGGCATCGCCCACATGGTGCTGTCGCTCAAGCCCTTCGGTTGCATGCCCAGCACGCAGTCCGACGGCGCGCAGTCGGCCGTCATCAACCACTTCAAGGACATGATCTACCTGCCCATCGAGACCTCGGGCGAGGGTGAGATCAACGCACACAGCCGGGTGCAGATGGCCCTGGGCGAGGCGAAGGCGAAAGCCAAGACCGAGTTCAAAGCCGTCGTTGATGACAGCGGCTACAGCCTCGAGGACCTGCGCGCCTACCAGCGTGCCACCCCCGAAGTTCGTCGCCCCCTGTACGTCATCCCTCACTACGAGGGTGTGGTCGGTACCGGTGCTCGTTTCGCCAAGAACATGGGCGAGCGCATGAAGGCCGAAGGCATCGCGCCCGGCTACGCGCAGACCGCATCCGCTGCTGCAGCGGAGTAATCCTCTCGCGAACAACTCGAGGCCGCGGTCCCCTGGAGGTCGCGGCCTTTGTCTTTGGTTCCGCAGACTCGAGTCCGCGCGAGGGACCGCCTCCGCGTCGAGGGGTTGGCCCCCCATCGCGGAACCCGAGGAACGTCGTAAGCGCGTCGTTCTCTCGTCCCAAGTTGCCCCGCTGGGGCCGATGGCAGCGCGGCGTCTCCATGGACGAGGCTCCGAGACCCCAACAAAAGACCCGGCGGCCGCTTGTGGAACGCTTCTTGCTCCAAGTGTCCCCGTGCGGAAGCAAGCGATTGGGGTGTTGGGGTGGCTGACACTGTTCACGCCGTTGGGTTGTACAGACCCTTGTTTGGACGACGGGCTTCTCCAGGATGACCCGGCCAACTGCGCTGCGAACGCGAGTTCCGGATCGACCGGAAACGAGAACCCCCCGATCGATCAAGAGACCGAGGGGGCCGAAGCGACCGACGGCGACGACGCCTGTCTCAACGGTGTGCAGGATGGCGACGAGACCGACGTGGACTGCGGCGGCTCGTGTTCAGCCGGGTGCGGAGTTGGGGAAGGGTGCGGCGGCGCGCAGGACTGCGAGACCCAGATCTGCGACGAGGACGGCACGTGCCAGGGTCCGGGCGGCTGTGACGACGGCATGCAGGGAGACGACGAGTCCGATGCCGACTGCGGCGGCGCCTGCGGGTCGACGTGTCCCGTCGACGGTGAGTGCGAGGACTTCCTCGATTGCGAGGAACTGGTGTGCGACACGGACGGCGAGTGTGCGGCGCCGAACTGCGAGGATGGAGCGCCCAACGGCGACGAGACCGACGTGGATTGCGGCGGCCCGCTGTGTGATCCCTGTGCCGACGGAGGCAGCTGTGATGAGGGGATCGACTGCGTGTCGGGAGCCTGTGATGAGGGCACCTGCGTGCCGACGCAGTGCACCGACGGCGAGCAAAACGGCGGCGAGACCGATGTGGACTGCGGCGGCCCGGACTGCGCGCCGTGCGATGGCGGTGAGTCCTGCGGAGATGGGAGCGACTGCGCATCCACGGTTTGCGACGCGCAGACGTGCACCGACGCGACCTGTGACGACGGTGTTCGCAACGGTGCGGAGACCGATGTGGACTGCGGTGGAGGCACTTGCGACGCGTGCGACGACGGACAGACCTGTGAAGATGGCGATGACTGCGTGTCGACGCTGTGTGACCCCGTCTCTGAGGTGTGCGAAGCGGCCTCGTGTTTCAACGGGATCCAAGACCAAGGCGAGACCGATGTGGACTGCGGCGGTCCGTCGTGCGGGCCCTGCGACGATGGCGAGGGATGCGAGGATGGCGACGACTGCCTCTCCGAAGCTTGCGGCGACGGGATGTGCACGGCGGCTTCGTGTCGCGATGGCATCCACAACGGCAACGAGTCCGATGTGGATTGTGGCGGAGACACGTGCGGCCCCTGCGACGATGGCGAGTCCTGCCTGCTCACGACCGACTGCACCTCAACCGTCTGCCTGATGGAGGTCTGCCAGCCGCCCTCGTGTACGGACGGCACCCAAAACGGTTCCGAAACCGACGAGGACTGCGGCGGAGAATGTGGCTCGACGTGCGAGACCGACGAGGGCTGCGGCGACGCGCTCGACTGCGTTTCGCTGGTCTGTGACGACGCGACCAACACCTGCGCCGCTCCGACCTGCGAAGACGGTGCACCCAACGGAAACGAGACTGACGTGGATTGCGGGGGTCCGGACTGCCCGGCCTGCGCTGCACCCGGAAACTGCGAGGTGCCCACCGACTGTATCTCCGGAGTCTGCGACGAGAACCAGTGCGTTCCACCCAGTTGCGACGATGGCGTGTTGAACGGCACCGAAACCGACATCGACTGCGGCGGCGATGCCTGTGCGCCGTGTGACGGGGGGGAGATGTGCCTCGAGACGACCGACTGTGTCTCCGAGGTTTGCGATGCGGGCACCTGTTCGGACGCGAGCTGCGACGATGGCGTCCAGAACCAGGGCGAGACCGACGTGGACTGCGGAGGCGCGAACTGTGACCCCTGTGACGATGGCGAGGGATGTGACGTCGGGACGGATTGCGAGTCTGTGTCCTGCGATCCTGTCGCCGAGGTCTGCGAAGCTCCGACCTGCAACGACGGTGTTCAGAACGGGGGCGAGACCGGGAACGACTGCGGCGGTCCCGAGTGTGGCGGGTGTGATCCCGGCGAAGGCTGCACCGCGGACACCGACTGTCTGTCGATGGTTTGCGATGAGATGGCCGGCACCTGTGTCGCCCCGACCTGCGACGACGGGGTCGTCAACGGCGACGAGAGCGACCTCGACTGTGGAGGTCCGGACTGCGATGCGTGCGACGACGGCGACGACTGCGTGTTCTCAGCCGACTGCATGTCGATGGTGTGTCTGATGGAGACGTGCCAGCCCTCGGCTTGTGATGACGGGGTTCACAACGGCGACGAGACCGATGTGGACTGCGGCGGATCGTGCCAGCCGTGCGATGACGGTCAAGGCTGTGGCATCCCCGGCGACTGCGATTCAGGGGTCTGCGAAGCTGATACCTGCGCCGAGGCAACGTGTGACGACAGCGTCCAAAACGGCAGCGAGACCGGCGAAGACTGCGGCGGCCCCGACTGTGATGCATGCCCGCCCGGGGGCGGCTGTGTCGGCAACGACGACTGCGACTCTGGGGTCTGTGACCCGGGTACCAACACCTGCCTGGCTCCCGCGTGCGACGATGGTGTGCTCAATGGCACCGAGACCGATGTGGACTGCGGCGGCGATGCTTGCCCCGCCTGCGACACCGGGGAGACGTGCGACGACGGTGACGACTGCGTCAGTGGTGGCTGCACGGGGAACGCATGCAACGCGCCGCTCAGCGTCGTGATCACGCCCAACGCGTGTGGTGACGCTGCCGACGACGGCTTCGTATCGTTCACCGCGGTCGCCGACGGTGGCACCGGCGGCCCGTATGCGTACAGCTGGGCGCCCGACGACGGCACCGTGGCGACGCCGGACGCAGCGAGCACCGACATCACGCCGACGGACTACGCGTCGTACACGGTCACGGCGGATGACGGAGCGGACACCGCATCGGCGGTGGGCGTGGTGGTGATCAGCAACAGCGCGTTCAACCTGCAGGAGAACTGCACGCTGTACCAAGGCGACCTGCTGGGGAGCACTCCAGACGCGAGCATCACGTACAGCGCCGGGGGCACGGTCGCTACGGAAGCTGGCAACAACGACTTGGGTCTTCACCTGTGCGAAGGCGTTGCGTTCACCAACACCCGCTTGACCGGATCGTTCGCGGTCAACACCGGCGGGGACGATGACTTCGCCGGTTTCGTCTGGGGTGCGCAGGACAACTCGCACTTCTACGTGATGGCCTGGAAGCAGAGCCAGCAGAACTCGTCCGACTTCGGGGTCACGTGTGACTCCGGTGTCTTCGAGACGGGCATGGTCGTCAAGCGAGTGTTCGCGCCCACCTTCGACGACCTCACGATGGCAGACATCTACTGCGGGAACGACACGGCCAACTCGGAGCTCTTGCTCAGTCCGGCCGAATCTGTGTCGGTCGGCTGGCTGGACAACACGGACTACACGATCGAGATCGACTTCCTCCAGACCGGGAGCTCCGTGAGCGTGACCAACGACGACACCGCCACGCTGGTGGACACCTTTGATGTCACGGACTCGACGTACATCGACGGGTTCTTTGGGTCCCACACGATCTCGCAGGCTGCCGTCGAGGTGGGCCCGATGTTCGGAAGCTGCCTGTAGCTCGGGCGATCCCCGGGCTCTCGATTGGGAAAAAACGACGACTCACCGAATCTTCTCGGGGATTCGGTGGGTCGAAGTGAAAGCAAGTGAAGCGGGCCCCGTTGAGGGGCCAAGTGCATGTCCCCTGCGGCTTCACGCAGACGCAGTCCCCCAAGTCCAAGCGAGTTCTGACCCGTTCAGACACGATTCCGAAGTGATTCGGTGCCGCTCCCGGAGCGGCGGTTGTGTGGTGCCCTCCTACAACCGCCGATTCGGGAGTGGCTTTTTTTGTGGTTTGGCGCACATGCCATTGAGGAAATGACCGCCGCGTCGTAGGACTGGGCCCCGATAGATGGGCCCGCGGACCGGTTGGTGAAGATCGGAGAGCAGTGTCTCTCCGCGATGTTGCTCGTCGCTTGGCGCTGTGTCCGAGCATCGGCCCCGGCTTCTCGATGGCAAAACCTGAGGAAACCCAGACCAAGCTTCTCGACGTCAACCCCTGGGTGTTCTGGGGGGCCAACGCGATCATCGGCTCGATGGTTCTCGCGGCAGCCATCGCGACGCAGGACGTCGGTGAGACCTTCCAAGCGATTCAGGAGGGCGTCGTCCAACGGTTTGGGTGGTTCTACATCATCGCGATGACGGGCTTCCTGGGCTTCGCGATCTGGCTGATCTTGAGTCCGTATTGTGAGCTGCGCTTGGGGACAGACGACTCCCGGCCCGAGTTCAGCACGCCGAGCTGGTTCGCGATGCTGTTCTCCGCTGGCATGGGAATCGGCCTGCTGTTTTTCGGGGTCGCCGAACCGATTCAGCACTACCTCACCCCGCCGGTCGGACGCCCGGAGAGCCTCGACTCGGCCCGAGAGGCGATGGGCCTCACGTTCTTTCACTGGGGTCTGCATCCATGGGCCGTTTACGCTCTGATCGGCCTCGCCTTTGCGTACTTCTCGTTCCGAAAGGGCAAACCACTGTCGATCCGCTCGGCCCTGTATCCGTTGCTCGGTGAACGGGTGAACGGCCGCATCGGTGATGCCGTGGATGCCCTGGCGATCGTCAGCACGTTGTTCGGGGTCGCGTCGTCGCTGGGTTTCGGAGCCTCTCAGGTCAACGCCGGACTTGCGCACGTCTTCGATCTCCCCGAGTCGCGCACCGTGCAGTTCATGATCATCGGGACCATCACGCTCGCCGCGACGGTCTCGGTGGTGTCCGGCCTCGATGCCGGGGTCAAGCGTCTCAGTGAGATCAACCTGGGCATCGCCGGGCTGCTGCTGGTCTTCGTCCTCATCGCAGGACCCACCGCGTTCCTGCTCAATGCGTTCGTCGAGAACATCGGGACGTACCTGCAGCACCTTCCGGAGAACTCGTTTTGGACCGCGAGCTTCGAGCAGCCGCAGGCGCAAGCGTGGCTATCGAACTGGACGGTGTTCTATTGGTCGTGGTGGATCGCATGGGCACCGTTCGTGGGGATGTTCATCGCCCGCGTGTCCCGAGGCCGTACGATTCGGGAGTTCCTCCTGGGCGTGATGCTTGCGCCAACGTTGGTCGCGTTCATCTGGTTCACGGTGTTTGGCGACACCGCGCTCCACATCGAGTTGTTCGGTGAAGGCGGTATCGGTGCCGCGGTTACGCGGAGCGTTCCCACGGCGATCTTCGCAATGCTCGAGCGGCTACCGCTGTCGTCGGTGTCGAGCATCTTGTGCATCATCTGCGTCATCCTCTTCTTCGTGACCTCGTCGGACTCGGCGTCGTTGGTGGTCGACACGATCGCCTCGGGGGGGAAAGACGAGCCGCCCGTGTTCCAGCGGGTGTACTGGGCTGTGCTCGAAGGCGCGGTCGCGGCAATCCTGGTCTTCGCAGGCGGCCTCGAGGCCCTGCAGGCGGCGGTCTTGACCACGGCCGTCCCGTTCACGGTGATCATCATCATGGTGTGCATCGCTCTGTACCGAGAGCTGCGGTCGACCGACTCGAGCACCTCATAGACGCGGTTTCGTTGACCGCGGTGCATCCGGGCCGCATGCTGCCGCCGATGGACCCGGTGACGCAGGGCGCCCTGGGAGCCGCGGCAGCGCAGCTTCTACTTCAGAGACAGCTGGGGCGCCGGGCGTGGCTCTACGGCGCCCTGGGCGGGATGGCGGCCGATCTCGACATCTTCATTCGCAGCGGTGATGACCCGCTCGTGGCCTGGACCTACCACCGCCATTTCACGCACAGCCTGGCGTTCGTGCCGATCGGGGGGGTGCTGTCGGGGTTGCCGTTCATCGTGCGCAAGCCGAAGGCCAAGCGAGCGCTCATCCTCGCGGCGACGACGGTTGGCTACGCGACGCACGCGTTGCTCGACGCGTTCACCTCGTATGGGACCCAGCTGTGGTTGCCCTTCAGCAACGCTCGGGTGGCCTGGAACTGGATCGGTATCGTCGATCCTTTCTTCACGCTTCCGCTGTGTTTCGGGGTCGCCATCGCGGCGTGGAAGGACCGGTTGCGGCCGCTTTGGATGGCCGCGGTTTGGTGCGCGCTGTACATGGGGTGGGGCGGGGTGCAGCACGGACGGGCCGTGGATCGGGCCGAGACACTCGCCACCCAACGGGGTCACACGATCGAGCGGGTCGAAGCGTTTCCCGGCGTGGTCACCAACGTGTTGTGGCGGACGCTGTATTTGGCGGATGGGCAGATCTACGTCGACGCTGTGCATGTCCCGTGGTGGGGCGAGACCACATCCCGAGATGGCGGGTCTGTCGCGAGGATCGGGCCGGAGCAGCACGCCGAGATCGCCGGCGGCAACGAGCAGGTTTCGGCCGGGCTCGCGACGTTCGATTGGTTCGCCGACGGTTGGGTGGCCGCTCAGCCCGACGAGGGGAAGGTGCTGGGAGACCTGCGTTATGGGCGAGAGCTCGCCGCTCCGGATGCGATGTGGGGCCTCCGGCTGCAGCCGGACGGGGAGTTCCCATTCTCGTCGTGGCGTTCACCGCCCGATGGTGACGCGCTGAGCGAACGCGCTGCCGCGTGGCTCTCCGGATTCTGAGCGACGGACGGTGCCGTCGTCCGCGGAGCCAGCTCGGTGCTAGCCAGGGCTGAGCGGGGCCAGTGCGCGCGGGCTCTCCGGGACCGGAACATTGTGCTCACGCATCCAGTCTACGAGGTCTTCGCGAAGGTCCACAGCCAGGGGCTGCGGGTCGTCGAACGTCCGGAGCACCGTGAGTGCGAGGGCGGTGGCGCGGGGGAGGTGGTTGGTCGCGGTCAACAACCGGACCCGGCTGAGCTGAACTTGGGCCCGCGGAAACTGGGGAGCGTCTGCGAGTTGGCCGATGATCGTCTCTGCTTCGGTCAGCGCGGCCTCGGCTTCGTCCAGGCGCTCTAGATCGCGTAGGACGTCGGCCTCGAGCCGCCAAGCACTCGCGGTGGTGACGTGCGGCGACTCGAGATGTTGCACGCGGATCTTCCGTGCCCGCTGCGCGGCTTCGAGAGCCTTTTCATCATCACCGCGGTGCCGGTGAAAGTCGGATGCGAGGACGTGGGCCTCGGCGCTTCGTTCCGTTCCGTCAATCCGCTTGTTCCAGTCGAGCAAGGCCTCCACAGTGGCCGTCCCGGCCTCCCAATCCTTCTTTCGGATGAGAGCGCGCAGCAGGCCTTGGTAGGCATTGATGATCGCGGCCGGGTCGCCGAGCTTCCCTTCGTCACTCGTCGCGAGGCTGGCCCGAGCCAGATGTTCGGCATCCTCGAACCGGTCCTGCCAAAAGGCGACGTTGGACAGCAGCGCCAACACCGTGGCCTTGCTCGGGAGGTTGGGTCGGCTCGCGGCTTCGAGGCTGCGCAGAGACTTCTCGAGCGTCGAGCGTGCGCACTCGAGGTCGCCGAGCTCCATGCAGACGGCGCCGAGGTTACTGCGCGATTGAGACAGTGTCGGGTGGTACGAACCGTACGCGTCCTCGAGGACATCGTGCGCGCGTTGAAAGTCCTCTTGGGCGCGGACCGTGTCGCCGACGCGAATGAACGCGATCGCACGAAGGTTGTGGATGTTGCTGAGCACCGAAGCGCGCGGTGGATGGGTCTTGGCGAGGGCGAGCGCTTCGTCCATCGCCGTCACCGCGTCTCGGGGGGCGCTGCCATTCATGAGCGGTCCGGCGCGGCGCATGAGGAGGCGGATACGAAGTTCTGGTGGATTGCCGGCCCGAACGAGGGCGAGTTCGGCAGCCTCCAGCTGAGCGTCCATCAAGGTGTCGGCCTCGGGACTCGCTGACTGCGTGTGATAGACCCGATCGAGCCAGCTCAGCGCCTGCAGCTCGTCATCGCCGGCGTATGCGGCCTCGGCTTGGGCGGCCCGAGTGTGGGACAGCGCGTCGTCGTACTCCCGTGCGAAGCGGCTCCGGGCGGCCATCCAGAGGTGCGCGTTGGCCTTGAGTCGCGGGGCATCCACACCCTCGAGATCTGCGAGGACCTGGGAGACCAGCGCCACCCCCTCGTGGGGCTGCCCCGCCTGATGCATCGCACGGGCTTGGGCGACTCGTTGCTGCGCATCGATCAGCACCTCAACCCCGGTGCCCTCGGGCGCATTCAGGTCTTCGAGTTCGGAGCATCGCTCGGGGCGAGGGAGGGCGGAGGCCAGGTTGCTCGCCCGTGCGAGGTCAAAGTCGGGCGTATCCGAGAAGGCGTCCGACACGGCACGCAGGTTGTCCCGCTCTCGGTCGAGGCAGTTCCGACGAAGGGTCGTCAGCTCGGGGCCGATGCCGCTGCCGCTGCACAGGGCGGTGTTCGCCTCGAACCAGGCGGCCGCAAAGACGTCGAGTTGACGTTCAAACACTCCGGAGACGGATGCTGCATCCGGGTGGTCGATGCTGGACACCCGCTTCTTGAGCGCGGTGAGCTCCGGTCCCGCGAGCTGTTCTCGCAGTGCCGCAGCTGCGTCGTCGCACTGCTCGGTGCGCGCAGGGGTCAGGGCGACCGCCATCCCGACGACGACCGTCAGTCCCGTCGCGCCCAGCAGTGAGAACCCCTTCATGCGCCGCCGGAGGGAAGCATCGAAGGCATCGTCGAGGACCAACATCGACTCGAAGCGGTCCTCCGCGTGCGTCGAGAGACCGCGGTCGATGATCGGCTCAACCCAACCCGGTACGGACGACTTGCTTGGGCGTGGTCGACGGGCGTCGGTTGAGACGGCGCGAGAAAGCTCGGCGAGCGTGGTGCCGTCGAACGGGCGTTCGCCCCAAAGGCCTTCGTACAAAGCGACGCAGAACGAGAACTGGTCGCTCAGTGGACCGACGGCGTCCAGACTGAATTGCTCCGGTGCCATATAGGCCGGAGTCCCTCGGATCCGGCTGACTTCAATGGAGCGGGAGCCGCTGCTGGACGGGCGCTCTCCGTCCGCCGAATCCTGGGGCCGAAGCGAGCGTGCGATGCCGAAGTCCATGACGAGGACACGACCGTCGTCCGCGACCATCACGTTCTCGGGCTTGAAGTCGCCGTGGACGAGGTCCGCAGCATGCACGGCTGCCAACCCGCGAGCGGCCTGCCGATAGTGCTCGAGGATGTCGCGCCACAGTTGCCCCGGCGCCCGCTGGTACTCCCGAAGCGTTTTCCCGCGGACCAGTTCCATCGCCAGGAAGAGTCGTCCCTCGTGCTCCCCGACGTCGTGGACTGTGACGACGTTGGGGTGGTTGATCCGCGCGAGGGCCTGAGCCTCCGCGAGCAGGCTTCCGATGCCTCGGTTCGCGCTGTGCAGCAGCTTGACCGCAACTTGTCGCTCGAGCTTGGTGTCGAAGGCCGCGTAGACGGTCCCCATCGCGCCGCGCCCCAGTTCGTCGATGATGACGAAGCGGTCGAGGGAGTCCCCGCGACGTAGAACGACGCCGCCTTCGCCCTGGGGAATGGAGCCGCTGCCGCCGGTTGCGGCGAGGGTCGGATCGTCGAGCACCGGCCCTGATGATCGGTCTGCTCTTGCCGAAGGGCAACTGGAGGTTCGGCGCGAGGGTTCGGGGGGCCCCTGGCCGGCGGAGCGCTCGGAGGTGCGCTGGAGACGCGGAGGGCCGGCGATGGTCCCGGTCGTGTTCCCATGGCAGACTCGCGGCCGATCGTGGCTCTTCGCGTCTACAACACCCGCACCCGAAGCCTGGACCCGTTCACCCCGCAGACGGAGGGCGTCGTCCGAATCTACACGTGTGGACTGACCGTCTACGCGCCCATGCACATCGGGCACGCGCGGACGTATTGCTTCTGGGACGTGTTCCGCCGGTACCTCGAGTACCGCGGCTATCACGTCATGAGCGTCATCAACTACACCGACATTGATGACCGCATCATGAAGAAGGCGGACGAGACGCATGGCTGGCTCGACGTCGCCGAGAACGCGATCGCGGCCTTCCGTCGGGACTGCAGAGCGCTGCGCATCAAAGACTACGCGGCCTACACGCGCGCGACGGATTTCATCGACCCGCAGGTGGACATGGTGAAGCAGCTGCTCGACAAGGGGCACGCCTACGTCGTCGACGGCGAGGTGCTCTACGACGTGCAGAGCTTCGAGCGGTACGGCAAGCTCTCGGGCAACACGCTCGAGGGGGGGCAGGCAGGCGCCAGCGGTCGGCTCGCCGAGGACGCCGATCGCAAGAAACACCCGGCTGACTTCACACTTTGGAAGCCCAGCGATCCGGGGCAGCCCACGTGGCAGACCGGGCAAGAGCAGTGGCCCTCCGGGCGCCCTGGCTGGCATATCGAATGCTCGGCGATGAGCTCGGTCATGCTCGGCGAGCACTTCGATGTGCACGGTGGCGCAATCGACAACCTCTTCCCGCACCATGAGAACGAGGTCGCGCAGTCCGAAGCCCTGTGCGGGCACCCTTGGGTGGGCTACTGGATGCACCCCGAGCACCTCGACCTGCGAGGCATCAAGATGAGCAAGTCGATCGGCAACGTGATCGGCGTGCCCAACCTGCTGGACACCCATCGCTACGATGAGATCCGCTGGTTCTTCGCGACCACGCACTACCGGACCAAGCTGGCCTTTGGCGACGATCTGGTGGCCGCATCGTCCGAGGGGTTCAAGAAGATCACTCGGGCGGTCAAGATCCTCGAGACCCGCTTGAACGAAGTCGATGCCGACGCGCGCGGAATTCCAGTGGCGTCGAAGTACGCGAGCCTGCGGGAGGGCGATGAGGCCGTGCCGCGCGAACGCGAGTCGCTGCTGTACGGTGAGTACGCGGAGCTGTCGAAGAAGTTCATCACCCGCTTCATCGAGGGCATGGACGAGGACGTCGGATGCCCCCGAGCCACCGCCGCGATGTTCGACTATGTGAACGAGCTGTTCGCCGCCGGTATCGAGCAGAGCACCGACTACGGGAGCCTGGCGTCCGCCTACCGCTGCCTGGTCCGCCACCTGTACGTCTTGGGGGTGGAGCTTCCCAACGAAGCTCTGTACCCGCAGCTTGCGGCGGACTGCTTTCCAACCGCTGGCGGTGGAGAAGCGGCCGACCCCTACAAGGCGGTCATCGATCGCCTGCTGGAAGCGCGAGCCGATGCGCGGAAGTCGAAAGACTTCGCCAAGTCCGACATGATCCGCGATGTGCTGCAGGCCGCGGGCGTTCAGATCGAGGACACGCCCAAGGGCGCCCGCTGGGAACTCGAGTGACGGACCCCGAGCGGGGCCTCTGACCTCAGCGTCATTGGGGATGTCAGTGGCACTGAGGTTGCCCCGGCCCCGCTAGCCCGGCGGCGGGTTAGTCACATCCCGGTGAGTCCACGTGTGCCGCGAACTTCACGGTGACGGGTCCCTGAGTGACGTCTCCGAGAAGGGTTCGTGTCTCGCAGTCGTCCTCGATTTGGACGGGGATCAGCGCCCTGTCGGGAAGGGTCGTGCTCACGGTCACGCCGACCGGGTTTGTCAGCGTGACCGTCAACGGGCCGTCCCAGTTGACCACGGCCGCGACCTGGGCCATCTCGGCGATCGCATGAAACCCTGGATCCGGACCCTCGAACGAGAAATCGAGGGTTCCGGCCGCGTACTCGGAGTCGATGACCTCGATCGGCTGAGAGGTCGTAGGTGTGGCTCCTGGCCCACTGCGGCCACTGAGCGAGACCGTCGGGAGCGCGCTCGAGATTCCTCCGAACGACCAGCCCTCCGCGAGCTGCATCGTCACCTGGCCACTCCCGGGCTCGTCCGGGTCGGTGGGATCAATGGGGCTGGGCGTGAAGAAGTTCTGGCATGAGCAGTTCGGTCGGATGCCGATGACTTGATCCCCGTAGTGGGAGCAGTCCGGCAGGTCTTCCCTCGTACACGGTTCCCCGATGGGCACGACGGGGTCCGGTGGGTCGGGGACGCAATCGCTGCCCATCGTGCACAGAAGTCCGCCGAGTCCAGCGGTCAGATACAGAAGTGGTCTTTTCTTCATCGAGTGGTCCTTCGAAGCTTGAGTTCTGACGACCCCTTGTCCCGGACCCGGGCTTCGATGACACGCAAGAGGCGAGACCTCCGAGTCTCCGCTCCCCCGCGGTCCATGGCGGTGGAACTCTGGAACTCGCGGGCCCCTGATCGGGCGGCCTGTTTCGTCTCCGTCGGCGGTCTCGACTTCCCCGGTTGCCGACCGGACGCTACGGTGCGCGGCATGCTGCGACGCGTCGATCTTGCCGGTGTCCTCGGGCTGGTGCTCTGTACCGGATGCAGACTCGACTCGGCGCCTGCTCGAGCGCCGCAGGTCTCGGACCCGATGCCGGCAGCCGGCGTCAGCTCTCTGTTCGGGGACCCGCTCGGGCCCCCGCCGATCGCCGAAGATGTTCGCGCAGATCGAGTCGCGAAGCTGGAGGCTGCGCGTGTCGAACACGAGGCAAACCCAACCCTCGAGACGACGATCTGGCTCGGGCGGCGAACCGCATACCTCGGCCGTTACCACGAGGCGATCGCGATCTACACCGAAGGCCTCGCCGTCCATGCCGACGACCCTCAGCTGCTGCGGCATCGCGGCCACCGCTACATCACGACGCGCCAGTTCGACTTGGCGATCGCTGACCTCCAGCGCGCCGCCGATCGGGTCGAGGGGACAGCCGATACGGTGGAGGCCGATGGACTTCCCAACGCAGCCGGTGTGCCCACAGGCACGCTTCACACCAACATTTTCTATCACCTCGGCCTGGCGCGGTTCCTCCTTGGTGACTTCGCCGGTGCCCGCGTGGCGTACGAGAGGTGCATGGAGGCTTCAACCACCGACGACATGCGTGTCGCGACAGCGCACTGGCTGTACATGACGCTGCGCCGCCTGGGCGATGACGACGCTGCCGCTGCGTTGATCGAGCCGTTCCATCCCGGACTCGAGCTGCATGAGAACTTCTCCTACTTGCGCCTCCTCGCGATGTACCGAGGTGAAGCCACACCGGCCACGCTTGTCGGTGACGACGCGAGCGGCCTGGACGTAGCGACGACCGGTTTTGGGGTCGGGCACTGGCACCTCGTGCTGGGCGATGGCTCCCACGCCGAGGAGACCTGGCGAGATGTGTTGCAGACCCCGCAGTGGGCTGCGTTCGGATACATCGCGGCGGAGGCCGAGCTGTTTCGCCGTACGGGATGAATCTGGCCCAGTGGCAAGCGACCGACTGCCGCTCTAGACTCTGGCGATGCGGCACTTCACGGCTTTGCTCGTGGCCGGCGGCCTGGCGACCGGCTGCCCGTCTTCGTTCGCCGTCGCGACCGACGACACCGATGGCACGACGGGCGGTTCGACCACCGATGTGCCCGACGATCCCGCAAATGACGAGACGACCCGCGCCGCCCCCGACGGCAGTACGAGCACGAGCACGAGCACGAGCACGAGCACCGTCGGTACCACTGGCGACGCCGATACCAACGGCGACTCGACGACCACGGAGGTGTTGGATACCAGTGATGCCGGCTCGTCCTCGGCCACCGGGTCGACAGGCCCCGACGTTGAGCCAACCTGCGGCAACGGGATCGTCGATCCGGACGAGACCTGTGATCCGAGTGTGGCCGACTCGTGCCCGGAGATGTGTGACGACCGTGATCCCTGCACGACCGATACGTTGCAGGACGGGGGCACGTGCGACGCGATGTGCACCGCAACGCCTCTTGTGGGTGCCGCCGACGGCGATGGTTGTTGCGCGGCCGGGACCAATCCGGCCGACGACGACGACTGCCCCGATACGTGCGGCGATGGCACGGTCGATCCGTGGGAAGCGTGCGACCTCGGCATCGTCGCTGGCGAGGGCGCTTGCCCTACGCCGGCTGACTGCAGCGACGACGACGCCTGCACGGCCGACGCGCTGGACGACGAGGGGACATGCACGGCCAGCTGTGTGTCGACCGACATCATCGAGCCGGTCTCGGGCGATTCGTGCTGCCCCGATGGCGAGAGCAGTCTGACCGACGACGACTGTGAGCCGCTCTCCCAGTGCGAGCCCGCCGACGTCATCGTCGGCAGTACGTTCGACCCGTCGTCATTCCTGACCGCTCACGGCGATCACGAGGGCGCTCTGTGGGCGCTGTGGGCCGAAGACGGCGGGTCGTTCGACGATATCCGTGCCGCACGGCTCGACCCCATGAACTCCACGTGGGCAGCCGACGTCGCCGTGGAGGCGACGCCGGACGACGTCCGAGCTCTCACCGCGCACCTCGACCACAACGGCGAGTTGTGGGCGCTATGGACCGAGGATGGCGGCATTTCCGACGCTGTTCGGGGGTCGCGATTGGACCCCGGGACCGGGACGTGGCAAGCCGACGTCTCGGTCGGGAGCACCTTCGACCAAGCGACCGAGATCGTGGCTGGGACCGATGACGCCGGGGCCCTTTGGGCTCTGTGGGTCGAAGCCGGAGATGTTGCCGACGACATCCGTGCGGCGAGGCTCGACCCGACGAGCACGAGCTGGCAGGCCGACATCCCGGTCGGGTCGACGTTCGGGGACGCGCAACATCTCGCGGCGGCGGCGGACCACGAAGGCGCCTTGTGGTCCGCCTGGGTCGAATCCACCGGTAGTGTTCGCGCTGCACGACTGGACTCATCCTCGGGATCTTGGTCGCCTGAAGTGACCGTCGGGAGCAGCTTCGACGCCATCGACGACCTCGTCCTGTCCACGGATGACGACGGCGCGCTGTGGGCGGTGTGGACCGACAACGGCGGCATCGCGGCGGAGGTTCGCGCCGCGCGGCTCGACCCCGACTCGGGTACTTGGCAACCCGATGTGGTGGTCCAGTCGAGCTTCGACCCGCTGCACGATCTCGTCGTCCGGGGCGACGCCGACGGCACGCTGCATGCGGCGTGGATCGAGGACGGCAGCATCACCGACTCGGTGCGCTCGGCGAGACTAGACCCGGGCTCCGGAGCGTGGCTCGCGGATGTCGAAGTCGGGGCCACATTCGACCAGGCCGCAAGCTTGGTCATGGGCCGTGCCTCCGATGATGCGACCTGGGCGATATGGGCGGAGTTCGACGGTCTCGAGGCCGTCCGGGCGTCACGGCTCGACCCGACCACGAGCATTTGGGCACCCGACGTCGCGGTGCAGTCGACGTTCGACGTCCCGCTGGAGGTCGCTACGGGCACCGACGCATCCGGTGAACTCTGGGCTCTTTGGATCCGTGACGGACCCTTCGACGGAAGCCAAGTGCGTGCAACCAGCTGCGGCTTCTTCTAGATCACGTCCCATGCCCTCGGCGCGGTGGCGCGAACATCAGTGAGACGGCGTGGCGAGGCCCGCGGAGATCCGAGCTACTGCAGCTCGTACGCTCCGATGTCACAGTCGCCGGCGCCCGCAGGCCGAGGCGCGCCGCGTTGGTCCTTGTTCAGGCAGGTTGTCGGATCTCCGGCGTCGAGGACCGGGGTGCCCGCAGGCACCGCATGGGTCGGTGTCCTCCCGCCGTTCATCGCAAGCGGGTCGAGCACGATCTCGGTCGCGTAGATGTCCGCCGTGGCCAGGCCACCGATCGTGCAGCTCGTGACGTCCTGCATCAGGTTGTATCCGTCGGACACGATCGTACCCACGCAGTCGTTCGCCACTCCGATGTAGTCGAGGTTGGTCGCTATGATCGTGTTGGTGAGGGTGGAGGTGCTCAGGGCCGATGCCCACAGTCCCGCTCCCACAGCCGCGGTGTTGTCGTACACGGTTGTGTTGTTGAACGTGGCCAGGGAGTTTTGGCCCAGCAGCAATCCGCCGCCAGTCGTGTCGGCCACGTTGCCGCTGATGGTCGAGTTGCGCACGTCGAGGTCGGCATTGAACCAGTGGTTGTACACACCGGCGCCAGTGATGGCGTCATTGTCGAAGACCGTGCTGCGAAAGAGCCGCATCTGGCCTTGGTTGTTGATCCCGCCGCCGCTGGAGTCCGCGTGATTGGCCTCCACGTTGACCCTCCGCAGCGCGAGCTGCCCCCAGAGATTGAAGGCGCCTCCCCCCTCGTCGGCCGCGTTTCCCACGAAGTCGGACTTGAACACGTCGGTCGTGCCCGAGATGTACGCGTAGAGGCCGCCCCCGGAGTTCACCGCGGTGTTCTCCTCAAACCTGGAGGTGGAGATGTTGAGCGCGGCGTCGTTGAAGACACCTCCTCCCCGATCGTCGGCGTGGTTGCTGCTGATCACGGTATCGGTGATCGAAGCGAGGGTGGGGGAGGTCGAGGAGAGGTACACCCCTCCGCCGAAGGAGGCGCTGTTGAGGTTGATCTCGCTCTCGATGATCTTCAACGACCCGCTGGAGTAGATGCCGCCGCCGATGACCGCCGTGTTGTTGTCCACCACGCACTTGTCGAGCACCAGGCTTCCCGGTGCGATGCTCTTGATGGCCCCGCCGTGGGTGGTCGTGGTGTTGTTGGTCAGCGTCGAGCTGGTCAGCACCAGGTCTCCCTGGTTGTAGATCGCTCCGCCCACGAGAGGGCCCGCTCCGTTCCGAAGCGTGATGTCGCTGATGTCCACGCTGACCCCGATCCACACGTGGAAGATCCGGAGCGCGCCCAGACCATCGATCGTGTTGCCGTTGCCGCTGATGTCGACATCGTCTGTGAGGTGGAGGTCGCCCAACGCGACCTGGTTGAGCTCAAAGGGGCCGACCCCGGCGAGAATATCGATGTCGTCGGCGCCAGCCCACGCGTTGCTCTCCATCACCGCCGCCCGTAGGGTGCATCCTCCTCCGCCCAACGTGGTGCACAACCCGTCACCGGGGACCGCGTCGGCGGCATCGGTGGCGTCGTCGACGGTGAACGTAGCCGCGTGGGCCTCCGGCGCGGCGGCAAGAAGCACTGCGGGGACAGCCAGGATCGGAGCGAGGAGTTTGAAGCGATGGATGGGGCGTCTCATGTCGTGTTCGTCCGTCGGTCCGGCGAACGCTGTCGCGAACGTCGCGTGGCAGCGTGACCGGTTCGGGCGGGTAGAGACGCGCGCGCCGCTCATGGACGCATTAATTCGGGCGCCGCAGAAAAGTTCGTCCAAGGAAGAGAAGACCCGCTCTGCCGGTGGGGCAATTCGAGCGCCCGGTTCTCTTCCGCGACGATCTCGATCTTGTCCGTGGAACACGCTCCTCGGGACTCGTCGGGGGCTCACGCGACGGTGTTCCTGGTTGTCAACCCACCTGTCCCCAGGGGCGGTGTCCGCATTGGCCGGTTTGCATGCCGCGGTGCGAATCTGGAACCGTCGCAACATGCAAGCATTTGTCCCGGTGTTGGTCGCAACAACCCTTCTGTCCCTGGCGGCGGTCGTCCAGTCCCATCCCGTGTCGCGGGCCACCCCTCAACTTGCGGCTCTGCTGAGCAAACCGGGTGCATTCCAGCCGGAGCAGTCGTGCAGTAGAGGCGGTGTTTTGGTTGGCCTTTGCGGCGCTCCGGACAGCCTGCTTCCGCCGTGTGACGCCACGTTCAAGAAGTCTTGCGAGGTCGAGGGGGGCACGCCATCATCGTGCGGCCCTGACGGAAGTGAATGTGAAGGCATCCTCCACTGCGGCTGGTCGGACCTCTTTCACGACTGTGACAAGAAGTTCAAAAAAGCGTGCGAAGAAGCAGGGGGCGCGTATGAGTGCACCTCCGAGTGCGAGGACGGGGAGGGGTGCTGTTTCGGAGATTGTGATCTCGATCCCGCCGGTTAGCGCGGGACCGTGTCCTGTCTCCGCGGAGTCCACGTCATGAAGCGTCGAAACGTAACCATCGCGTTGCTGGCTCTGGCAGCCCTCGCCGCCATCGTGCTCCTCGGGTGGCCGCGCGCCGGGAAGAGGACACAGCGGCCTCCGGCACAGGGGGCCGCCGCGGTGCAGACGGGGCAGGGCCCGAGGATGCCGGCTGGCCCTGCCACGATCGAGATCATCGATGATGACGGGTACCCGGTGCCGTTTGCGGTCGTGCACATCATCGGAGAGGTAACCCCCGTCCGGCGGAGCAATGTGCACGGGGCGCTTGAATGGCCGATCGATGAGGCGGTGCATGTCGTCGTGTCGGCGCGGGGTTTCCTTCCCAAGGAAGCGCTCGTCCACCCCGAAACCGAGTTCGTCCGGCTCCGAAGAGGAGGTCATCTCGTGTCCGGGCAGGTACGTGACCTCTACGGCGGTGTTGTCGCTGGTGCGATGGTCGGGGTTCCCGCCGGGGCGATGGCACTCACGGACGACGAGGGACGCTTTGCGCTGACCGTTGCAGCGGGCACGTGGCGCATACGGGCGGCCTCGCCCGACTACTTTCCCATGTCGCGAGTTCTGTTCGTGACCTCGGCCATGTCGCAGGACTTCGAACTCTTTCCCGGAGGCGTCATCGAAGGCGTGGTTGTAGACGAGGAGGGCGCAGCAGCACCCGGTGCATGGGTCTCGTACACCGCGCTCGTTCCGAGGAGCGCGGGGTACGAACATCGCCCGTCGAGTGCACAGCGCCGAACGCAAGCGGACGAGGAGGGCCGTTTCCGTTTGGCGCCGCTGGAGCCCGCAACGTATCGGCTCCTCGCACAGACGCCGAACGCTTCCGCCGAAGCTCCGGTCTCCGTTCGGTTGGCACTGCTCGACGAACGCAGCGGAGTTACGCTGCGGGTCCTGCCCGGCTCGACGCTCGTTGGCCATGTCGATGACGATCAAGGTTCGCCGGTCGGAGGCGCGGCCGTAGTCGCCACTCATCGAGCTGGGTACGAGCTCGAAGTCGACGCCGACGAAAAGGGGCGCTTCGAGGTCCGCGGCCTACATCCGGGGACTTGGCACCTCCACGCGCGGCAGGGAACGAGCCTCCTGGGGGATGTGGTCGAAGCGCAGGTCCCGGCGTCGGGAGTACCCAAGGAGGTGACCCTGTTACTCGAACGAGGCGTCAGCCTACGGGGGTCGGTGCGGTCGGGGGCAGGGGCACGGCTGACGCTGGAGCTGCCTGACGGCGACATGTCGTTCGCGAGTCTCCGAAGGCGCAGTGCGGTCCGGGGCGTCGAGGCCACGGCGGACGACGACGGCACCTTTGTCTTCGACAACATCCACGCCGGGGCTTGGAAAGTCGTCGCGATGGCCCGTGACGCTCGCTCGGGCTCTGGCGTTGTCAGCGTGCGGCCGGGCGAGGACGGCGTGATCGAGCTTGAACTCGAGCCCTCGGCAACCGTCCGCGGGACCGTGTCCAATCGCTCCGGATCCCACAAGGGTCTCGAGGTCCGGCTCGCTGGCGAGATCCCGCTCGCAGACGTCGTGGTACGGGAGAATGGAAGCTTTGTCGTGGACCGTGTACCGACCGGTTCTTGGGCGCTCGACGTCCGACACCGCGGCGCATCCGTCCCCATCCTCGAAGGCCCATCGACCGTGATCGTCGAACGTGGTCGTGCCAAACCGGTGGAACTGCGCGTGGATACGGTTGCGACCCGTCTACGAGGGCGGGTCCTCAGCGCGGACGAACAGCCCGTCGCGGATGCGCTCATCGAGGCCCGCAGCGTTGGGCGCGAGCGGCTCCGGGCCATCTCCGATACCGACGGGCGCTTCTCGATCGCATCGACGTCGGCGGCGCAGTACCGCATCGACGTGACCGGCCCGAGCGGCCTGGGTTTGGCACAAGCCTCCGATCTCAACGCGGATGCAGACGTCGTCGTGACCCTTGAAGAGCCGTCTTCGATCTCGGGTCGGGTACTGTTGGGTGGCAACCCCGTCCGTCGGTTCGAAGTCGCTCCGCCCGGGTCCGGTTTGTTCCCGGTCCTCTTCGTCGACGGCGACGGAGCCTTCGAACTCACCGATCTCAGGCCGGGACCGGCGACGCTCTCCGTATTCGCCGCAGCCGGCATCGCGTCGGTTCCGCTCGAGCTTCGCGCGGGGGCTACGACCGAGATCGTTCTCTCCCTCGAGCCGTGGGGCCGAGCATCGGGACGTGTGGTCGACGAAGACGGTGCTCCGGTGGTCGGCGCCTCGGTCGACGTCAGCAGTGAGGCTCCTCGGGCGGACGGGATGGGTGTTGTCGCGACGGATGCGGATGGCCGGTTTGTACTCGAGGGGATTGGGCCCGGACGGACCGTCTTCGAGGTCCGCATGCGCGGCGCGAGCACGCGGACGGAGCGTCACGACGTCGGGGCGGGCGACGACCTCGAGCTTGGAGTGCTCACGCTGTGAGCCGCTGTCCTCCCAACCGGAGAACCGCGTGCGCTACCAACCCCGCGAGTCGCCCTACGCGTCCGGGTCGGCAAAGCCCTGCGTCATGACGAGACCCATGAGCTCCGCAAAGCGTTGCTGCATCGCGGTGGAGCCTTCGAGGCGAACGTGCTCGGCGCGAAAGTCCTCGAGCGACACGTCGCCCGCCGCGGCAGCCATCATCGGCTCGTAGGAAGAGGTCGCGACCACATCGGGGGCGTCGGGGGCTCCGTAGACGACCTCGACTCCCCGCTCGGGCGACACATCGATCGTGAACGACTCGCCGTCGAGGATCAGCTCGGCGGTGAGCTCCAGGTCCGGTCGTGCGACGCGTCGAATCGCGGCCCGGAGCGTGACTGCGACGAGTCGCAGGTGTCCGGGCTGCTTGAGATCATCGTCGGGCGGGAAGAGTCCGCCCAGCAGCGCAAGCTCCCACAGCACCCGTTGGGTCCGAGTACCAAGCTCGGTGAGGCTGTACTGCTGTCCGTCTTGTTCGACCAGCCCGTCGGACTGGAGCTTCTGGAGCCGCGTCGCGAGCAGGTTGCTGGCAATGCCCGGCAAGCCCGCGAGGAAGTCGCCGTAGCGCATCGGACCCGCATGGAGATCGCGGAGAATGAGTAGGGTCCAGCGATCTCCGACGCGGTCGAGGCTGCGGGCGATGGGGCAGAGGAGTCGGTAGCTGCGGCTCATGGGGTGTGTGCCGTGGGGGGCGCACCTCCTTTGGCAGCGTACCGTCCACCGGCCATCAACACCAACTCCCCCGCGTCCGCCGCTGCACGCCACGATTCGTCCTCGTGGGCGAGCACCCCGGCGTCGAGCAGCGGGTAGTCGCGGGAGCGTTCCCAGGCATCGAGATCGGGGACGCGACTGAACATCGCCTTGAGCATGAGGCCCATCGCACTCCAACGTGACCCGAGGGACAGCCCAGGCATGACCCGGGTGGGATCGCCCACGTACCGATGCGTGAGGGTCTCGAAACTCTCGGGTGCACGCCCGGTGACCGACTGAACGTGGTCGTTCGGCTCTTGTCCGTACACCCCCTCCCGGCACTCGCGAGCGTAGTGTCGGACTTGCGCGATCTGGAAGAGAGGGAAGCCTTGTGCCCGGGCGAACTTCACGAACATCGCCTCCGAGACGGGCCGGTACTGCACGTCTCGGTTCAACACTTCGCCCAAGACACGGGCGACGTCACGTCCGTGCACCCGCTGGGGTCCCATCGGTCGCAGGCATCGTCCCAAGTAGGGGGCAGGCGTTGCCAAGGCATGGGCTGCGACCGCCCCGATGTCCTCGTTGCTCGGAGGTGCGTTGAGTCCGTCGGCGAACGGGAGGGCGAGCATGCCGAAGTGGGCGGCGGCCGGGAGTCCGAGGAAGTACGTGAAGGCGAACATCCCCGGGTTGATGTGGATGACGTCGAAGCGCTGCCGCCGAAACAGGTTGTTGGTGATCCAGTGCTCGCGTTGCATCACCGATGTGTGGGTCGGATGGGGGTTCCATCCGCTCATCATCGCGACGACTTCGACGCCTGCCTCTTCGGCCGCGAGCGCGAGCAAGGCGGATCCATGCAGGTGTCGGGCGTCGAAGGGAGGGCAGTGGTACACGCGCTGCACGTCGGCCAACGCGCGCCGAAGGTCTCGGATGTCGTACAGACTCCCGGCGACGACTTCGACCCCCTTGGAGCGCCACGCCGCCGCGCGCGAGTCGTCTCTCGAGACGAAGGCTCGGACCGGATGCCCCAGCCGCAGTAACTCGAGGACGGCGGCGGACCCGGTGCGTCCGTTGGCCGTGGTGACCAACACTCGAGGCTTGCGCCCAAACAGAGGCGTCGTGCTCATGTCAGGTCCTCCTGAAAAACGATCTCGGCTCGGCCTGAGCGTTGGTCATGTCGAAGGGCTGTGACTCGTGAACCGGCGGGCACCAGCGCACAGGTCTCGAGTCGCTCGAAGTCTTCGCGGAGGCTGGCGGCGTGATCGTGGATTGCGATCGCGTGCAGGTGTGCGGCCTCGATTCCGGCCGCGTTGCTGAGGCCTTGTACGACGGCGGCATCGCGGAGCCGCTCGACCCCGCAGTCCGTGTGGTGGATCAGCACGATCTCCGGTTGGGCCGGGCGCTGCATGGCCCGGCTCGCCATGGCGATGAGCAGCGCGATGTCTTGGAGGACCGCGTCCGTGACCCGACCTCCCGCGTTGCGAAGGACGACGGCCTCACCCGGTGCGAGCCCGAGGATGTGTGCGGGGTCGATCCTCGCGTCGACGCAGCTGATGACGATCGTGTTGAGCGTTGGGAGCGGAGCAAGGGGCTCGTGATGCTGGGCGTAGGCCTCGTTGCGCTGCAGGAGCTGGTCAGGGACGTTCTTCATCGGTGTTCGAAGCATGACTTTAAACTTTAAAATATCAAGTTAAGTTGGCGAAAACCGCGAACACGTCGCTCAGCGTGCGTAGGGCCGCGATCCGACGGTTGGGTGCGAGCTGCTCAGAGTTCAACGAAAACGAATGCGCCGTCGGAGTTCCGGCACAAGCCCGCGCAGTCGGGGCCGTTGGGTTGGAACTCTTCGTACTCGAACGTGCCCGACTCCTCGGTCACCAGTGATCCCCCGACCGAGACCGCGACCTGGAAGTCGTCGGGAAGCTGCGTGTTGTCGTCCGCGGTGACGTTGATGCGGATCTGGTTGTTCGTCGTGACAAACACTGCGACCTCGAAGTCCGCTGCGAGCCCTTCCACGGGCACGCAGGACTGCTCGCTCTGCGAGACCGTACACGTCGTAAAGAAGCCCGAGCCGTCGAGCATGAACTCCAACCGGTAGACGGCCGGTTCCAGCGGCATCCAGTTCGGACTCAGCAGCACGACCGACACCGGCTGATTGTCACAGCCGACCAGCGTGCAGTCGCGCGAACTACAGGCGGGGAGTGGCAAGACGAACGTTGCGACCAGCACGGCTGCGAGGGACCGCGGACTCATGCCCCGCAGTATCCGACGTCGTGGGTGTGTGGGGGACGCCGGAACTGCGTGCTTGGCGCCGTTGCCGCCGTCAGATCTCGGTCGACCGTCGACAGTTCGCCGCCGTCCATTCTGGCCCCGACGCGTCAGAACGCGTCCGAGGCGCCCCTGCAGGCCTCTGATTCCAAACTTGCGCCGTCTCCCACCCCATGCGAGAACCCTTCTCAAGTTCACTGACACGGGTGTCAGTGACACGGGTGTCAGCCCAGATACCCCACACGGACCGACTCATGAGCGACAACAAGTTCCGCATTGGCTTCGACCTCGGCTCCACCACGGTGAAAGCCGTCGTCATTGACGACGCCACCGATGAAATCGTCTGGCGAGACTATCGCCGGCACGACAGCAAGCAGGCCGAGAAGGCCATGCACATGCTGACGGACATCGAAAAGGACACGGGGGTCAACTCGACCAACACGCGTCTTTTCATGACCGGGTCCGGTGGCGCGAACGTGGGCCGGTTCACCGGTGCCAAGTTTGTCCAGGAAGTGAACGCAGTCTCCCTGTCCGTCGAGAAGCTGCACCCCGAGGTCAACTCGGTGGTCGAGCTTGGAGGCCAGGACGCGAAGATCATCGTCTTCAAGGAAGACCCCGAGTCTGGTCGCAAGAAGAAGATCCCCTCGATGAACGACAAGTGTGCCGGCGGCACCGGAGCGGTCATCGACAAGATCAACGCCAAGCTCAAGCTTCCTCCCGAGGAGCTGTGCAACGCGGAGTACTTCGGCAAGAAGCTCCACCCCGTCGCGGGCAAGTGCGGCGTGTTCGCGGAGACGGACATCAACTCACTGCAGAAGATGGGCGTTCCGGCGGACGAGCTGCTCGCCTCGCTGTTCGAGTCGATCATCCAGCAGAACCTCTCGGTCCTGACCCGCGGCAACACGCTCATGCCGCACGTCATGCTGCTGGGCGGACCCAACACCTACATCAAAGGGATGAAGGACTGCTGGAAGGCCAACATTCCCCCGCTGTGGGAAGAGCGTGGCATCGAGCTTCCGCCCTGCGACGACCCGGCCGACCTCATCATCGTGCCCGACAACGCGCAGTACTACGCGGCGTTGGGTGCTGCTGAGTACGGCAAGTCCGAGGACGACGACGTCGGTGTCTACAAGGGTCTCGACGGCCTCAAGTGGTACCTCGACGTGGGTCGCCACGAAGAGAAGAAGAAAGCCGGTGGTTCTGGCCTGGCCAAAGACCAGGAGGAACTCGAAGGCTTCATGGAGAAGTACAAGCCGGAGAAGTTCATCCCGGCGACCTTCCACAAGGGCCAAGTCGTCAAAGCCTTCATGGGTATCGACGGCGGTTCGACCTCCTCCAAAGCGGTCCTCGTCGACGAGGAGGCCAACATCATCGCCAAGGTCTACCAGCTCTCCAAGGGCAACCCGATCGAGGACACCAAGGACCTCTTCGAGGACCTCCAGGGCCAGGTCGAGGGCGCGGGCGCAACACTCGAGATTCTCGGCATTGGCACCACGGGCTACGCCAAGGACATCCTCAAGGACGTGCTCAAGGCCGACGCCGCGATCGTCGAGACGGTCGCCCACTGCGAGAGCGCGCTTCACTTCTATGACGACGTGGACGTGGTCTGCGACGTCGGTGGCCAGGACATCAAGATCATCATCTTGAAGAACGGCAAGGTGAAGGACTTCAAGCTGAACACCCAGTGCTCGGCGGGCAACGGGTACTTCCTGCAAGGAACCGCCCAGACGTTCGGCTACGACGTGCGCCAGTACGCCGACGTGGCGTTCAAGGCCGAGTCGATGCCGATGTTCGGCTACGGCTGCGCGGTGTTCATGCAGTCCGACATCGTCGACTTCCAGCGCCAAGGCTGGAGCCCCGAGGAGATCATGGCCGGCCTGGCCAACGTGCTGCCGAAGAACATCTGGCTGTACGTCTCGCAGATCCCCAACCTCGCCAAGCTCGGCACCAAGTTCGTCCTTCAGGGCGGCACGCAGCACAACCTCGCTGCCGTGAAGTCGCAGGTCGACTTCATCCAGGAGCGCTTCACCTCCAAGGGCATGGAAGCCGACGTCATCGTGCACAAGCACTGTGGTGAGTCCGGCGCGATCGGAGCCGGCATCGAGGCCCGACGCCTGTACAACCGTGGACACCGCACCGACTGGATCGGCCTGGAGAAGGTCCCCGGCATCGAGTACCGCCAGAAGCGGGACGAGAGCACGCGCTGCTACTTCTGCAAGAACAAGTGCCTGCGGACGTTCATCGACGTCGACATCGAGCTCAAGAACGCCGAGGCCGAAGAGAAGATGGCTTCGGGCCAGTTGCTTCAGATTCGCAAGAAGACCGAGGCCACCCAGGTCGGCACCAAGCGCCTGATCATCGCCACCTGCGAGAAGGGCGAGGTCGAGGACGTCGAGTCGATGCGCAAGATCAAGGGCGGTCTCGACCAGATCAAGAAGGACTACCCGAACCTCGCGGCCGTTGCTGCCAAGGACGTCTGGAAGTCGCAGAAGCCGGCGATCGTCGCCGACAACCCCGAAGAGGTCGAGCTCGGCGTCGGTCTGCCCGAAGAGGTCGTTCTTCCCGACTCGATGGCCAAGCACGCTGAGAAGGTCAGCGGCTTGCTCAAGCGCCTCAACCGAAGCGAGCGGGTCGCCAAGCTGCTGCAGACCACCGGCGGCAAAGGCCCCGCGAAAATCCTCGCGGACCGTCAAGCCGCGGCGATGGAGCGAGCGGAGAAGATCCGCAACCGTGCCAACCTGCGCATCGGCATCCCGCGGGTGCTCAACCAGTACTCGCAGAACCCGTTCTTCTCGGCGTACTTCGAGTCACTCGGCATCAAGCCGCGCAACCTCGTCTACTCCGACTACACCTCCGAGGAGATGTACAAAGAGGGCGCCAAGCGGGGCGCGATTGACCCGTGCTTCCCGTCCAAAGTGTGCCTCGCGCACATGCACAACCTGCTCGAGAAGAAGCACGCCAAGCGCAAGCTGGACCTCATCGTGTTCCCGCAGGTCGACTCCATGGACACCTGGCTGAGCTCGGCCAACGGTGCTCGTGCCTGTCCCACGGTTGTCGGCAGTGCCGACACCACCAAGGCCGCGTTCGTCAAAGAGGAGGACCTGTTCGTCAAGAACGGCATCCAGCACATCGTGCCGTTCGTGCACATGCGGGAGCCCAAGCTCTGCAAACGCGAGATGCTTCGCTACTTCGGTGACGTCTTCGGACTCTCAGAGGAAGAGAACAGCGCTGCGGTCGATGCGGGCTACCAGGCCCAGGTCGACTTCGTGGAGAAGCTTCGCGACAAGGGTCGCGAGGTCCTCAAGCACCTCGAGGAGACCGACGGTCTGGGCATCGTGTTGCTGGCGCGCCCGTATCACAACGACCCGGGCATGAACCACGAGATCCCCGACGAGCTCCAGAAGCTCGGGTATCCCGTGTTCACCATTCACTCGCTGCCGATCGACGACGACATCGTCAATCCGCTGTTCGGTGAGGACGTCAAAGCTGGGTTCATCAGCGATCCGTTCGACATCTACGACGTCTGGAAGAACTCCTACTCGGAGAACACCAACCAGAAGGTCTGGGCGGCGAAGTACACCGCGCGGCATCCCAACCTGGTCGCGCTCGAGCTCTCGAGCTTCAAGTGCGGACACGATGCGCCCATCTACACGGTCATCGAAGAGATCGTGGAGACCTCGGGGACTCCGTACTTCTCGTTCAAGGACATCGACGAGAACAAGCCGACCGGTTCGATCAAGATTCGAACCGAGACCATCGGTTACTTCCTCAGCCGGTACCAAGAAGACCTGGCGCGGGAGAAGGGCAAGCGGACCCGCATCGCCGAGAAGATGCAGGCGTACCAAAAGGAGCTGCTCGCCAAGCTCGAGCACGTCCATGCGGCAGCCTCTGAGGACGAGCGCAAGCGGCCCGACGTGCTGCTGAAAAAGGCTGGACTCGCTCCGCGGGGTGTCGCGAAGCGCTACGAGGACATGCACCATGGCAAGCAGGTCAACGCCGCGCAGGCCGAAGTGCTCAACAAGACGGCCGGCGCACACCGGGGTGCTGACCCACGGGCTCAAGCCGATGCTCCCTCGGCGGCCGCCCCCGCGGACAAGGCCGAAGAGGTCTAGCGCCCGCGCCCTCGGGCGCACAACCAGAGCCCACCTCGACGTTGGTCGTGGTGGGCTTTTTCGTGCCCCAGATCAGGACGCCATCGCGCGTGCGCCCCGGTTCAGTGACCGTATGGATCTTGGGTGGAGCCGCGCCCAGCTGGTCCGCAGGTCAAGTCGTTGACGTTCGTGACCCTGCGCCATGTTCTGTTCTCCTCGTTCGTCGGAGAGCGGGGAGACAACGTGCTGAGCGCGGTGCTGGATAACCTCGATCTGGAAGCGAGGACGACGCTTCAGTCCGCCGAACCCGGCGGCTGGGTCGATGAGCACTTGATGCTCAATGTGATGGAGACACTTCTCCAGACGGGGTTCGAGGGGGATTCGGCCGCATATCAGGACTTCGCCCGTGGGGTGGCGGCGGCCGGGATCTCTCGTTTCCTGAAGATCTTCCTGAGCCTAACCTCGGCCCGCTTCGCGCTGCGCCGCGTCCCGGTCGTTTGGAACCACCTACGTCGCAACGCGGGGGCGGTGGACGTCCAGCGCGAGGGGGAGGGGTTGCGGCTGACCTACGTTGGGTTCCCGTTCTTCGCGCACGAGGCCTATCGTTTGCTCAGCGCGGCGAACTGCGAAGCGTTGGCCCACGCCGCAGCGGGCAAAGCACCACGGGCACATGTCGAGAGCTGGTCGACCGATTCACTGCAGCTCTACTTCGACCTAAAGGCCGCCTGAGCCCGGCGGCTCTCCGGGTGGTACGCTTCGGGCCGGATGGTTGCGCATGCCGCCAGTTCGATGAGTCGCACGCGTGCGCCGACGTCGTCTTTTGCGCAGGTTGGAAACCTCCTTGGGCAGGTGCTCGATGGTCGCTACCGTCTCGAGAGCATCCTGGGCAGTGGGGGCATGGGGACCGTGTACCGCGCGACCCACGTCACGATCGGGAAGACGCTCGCGGTCAAGGTGCTCGCCGAGGAGTTCGCTGGCGATGAAACGTTCCGAAAGCGGTTCCTCCGAGAAGCGCAGGCCGTCTCGCAGATCTCGCATCACAACGTGGTCGAGGTCAGCGACTTCGGCGTGACGCCAACCGGGTCACTCTACTTGGTGATGGAGTTTCTCGAAGGGGAGTCGCTCTCGGACGTGCTCGATCGCGAGGGCGGGCTGGGC
>OJGU01000271.1_pt1 | contig 34300 bp, 32 predicted proteins | sample 1594741 | NCBI WGS metagenome assembly OJGU01 (sample SAMN05416841, study PRJEB24817) | seawater metagenome | isolation source: Sea water | place: Canada:Atlantic | collected 2013-07
GGACCTGGCCCTGGGGATCAGGTGACCACGTCCCTGAGGGCCAGGTGCGGCCGAGCGTTCGTGGAGTGCGGAGCTCCCGAGCGAGCCCGTGACGGCTTGAGACCCAAAGAGCCAGTACACGACTCCCGGACTGGTCTTCCCCCCCCGGCCCGATCACTTGAGGAAGTCCTCGACCGTGTCGTCCATCCACTTGTTGAGATAGAACGACGAGCCGCTCTTGAGGTGCTTGACGACATAGCTGCTGCCCTTCTTCGTGAACAGACATCCGTCGGCCCAGCCACTGCCGCTGCTTCCTCCGCGCCCACAAGAGTCGTCCAGCAGATCTTTGATGTGCTCTTCGAGGTCCTTCTCTTTCACGTCCTCGTCGCGACTGACCTTCTTGGCAAGCTTCTCGACCATGTCGGCGGCTTTCTTGGCCGAGTTCTCGTTGTCCCGCTGTTGCTTCTTGAGCTCTTTCTCGGACATCGGGCGATCACGCGCATCGATCATCTCCGGCTCGCTCGTGGCCAAGATCTTGTCGAGGGCGATGGGGTCGGTGACGTAGATCGATCCCTTCTTGCCGCGCCGAGCGGCCTTCATCTCCAACTCGATGGCCCCACCGATACCCGAGCTGTGGACGATGGGCGTGATGATGTAGTGGAAGCCTTCGAAGGACGTCGCCGGAACGACGCCGAGGAACTTCTTTCCGCTCTTCTCGTTTTTCTTGTGGGGGAAGTCCTTGGCCCAGACCCGAAGGAGCTTGTCCTCGTTCTTCTCGACCAACTCGGACTTGATGCTCCGCTTCGGATAACGACGGAGGAGTTCCTTCTTGAGCATCTTGCCGACGCCCTTGGTGCCCTTGACGCCCTCGATCATGTCGATGTGGACGGCCTTCTTGTTCTTCCAGCTGGCAAGGTGATAGCGGATGTAGCCATCCTTTCCGTCGCCGATGCGACCGTAGACGTCGTCCTCAATCCACATGGTGCATTCATCCCCGCGGCACTTCTCCTCAAACTCGTAGGATTTCAGCTCGTCCACCGACTTGGGCTGATCGGGCTTGCCGGCCTGCGCTACGGGCACGGACGTCAGGCAAGCGAGGGCGGAGAAGAGGACCGAGCAACGGATTGCGAGCTTCATCAACGAGGAAACACGCTCCGCACGCGAACTTGCACCGGGGCGAGTCTTTTTTTCGGCTCCACAACTCGGCCGCAAAGGCGCAGCCACAGTGCTCGAGGCTGGCGCGCGGCCGAGCGACAAGAGCCGGCTGCGAATCGCAAACCGGCTCTTGCACTCGCTTCGAACGGAAAAATCTAGCGGAGGAGGAGGGATTCGAACCCCCGGTGGGTTGCCCCACAACGGATTTCAAGTCCGCCACCATCGGCCACTCGGACACTCCTCCGTGGCGCGGAAGGTAGCGGATTCGGGCCGTAGGCGCCACCGGATCGGGGCTGGGAATGTCCGGCCTACGCTCCGGCGTCTCTAGGGCGTGAAACAGCGCGGTTCCTTGCTTCTCGCGGTGCTCGGCGCACTGCTCGGCTGCACCGCGCCGCAGCCGTCAGCGGAGGCTTTCGAGGTTGCCGACCCGGCTGTGAGAAGCGTTGATGAGCCGGTTTTCCCGGGGGCGGGCCTGCAGCTGTTTCCGTCACCCCCCGCGGGCGTGGAGGAGGTGGCTGAGCCTGCGGCTGTGGGGACGCGTCCCCACGTCGTCGTCACGGCGCTCCCGCGGAGCTCGGAAGACGAAGACGAGTATGAGGACTACGAGACCTGCCCGGTCCAGATCCTGATGACCGGCTTTCCGGCGATCGCGACGGATGGCTCGGCGATCGTGTTCGAGAACTACCGCGTGGACAGCGGGTCCGATGACCCCATGGACGGGGTCCTCTCCGTGGACTGGATCGATGCGAAGACCGGAGATGAGCTGCGCACCAAGGCGCTGACCGAAGGATGGCGATACCACCGCGATCAAAACGAGCACGCCGACGTCGATCCCTGCATCGCCTACGCGGCCCGAGCCAAACGCTCGGCGCGCCGCATCAACCGGATCCTCGAAGAGAATGACTGGCGCACGATGATCGATCTCCACGTCGAGGTCCTCGATCCCTACGAAGACCCGGAGTACCAGGACGAGCGGATCGACCCACTGACGCTCGATGCGTCGGTGCGGCCGGTGGAGATGTTCTGGCGCGACGGCAACCTTGTCGCGCGAACCCGCGGCGTGCAGGTCTACGTTAACGAGCCGGCTCCGTGGTCGGAGGACGAGGACGAGGACGAGGACGAGGACGAGGATGCAAGCGACACCGACTACGCCATGTCCCCGTGCGACGTCCTACCCGTTCTCGGACACGCCCACGGCGACCCGGTCAGCGGAACCCTGCTGCTCACGGTCAGCTACAGCCGCGCCCTGACCTCGTGCCTGTGTTCAAACTACGACTACCAGGAGGTCGGGCACGCCCCCCCCGCATTGTTCAAGCGCCTTGACCGCCTCGCGAGCGACAAAACTCCGCCAGCAGTGGACTGACCGCGGCAGGCTCGTGGCGCAGGATCTGCCGGCTGTGCGCCCCAGCGATCCCCTAAAGCGCAAGGGTGAAGTGGTCCTGGAAGATCGGAAAGCTCGCCGGCATCGAAGTGCGGGTGCATGCGACGTTCTTCCTGCTGGTCACGTGGGTCGCGTGGGGCAACTACGCGACCCAAGGTTCCGTCCAGGCGGCGCTGGCGGGGGTGACCTTCATCGCCCTGCTGTTCGGCATCGTGGTGCTGCATGAGCTCGGGCACGCGTTGACCGCCCGCCGGTTCGGCGTCGCCACCCGGGACATCACGCTGCTCCCGATTGGCGGCGTGGCGCGGCTCGAGCGGATGCCCGACAACCCCCGCCACGAGCTCGCGGTCGCGGTTGCCGGCCCCGGGGTGAACGTCGTGCTCGCCGCCGGGCTCGCGATCGCCGGCCTGCTACTCGGGACCGACATCCGACCCAGCGCCTCGACCGAAAACCTCGTGGCCCAGCTGCTGTGGATCAACGTCGCGCTCGCGACCTTCAACATGCTGCCGGCCTTTCCGCTCGATGGAGGCAGAGCCCTTCGCGCGCTCCTGGCGATGCGCATGCCCGACGTCCGGGCCACGGAGGTCGCGGCAAGGTTGGGTCAGGCGCTCGCGGTCGTGCTGGGCATCGCCGGACTGTTCGGCAACGTCGTCTTGTTGCTCATCGCTGTGTTCATCTGGATGGGCGCCCGGGCCGAGGCCCACGCGGCCCAGCTCAAGGACGCGATGTCGGGTCTCTCTGCGGGACAAGCCGCGGTCCGCGAGCTGCATGTGCTGTCTCCCGACGATCGAGCGAGCACCGCGGTGGAGTACGCGCTCCACGGCTTCCAGCGGGACTTCCCGGTGTTGGAACACGGGCGCGTGGCCGGGGTCCTTTCCCATCGGGCGCTGCTCTCTGCGCTGAGCGAAGACGGGCGAGACTTCCGGATCGGGACGTTGATGGAGCCCCACCCGACCACGGTGCCCTCCTCGATGGGGCTGTCCAAGGCACTGGAGGCGCTGCAAGAGGCGCCCTGCCGCTGCGTCTTGGTCGTCGACTCGGACGAGCTGGTCGGCATGCTCACCATTGACGCCGTGGGAGAGCTGATCGCGGTCCGCGAGGCCGTGCGCAAGCACGAGGGCCCGTTCGTGTCAGCGATGGCGCGACGAGCAGCGGCGAGAACAGAGCACTAACCATGGTGTCGCTCGAACTGCTCACGCCCGCGCCCCTGCATCGGCTGGTGGACCAGGTCCAGGGTCTGCTGCGCAGTCGCCTGTGGCTCAAGGTCACCGTCGGTCTGTTCTTCGGCATCGTGGCCGGCTTCGGACTCGGTCCCGACCTCGCCTGGGTTTCGCCCTCCACCAGCGCGGTGCTCGTGGAGTGGGCAGCATTTCCCGGACAGCTGTTTCTGTCTGCGGTGCGAATGATGGTGGTGCCGCTGGTCTTCGCCTCGATCGTCGGGGGTCTGGCCGCCAGCGAAAACACCGAGCAGCTCAAGGCGCTCGGTCTGCGCGCGGGTGCGTACTTTGTCTTCACCAGCGTCGTCGCGATCTCGCTGGGTTTGGCCGTCGCGATGCTCCTCGCCCCCGGGTCACTGATGGAGCTGGCCCCCGAGGCGGCAACCGAAGCCCCGGCCGCGGGCCTGCCCAAGATCCACGAAATCCCGGAGGCATTACTCGGGATCCTGCCGACCAACCCCCTGGGTGCACTCGCGACCGGGCAGATGCTGCAGATCGTGGTGTTTGCGTTCGTCATGGGCATCGCCCTGGTGGTGATGCCCTCGAAGCGGGCGGCTCCGCTACTGGACTTGCTCGAGTCGCTGCAAGGCGTCTGCATGACGGTGGTCAAGTGGGCGATGAAGCTGGCCCCGATCGCGGTGTTTGGGCTGTCGGTGCGACTCACCGCGACGGTGGGCGTGGAAGCCCTCGCCGGCATGGCCGCCTATGTTGGCACCGTCCTGCTCGGACTGGCGTTGCTGGTCGGGTTCTACGCGGTCATCGTCGCAGTCCTGGGGCGCCGGTCCCCCTGGACATTCTTGGCCGCCATTCGAGACGCGCAGGTGCTGGGTTTCTCCACGTCGAGTTCGGCCGCCGTGATGCCGCTGTCGATGCAGACCGCCGAGGAGAAACTCGGCGTCAAGCCGGCCATGGCGCAGTTCGTCGTTCCTCTGGGCGCGACGATCAACATGGACGGCACCGCCCTGTACCAAGGCGTGGCCACGGTGTTTCTCGCGCAAGCGTATGGCGTGGACCTGGGGCTCGGCGGTCTGGTCTTGATCGTCGTGACGGCCGTTGCCGCATCGATCGGAGCCCCCGCGGCGCCCGGCGTCGGAATCGTCATCTTGTCCGGCATCCTGTCGTCGGCAGGAATCCCCCCATCCGGCGTCGCCCTGCTGCTTGGGGTCGACCGGCTGCTCGACATGGCGCGAACCAGCGTCAACGTCACCGGCGACCTCGTCGCGTGTGTGGTGCTCGACCGCTGGCTGGCCAGCCCAGACGAGCCCGCCGAGTCCAACGACCCCCCGCGCCCCTGAGCTGGTTCTTTGGGCGGCTACGGCTCTTCGAGCCACGCCTTGGCTGTGGCGACCTGGTCGAGGCCAAAGCCCTTGATGTCGAGTCCGGGAATCAGCGCCCCCTCGAGTTCGCTGATCGTCTTGAGCCACCCTTGGTCGGCCACGACTGCGCAGCGCCGGAACTTCCGCAGGAACCCAAGCATCGAGGGCAAGCGGGAGAACTCCACCTTCATCCCCGCGAACGACGGCAGTGCGAACTCACCGACCTGGAAGAGCATCTGACCGTGCTCCAGCCCCTCCGTCTCGCGGATCAGGCTGTCGAGGGCCTCGTTCATCTCCTCGCCGTCGAGCTTTCCGCTCGATTCGATGTCGATCCGGATCGGACTGACGCGGGTCACCTTGAACATACAAAAACCCTACACCGCCACCGTTGGCACTGTGCTGTCGGTGAGAATGCAGATCATGCGCACCTACACGTTGACGACGACTCGTGTCGTGACTCAGCTGTGCTGCTGCAGCAGCTCGAGGAACGCCATGAAGTCGATCGGCTTGTTCAGGAAACCGTCGGCGCCGACATCCTCGGCGAGCCGCCGGGCGTCCAGCGTCCGGTGGCCGGTGATGATGATGACCGGCGTCTTCCGCGACCGAAGCCGGATCTGCGCAACCACTTGATCTCCGGAGATCCGCGGCATCTCGAGATCCGTCACTACGACGGATGGCTCCGCGGTGCCGAAAACCTCCAGCGCCTCCGCCCCATCCGCGGCGAGCACCACGCGGTAGCCCTCCTCCTCGAGAAAATCCTTCGCGGCGGCCCGCGTCGTTTCATCGTCGTCGACGAAAAGGACGGTCCGCGGCGGCTGTGTGCGCTGCTCCAACTCTTGGGTCCTCCTGTCTGATGACGGTACAGCTGTTCGACTCGCCTCCGCCTGCAAACCCAGCGCTCAGACGTCGGAAAGCTCGCATGAACCAGCGTTTTTTGCGTCATCGCGCAATTCCTGCGGGCTTTGGTGTAGACCTTGGATCTTCGAAGAGGCCTGCCTGAATGCAACGCTCCGACAAGCTTCGCATCGCTGACGTCCCGCTGAACCGCGACGTATTCCTGCGAAACCTGGTCCGGGAGCTCGCCGGGACGCTCGAAAACGTCGTCGGCATGGCGGACGCCCTCGGCTTCATCAGCGTGGTTGGCCAGAACATCGGTCAGCAGATGGAGGGCGACTACAAGGCAGCGCTGAACGTTGGATCGCTTTCTCGCGAACAAGTCGCGGACGTCCTCGTGGACCTCAAGCACCGGATCCAAGGCGATTTCCACATCATCGAGGAGAGCGAGGAGAAGATCGTCCTGGGGAACCGAGCCTGTCCGTTCGGGGACAAGGTCATCGATCGACCCTCGTTGTGCATGATGACCTCGAACGTGTTCGGCAACATCGCCGCCAACAACCTCGGCTACGCTCGGGTTGTCCTCAATGAGACGATCGCCTCGGGGTCCGCCGGCTGCTTGGTCACGATCTTCCTCAAGCAGGATTCCAGCCAGGACGAGGGCCGCGAGTACTTCCAGGGCTGATTCCCTCGATGACTCCTGAGAGCTTTGCAGAGCTGGCGACGCTTGTTCCTGCACCCTTGATGCTTCTCGACCCGAGCGGCCGGGTGCTCAAGGCAAGCCCCGGTCTCGGTCGCAAACCGTTGTGGCTGCCGCGCCCCGAAGAACGTCGGCTGAGTGAGCTCGTCAAAGACCCACCGGAAGCCCTCGCAGAGTACTTGCAGAGGTGTCGACGCAGCACCCAGCCCTCGATTGGTGCGATCACGTTTCGGAGCCCGAAGGCCGGCGAGACCGGGGTCCGGTGCCGCTGCTTCGGGGCAGGCGTGGCAGCGAATGCGGGAAGAGATCGGCTCACCGTGCTCCGCCTCGTACCCGCCCATGGGAGCGGAGAGCACGACGCTTTTCAGACCCTCAATGAACACATCCGTCAGCGCGACGACGCCAGACGCGGCCAACACCAGTCCGCGGTGGAAGTTGCAGCCAGCGAGCGACGCCTCTCGTATCTGGTCGAAACGACCCAGGATGCGGTCGTCTTCATCGACGGTGACCACAACATCGACCGCTTCAACGCCGCGGCGGAGACGGTATTCGGATACACCCGGGAGGAAGTCCTGGGCCAACCGGTCACGATGCTGATGCCCGAGCCGCACCAGTCCAAGCACGAGCGATACATCGCTCGGTACGAGGAGACAGGGGAGGCGCAAGCGGTCGGGAAGATCCGGGAGGTCCGGGCCCTCCGAAAAGACGGGACGGAGTTTCCGATGGAGTTGTCCGTCACCCCGCTGGAACCTGACGCGGGCCGGTACGCCGCCTTCATTCGCGATATTTCGGCGCGCCGAGCCATGCAGGAGCGCATCGTCAGCAAGGAGCGCCTCGCGGCCGTCGGGGAGACCGCCGCCATGTTCGCCCACGAGGTGTCCAATCCGCTCAACGGTATGTCCATGCATGCTCAGCTGCTCGAGCGTCGCCTCAAGAAGGCGGGCGTCACCGACGAGAAGATCCAGAACAACGTCGCGTTGATCGCCAAAGAGATCCACCGGCTCACCGGGCTCCTCAACGACTTCCGCGGGCTCTCGAAGGGACAGCAGCTCTACCGCTTCTGCCCGATGCGGCTTCAAGATCTCCTCGGCGAACTCTGCGAGGAACAAGCGCCGATCCATCGCACGCTCGAGATCGCCATCGAGGCCGAGATCCCAGACGAGGTCCCGATGGTCAGCGTCGACCGGGACAAGCTGAAGCAGGCCCTGCTGAACCTGTGCAAGAACGCGTCCGAAGCGATGTCCGACGGGGGCACCCTCACCGTGAAACTGACCGGGGGCCCCCAGACTGTCCGCGTCGAGATCGGCGATACCGGGTGCGGGATTCCGAGCGAGGTCGATGTGTTCAAGCCCTTCGCCACGACCAAGTTCGGAGGCACCGGCCTCGGCATGCCGGTCGTCCGTCAGATCGTCGACGCACATGGCGGGACGATCACCTACGACAGCGAGCCGGGCGTCGGGACGACCTTCCGCCTGGAGCTTCCGATCGACCGCACCGAAGTCAGCGATGACGACGGCAGCTCGCCACCGCCGGTTGCGGACTGACACACGCCACCGTTGCACCCCGCCACGGACACCCCCTGCGATCCAGCGCACGTTCTCGTAGGCAACCCTTGGAGATCCGAAGCGGTTTCTCCGAGCCCCACCGAGCTGGCCCGCGTTTCGAAAGGAACGTCGGCATGCCTTACCGACTCGCTCTGCTCGTCCCGGCCTTCGTCCTTGCGGCCTGCACAGCGCAAGCCCACGTCCCCGTCTCGCAACCACCGACGATCGCCACGCCCGATTCATTCGCGTCGTTGGAGGCACCTCCGCCCCTGCCAGAGCGCGTCGACCCCACGGCGCCCGATGCCGAAGCCCTGCTCGTCGCGTCCGCGATGTCGTTCTTGGGCAAGACCACGGCGGAGTACGACGGGATGTCGATGGTGGTCGTCGAGCACGACCCAGCCGAGTTACTCGACGAGGCGTTCGCGGACCGGAGCTTCTGCGAGCTGGTCGCTGCGGCGGACATCGAGCCACACGATGGCCTGCTCACGCCCACAGAGGCCCAGCGTCTCGAGTCGGCGGTCTTGGCCTCGCTGTAGGACGGGGAGAACCCCCGAGGAACGGTCCCACCGTGGGCCCGCCAGACGGCCCGTCGCCCTGCTACCATCTGGACAATGGCCTACGGGTTCGACGACGACTCGCACGCGCCGATCTTGGTGCTGTGGTGGAGCGGAGCGACGCCCCGAGAAGAAGTGACGGCCTGCCTCGAGCAACTCACCGAGAGGTTCAAAAGTTGGGAGGCACCCGGACGCATCGTGTTCGATTTCGGCGAGGTCGGGGAATTCAACGCGGACATGCGCCGCCTGCTCGCGTCATGGCGAGCTCGGAATCGTTTGCTGATTCAGGACCGGGTCGCCGCGGCCGGCTACGTGTTCACGTCCCGACTCTCCCGCGGCTACCTGACCGCCGTGGACTGGCTCAAGCCCACCCCCGGCTTCACCCGGCGTTTCTTTTCGACCCGTGCGGAAGCGGTCAGTTGGCTCGAGTCCGAAGCTCCGAGCCCCGCCGCGTGACGCCCTGAGCGGATCCGAGCCTCGGGACGCCCGGGTGGCACGTTTTGATTGCGCCTTGGCGGGTCTCGCAAGGGCGTTGTCGCCGATCACGGACTAGGGTGTGGCCGAGGGAACGCCATGTCTGAGGTCAACATCGACAAGAACGCCCCTGTTTGCGTCACCGGCGCCACCGGCTACGTCGCCGGGTGGATCGTGAAGCGTCTGCTCGACGAGGGCCTCACGGTGCACGCGACCGTGCGCGACCCCAACAACAAAAAGAAGGTGGCTCATCTGCTGGCGGCTGAAGCAGAAAGCCCCGGCACCTTGAAGTTCTTCCAGGCCGACCTCCTCGAGGAAGGCTCGTTCCACGACGCGGTCGCAGGCTGCGGGATCGTCTTCCACACCGCCTCGCCATTCGCGATGCAGGTCAGCGACCCCTTCGAAGACCTCGTCAAGCCGGCTGAAGAGGGCACACGAAACGTGCTTACCGCGGTCGATGCCCATCCTTCGGTGACCCGGGTCGTGCTCACCAGCAGCTGCGCCGCGATCTACGGCGACAACGCCGACCTGGAGCAGACACCTCGCGGCGTGTTCGACGAAGAGGTCTGGAACACCAGCAGCTCCCTCGAGCACCAGCCCTACTCCTATTCGAAGACGGTGGCCGAGCGAGCCGCTTGGGAGATCGCCGACAAGCAAGACCGCTGGCGCCTGGTCGTGGTCAACCCCTCACTCGTGATGGGGCCTGGTCTCAAGGTTCACAAAGGCTCGGAGAGCTTCAGCATCATCCGGCAGATGGGCGACGGCACGATGAAGGCCGGCGTGCCGAACATGGGCTTTGGTGTGGTGGACGTCCGCGACCTCGCAGAGGCTCACCTTCGCGCTGCCTTCGTGCCCGAGGCGAAGGGCCGGCACATCATCTCGGGACACGACACCTCGTTTCCCCACATGGCCGAGCAACTCGCGTCCACCTACGGAGGCAGCTACCCGATCCCCAAACGAACGCTCCCCAAGTGGATGGTGTGGCTCTTTGGGCCGATGATGAACGACGCGCTCAACCGCAAGGTCATCTCACTCAACGTCGGATACCCTTGGAAGGCCGACAACACGAAGAGCGTGGAAGCCCTGGGGATGAAGTACAGACCGCTGTCCGAGACCATGAACGACTTCTTTGCGCAGCTCGTGGACGCCGGCGAGGTGAAGGCCGCGTGAGCAACGGTCGGGACTATCCACTGGCGCCATCGTGGCGCGCCCAGATCGCGGAGATGGGCCTCGAGCCCGCCGACATCTTGCGCATCGCAGGGCTACCCGAAGACCTACTGTCGCGGCCGGACGTGCGAGTCTCCGGCAGCGACTTTTTCAACCTCTGGAACGCTGCCGAATCGTTGTGCCCTGGCATCGAGCTCGCGATCGAAGTCGTGCAGCGCACCACGGCAGAGACCTTCTCGCCGCCATCATTCGCAGCTCTGTGCAGCCCTAACCTCGCAGTCGCCCTCGATCGTCTGTCCACCTACAAGCAGCTCTGCGCCCCCGTGCGGTTGGAGCTGGAGTCGACGATGTCCGGCGGCCTCAAGGCGACGCTCCGCTGGGTCAACAGCACCCAGATGCCTCCGCCATCGCTCACCACAATGGAGCTGGCGTTCCTGCTTCGCATCGCTCGCATGGGGACGCGAAAGCACATCATGGCCGCTGAAGTCTCCCTCCCCGAGCTGCCCGACAACCTGCCGCCCTACGAGGAGTACTTCGGCACAGCGATCGGCACGTCAACCCTGGGGTCGATCGAGTTCGGGCGCGAAGCGTTGATGATCCCGTTCCTCACCTCCAACAGCGAGATGTGGAACACGTTCGAGCCCAACATGCGAAGACGGCTCGCCACCTTGAAGAGCACGGCGAGTACGGCGGAACGCCTGCGGGCCGTGCTGTTGGAGTCCTTGCCCAGCGGCCGAGCCAACATCGCTGACGTCTCTCAGCGACTCGGCGTCAGCGCGCGAACCTTGCAACGCCGACTCCGCGCCGAGGATTCCAACTTCAACGGCGTCCTGGCCAGCGTCCGCGAGCAACTGGCCCGTCACTACCTCGCCAGCACCGAACTGTCGTGCAACGAGATCGCCTTCCTCCTGGGCTACGAGGAGCCCAACTCGTTCTTCCGAGCGTTCCAAGGATGGACCGGCGAGTCGCCCGAGCGACACCGTCAGGCCCAAGTGCACTGACGCAGGTCCCTCAGTCTTGCGCCACGGTGCGAAGCCTGAGGACTTCGAGCCTGTGAAAGCCGTCGCCGGGTTCGCCGCTCTCCGCTCGCCCCACATCGATCTGCAGCGAACGCCCGCCTCCGACATCAAGAGCCAACCGCTCCCCGGAAATGAGGACCACGGAGGTTCCCTCCACCGCGAATTGAAGCCCGAGCCTCCCGACTTCGTCCTCGCCCGCCCCGGGCATCGGCGCACCGCATTCTTCGTAGCTCGGCACGGCGTCGACCCACGACGCGAGGGTGTCGACCGAAGCGTGGAGGTCGTCCCCGCTGACTCCATCGCCCAACAGGACTCCGTCCCGACTGAACTCGAACCACGCGAAGCCTCCGGCCCCGGTCAGGTCGCTTCGCCCCCGCAAGCGGACCTCGTCTCCCTCGGCCCAGTCTGGCCGCTCACCTGCGACCGCGCCGACCGAGAGATAGGCGCTCTTCTCCGCGTCCTCATCGCTGCAGTCGAATTGGGTGCCCCAAAAATCGCCGGTGATCTCCAGCGACGAGATTAGACAGTCAACTTCGAAGTCGTAGGATCCGTAGCCCTCGGTCGGCTCGTCGTGTTCGAAGCCAAAGCCGGCGTTGGCCTCTGAATCGTCGGCCGCACACGCAGGGTCGAGCGGACGAGAATCTCCGGTCTCCGCCTCCCCATCCGTTCCAGCCGCAGACTCGACAGAGGTAACGCCATCGTTACACGCGACAGCGAGCCCCGCGATGATCCCCAATGTCACCTCCGGTCTCAATTGCATCACCGGGCCGACAATCGCACACTCGTGGCAACCACGTATCGCTCGCGAACGCGACACGCCCGTCTCGTTGGATCCGCGTTGACCGGGGTGGCGAACACCTCTCTTGGAGCGGCGTCAGCGGCAGCGTCAGTCTTGCGCCACGGTGCGCCGCTTGAGGACCTGGAAGTAGTGGAACCCGTGGCAGCATTGGCCGCTCTCCGCCCGCTCCACATCGATCCAAAGGGCACGTCCGTCTCCAAGCTCGAACGCACCTCGATGGCCGGAAATGAGCACCAGCGGGGTTTCGTCCAGCTCGAAGTGTAGAGCCAGCTTCCCGGTGTCGTAGGTGGTTGAGCCGGGCATCGGCGCATCACATTCGTCGTAGCTCAACTCGCCACCCACGCGCGCCACCACAGACTCGAGCGCCCCGTCGAGTTCGCCGCCGATCATGCCCTCGGCCAGCAAGACCTCTGCGCGGCGCAGCTCGAACCAGTCGACGCCACCGAACTCATTCCTGTTGTGGTTGGCTTGCAGGCGGACTTCGTCGCCCTCGGCCCAGTCTGGACTCTCGCCGGCAGCCGCAGCCATCGACAAGGTCGCGGTCCGAGGCGTCTGCTCATCGCCACATTCGAGTTCCGTCGTCCACACGCCCTCTGCAACCTCGAGCGTCGAGATCAGGCAGTCGTCATCGATGTCATAGAAGCCGTAGCCGTCCGTCTCCCAGCCCTCGACTGCGACATCGAACGAGGCGTCCACATCCGGGTCCGCAGCCTCGCAAGCCGGGTCGAGCGTATCGGGGCCCACGGTCCCACTCTCGGTACCGGCGGTCGACTCGTCGGCGCCGTCCCCCCCACTGTCACAAGCGACTGCGAGACTGGCGGCGAGCCCGAGCAACAATCCTCGTTTCACGCGCATGATGTCCGCTACGTGCATCCACGGTGCCAAGGCATCATTCCAAGTCGATAGACCCCGACGAAGAGCCCGGACACGACATTTTTGTCGGGCGGCTCAGTGGCTGACAAGCGTGGATGCGTCGAGGAATCGGTGCGGATGTCCTACGCGGACAGGATCTTCGTCGCACAGGTATCGATCCCCGTCGACAGTCACGACATGCCCGGCCCGAGGGATGCTGTCATTGATCGCCTCCAACAGCGCCCGCGCACGGGCCCGGCACTGCGCTTCGTCTTCAGCGCGCGCGAAGAACCGGCACACGGCATCGCCGAGCCGCTCCTGCATCGGACGTCCGAGTTCTTCCCGAAGCGCATCGGTCAGCAGTCGGTCCGCGGTCTCGAGGTCGCCCTTCGCCGCGTGGGCCGACGCCCGAAGGAACGCGATCGTCTGATCTCCAACGGCCAGGCCCAACGCCGTGTCATATGCACTGGCCGCTTCGTCGAACTTGCGCTGGGCCGCCAAACAGTTGCCCATGTTTCGCCAGGTCGCGACGTGTTGGGGGTCGGCAAGCATCGCGCTGCGATAGCAGCCGAGGGCGGCGCTCCACTCGCCGCGACCATCCAGCAGCACCCCCCGCGACACCCATGCCTCGGTGAACATCGGATCGGTCGCGCTGGCACGCTCGTACGAGCCCAGCGCACCGTCGATATCGCCCCCCTGTTCTCGGTAGACACCCACTTGGTGGTGGATGCGCGCGTCATCGCCGAGCACGCCGAGCACATCGTCGAGCACCTGCGCAGCATCGAGCGGGCGCCCTCGGAGCAGCTGAACCTGCGCGTAGGCAGCCGCGCGAGTCAGCGGGTCGGCGCCCTCCAGTGCCGCTTCGATCGCCTCCAGGGCCGCCTGCATGGCGGAGGGGTCCTTCGCTGCGATGGCGGACCGCAGAGCTTCGAATCGTTGGCGGAGGTCAGGGCTGCCCATCTCGACGGCGCGCATGGTCACCCGAGACGGCGGGGCTGTCACCGCGTTGTCACACCCGGGCGCGTGATAGTGAGCGCCCTGTGTTTTTGCGCTGGTTCGGGGACAAATGCGCACCGGCCCTTGCCACTCGCAGCGTGTACGATGTGGGACCTCGTGGGAGAGACCCAGACCATGCGCACCGCCGCTCTTTGCTTGATCCTTGGAACTTCAATCGGTTACGCGGGTTGCACGGTCGACGCTCGCGACAACATGATGGCTCAAACCGGGAGCGCGGGAGCGACGCAGGACTCCGGAATGACGGCCTCGACGACCGGTGATCCCGGCACGGGCTCCACGACGGACGTGAGCGATGAGACGAGTACCGGCGCTGGCGCCACCAGCGAGAACGAGACCGACCCGGTCGGGCCGATCCTGGACGTGGGGCCGGAAGAGACCGGGGGCGTCGAGCTGGCCGAGGTGTTTGGCCACAGCGGAGACACCCTGTATCGCCTCGACCCCGAGACCCTCGACGTCGTCGAAGTCGGCCGCTTCGAAGGCTGCAACGACGGCGCGGTCATCGACATCGCGCTCGACTCCGACTCGAACATGTTCGGGGTCAGCTACGACTCGCTCTACGAGATCGATCGCGTCACCGCGCAGTGCACCCTGATCGCATCCGGCTCCTACCCCACGTCGCTCTCGTTCGTACCCGAGGGCACCGTCACCGTCACCGGAGAAGCGCTCGTCGGCTTCCTCGGCAACCGATACGTCCAGATCGATACCGACGACGGCACCGTCTCCGACATCGCCATGCTTGCCGATGGCTTGCAGTCCAGCGGCGACGTGGTCTCCGTCAAAGACGGCGGCACGTACCTCACCGTCTTCGGACCGGGCTGCGAAGACAACGACTGCATCATCCAGTTCAACCCGAGCAACGGGCTCGTCCTGCAGAACTACGGCACCATCCCCTACGACCAGGTCTTCGGCTTGGCGTTCTGGGCGGGCAAGGCCTACGGGTTCGCGCGGGATGGCGAAGTGTTCGAGATCGACTTCACGGGCGACACCGTCACGACCACCCCGATCCCGGTCCCCGACGCGCCTCCGGGTCTCGAGTTCTTCGGTGCAGGGTCGACCACGTCCGCGCCTCCGATCGCGGGCTGATCGGGCGACGTCGCAGTCGCCAACCGCAACGGCGGGATCACCAAGATCTACGCGCTCGAGGAAGACTGCCAGGACACCAACGTCGTATTCCGGGCTCAACGACGCGTACACCTACTCCGACATGACCCGCCAGTCGCAGATCGCCGTTAGCGGGCTTTGAGCCGCCCCCAGACACCAAACGCACCGCGTGTTGCACCACGAAGTCGCGTTTGCACGTGAGCAGAGCCCGGTATTGCGGCCCGTAAGCCTCCGTCATCTGTGGTTGAATCCCCGTGGGGATGGGGAAGACAGCGATGCGAAACAAGAGCTTAAAAACGAGTGCACTCGCAGCAACGATGCTGCTTGGCTGCGGCAGCGACGCGGCGACCGAAACCAACGCAGCCGACGGTTCCGGCGGTCTGACGACGATGTCCGGCACCGCGGGTGAGGGCGGAGGTGAGACGGGCGAATCCCTCTCGGGGGGCGGCTCGACCAGCGGACCCGCGACCGCAGCGGGCAGCGGCGAAGAAGGTGGCGGCGCCGAAAGCGGTCCGGGACCCATCAAGTTCGACTTCGGCATCATCCCTGACGCCGGCAACAACGTGGGCGCCTGTCAGCCCGGCGATGGCAACGGCAAAGGCAAGAAGGGCGAGCCCGACTTCTCGTACCTGTGGGCCGCCAACAGCGGCCAGGGCACGATCTCCAAGATCGATACCCAGACCGTCACCGAAATCGGTCGCTTCCAGACCGGCCCCACCACTGCGGGCAGCCCGTCGCGGACGTCGGTCAGCCTCTCGGGCGATGTCGCGGTTGCCAACCGCAACGGCGGCATCACCAAGATCTACGCGCTCGAAGAGAACTGCCAGGACACCAACGGTACGCCGGGCATTCAGACCTCGACCGACAACATCCCGCTGGCCTGGGACCAAGAGGAGTGCCGCGCGTGGCACATCCCGTTCAACTACGATAGCCAGCGACCGGTCGCCTGGGCCCCGGGCACGTGGAACTCGTCCACCTGCTCGTGGGAGAACGAGCTGCTGTGGACCGCCGGTCGCATCGGCCAAGGCACCACGGACGAAGTGGTCCTGATCGATGGGGACGCGGGCATTGTCCTGGAGACGGTCAGCATCCCCGGACTCAAGCAGGACCCGTACGGACTCTATGGCGGAGCGGTCGATGCCGACGGGAACTTCTGGGCGACCGGATGGGCCAGCGGCAACCACATCGTTCGGGTGACCCTCGAGGACATGGAGGTCACCGTCTGGGATGGACCCTCCAGCACGGGAACCGATTCTCACTGGTACGGGATGACCGCAGACGTCGACGGGTTCATCTGGAACTGCGGAAGCCGAGCCGCACGATTCGACCCCGCAACCGAGTCATGGACCGTCAGTCCAGACCTCAGCGTGTCCTCGGGATGTATGGCCGACGGTGAGCCCGGCGGGCTGCTGTGGATGTCCTACTTCGGCGGCGTTCGAGGTGTCGACCGCACGACCTTCGACGTGGTGCACAACTTCGCCACCCCGACGTCCTACGGCGTGAGCATCGACTTCTTCGGCAACATCTGGGCCGTCAACGGCAACGGCGCCCACCGGGTCGACCCTGCCGATGGCACCGTCACGTCCTACACGGGCTTGACCGGCGCCTACACCTACTCCGACATGACCGGCCACTCGCTCAGCGTCGTGGGCGGCGGTATTCCCAGCGGCTGAGCGGGTCGGGCTCAAACCGCCCGAAGCAGCACGGACTCGATGAGCCCTGCCCGGCGGCTGCTCTTGGGCGGATCGGGGACAAGCGACCGGACATTGGCGGCTCGCACCCGGCGCCCGGGGTAGGCCTGCTCGACAAACGCGCTGGTGTTCGCTGCGGCACCGATCGGCGCGCTGAACAGGTGCGCTTCGAGGTCGGAGAGGGAGCTAAGAAGGGTGTAGGCGTCGTGCGTCGTGCTCATGGCGGTCATCCCGTTACGCTCCCGTTTAGTGCGAGTTCGGATCCATTTCGGGACGTCACGCAATTTCGCGACGTTGCAGAGGGCCGCCAGGCCGATCTCGGCCGCAGGTCAAAGTCCCAACGCCCGATCGTCATTCGAGCGACGCTGACCGGTCGGCCGCTTTGCCGCTGTCTCTAGGGAGCAGGGCCGACGCTCGGAGATCCCCACATCACCGCGGATGTGGGTTCGCTCTGTCCGTCAGTCACATTCGACCGCGGTCGTTGCCTGCAGGGTCAGGCTGCCGGCACCACTGACCCGGACGTCGCAGCCGCTGCCCGACTCGGCAAACGTCACGTCGTCCAACGAGAGCGCCGCGCCGGAGCGAACCCACAGCTGGCCGAACTGCGCGCCGGCACCTGCCCCGTGCGCAACGTCGACGTGGGTCCAAACGTTTTGGGCTTCGATGCTTCCGTCCGCAAAGTGCACGTAGTCCCAGTCTCCGGCGCTGGGCGGCAGCTGCGACGAAGCCAATCGAATCCTCGCGTCGGCCGTCCCCTCGAGCCGCAGTCCGCCGTTGTCCTCCACATCAATCGAAGAGCCTCGACCGAGCAACAGTTGCGTTCCCGCGTTGACCGTCAACACGGCCGACCCCGCCCGGGCCTGAAGACGCGTGGTCCCGGTGAGGTGATAGGGCGCGTCGTGGGCGAGCCACGTCGAGTCGACATCGACCGGTCCCCCTTCCACCGCGATCGCATGCACGCCGTTGGGTGAGTAGGTGCCCACCCCGAGCCCGGCGACCGCCCCGGCGGAGATGTCGAGTGCCGGCCCGACGTTGTTCGTCACGGTGTTGCCGTCAAACCCGCCCAAGACCGCGTAGCGTTGAACGGTCAACCCCGGACCGCCCGACAGCTCGACCAAGCTGTTCGAGATCGCGATCTGGGCCCCCGATTCGACGAACACCATTCCCAGCCCGTCGCCGCCTCCGTGCCGGATCTCTGCAAACTCGATCCGGTTCGTCTGATTGAGCGAGCCTTCCTCGATCCGGATCTCCTCCCAGTCTCCGGCGGCCGGCCGCGGACTGGCCGACTGCACGATCACCGGATCGACTTCGGTCCCCATCAACCGAAGCGCTCCATTCTGTCGCACCCGTAGACCACCCTCCGGGGAGAAGCGGATCTCGGTGCCCGCGGTCAGCTCGAGGGTTGTCGCGCTCGCATCCCCATCGACGGACACATCCGAGACCAAGTAGGGCGCATCGGCGACGCTCCACACTGCGTCTTCGATGACGACACCGACGGTGACCACGATGCCATCGACCGCGTTGGGACCGTAGGTGCCGGCCCCCAAGTCCCCAACGACCGAGGGGTGCATGCGCATCGCAGCACCCTCGTTGTCGGTGATGACGTTGCCCTCGAAGCTCCGCAGCGTCGCGTCCGCTTCGGCTCGAATGCCGACGCCAGCGGACTGCATGAAGGTGCTGTCGCGAATCTCGACGGAACTGTCGTTGTCCAGCCACACCTGGGTCTGCGCGCTGGTGCCACCGCCGTACTCAACGTCGACATTGACCATTCGGTTCCCTTGCGCCGCGGAGTTCCCCGAAAAGTCGATCAGGCCCCAGCTGCCCGCGCTCGTACCTTGCGATGTCACCAGGATGCGCTCGTCCGCGGTTCCGTCCATGGTCAGGGATCCGCCCTCGCGTACCGAGAGCGTCGCCCCCGGCGCCATTCGTAGGACCGCACAGGGCTCGACGGTGAGCGCCCCGTTGACGTAGACATCGTCGACGTCGTGGATTCCCGCGGACCACACTTCCGTGCCGACCTCCCCGGTATGCGAGGCCACGACGCTCTGCGCTCCGCAGCTCCCCGAGGGTGGCTCCCCGGTGCTCCCAGACGACGCGTCGCCCTCGTCCGTCTCACCGCCCTGGTCCCCGGTCGAGGCCTCTGACGAGGTCTCGGCGTCGACTCCGGTGGACCCGGTCTCCTCCTCGGATGGAAAATCGATGATGCAACCACCAAGGGTCAGGCAAAGGGGCACGAGAACATGAAAGTTGCGTGAGGACATGATCGTTTTCATCTGTGTCTGGGTGCTAAGGTCGCGACGCGGTGCGACAGAGCGTCTTGAAGGGGGAACTCGAGCGCGTGGGGTTCTCACCAAGCGCCGTGGCGGAGCTGTTGGAGCGAACGCAGCGCGCCCATGCAGACCTCCCCGCCGAGCAGGTGTCGGAGGCAACCTGGGCATCGCGGCTGGCCGAGGCCTGCCCTGCCGACCACCGCAATGTCCGCGTTGCGGCCGACGAGCTCCGCGTCGGTGACCTGTGGCTGGCGACGCTGCTCGAGGCGAACGAGACAGGCAGCGTGAAGCGCTTCGAGACCACGCTCATGCCCGAGATCGACATCGTCGTCCGGCGCTTCGAAAAAGACCCCGACGCGCGCGACGAGCTTCGGCAGGTCGTCCGCATCAAACTCTTGGTCGGTACCCCGGGCGTTGCCGCCAAGATCGGCCAGTACGCTGGCCACGGTCGCCTCGCCGGCTGGGCGCGAACGGTCGCGGCCCGCGTCGCGCTCAACGCCAAACGGGGCGAACGAAAACACGACAGCCCGGATATCCTCGAAGCCCTGCAGCTCGCCTCGACGCCGGAGTATCGATGCCTCAGAGCCGAGCGCCAGACGGAGTTCTGGATGTGCCTGCGCGCGGCGTTCGAATCGCTGGAGCCGCGAGCCCGGACGGTGCTGCGTCTGCGATACCGCGTCGGCATGACCGCCACCGCGATCGCGCACTCGTATGCCGTCCACGAGTCCACGATGTCCCGATGGCTCGCCGGCGCACGCGAGACGCTCATCCTCGAATTCGAAGCGCGCGCCTCGGCCAACCTGGGGCCCGATCTGGGGCCCGATGAGCTGCGACGGGTCTTGCAGAGCCGGCTGGAGCTGAGCCTACAGGGCCTGTTCTCGACCACCGGGACGTAATCGCCCCCCGGTCGTGCGAGGCGCGAATCGCCTCCGTGGTGAGCCCATGACCCCATTCAAAGTAGGGACACCTCGCCAAAACGCCGTCTTGCACGAAACGGGAAAAAAAGTTCGCAAGCGATAGAGTGGCGGCTCGAATGGGCGAGACGAGCACCGGGGGCTTCGATTCGGCGGGAGACCCCTGCCCGCCCGAGGTCGTCTTGTTTCGATTCGCGGAGGGCCTGCTCTTGGGGCCTGAGCTCCAGGTCCTCGAGCGGCACCTCGCTTCCTGCGAGATCTGCGGCGACCTGCTTTCGCTGGCCGCGGACGAGACCGCAGCCGAAGACTCTCCCGGCCCCCTCCCCCAGGCCCCTGGCGATCCGCGGACTCTGGGGCGTTACGTCATTCTCGAGCGGCTCGGGTGGGGTGCGATGGGCATCGTTGTCCGAGCCTACGATCCCAAGCTCGAACGCGAGGTTGCGCTCAAACAACTGCGCGCGTCCCTGGGCCCCGAGGAGTCCGAACGCCTCGTCCGGGAGGGCCGAACCCTCGCACAGCTCAACCATCCACACGTCGTCGCGGTCTACGACGTGGAACTCGAGGGAGAGCAGCCGGCGATCGTGATGGAGATGATTCGGGGGCAGACGCTCGACGAATGGCTGGAGACCCAGCGGTCGTGGCGAGAGATCCTCGAGTGCTTTCGCAGTGCGGGACAGGGGCTCGCGGCAGCGCACCTCGCAGGCCTGCTGCACCGCGACTTCAAGCCCGCCAACGTGATGGTCGGCCGCGATGGTCGGGTGCGGGTGACGGACTTCGGCATCGCAGGACAACTCGTCGGCCCCCGCGACAAGACGACCGACGCCGTGCACAAGACCGAGACGCTGGCGACGATCGGCACGCCGGCATACATGGCGCCCGAGCAGCATGCTGAGGCAGCGCTCACCCATGCCGCCGACCAGTATGGATTTGCGCTGACGCTGCGCGAGGCCCTGACCGGCGAGCGCCCCTTCGTCGGGCTGCCACCCGAAGAGCTCGAAGCTGCCAAGCAGGCCGGACCTCCACCCTGGCCCAGCGCAACCGCATGGCCACGTCGCATCGAGCAGGCGATCGATCGCGGCATGCATCCCGATCCACAGCGTCGCTTCCCCAGCATGAACGCATTGCTGGCCGAGATCCGCCCGCGCGCCCGCCGAACCCAATCGCTCGCATGGGGCCTCGGGGCGCTCGGGATCGGTGGTGTTGTTGCCGCGGGGCTCAACGCGCCCGAAGCCTGCCAAGGCGCAGAGCAAGCGCTCGCCTCCACCTGGTCGGCCACCCAACGCGCCGACGTCGCGGCAGCGTTCGACCGCAACGGCCAAGGAGTTGTAGCCGCGGTCTGGCTCCGGATCGAACCAGACCTCGAAGCCTACGCCGAGGGTTGGGTCAGCCAACACCGCGACGCCTGTCGAGCGACGCGGGTCCGCGGGGAGCAATCCGAGGCTCTGCTCGACAAACGCATGTCGTGCCTGGACCGCGCCCGGCAGTCGCTCGAGTCCACCGTATCGATCCTCAGCGAGGGGGAGCCCGGAAGCTTGATGCGCGGCGTTGACCTCGTCGAGGCCCTCCCCAGCCTCGACCGCTGCGCAGACCGAGACAGCCTCGAGCGCTCCACCCCCATCCCGAACACAGAGCAACAGGAACGTGTACATGCCGTTCGTGCCCGGCTCGCGACCGCCTACGCGTTGCGAGTCTCTGGCCGCTATGCCGACGCGCGTACGGCCTTGAACGAAGCCAAGGACCTCGACCGAGCGGAATACACCCCGGTCGATGCCGAGCTGCTCGAGCACGAGGCGGCGCTGCTGGAACTCGAAGGCTCCTACGCCGAGGCGGCAACCGCTTTGCAGCAAGGCATGGTGGTCGCGACCCGCACCGGCCAGGCGGCGCTCGTGGCTCGGATGACCCGGATGGCGATCTTCCTTGGAGCACGCCAGGGGGACTTCGCCCGCGCGGACGCCTGGGCCGCGGTCGCGCGGGGGCTTGCACAGCGAGAGGCCGGGGGTGAGGACGCAGGCGAGCTTGCCGCGACGCTGGGCGCCGTCGCATTGATGCGCGGTGACCTCGTGCAGGCCGAGGCGGAACTCCGGTCGGCGGTCGCCGAGATTGAAACGGCCCGTGGCCCTCGCAGCCTCCGCGTCGCCCACGTTCGCAGCAACCTGGCCGCGTGCCTACTGCAGGCGGGACGTGTCGAGGAGTCGATCACCGAGTACGACGCCCACCTGTCGATTCTCGAGGAGCGGCTGGGGCCGCAGCACCCAACCTTGGCTCGCACGCGGCAGACGCTCGGCAACGCGTACCACGCGATGGGAAGGCTCGAAGATGCGCTGAGAGAACACGAGGCCGCGCTCGCGGGACGCACCGCGGCATTTGGCGAAGACCACCCCGAGGTGGCCGACTCCCACGCCTCGATCGCCGCCGTGTTCATCGACCTTGGGCGACTGGGTGATGCCGAACGCGAGGCTCGTCTGGCACTCGAGATGAGCCGCCGACACCACGGTGACGCACACGCGGTCACGCTCGTGCCCAAGTCCCACCTCGCGCGAATCCTCAGCGAGAAGCTCGAGCACGAGGAGTCCATCGCGCTCTACCGTGAAGTGCTTCGCGATGCGCAGACCGTGTTCGCGCCGGACAGTCCCCAGACCGGGATTGCCCGGGCAGGGCTGGGGCATGCGCTGCTCGACGCCGGTCAACTCGAAGAAGCGCAAGCGGTGCTGCAAGCCTCGCTCGACGAACGCACGAAGATCTTCGGCCCCCTGCATCGACAATCGGTCGAGAGCGCGTTGGGACTGGCTTCGAGTCGATCTGCGGCCGGATCTACGGACGTTGCGCTGGCCGCCTTGACTACGTTGCAGGCCGATCTCTCCGCGGACGAGGCCGGCGCCGCGCTGCTTCCCCACGTTCAACAGCGCCACGCCGAGCTCCTGCTGACGGCCGACCGTCCCAAGGACGCGCTCCCCTTGTTTCGAGCCGCCGAAGCCGGACTCGCGGACGCCGACAACGCCGTCGCGTTGGCGCGCGCTGGTTTCGGAGCGGCGCAGGCCCTCGAAGCCCTGGGACAGCCCGACAAGAGCGTCCAACGTGCGACGGCGGCACAAGATACGCTGCGCGACGCGGGGCCCCAGGCACGAGAAGATCTCGCTCACGTCAGCGCCTGGCTCGACGCCCACCGATGACTTCGGTCGGGTCTACTCGGTCCACGAGACGTGGAAGATCGCGCCGTCGCCGGTCGCCTCGAACTCGACCTTGGTGTCGCGTCGCCCCGCGACCCCGAGCAGCGTTTCGATACCGGTCGCGACACCGACCCTTCGAAGGTCCGACATGCCTTCCCACCCGGTGAGTACAGCCCTGGCTTGGCCTGGTCCCACGATCTCCGGGACGATGGTGCCCGCGGAGTGACCGCGCCCATAGACGATCGGTGCGCGTAGTAGGAGTGCACGCGGGCTCGAGAGCCGAATCAGCACCTTCCAAACCGAGCGAAGCGTCTGCTCGATCCCTTGCCTCACCACGTCGGAGTAGAACGACAGCAGCTCCCGGTCCGCCTCTTTGGCGATCGCGTAGTAGAGGTCGTCCACGTCGGTCGCCCACATCCACGCGGCCGGTACGGCAGCATGCAGACGGTCTCGCTGCTCTTCGGGAAGCGACGCGAAAGCGCGCTCCACTGGGGCGCTTCCCACTTCCTTACGGAAGAACTCGACGTTCCGCAGAAAGACCGCTCCGGAGAGCGATGGGACGGTGCGGTCTGGCACTGCGCGATATTGTACGCCGTCCGAGCCCGCTCGGTCGGAGCACATCTCACGCGTGCCAGCGGACGTGATAGATGGCGCCATCGTCCGTGCCGTCGTACCGAACGGTCACATCTCTCCGACCGGCAACATCCATGACTGCCTTGATGCCCACTGCGACACCAAGACGCCGCAGCTCCGGCACACCGGGCCAGCCGGAGAGCACCACCGTAGCGGTTCCAGGGGCGTCGATCGTGGTCTTGATCGCCCCAATGGAGTGGCCCCGCTTGTAGATCACCGGCGTACGGCTGAGCAGGGCCCGGTCGGTCGTGAACCGAATGAGAATCTTCCACACCGATCGGAGCGTCTGAGAGACGCCCTGCCGAACAACCTCGGAGAAGAGCGGCATCAGGTCCCGTTGGGCACTGCGCGCGATCGCTTCGTAGTACGCATCGACAACAGCAAATGGAATCCATGCGGCCGGAACCGCAGATTCGAGGATGCCCTGCTGCTCCCGGCTCAAGGACGCGAACGCTTGATCCACCGCCTCGTCCCCCACCACCTGTCGGAACACCTTGTCGGTGCTCAGGTAGAGCGCGCCCGAAAGCGCTGGAACAATGCTGTGAGGCACGGAACGCCGAGTGTACGCGCGGCCTCGCTCCTGCAGAGCCACAAGCTCCCGCGCTGACGGCGCAGCGACCGCGTACATGTCCGTCCTCGGCGTTTCACCTTGCGCCAGGGATGGCCTTGTCCCAAGGTAGAGAGGCGTGGCAACGCAATCCAAAGAGCGTCGTAAGGGCCGTTCCACCGCCGGACGGGTGAACGGTATCCGGTTCGACTGGGACGCGCACGGTGCGGAGGGCTATGCCGTCGACGTTCAGGAGCGCAGCCACGAGGACTCTGGCGATCTGATCGCGGCCAAGATCCGCCGCGATTGGAGCGAGGAGTCCGGAGCACCCGAAGCGTCCGAGGATTCCGACGAATCCACCGAGCCCGAAGCCGACGCCTGAGAGCTCGCGTCGGTCCGAGTCGGGCGGAGTGCAGTTCAGCTGCAGCACCGACACCCACACCTGTCTCTTAGGGTCATTCGGGGCGGAGGTCGTGTCCTCGGCCACAAAGTTTCCTATCTTGATCATCCTGCATTCGTGTTGACGGATGCAATGGTTGCAACGAAGATAGAAAGCCTGCTGCGTAGCTCCGCTGAGGCATGAGGCCGCCAGTGTGGGGTTCGCACGCGGGTGTTCGCCCATGCCCCTGACCGTTCTGCCATTCGTCGCACTGTTGTTCGCTCCCGACGCGTTGCAGGCCCCTCCTGATCCGATGGGCATCGTCAATGGCGACCCCGTCGAGACCTGCGGATGGCCGACCACGGTCTACACGGGGGGGTGCACTGCCACGCTGGTCCACCCTCGTGCGATCTCGACCGCGCAGCACTGCGGCATGCCTTCCGCGATTCAGTTCGGCATTCAGGCCGGCGATGGCCCCTCGGTCGCGGTGACCAGCTGTGTGGGAGACGGCAGCCAAGACGCGATGTTGTGCGAGCTCGCCGAAGAGGTGACCGAGGTCCCGGTCACACCCGTCCTGTTTGGTTGTGAGGCCGACATGTACTTGCAGCCGGGCCAACCGGTGGTGATGGCGGGGTTTGGGCAGACCGCCTTTGGGGTCGGTGGTGGCACCAAGCTGTGGGCCAACCAGACGATCTCAGCCGTCGAGCCGGGTCGGGTGATCGTGGGCGAGGCCGGCGACGGCACATCCCCGTGTCCCGGTGACTCCGGCGGCCCCGTGTTCTTGCAGGTCGAGGACGGTAGCTGGCGGGTGTTCGGCACGGTGTTGGGCGGAACGACCCAGACCCCGTGCAACTCGGCCGCCGACTTCCAGCGGATCGACGCTGTGGTGGGGAACTTCGAGGCTCAAACCGGCCTCGACATCACCCCGTGTTTCGACGGCGCCACCGGGGACTGGGACCCGGGCCCCGACTGCGGAAGCTTCTTCGCCGGCGACCACACCGGAGACGGCTCCTGGGACAACTGGTGCGAGGGCATCCCGGAGAGCGGCTACAGCAGCGCTTGCGGTGAACCCTTCGCGAGCAACCCCACCGAGAGCACGACCGGAGCCACCTCCGACACCGACGGGGACACCGACCCCACGGATGGAGGCGGCGAGACCGGTGCCGAGAGCACCACCGGCGGCGCGTCGGGGGGCAACAGCGGCACGGGCTCAGACACCGGCGCACCTGCAACAAGCGCGAGCGCGGATGGGAGCGGAGGCGCGGGCTCCGGCTCGAGCTCGGGAGGACTTCCCGATGCGGACGGCGGCGATGGTGGTGGAGGATGCAGCGTCCCCTCCCAAGCACCGCCGGTCTCTTGGCTGTTGCTGTTGTTGGTCGCGGGACTCCGACGCCGGAGCTAGGCGACGCCGATATCCCGCAAGCGCTCCATCAAGAAGTCGAGCGCGAGCACTTCGGGGTCTTCGCTGAGTCGCGCGTCGTTTCGCGGGTGGCAGAAGAACGGCATCGAGTACCGCGAGCGATTCGCATCGCCGGGCGGATTCACAACCCGGTGCGTCGTGGACCGCACGCGGCCCCCGGTGAGCAACTGCAGCATGTCGCCGCTATCGCAGACCATGACGTTGGGCGGGGTCTGGACATCGATCCACTCCCCCTCACGGGTCATCAGCTGCAGGCCCGGCTCGGTTGCCACGGGCAACACGGTCATCAGGTTGATGTCCTCGTGCGCCGCGGCCCGTACCGCTCCGGGCTCGACCTCATGAGGCAGCGGTGGGTAGTGGATCACGCGGATCACCGAGTTCCCGCCGCGGGTGAAGTCCTCGAAGAACCCGTCGGGCTTCTCGAGGTACGCCCCGACGCTGGTCAGCAGCGTGGTTGCAACGCGATCGAGCTCGTCGAACAAGGCGTTGAAGGTCGAGCCGAACTCTGGAAGCTCGGCCGGTTCCACGTTCGCCACCACGTCCCCCTCCCGCCGACCGACGTGCCAGAACTCCTTGATGTCGGGGACCGTCTGCCCCTTGGCATGCTCGATTCCAAGCGAGGTGTAGCCGCGTTGCCGACCGGTGCTCGTATCCTCGTAACGTTGTTTGGTGGCGGGTGGAAGCTCGAACAGCGCACGCGCCTGTGCATAGGCGCCCGTCAGCAACGGCTCGGGAACCCCGTGGTCCGTGATCGCGACGAAACCAAACGTCTCGAGCGCTTCGCCGAGCGTCTGCACGGCCGCAGCGCTCCGGGTCGCGGGCGCCAGGTCGTGGAGGCTGATCACCGGGATCGTCGCGTCTGCCATCGGGCCGAGGTTTCGCCCGCCGGAGCAGGACGGTCAAGTCGCCTACGTCTGCTACAATGAATGCGTGGGACCTACCCGGAACTCCAAAGGGCAGCTCGAAGACTACGGCCATCGCGAAGTCGAGCTCCCGGCCGAGTCCGAGACCCCGGCCGGGTGGGTGCGCTCTGACGGCACTCAGGAGGGCTACGCGCCCTCTGCCGACGTTGTGTTCGACAACAGCGGACGTCCGCAGGGCCTCGCGATGCAGCCCCTACGCGGTCACGCCGCAGTCACCACCATCCTGCGGTTCTTCAACCTCAGCGCACTCGATCGCAAGGGTGCTCTGGCTCCCGAAAAGCAGGTCGAGCATCGGCACCTCCAGGTGCAACTCCAAGATGGTGCCAGCCACCGCGGTTTGCGCGACTGGATGCGACTTCCGGTCAGCGTCGAAGTGCTCGTGGGGCCGCGGCAGACCCCCGGACTCATGAAAGACCTCGGTGCCGGCGGGCTACGGCTCGAGGAGGTCGAAGGGCGGTTCATGGTCGGAACCCGCATCGACGTCATCATGCCGCTGGCGCTGGGTCAGCGGCGCGGGACGATCGTGTTCACGAACCGGGTCGCGTGGGCCAACGCCATGCGAAAAACCCTAGGCCTCGAATTCACGGCCGCCCCAAGCTGGCACGAGCGGTAGGCTTCGCGCTCGCGTGTCTGCCCGTCGACTCAGCAGCCGCCGGCTCGCCCACAGTCGAAGCCTTCGTCGAACTGGCCGCGGATCGTAGGATTGGGTGCCTCGAGGAACTCGAACACGTCGCCGGGCAGGAGCTGATCCCCGAGCTCGGCGTGTTCCTCCGCCAGCTCCCGCACGACGATCGCAGGATTGGCGGTCAGGTTGAGCGCACGCTCCACGTACTCGAGTTCACCTTCGTCGATCTTGGCGCCGTCGAACCACCCGCTACCATCGAGACCGTCGCGGTACTCCTGGTAGAGTTCGAGTTCCTCGGAGTCGCTACCGCCATCGATCAGCGCCATCGAGTACATGTGGCCCAGCAGGCTCACCCGGTCGTCCGACGATGAGCCCTGGAACTGACGCTCCATGCACCGACGGGTGTTTGTGAGGCTGTCGGCCTCGGCCCAGGCACCCACCATCTGTGCTTGGCGAACGACCTCGTCGGGTGCCAGCAGGACCCAGGTCTGCTCGTCGAGCGCGTACGGCTTGGCCAGGAAGGCCACGAAGAGGTCTTTCTCCTCCTCGGCGATCTCCGCGTCGCGCCAGGCCATCGCAGCCATCGCTCGAAACGCGCAGTCGCGGCCCTCGCCGTCGGCCATGTACGTTCCGGCCTCGAGCGTCACGTCGGTGAGCCACCGCTTGGACACCATCTGCATGGCTTGGCCGCGGCGATAGGTGACGGCAGCGTCGAAGCCCGCAGACACGACCACAGAGGCGCCGAGCGTAGCCCAGCCGAGAACCGTGCCGCCGATACCGCGCACCGTGCCCTCGAGAGCCGCCTCCGTGAGTTGCTGTTGGGCCTCACGACGGAAGAAGTCGACCACCAGCCCAATCGAGCGGGTGGCGAGCGTGCGCGCAAGGTCGCGGGTGATCGTCACGCCGAAGCGACCGGCGAGCCGCGTGAGCAGCGTCGGGACGACGAAGTTGGAGATGAAGATGGCAACGTCCGTAGAGTCGCCGGCCAAGCCATCCCCAAGCAGCAGCATGCTCAGCAGGTAGAGGTTGTCCCCCTCCCGAATGTCCCAGCCATGGACCGCGCCGATCTCGAAGGCCATCTGTGCCTGCAGCTTGAGCTGCAGGAACGTCTCCGCGCTGATCGAAAGCACGGTCCCGGCGATCGGTACCAGGGCCACCAGCCCGGCGCCTGCCCCCACGGCAGCCGATGCTGCGGTGTACTTGCGGATGATGCGGCGCACCCGAGCCTCTCGGGTGAGCCCAAAGGGACGGATCCGGCCGTCCTCATCGAGGACCTCGCCGAAGTTCTCGGCGTTGATGACCTCGTAGTTTCTGTGCAGAACGCCGGTCGCCCGAAAGACCGTCACCATCGCCGCTCCAACCAGGCCGGAGTCGTACAACAGCTCGAGGCTGTGCTGCATGTCCGGCGTGGTGCCGCCGAAGTCCGAGAGGTCTTGCGCCTCGCCGATGCCGGCCTCGTCGAGCTTGCCTTCGAGAGACGACTCGGCGAACTGCCCCAGCGGGACCATGTTGGCGGCCAGGTAGGCGCCGAGCAGGTCGCCGGTGACCTCGGCCTCGAGCTCCGCGAGCACCTCGACCCCGTCGCGGTAGTGGCCCGGCGGAAGCTCAGCGACCACCTCGCCCGACTCGTCGAGCTCGATCGCAGGCGGCTCGAAGTCGCCGTCGGGTAGCTGATCAATGCGCTCGGCGACTGCATCGAGAGCCCCGAGCTGTTCGTCGGTGAGCTTGTGCTCGAGGTAGTTCGCGTGCTCGATCAGCGCGAACAGGGCCTGCTTCGGTCCGTAGCCGAAGACCACGTCGTCCTTGAGCTCCAGCATTCGCCTCGCGATCTCGACGTCGTCGCCGCTCCAGCACAAGGTCGAGCTCGCTGGACAGCTGCCATCGGCCTTCCCACCCAACGAGAACGGCTCCTGCTGCGTTTCGGGCTCCGTCTGGGTGCGGCAGCCGCCGGCCAACATGCTCAGACCCAACGCAGCGCTCAACAGCCGTTTCGTCGTCGAGATGGAGCCCATGCGGATCGCCACCACATTACCCTACCTTTCTTTACAGGCGCTTACAACGTGCTTTCTCGGCGAGTCACGGCGGCCCCAAGCTGGCACGAGCGGTAGGCTTCGCGCTCGCGTGTCTGCCCGTGAACTGATCGCCCTGGGAACTGGCTCCCAGGTTCCCTCGCGCTACCGAAATCACAACGGCTACCTGCTGCGGTGGGACGACGAAGGCGTGCTGTTTGATCCTGGCGAAGGAACGCAGCGTCAGATGATCTACGCCGGCGTGGCCGTCAGCGCGATCACCCGCGTCTGCGTCACCCACTTTCACGGCGACCACTGCCTTGGCCTCGCCGGCATCACGCAGCGACTCTCGCTCGACGACGTGCCCCACCCGATCCACGTCTACTTTCCGGCGAGCGGACGCAAGTACTTCGACCGGCTTCGGTATGCGTCGATCTATCGCGAGCGCGCGACGGTCGTGCCCCACCCAATCGAAGATCCCAACGGGGGCATCGACATGCCGTCGTTCCGCATGACCGTGGCTCCGCTGGACCACGGCGTGCCCACCCTCGGCTACCGAATCGACGAGCCCGATGGTGTGCGCATGCTCCCCGAAGAGCTGGCGGCGCGCGGCGTGGTGGGGCCGGCGATCGGGCAGCTCGCCCGACAAGGATCGATCGAAGTCGGCGGCGACACGGTGCGGCTCGAGGATGTCAGCGTCGCGAAGCCTGGGCAGTCGATGGCGTTCGTCATGGACACGAGGCCGTGCGCTGGAGCGCTCGCGCTCGCCAAGGATGTGGACCTGCTGGTGATCGAATCCACGTACCTGCACGAGGACGTCAAGCTCGCCCACGACCACATGCACATGACCGCGGTGCAGGCCGCCACCATCGGTCGCGACGCGGGTGCGCGGAGGGTCGTGCTGACGCACTTCTCTCAGCGCTATCCCTCGCTGGATCCGTTCATCGAGGAGGCGTCCGCGATTCACCCGGATGTGGTCGCGGTGGTGGATGGGCAGCGGGTGTCGGTGCCGAAGCGCAGAGAGGGCTGAGGCCGCTGTTCATCCCTTCGCCGACTAGCGGCTGCCCTCGCCAGACGATTCGACATTGCCCGTAGAGCCACGACCGGTTCGTTCACCGCCGCCCCCTCTCCCTCGGGCGGGTGGCCTCGGATGGTTCGCGCTCGGTGGGCTCTGTTTCGCGATGGGGGCGACTGAGCGACATCCCTCAATCACAGGTCCGGCCTCGACTTCTGGCATAGCGTATCGACCATATAGGCATCGATCTCCTTCGCCGCGCGGCTAACCGCTTTCTGCTGACTGCCCGCCTGGGAGAATGTCGAGAGCGCGACGAACGTGCCGCAGCGCACAAAACTCACCCCCGCGGACATCCCATGGGGACCTACGTCGGAGTGGACGGCATCCCCCTCGGCGTACTCCCCAATGTCCGCGGGGTGCCAATACTCAAACGCGTACCCTGCGTTGACCAGAGCATTGTACTCGGGTATCGCGCGACCCTGTTGGAATGCGTAGAACTGCTCGAACTCGTCGCGGAGTTCGATGATGGTCAAGGTGCCTCCGCCGGAGTGGTCGACCCGCAAGGTTCGCGACCCCGCTCCGTAGCGGCTCCGGTCTTCCTCTTGGGCTACGGGTTTGCGGGATTCGAATCGAAGTGCGCCATCTGCCAGCGGTGTCGCCAGGAGCCACGCCTCGAGGGCGGAACTGTCGGGGGAGCCCTCCGAAATCGGCGGGAGCGCGTCCTTCCCGTCCAGAGCGGCGCGCCCGGAAGTGAAGCTCGCGATGGTCCGAGAAACGGCCGGAGTACGAACCGCATCAGACGAGAACGAGGCAAGCAGGTAGCATGACTCGTCTTCGTGCGCGAATGACCACCCCTTGATGTGCGTCGCAACATCCCGGCGGGTGTCCTCGAAGTACAGGGCGTCCTCGGGCCAATGCTGGCTCACTCTCGAAGGGACCAGCATCGAGTCTGGGGTCGAAAAAGACGCAATTCGGGCCTCTATGTTTTCGTCCGGATTGGTTTCGAAGCAGCCGACCTCGAGGGTAAGCGAGGGCGTTTTACAACGATAACGAAGCTCCCGATACTCGTCGGGCTTCGCGTCGCGAACCGGAGAGAGCAAACACCCATCCGGAGGCTCGAGAACAAAGCGGTCGCCCGGAGCAACAAAGAGGTCGCTTGGGAACGGTGACACCGAACGGGCCGGCAGTTCGTCGGTCGCCGTTGGTGCTTCTGTGTCCATCGCCGGCTCCGAACCCTTCCCTGCAAGCGGGTCGTCGGGCAGCGCAGGAGCGCTCTTCGTCGACGCGCACGAGGACAGCGTCAAGGTGGCGAGGAGCAGGAGACGAGGCCAGTTGCGCACGAGCAAACTCTATAGGAGTTCATGCTGCTCGTGAGAGGGTTTGGTTGTTCGACATCCCCGCCCCAGGAGCCGAAGTCCGACCTCAGAGCCGAAGCGAAAACTAGGTCACAGTGTTAGGGTTTCAACATCTTGTCGAGCCTGCTCACTTCGACCCCACTGCTCTGGCCGACCGTCTGGCTACTGACTGTGCTCCCGGCATGCGCGTCGTCGAAAGGCCAGCCTCCCAAGGCTGCCGAGGTGTCCTCCGCCGGACAGCCGACGCTCGCGCAACGTGAAGAGCTGGCAGCGGCCATCCACGCACACGACCTGTACGCCTGGTGGGCGAGCGACCTCCTGCAGTCTCGGATGGCGGAGCGACCCGGCGCAGGGGTGGGCGGATGGATCAGCGAGGGGGATGCCAACGGGGGCGTCGTCACCTTCTTCGACGGGAGCAGGGCCCTTGCTCTGGCGCGCGTGAGCTGTGAGTCCACTGGACCTGCGTCGTGCGCTTTGGTCTGGACCGAAGGGGAAGCGCCGACCGAGGCACAAGCGCAAGCGATGCGGGCGCGCGAGACCGCCAAGGCCGATCCTCGCTTTGAACCAGCACCGACGCCATACAACTCCGTCACACTCCCGGCGGAACCCTATCTCGGCGAACCCGGATGGGTTGTCTATTGGCTCGCCGCGACGACCGACCCAGATCTCCTTGTGATGGGGCCGCACTTCCGTTTCTTGGTCTCTGAAGATGGCAGTCGAGTCCGTCGCGGCGGAATGCTGACGCGAGCCATGGTGCTCGACAAAACACCTGAAGACCTGCCCGAGGGTGCTCAGCTCAGCACGTACGTCGTCACTCATGGCCTCGATGACCTGCCGGCGGAAACCCACATCTGGGCCACGATGCTCTACCGCGTGCCGCTCACCGTGATGACGCGAAGTGGGGATATGTTCCAGTTGGGCGGAGAGTATGCGGATGATGAAGGGAGCGGAGCGAAGCCGTAGGCGAGTCGCCGCTGCTCGGTCGAGGCGCCAGCCAATGCAGCTCAACGCCTTCACGGCCGACGCCAGTTGCGCGACTCTTCCGTGTCCCCGAACGCACGGTTCAGCTCGTCGAAACAGCTCGCGATCCATCTCCAGTTCGGCGAAGCGTGCCACGGCAGCGGAACAGTACAAGCGAGGCTAGACGCCAAGCTCCTCCGCAGCTCGGGCCGCTTCGGGAACCGAAGTCGCGGCCCGACGGAACCAGGCAAGTGCGACCCTACGATTCCTTCGGACGCCTTCGCGGTCCCGGTAACAGAGGCCGAGAAGGTACTGAGACCACGGTTCTCCCTGTTCGGCTGCCCGTCGGTACAGAAGAGCGGCACGTCTGCGGTCGAGCCGAACTCCATCGCCGTTGAAGTGCCGAACACCCAGGCTGGCCTGAGATTCGGCATCGCCGTGCCTCGCAGCGCGCCTCAACCACAGGACGGCTTCCTCACCTCTTGCGGGCGGGTCTTCCTGCCCGTTGCAAATACGCGCCAGCCAATGCAGTGCCGTAACGTTGTTGTCGTAGGCCGCCTTCTCGTACCACCGGAGCGCGAGCTTCCAGGATTGCCTGACCACGTCGCCACACCGGTACATGTGGCCGATGTTTGCCATCGCGGCCGACTTGCCTGCGAATGCGGCCTTTCGGTACCAACGCAGCGCTGTGTGTGGGTCGGCTTCAACGCCCGCCCCTGTGAATAGCGCTACGCCCAAGCTCACCTGGGCATCGTGTTCACCAGCGGCGGCAGCCAAGCGAAACCAGTGAACCGCTAGGCTCTGGTCCTGCGGCAGGCCCCAACCGTCACGATGGCTCTCCCCCAAGAAGTTCTGTGCCTCAGCGTTACCTTGCTCGGCGGCTTTGGTGTACCAGCTGACTGCTCGTGGCCGGTCCTTGGGCGCATCGAAGTCGTAGGCGCACCCAAGCTCAAACTGAGCCTGCGGGTCCCCAGCTCTTGCTGCGTGTAGCAAGAGTCGACGCTTCGAGCGGGGCTGGCCCATGGCGATGAAGTGTACCAACTCAGTTCTGCCAGACTGGTTCTCGGTCCTTTCGCCAGGCTGGTTCTCTCCTTGGTCTGGGGCCTCACATTGACGCCGTGTGCCCCCTTCGGCAGAGTTTGGGGTGTGGCTTTTCGCAAACTGAGCGCAGCTCTTTTCGTCTGGGCTCTAGGGTGCGGCCCGGTCGTGCAAAGCGGTAGCGAAGCCGGTTCGACTTCAGCTGCAGCCGACGCGTCGACGAGCGGCCCGGACACGTCCACGAC
>OJGU01000273.1_pt1 | contig 34222 bp, 37 predicted proteins | sample 1594741 | NCBI WGS metagenome assembly OJGU01 (sample SAMN05416841, study PRJEB24817) | seawater metagenome | isolation source: Sea water | place: Canada:Atlantic | collected 2013-07
AGGTCTCGTGGGCTCGGAGATGTGTATAAGAGACAGGGGTGGTTCCGCTGGACCCGCTCGTCTCCGAGCTCCCTCCGCTCGCGCCGGACCCGTCCGAAGAACCGCAGGCGCCCAGTCCTGCCAACAGCATCGACATCGTGAACCCCGATCTGATTCGCATGGGCCCACTATCGCAGATGCCACGCGCGGCTGCAGTCGCACCGCCGCTGGGGTGCCTTGCGGGCCGGAATCCGGCGTTTCGCAAATACGACAGCGCTGTCGTATTTGAAATTCGCCAATCCTGGCGCATCCTCATCGGGGATGGCACGCGCAGGGAAGAAGTTGGCAAGGAGACGCTCTCGCACGCCCACGCGTACCGCGAGCGGTGACCTTGTCGCGCGCGAGTCGGTCGAGGACCGCTTGACTCGGGAGATCCTCGTGCTCGACCGCGAGACAAAAACGCGGGTTGTTCGAGACGTGGTCGCGATCGGTCAGCGCTTGCTCGCGCTGCAACAACACCTGGGGTTCGGACAGTGGCTGCCCTGGCTCAGCGAACACCTCCCGTACAGCCCCCGGACGGCGCAGCGATACATCTCGATCGCGCAGTGGGCGGGCGAGCATCCGGACGACTTCGAGTTCTTTGTGCACCTGGGCCTGGGCAAGCTTCAGCACCTGTCCGCGCTCAGTCCGGCTCAGCGGGCACGCTTTCGCCGGCAACGGAGCTTCCGTGTTCCGGGCAGTGGCGTCCGCAAGAGCTTGGAGCTGATGACCCACGACGAGCTCGGCCGGGTCATCCAGGGCGTCGGAGGTCTGACATCGCAGCCGCCGGCGATTCCCCCGGCCAAGGTGCTGCGGCGATTCCAGCACCGCGTCGCGGGGCTGGACGCGATGGCCGACCAGCTGCGAGCGAATGCGGATGCGTTCGAGGAGACGGAGATCGAGGAGACGCTGGACGCATTGCTCGCTGTGGCGGATGAGCTGCGCACGATGCTGCCGGAGTGAACGGGCGGCGTCGTTGCAAGCGGCAGGTTCGGTTGCGGTCTTCCGTCGCTACGGGCCGAACCTCCGACGTATGCGCGCTACGGCACTATCGGCTCGGCGTTGATGACGGGGCCGTCGTAGTCACGACCGGGCACGCCGACAACGACCTCAGTGACGCTCTCGCCGTTGTACGGCTGCGGGACGTAGAGCGCATCGGACCTCCACCCACCGGAGCCCGTGTACATCGAATGCGCTCCTCCGCCGTCGAGTGGGGCTGTCCGCGAGCTCGCCGGCGACGTCAGTCGCCCTCAACGCAGACCACGCGAGCGCGCGTTCATGCGGGTCGATAGCCTGCACAACAGCCCCGCTATTGTGGCCCGAGATGGATACCCCCGATCCCGAGCACGGCTACGGCCGAAGCCTGCCGACCCCATGGTCGCCTGCTGCTCGTGAGAGTACGCCCTAGACGCGACGGGTTTTCGCCGGAGCTTCGCCGTCTACGCGGGCACCGATGGCACGGCATACATCAAAGGCGAGTTGCAACAGCCGTGGCAGGATGCAGGTATTTCACACGCCTTCGCTCGGTTGACGCTCGGTGCTCCTGCGACCTCCAAGTTCCTGCTCACGTGGGAGGACGAGGAGGAGTACAGCGAGCTCCGCAGTGTTCAGTTCGGACCCACCAACGAAGTTGTGATGCTCTTTCGCGATCTCGCAGGAACCAGGATCGAACGACGGACTTTGGACTGACCGCAGTCCGCACAGGCTATGCCCTATGTGGAAGATGTGGCGGCGCACATCCGGGCGCCGGTTGTCCCCTGGCCGTCAGGCAAATCAGCGCCTCGGGTCCGGTCGCGCCACACCCAACTCCCAGGCTGGTCGATGCCCTCCAGGCCGTAGTATGATCCTCATGCGACCGCCACGTCGTGAGTGAGTCTCCTTGGCAAATCCGGATGTGTAGGGCGAATGCAAAGGATCAGAGCAGGCGATCGATTGCCCGAGTTTGACGTCCACAGTCTCACCGGTCGGCGGCTGTCCCCGGCCGCACTCCGCGGCGCCCCCAGCCTGCTCATGTTCCATCGCTATGCACGCTGCGCCGTTTGCAACGAGCGCATCCGGGAGCTCAGGGACGTCGTCCCGCGCTTGCAAGTGGCGACCGGGCTGCGCGTCATGTTCGTCTGCCACTCCGAGGAACTCACGCTCGAGCGGGAGTTCGGGCACCTCGACCTGCCACTGGAGATCGTCGCCGACCCAAGCCGCGAGCTGTACGCGACCTTCGGGGTCGAGAGGAGCGTGGTTCGAACGCTGAAGGCACGATCGATATCGACGATCGTTCGGGCGCGGCGGGCGATGCCTGCTGACGGGAAACCCGCGGGACTGGAACGACCTCTCACGGTGATCCCGGCGGATTTCTTCGTCGACAGCGAAGGCACCGTTGTCTCCGCGCACTATGGAGAATTCCTCGGCGACACCTGGCCGGTCCCCACGATCGTCCGCCTCGCCAAAGCCCACGCCGCGGCGCTGCCGTAGCGACTCCATCTTCGGCAGTACGGCTGCGGACAAGAGGTGTGTGGCGGTGATCGTCAGCTCGCCTGTCACCTCCTGCGACTGCCGCTGGCGCGCCGGCGTCTGGACCGTGCTCGGGGAGGAGCCCGATGTGAGCGTGGCCGAGGCTGCTCGCCGCGCCGGCCAGCGCCGCGTCGCGACAGCGCTGGAGCAGCACGCGCACGATCAAGTAAAACTTCGAGCCGCACTCCGACTGGCGCTACCCGTCCATGGCCGGCGAGTGAGCCACGACAGTGGGTCGACCCTCGGGTGACGACTCACCCGTAGGTCTCGTGATACTGCCACGCAACGACTAAGAGCAGCACGAGCGGGCCGCCGATGAGAAGCCCGGCAATCGGTTTGGACCCGGGTGGTGCTTCTTTCCAGGCACGGACTCCGAGCCCGAGGTTGACGATGAGGCAGCCGAGCACGACGAGGCTCAGCAGCAGTATGGGGAGGAAGTCGAGCATCCCTGGCACAGCCCCGTTGTCTCGAGTCAACCAAGCCAGAATCGCGAGTTCTGTAGCCAGCGCCACCCAGGCCGCGACACCGAAGACGATTGAAGTCTTGCCCGGGGTTGCCATCGCTGCAAAGGCTAGCGCATGACGCGATGAACTCACAATCTGGATGGGTCCGCAGTCGGCCCGGCGGCCCCGGGCGAACTGTTAACAGACCTGTGCTCTGACCATCTCATCGCGGTCGTCGGACCGCGACGACGAGCAGGAGCCAGAAGATGGACCAAGGCGGTGAGGCCGACTTGCAACCGCACGCCGACGTGTCCGCGCCCTGGGCTCCGCTGTCGGACGTCCCCGTTCCCATGCTGGAGGTGCTGCCGTCTGCGCTCGTCGTATCGCCCGCGCCGTCCGTCGTTGAAGCCGTAGCATTCGTGGTGTCGGCCGTGTCGCCCGTTGTCGTGGCGGTGGTATCGGAGTCCGCTCCGGTCGAAGACTCGGACGGGTCGCCGCTCGTTTCCGAAGCGTCCTGTGCGAGGAGAACGAGGTCGAGCTCTTCGACGGTCGTCTCCGCCAGTCCGTCGGTTTCGAACACGGCCTGCACAGCAATAGACATGGCACCGCCCAACGCCACCCCGGCAAAGGCTTCGGGCTCAGCGCTCTGCCTGCCCGCGGCTTCGACGAGCTCGCCGCGGGACGGGACCATCCAAGGCCCGCCATCGAGGGAGACCCGCCAACCCAACGCGGCTCCGGCCTCGACGGTCGCGGTCGGCATCAGCGACTGGATAGATTCGCCTGGAGTGGGCAGGCCCAAGGCTGGGGTGTCGATCGTGGAGACGCCGGGCTCGAACCGGGACTGCTCGTCGGAGTCCGGCACGACCGAGATCGCCGCGCTCGAGGAGGCCCGGTGAGCCATCGAGGGGGACATCAGCGTCTCGCCGTCGGAGACCGGATCCTCGAACGTTCCATAGACAGGAGCGTCGCATCGCAGTGCCGCGGGTCCGGCCAACGACACACCGTTGGTTGCGGATCCAAAGAAGATTTTTCCGGGCTCGGTGCCGACCGGCGTCGCGGACTGCTCCCCGAGACTCGCTCCGGCGGCGTCCAGCAGCGCGCACGTCACAGCCGAACGGGACGCGACAGCAACGTACTGGGCATCCGTGGGCAGCACGAGTTCTCGACTGAGAAACTCGAACGGCAAGAATGCAACCGCCTCGCCTCCGTCGCCATCCCCGTACGACATCGCGCCCACCGGCTGATCGGACGTGATGTGAAGCGCGGCCCCGGACCCCTGAGCCTGGCCTGTGATGCTCGTGGTGGTGGGGGAGGAATATCGAGCATCGATTCGGCCCCGCTGGAGTCGGTCACGGAGATGGTGGCACCAGCCGAACCCGTTGCCACGACGGCGATTCCGTTGGCGACGCCGAGGATGTCGGTGCTCGCAGGGGGCAGGGGGGAATGGTCGCCGGAGAGGCTTCCTCGGTACGCGATGACGGGAACGTCCGACGTGAATGCGACGGCCGAGCCATCGGTGGCGTCGGCTGCGATCTGCATCGCCGTCCCGGCGGGTACAACGACGGCCGGACCCGCCGGGCTGGCGAAGGTCAACGTCGCGGGCCCGTTCGGCGCGACGACGAAGAGCTCCTCAGCAAAGCGAGGGGCGGGCGAGATGAACGTGGTTCCGGCGAATCCCTCGGCCACGATCGCGTCGCCAGCAACTCCATCCCACACCCCGGCTACAAACCCTGACGATCGGACGGACGGCTCAAAAACCGAGGAGGGTCCGGTCCGCACCTCGAGTGCGCCGAGGACCTCGGTCGCGCCGCCGACCTCGAAGTCATTCCCCGCAACGGCGCTTGCGAATGTGACATTGCCGCCGACGAGCGAACCCGTGACGAAATACCGGACGGTCGGGGTGGGATCGGTGAAGAACTCCAATTCCTCCAGACTGCTCGAAGCAGTCCCGCTTCCCGCGTAGAGGTAGACGTTCGAGCTGCCGCTGGGAAGGACATCGAGGCGCACGACGCTCGAGCTGGCGTCCGGCCGGTCCCAGGGTCCGTTGCGCAACAAGTCGAGTGCCACCCCGGTTTCTGCACTGGCGACGATGTCACTCCCGTCCGGTTGCGCGAGCGAACGGAACGAGTCGGGGAGAATACTGCCGCGAACGGTGAGTACGTATCGGTCCACATCGGAGCCGGGATTCGACAGGCCGATGAGAAGTCGCCACGGATGCGACCGGTCGAGCCAGTCTTCCCGGGTCGCGTGACGCCCCATCCCATCCAGGACTTCCGCACCCGCCGACACGACGTAGTCGCCCGTTTGTTCGGGCGGTACTCCTTCGAAGTCGAACACCGTCGTCACCCGTTGCGCCGCATGGACGGTTCCAGCCAGCAATAGCACGATCGACGCAGCCAGAACTCGATACACGGGTAGAGCCTACCTTCCCTCGGCGCAGCGGATTGCTTCTGTGGAGGTGGCGCGGTCGCGACGCCCGCGGCCCATCGAATGGTCGCCTGCGCTGAACGCTCTGTGCGACGCCGCGGAGGCGTTGCGTCCCTTCCCTACGCAGATCGGCGGAGCCGGCCCGCGAGCGCCGGAGGGAACTGCCAGAAGTCATCCTTGTCTGCGGGGAAGCGAGGTTCTTCGAGGGCCTCGAGCACGAAGCCGGCTTCGAACGCCTCGCCGAGAAGCCGACTCAGGGGGCGGTGAAAGAAGTTGTGCGGCGTGGTCTCTCGAAGCGAGCCGATGCACCGGGTGGGTGGCACGTCGGCGTACCGGTCGATCCGCAGGGCGTGTCTGACGGCGAGCTGACCATCGGCGTCATGCTTTTCGGTGATGCGAACGGGGTTGGTCGTGGCGAACGCGGGGTGGCTCGTGACGAACACGAATCTCCCTTCCGGCCGCAGCAGGCGATGGATCGCCCGATACAACGGGGCGATGTTAGGCATGTCCATCAGGGCCATTGTGCAGACGGCGGCATCGAACGACCCCTCCCCAAGCTGAGCGACCGCGTTCTCGTCCGTGGCATCCAGTACGCGGTAGTCGATCGAGGACGGCCCATCGCTCCCACGCGCTCGGGCAAGTTCAACGAACTTGGGGCTGAAGTCGAACGCGACGACCTCGGCCCCCAGGCCGTCAGGCGCCGAGCCATGGTCCCGTTGCCACACGCCGCATCCACGACGCGTTCATCGGACCGTAGCTCCAGCAGACGCTGAACCGTCGGCTCGACGATGGTTCGATGAAAGCCGTTTCCGTCTCGACCGTGGAGGTCGTCCCAGAACTCCGCTTTCGCTTCCCACAGGGCGCGCCCGCTCGCGTTCGAGTGCTTGGATGGATCGTCCATGGTCCGAGCGACAGTAGCGATCGGGCGAGATGTCACCAAGCCGCAATCGCCCACCGCCACGAACCCGCTCACCAACGGACGGGGAATCGGGTTGTCTCAGTTTCCGCGGGCCAACTGCTGCGGCACCAAGTCCGGTCTACCTGCCAGCCCACACGGGCGCACTGGCGGGGACCGAGAGCACGCCTCGGACCGAGAGGCAGCCATGCAAGAAGTTGTCGTACTCGCAGACGTCGGCGACGAGGGCCTTGGCGGACGGCCTCTCGGGCGCATGAACCCAGCAATCCATGTGTAGCGATCCAACGCTTGCATAGCTGATGCGGCCCTCGGTGTCCGTCCGTCCGAGGTCCAGCGAGTGCTCATGGTCCGCGAGCCCCTTGGGCGGACAGTCGACACGGATCCCGAGGTTTACGGCGGGACGTCCGCTCGGCTCGACCACGGAGAGTTCCACCCCGAGACCGGGATCGCAGCCGGACAGGGCGAGGACGGCGACCGACGCAACGAAGAACCGACCCATCGCCGCCGATGATCGCAGAAGGCCGACGGAGAACACAACCGGCTGCGCGCATCACCACGCAGCGGGCGAGGAACGCAGCTCGAGAATCCTTCCCAGTGTTCGGCCGATGCCGGCCGCGTGTCGATCTCCGACGGTACGGCCATCGCGTTGCGGGGCTGGATGCGATGGCAGACCAGCTCCGCGCGAATGCAGATGTGTTCGAGGAGATTGAGGTCGCGGAGATGCTGGAAGCACTCCTCGCAGTGGCGGCTCAGCTGCGTACGGTGTTGCCCGAATGAACGGTCAGTCGAAGATGATTCGGCGGCCGGCGGGCCACCTTGCGGGTGCGACCCGAGGCGCTCTACCCGAGGCTCGGCGATGTGGAAGCGCGCGCAGTTTCGCGTCGACTGGATGAGGCTACTGCACCCCACCGCTGATGTTTTCAACGGATTCTACGACCGGTGGGGACTGTCAAACGTGCGCGCTTTGTTCCTGACGATGATCGCTCCGCTCATCCTCGCGTGTGACCCCGCGGGCGCTGGCGTGTCCGGTGGATCGGCTGCGGGATCGGGGAGCGGAACGCCTCACGCCCCGTCGACCCGACCCCGGATTCATCGCGGGCGCCAGGGCGTGAGCGCCGTGCTGGAGCGACACGGGCGACGGCGCCTGCAGTGGCATGTGAGGGGGCAACGACCTCACGACGCTCGCGTGATCGAAGAGTCGTCACTCACCGAAGCTCTGCTGTTCAGCCGTCGGCATCGTCGGTCGCCGCTTCGAGCGTCCTGCGGAATCCGCGAGCGAGTTCATCAAAAACGATGCGGATCTTCGGGCTGGTTTGAAGCTCGCGATGCGTGACGAGCCAGATCGGAAACTCCAGCGCGGTGAAACTGGGAAGCACCTTCTCGATGCCCGGCTCGGGCTCGCAGAGGGTCTCCGGTAGCAGAGAAATTCCGTAGCCTTGCTTCACGAGCTCCCACACGACAGCGCCACTGTCGCTGGACACCACGAAGCTCTCGGCGCGCACGGGGATGCCGCGATCCCGTATCGGGGCGAGAAGCCGCTGTGGATCAGGACTTCCGACGAAGGTGTGATCGGCCACCTCGCGCGCGGTCCGGGGGCGACCCGCACGGTCCAGATAGGCCGTCGAGGCGTACAGGTTTCCGCGGAAGTGGCCGACACGGCGTGCGAAGAGTTCATGGCGGTCGGGACGGACGTTGCGGATGGCGATGTCGGCGTCGCGCTGCAGCAGACTCTTGAGGTCGTTGGTGCAGATGATGCGCAGCCGCAGTGCCGGCGCGAGTTCCCGCAGCGGCTCGAGGAGCTTCGGCAGTACGGCTGCCGACATGAGGTGGGTGGCGGTGATCGTCACTTCGCCTGTCACGTCCTGCGACTGCCGGGCGGCCCGCAGCGAGATGGCCATGGCCCCCTCGCCCATGGCGCGAGCATGCTCGAGCAGGTCACGTCCGGCCTCGGTGAGGGACAGCCCTCGCACGCTCCGCTCGAAGAGGGTGACCTCGAGCGAGGCTTCCAGCGCCGACACCTGCCGGCCGATGGTCGGCTGGGTCGTTTCGAGCACCCTCGCCGCGCGGCTCAGCGAGCCTTCCTCCGCAGTGACGATGAAGGCCCTCACCTGGTTCCAGTCGAACGAGACAGACCCCCAGTTCATACATTCACGTATAGCAGAGATGCGTTTTTCGGCAGATGACCATCGACCGACGCATGGCTAGCCTCTTCGCATGCCAACCGCGACGCCAACCTTCCCCGCTGCGAAATCCGCCTCGCGGGCCCGCGTCGGACAGCAGACGCAGGATTCAGGAGCGAAGACGATGCGTGCCGTTGTGTTTCACCAATATGGCGCGCCGCAAGAGGTGATGAAGCTTGCCAGCGGACGAGACGTGCCCGAACCCAAGCGGGACGAGGTCCTGATCAAGATCGAGAGCTCTTCGATCAACGCGGCAGACATGCACATGGTCCGCGCGAACTACCTCATCATCCGGCTCGTGCTGGGGTGGTTCAAACCAGCGCAGAAGAATCGGACCCTGGGGATGGACCTCGCAGGAACGATCCAAGCCACGGGCAAGGATGTTGAAGGCTTCCAAGTGGGAGACGCCGTTGTTGCTGATGTGCGGAAGTCGTTCGGCGGCGCGTTCGGTGAGTACGCGGTCGTGCGCGCGAGCCATCTGGTGAAGAAACCGGATGGTGTCTCTTTCGGACAGGCGGCGACGGTGCCCATCTCGGGGCAGGCCGCGATGATGGGGGTGCTTCTGTGCGAGATCAAACCCGGGGATCGGATCCTCGTCAACGGTGCTTCCGGCGGGGTGGGGTCCTTTGGTGTTAAGTTGGCGAAGGCATTGGGCGCGCACGTGACTGCGATGTGTTCGGCCGAGAAGGCCGACGTGGTGAAGAGCTGGGGGGCAGATGAGGTCGTCGACTACAAGACGACGTCGGCGCAGGAGCTTCAGGCAAACAGCTACGACGCGGTGTTCGATACGGCGTGCTTCGAGAGTCCGTCGAGATTCGAGGGCGTGCTCAAGGACAACGGCCGATACGTGTTGGTGGGGGGGAGCTTCTACAGGATGCTCCGTCTCAAGGCGTTTGGTCGCTGGTACGGGCGTGGCGCGCAGCAGTTCAAGACACTGACCCAGGAGGTCGAGGTCACTGCGAATATCGAGCGGGTCCTCGAGATGATTGCACGGGGGCAGATCGAGCCGGCGATTCAGAGATCGGTGTCGCTGGCAGAGGTGCCCTCAGCGATTGAGAGCCTCGAGCGACGGACCGTCGTGGGGAAGATTGTTGTCAACAACCAGAAGTGATGCTGGCTCGTTCGTGGATGCGCTTCGGGATGCTCGAGTCCAAGCGCTTGCGTGGTGGGCACAGCTCGAGGCGCAGGCCGTCGCCGAGGGGGCAACGTCGTCCGAAGAGGCCCTGCGTCCGTACCTTCCCATGGGCCCTGCGTCTCACCCGCGCGTCTTGCAGGTGCTCCGATCGAGTCCGTCGAGGATGAGACCGAGCACGAACGCGAACTCGTCCCCGTGGTCGTGATCACCCAGGTGGCCGCGCACGTGTTCGGCCATGTACGGATAGTCCGCGCCCATCTCCTCCAGGAACGCACTCGCCATTTCCTCGAGGTTGTCCCCGAGCGTCTCCTCGTATCCGATCTCCTGAAGGGTGAACCCCACGATGTGCATCGTGACCGCGTGATAGCCCCGGTACACGACTTCTGGTCCGAGTTCGGCCTCGGTGAGGATCCGGAGAATCGACTCGATGTAGCGGAGCCGGTGGGGTCCGGGCGGGCGCTTCGACCACTCGCCCGCCGCCCATTTATGTCTTGAAAGGACAGCGTGCGCGGCCGCGGCACTCGCCTGCATGACGTCTTTCCAAGAGCCCTCGGTGGCCGGAGGATCGATCTCCCCGACCACGACATCCAGCATTCCCGAGAGCATCTCCTGCTTGTTGGCCACGTGGTTGTAGAGCGACATCACCCGGAAATCGAGCGCGTCGGCGACCTTTCGCATCGTCAGCGCATCGACACCGTGTTCGTCCGCGAAGGACACAGCGGCGTCCAGAATCCGCGACCGCGACAGCGGCTGACGTGAACCCATCCGAGCGTCCTTTCTCTCAAGTCGCCGTTGACAAACCGCAAAGTAGGGCTTACACCCAGATTCGTCAAGAAACGTACGGTGTACGTTTTTCCTTCAACCCGCTCGAACAGCGAAGACGAATCCGATGCAACACAAACAACCATCTGGCGAATTGCGCCGAATGCGGTCCGCAATTCGGACGCGATACGGCCAAGCGGAGGTCCTCAAGATCGCGGAGGTCGCCCGCCCCGCATGTTCAGACGACGAGGTGCTCGTCGAGGTCCGCGCCGCCTCACTCAATCCCTACGACTGGCATGGCATGACGGGGACCCCCTACATCACGCGAATGGGAAGCGGTTGGTCGAAGCCCAAAGTCCCAGCTCTGGGCGTCGACGTCTCCGGTGTCATCACCGCTGTTGGAGCGGGGGTCTCCGACTTCTCTGTTGGCGACGAAGTGTTCGGATTTGCCGACGGTGCATATGCGGAGTTTGTCGCCGCGAAGGCAGACGCGCTCGCACACAAGCCCGCGAACACCTCGTTCGACGACGCGGCGGCGGTACCCGTAGCCGCCCTCGCGGCTCTCCAAGGACTTCGGGACCAGGGCAAGCTCCAACCCGGCCAACACGTCTTGGTCAACGGCGCGTCCGGGGGCGTCGGCACCTACGCCATCCAGCTCGCCAAGCATCTCGGGGCGACAGTGACCGGTGTGTGCAGCACCGCGAACGCGGACCTGGTTCGGTCGCTTGGCGCGGACAACGTCATCGACTACACGACGGAAGACTTCGCGGCAGCCTCGTCCGCGTACGACGTCGTGCTCGACAACGTCGGAAACCGAACGATGTCAGCGATCAAACGATGCCTGGCGCCCAACGGCTGCTACGTCGTCGTGAGTGGACCCAAACGCACCATCCTCGGGCCGTTGCCACACATGCTCAAGGCCATGGTCTCGTTCATGTTCGGCTCGCGTCGAGCTGCCGTCTTCATGACGCAGCGGAAGCGAGCAGACCTCGAGTTCCTCGCGGAGCTGTTGGCCTCGGGTGGGCTGAGGTCGGTCGTCGAGGCGAAGTACCCCCTCGAGCAGGCCCGAATGGCGATGACACACCTTGCGACCGGGCGCACCAAGGGAAAGCTCGTATTGCAGACCTGACCTCCGGTGAGCCCATCCCAGGAAGCAAGCCGAGCCAACCCTGCCATGTCCGACGCCCAGCGAATCGAAAGCCACCGCGACTTCGCCCGCGAAATGCTCGACGACGAGTTGCAGCCCACGCTGGTGTGGATGCCAGACAACGCAGCCGTACTCGGTGCTCGTGCAGAGCGATTCATCGTCGCGGGGCACAGCGCGGGAGGAGGGCTTGCCGCCGCGGTGACGCTCGCAGCGAGCGATGCGGGCGACGCGGATATCGCCTTTCAGATGTCGGTGACCTCGATCCGCTTCGGGACGAAACCGTGGCCTTCGTGGAGGCATCGGAAGCCGCAGGAGTTCCAGTGAGATTCACTCGATTTAGCGGAGCTTTTCACGGCTTCGAATCGTTCGCGGCTGCGACGGCACTAGGGCGACACGCACATCGTTTCGAATGTGATGCCTTCGGCGACTTCGTAGACCGCTACGTGCTGGGCTCGCGACCACGATTCCAACCCAAACAGGCCCAAGGGTGAGTGCATGCCGAAGCAAGAAAAACTGTTCGGAGGATATCTGGATGAGCTCAGAGATGCCCATGCACAGGCGCTTGCATGGTGGGCGCGTCTCGAAGATCGCGTCGTGGCGCTGGGGAGCGACGCTGCCTCGACGGACGAGATGCTCCGTCCGTACCTGCCCATGGGTCCGGCGTCTCATCCTCGCGTTTTGCAGGTCCTCCGTGTGCATGCGGCCGCGCTCGCAGGACGAAACGATGAGCAACCACCAAGACGATCCCACGAAAGAAAACGACTGGCCGATCACTTGCGCACCGCCGAGCCCAAGCTCGGGGCCTTCTTGGAGGATCTACTCCTATTTCCCGAGGAGAGGCCATTGCCCGACCTCCCAGAGCAGCCTGAATCCGCGCTCGAGCAGCCCCGCGCGTTCCGGTTCGAAGTCCAACACGCCCCGGGCAGAGGTATCGAGCGACTCATGGGCGCATCCCGTCTGATGCCTGGGTTCGGGACCGGTGCGGCGGCGGTCAACACACTAACTGACGCGTCCATCGAACACCGCCGCTTGTTCTACGCGTACGAACGTCACCTCGAAGCCGCGCTCTCGATCGCCGAAGTGTGGTGGGCAACCGTCATCGTGACCACGAGAGCCCGCCGCGAGGTCAAGCCTCTCCATGCGGCCGCCCATGCGTTCGACCAATACTTTGCTGGTCCGGCCGTCTGCCCCGAGTTGCAGTGGACGATCCATCGCTATTGGACCCAGTGTATGGGGATCAATGCGCGGTCGCGCGCTTCACGGCGCGTTCCGCCTGAGTCCCTGCTGCTCACCTGGCTTCAAGACGACAACCACCCCGGATGGCTCGAGGCCGTCAGTTGTCTCCCCTATTGGCCGATCGGCCTGGATGGAGCCGGACGTTGGCAGTAGCGGCACTCCATCACGATTCGATGCACGCTCTGATGCTCCGGTATGTCGGAGGAGACGCCCGGGCCTTCGACACGCTGTTTCGTCGGCTCGCGCCGCGGATCCGTAGGTACCTTCAGCGGCGAGTCCGTGCGCCCGAGTTGGTGGACGACCTCATGCAGCAGACCCTCCTTCGCGTGCACGTCTCCAAGCAGTGCTACGACCACCGGTGGGAGGGCGAGCCCGGCACCGTCGAGCGGTGGTTCCTGACCTCGGCTCGACGGACCATGCTCGATCACTTCCGCAGCGAGTACCGACGCCAGGCTCGAGTCGAGAAGGTCTGCCAGCGGGAGGACACGGAGGGCTTCGGTCGGCGTGTCGCACCGATGACCCCAGAAGAACAACTGTGCGAAGACGAAGAGGTCGCCGAGCGCCGAGCCTCGGTCCGGCGGGCTGTCGATGCACTCCCGCCCAACTCGCGGGAGGTCGTCCGGCGACACAAGCTCGAGGGAGAGCCGATCCACCGCATCGCGAAGGAGCTGTCGATCCCGACCGTCAGCCTGCGCGTCCGGGCTCACCGCGCCTACAAAAAGCTGGCGAAGACGCTTGGTTCACAGTCGGAGACCCGGGAACGGGGCGCGTAGTGCCGGATGTCTCCTCGTTGTGAAGGCAGAGGGTCCGGACGGGAGGTCTCCCAACTGCCGGACACGAAAGTCGGGGGCGCTTGACGCTCTGTGACGCCGGCCTCGAAGCGTCTGAGGTCTACGCGCCACGCAGCCTGCTGACCACGACGATGACCGCCCCACGCGGCCCAGAACGTCGTCACTCCCCAGCGAACGCGCGCGCTCGCCGTTGCTCGAGCATCCGCTCACCCGGGCTCTGCTCGAGTTGGTAGCGCCATAGCGGCAGCGCCCGCACGGTGGGCTGCTCGCCCTGCGTCCAGTCGACGCGCAGACTGCCCAACGACAGCGTCTGCACCGGACCCTCGCAGGGGCCGGTAATGAGCCACAGCTGGGCGCCGACATATCCACCTGGCGCGACTTCACGCAGCTGCGCGTGCACGGCGACGGGCTCGGCCGAGTCGTGGCAGCGAGGCAGCTCGGTCTCGTTGTGACTCCAGCTGCCCGTGTGCACCATGCCTCCGTCCAGGGTGGTGTACTCGTCGATGACCTCGAGCGGGGTGCGGTCCGGCAAGCCCCGGCGCTCTCCCCCTCGCACCCGTATAGAGCCAGACAGCTCCACGGCGCGCCGGTCTCCGGAGGACGGCAGACGGGCGATCATGTCCACGCTCATCCGCTCGAGGCGGACGGTCCAGCGAGCCTCATCGGTCGAGCCGAGGTCCCGGTCTGGCTCACGGGGTCGTAGTGACACCACGCCCGAGAGCGCATGGGCGGGCATCTCGAGATCGCCGAGCACGGCGTCAAGGCACTCGTTGACTGGATCGGGTGCGCCATCGATCCGAAAATCGCGGAGCATCGCGTTGCTGATGGATACCCACGCCGACGTCGACGACACCTGGCCGTCGTCGATCGCATGCTCGAGCCCCCGCAAGCACTCGTGCAGCGGCTCGGCGTAGCTCTCGAGCGTGGCCAGCACCCGGCCGTCCGTGTCCCCCATGAGCAGGTTCTCCTCGAAGTCGAAGACGACCGCGCTCAGGGAAGGCTCGGGTGCGGATTCATCGGCCGCCACAGGAGGCACCAGGCTCGAACCGGCGTCAGGCGCCGCGACCGGTCGCGGTTCGGCCAGCGGTGGGGTCGAACGCGAGCACGCGCCCGCCAATGTGCCGAGCACAGCTAACTGTCTCAATGCCGAGGTCGGCAGGGATCGCATGCGCCGAGGCTCGCTCGCTGGTCGTGCGCTGACCGATGCGGCCGTGGCGGTGACTTGCGGGTTTGACACTCGCACCAACGATACCTCCATCGCCGCGTTCTTCACACTCGCTGTCCACCGGGACGCCGCACGACTGACCGGCGAACACGTCGAGTGGGTGCACACCCAAGCACCGCCTTCGTCGACTACGGCCCGCAAGAGGTGATGAAGCTTGCCAGCGGACGCGACGCGCCCGATCCCCACATGGTCCGCGCAAACTACCTCATCATCCGGCTCGTGCTGGGGGTTCAAACCAGCGAACAAGAACCGGACCCTGGGGATGGACCTCGCAGGAACGATACAGGCCACGGGCAAGGATGCTGAAGGCTCCCAGTGGGAGACGCGGTTGTTGCTGATGTGCGGAAGTCGTTTGGAGGCGCGTTCGGTGAGTACGCGGTCGTACGCGCGGCCCATCTGGTCAAGAAGCCGGCTTGTGTCTCCTTCGGACAGGCAGCAACCGTGCCCATCTCAGGGCTGGCGGCGATGATGGGGGGGCTCCTGTGCGAGATCAAGCCCGGGGATCGGGTTCTCGTCAACGGAGCTTCGGGCGGGGTCGGGTCCTTTGGTGTCAAGTTGGCGAAGGCATTGGGGGCCCACGTGACTGCGATGTGTTCGGCCGAGAAGGCCGACGTGGTGAAGAGCTGGGGTGCGGATGAGGTTGTCGACTACAAGACGACGTCGGCTGAGGAACTCCAGGGAAACGGCTACGACGCGGTGTTCGATGCGGCGTGCTTCGAGAGCCCGTCGAGATTCGAGGGCGTGCTCAAGGACAACGGCCGATACGTCTTGGTGGGGGGGAGCTTCTACAGGATGCTCCGTCTCAAGGCGTTTGGTCGCTGGTACGGGCGTGGCGCGCAGCAGTTCAAGACACTGACCCAGGAGGTCGAGGTCACTGCGAATATCGAGCGGGTCCTCGAGATGATTGCACGGGGGCAGATCGAGCCGGCGATTCAGAGAGCTGTGTCGCTGGCAGAGGTGCCCTCAGCGATTCAGAGCCTCGAGCGACGTACCGTCGTGGGGAAGATTGTTGTTAACAACCAGATGTGATGCTGGCTCGGGTTTAAGAGAATGGGCGCCACGCTTCCAGCGGCGGCTGCCAGCTCACCCTGGTCTGCACTCCGTCGGCGAAGCCAGCCTCGCAGGCTCGGCGGTGTAGCAAGGGGCGGAGGAGGAGAGCCGGAATCGCTCCTGGAAGCGGCGCTTCGGCACTTCAATCTCCTTGCCAATCGTCGAGGAGGAACTCGGGCATTTCTACCGCTTCTCCATCCTCAACCAGGAGGCGTAGGACGCCGTCGACTGGCATGCGCTGCCCCTCGCAGACCAAGTGGTAGCGGATATCAACCTGCGTTGATCTCGGCGGACGGAGGTAGCGAAACGTTCGATCTCTACAGGAACCTTGCATGATCTTCCCAAAGAAAATCTGCACCTTGACGACGCCGCGATCCCGGAACACTTTCTGGCGCGAGTCTCGACGAGCCCTCTCGGGTTCGGGGGCGAGGTTCTGGAGATGCGGGCGCGAGATCAGGACATCCATCTGGCTCTTCGGCTGCTCAGGCGGCTTCGGCGGGTCAGGAGGCAAGGGAACCATCTCTGTGGTCTCGGTGTCGGGTGGCAACTCCAGCGTCAGAACAACTTCGTCCGCGTGGGCTGTTCCGTCGTTGTAGACTCGGAGTCCGATCTCTAAGAGCCTGCTTTCTTTTTCCACAAACGACGCGACGGACTCGCGCCATTCCCGAAGCTGCAGGTCGTGGGCCACAAGAGCCTCGTTGTAGGCCTCGACCTCGGAGTATGTCGGGCCGTAGCCGATAGGCATCGGTACTCCGGAAGGGGGCTTCGACGGCAACTTCATCGGCGAGGGCGACTTGATATCGCCGGCGTACTCGTCGGCATACGCTCGCGCCACAGTGGGTGACGGGAGCTGCAGACGGACAGTCTGCACTGCATCGTCGTCACGGAGTACGCCGGCCCGCAGCGCTGGCGCGGTCTGTCCGTAGTCACCGTTCATCACAGACCCGGCGACCAGCGACAGCGCAGGGTCCGGTTTCTCGATCGAGGCCTGGTTCTCGGCCCACTCTCGGCGTTCCGGGAAGAGGGGAAGCCAGGGACGCCCCCGGTAGCTCCCAAACTTCCAGAATGTCGAGATGAGCGACTTCGGGACGTTGTGCGAGAAGACAGTTAGGCGCTGGAGGCTGCCGTACCCAAGCGCTCTCTCCTCCACCTTCTCCTGTGGCCATTCCTTATCTTCGAAGAGTCCGAGCCCAATTTCAACAAACGGAGCCCTGGCACGCTCTGCCTCCGCCGACGAGGACCACAGTTTATTGCCGTACTCTAGCCATCTCTCTCCGCTGCGGGTTCCGGACCAGACCTTGAGCGTCAGACCGAGCTTGGCGGCCGCGGCGGTGGCAGCGCTCGCTCCATCGCCCAACTCGATCGCGACGATGAGGTTGAGTGGTACTTTTCGGAGGACGGCGAGTGCAGCTTCAGGAAGCGGGTGCTTGAAGTGTTCCCGCTCGCCATCCACTTCACCAACCATCTCGGCCAGCATCACGCATAGTTGAGTGCCGGTCGTGATGTTGTCGTCGACGAGCACCAGTGGCCCGCGAAGAGTCTCCGGGGGGCTGGCCAGCCGGAAGATCCTGTCGGCAGACTGTTCCTCTTCGAGTCCGATCGCCTTCAGAAATTCATATCCAACCACGGCGCCACTGTCGTGGGCTTCTCCGAGAACGCAATAGTGGGCGCGAGAAGTGTCCGCGCCGATCTTTGCATGGGCGGCCGTCAGCAGATGGGTAAGCTTCGACGAGTCGATGAAGTTGAGTTGCTCGAGCAATCGGAGTGCCGTCTCGACTGCGTCACGGGAGCCAAACTGCAGAAGCCAGTAGACAACCGACTCCGCCGAGAGCGTGTTCGTGTAGTAGGTCGAGCATTGCTTCGCCACTCTCTCGACGAGTTCCAACCTCGATCCGATCAGTTCGGCACACGCCACCAAATCCTCTTTGCTCGTCATTTCGCAGTGAGCCTACACCGTTGAGCCCCCGAATGAGTCAACCTGGACGAGCTACAGCAACCCGCCTTTCACGAGCACACCGAGGACGAACTGCACCGCATTCGCCATCGCGTACGTGCGCAGTACCCCATCGCCCACGGTGTCAGTCGCTGCCTTGCTCGCGTCCGCGTGATCAGAGATCCCGCGCACTACCAGAACTGGGATCGGAACCTCTCGATTGTTCGATGCGAGGGCAGCGCCTCCGCCCTCCATTTCAACCGCGAGACACTTCCGGTCACGCGCGCGAATCCACTTCACAAACTCCGCGGACGCGGCCACGGTGGGACCAGAAGCAATATGACCGTCCAACAGCGCCGGAGTCTCTCGCGGCCGAGAACCATCTTCTGGCAACTCCGACAGGTTGTCTGCCAGCTGTTCCAGCCGCGCTCGGCAGTCGTTCATCCATGTCTCGAATTCCTTTCGGTGGGTGAACTCAACGTTCCGGACACGTTGGAGTTGAGCGTGATTCGCCTGGAACACACGACCAGCGTGCTGGAGGGGGAAGCCGACTGACTCGTCCACCGATTTCGTGTCCGCCAGATAGAGGTCGAGCTGACTAGCCACGACGACATCCCCGAGCCTCGCATCCCCGTGAATCCCGCCCGCGATCCCAACGAGGACGACCGCGCCCGGATTCCAGTGCTCGATAGCACGTTCTGTGGACAGTACCGCCGCCTCTGGACCCATCTCCCCGATGAGCGTGGCCCGACATCGGCGCCCTCCGATTTGAAACGAATAGTAGGTGTGCCCTTGCACTTCATTCGATTCGGGCTCACCGGCGAGTTCGTAGAAGACTCGGAACTCCTCGCGCAGAGCGACCAGGAACACGAGGTCGGCCGCACGCTGCTGTTTCGTCTCCGGCCTCTTCGTCTCCGGCTTTGCCGGTTGAGCTGATGCTACGACGATTACCTCCAGAGCAGCCAGCGCGAGCATCGTACCGTAGCCTTCGGACTCGACAAGTCGACCTAACCCAACTTCCGCAACCAAACGGGAGGACGCCGCGTCTGCCACGCTCGCCGGGAGCAAGTCACCAATCCCCGGTTCCGGGATTTTCCTGGCCAAGACCGCCGCCGCAATCTCAGGCGCGCTGTCTTCATCCAACGGTGTGACCCGCGGCAGGATTCCCGTTGCGGCGGCGAGCGGGACGGCGTGAGTGATCGAAACCTCCTTCGTTAGCCCAACGGCAACTGACCGAAGGCGCGCCTCCACATCCTTGCGAGCGAGCTTCTTCGCCATCAGCCAAAGCCCAGCCAGCGTCAGCGGATCGTCGGCGTATCCCGTGTGTTCGGCAGTGTGCGGCGCTCGCGCCAGGACTCTATCGAGAGCCCTGCCAAGGTCGCCTGGTTCGCGCGGCGGATTTCCTCCGAGATCAAGAAGATAGCCCAACGCCGCGAGGGCGACCGACGAATCGTACTCGGCGGCGTCGGCCGGAGCTTCGCTGAGCTCCACGTAGAAGCTCGATTGCGTGGCCAACAGACCGGCGCGAACCGAGAGCCAAAGGGCGACGTTACGGCGGAGATCGAGGACATCCCGGTGCTCGGGCGCGCACGCTGCCCGAAGGCGGCGGACGACCCCGGGAAGGCCCGAGACCTCACTCACAGGAACCACCGACTGCGCAGGAGATGGGTGTTGATTAGGTCCGGCGACCATGCGTCATGAGTGGACAGCCGAGAAACCAGCCGCGCGATCAGGCGTGGGTATGAAAGCGTGACAGGCTCCGAAATGGGCCGGACGGATTTCCAAGAGAGACCCGTAAACTGAAAGACCTGTCGAGTGAGGGAGTGCAATTCCGTGTAGCTGGAGTCACGGTGGAGGTCGATGAGTAGCGGGGCGGGGTGCGCTCCGCCTTCTCGCTTCAGCTGCTGGGGGCCGGTGACGCAGAGAAGGCGACGGCTTCGTCCAAGGTCCACTACGACGCCCCTGCCTGGCACCCCTGCCCCGACATTGGCTTGGCCAAAACGCCCGTCCAAAGTGTCTACCCACTGCCGTCGCCCTGTTTGACTGGGATCCGCAAGAACAAAAGGACTGCGCTGGCGGATGTTCAAGAAAGCCGTCTCGAACTCGACTCCATCAACTAACTCCGACGTTGCCACCCTTTTCAGGGTCGAGATGTCCTGCCTCGTAAGAGGCTTACCCATATGGAACACGAGACGGACGAGGTCACCTCGGCTCCAAGACTGGTCGGCAGCGAGCCGGCGCATGGTCCTTCCCACCGTGTCGGCGAGGACCGCGGGGTATTCGTCGTAGCCGCACTGAGGTGAAGATGCGCCCAGGATGTAGGTGCCATCGCTGGAAAACACCGTCGCTATCCCCATGTATCGCTTGCGCTCCCGGAAGCGGGCGCTCGATTCGGAATACGCAACGCCGACGACCACCTCCCGAGCCAATGGAGTGGACGGAAGCACGGTCCACGGCGATCCCCCAAGCTTCGCGTAGAGCGCTACGCACAGGTCCTGAAGGATGTATTGGAGGTTGTTGGGTGTTTCGCGAGCTTTGCTGAGGCGAATCTCCTGCGACGCGATCCCTTGGCTGAGCAACCAGGCCTTTGTCGCTACGTATGGATTTATCGAATCGGGCAGGTCCGAGTCCTGGTCACGCAGGAGGACGATCGCGGCGTCAGGCTTCAGGGAAGGGTCAAACGTCTCTGTGAGAGCACGTAGATATACCGCGCCAGGGTCAGCCGCGCCGTCGAGAGGTACAGCCAGGAAGCGGAGCTGCAGACGAGACAGTCGAAATGTCGAAACGAAGCCGCGGGCGAAGGCTCGGGATCTCGGCAATCCATCACGAATGCTCCTCATCAAGCCTTCTGCTGCTGCCCGATGCCCGTCGGGATAGACGACGAGCAGGTTCGGTTCCTTCCGGTCAAAGGTATCCCCATCGGATGGTCCATGGCTCTCCAACCCGCGCGATGGGATGGTGTCGAGCGCGGTTCGATCCCGGGAGAAGCAGAACCGAATGCCGTCTAGTTGGGAGACTGCGCTGTCCCGGCCTCTTTCCGGCAGTGGGATGAGTCCGCCGAACTTGAACGAGAGCGCGTCACCGATGCTGAGCGTCTCCTGCTGTGAGAGCCAGCCTGCGGCGGCACGGAGACGCTCGATGTAAGCCTGCCCGCTTGTTCTCGCTGCGACTTCCTGAGCTTCCGCCGCATGGTATGCCTCGCGCTCCGAGTCAGTGAGGGCGGACTCAAAGATCCTCCGAACGGCATCGGAGGAGCCCGCCACGGCAACTGCGTCGGACGGCCAAGTGGACTCGCCTTCTTCCGTCTCCACGACAACTTCGTTGCCGCAGACTGAGACCACGTAGCCCACTTCCTCCTCGTAGCTTGTTCGCAATCCGTCTACGTGCACGCCTCGATCCACGAGGTTGGCCAGAGACCCATCGACGGCGGACGCCACACTGAACTGGATCGTCATCACCAGCCCAGGACCTCGACCTCGGATGAACTCCGTGCGAAGCTGCATGCGCGTTCGCATGTGCTTTGACACTCCCAACAAGCTTGTGGGCCTCGGGATCGAGGCTCGCCGCAAAGCTAGCTCCAGAAGGTCCTCGTTTCGCTTGACTCGCTCCAGAGAAAAACGTTTGGATACCAGCCCAAGACCCTCCGGCAGAAGGCGCGGAAGATGGCGTTCAATGAGAGAGCAGATTGCGGGGCGAAACCTCGCCACCGGAAGCTGAGTGAGCTGGGCCCCTCCCGGAAGGGTGGTCGCCGACGACAACGGGACGACGAGCACATTCTGTCCGTGCGGCATTCCACGTAGCCGATATACGAAGATGTCTGGACCGCTGGCTAGATCCCGGAATTCGGTATCCCCCGGATACGGGACGAGCGCACCTGGGAACTCCTTCGAGGCCAGCTGCACTTCGACCGCATTCATGAAGAGGCCGCGTCGCAAGCTGTCGAAGCATATCGCGAATGGCTGCCAGCGAGAAGCTGCAGAATCCGCCGCAGCGGCCTCGACACCCACTGTTCTCTCTACTGGGTTGCAGCGGGGCTAACGCACTGATCCTCACGGGACCCGGCCACGCAGCCGCCCGCTTGGTGCCGGCCGGATGCGAACGCGTCCTACCGCTACACTAGTTGACCGCGACAGGTTGGCATCCCGCTTACCCCGCTTACCCCGCTGATTTCCGCGTCGCTGGTGAAGGCCCGGGTGTTCGTGAAGGCTGCGTGGGTGGCTGGCTTCGGGTTGCCTATTCTCGTTCAACACTGACCGCTGGTGTTGGAGTTTGGGTTCAACACATTGCGTCTTCAGAAACCAAGGAGGGCGACGGGCCATCAAGCGCGGCCACGGCACCCCCGTGGAGGAGCGGGCCGAGGTGGATGCACCTCATCGTCAATCCGATGGTCGCGCCGCCCGACAGCGCTCTTGATCACAAAGGCTTCCAGGATACGAGCGGCTGGGTGGCGACCGCATCTACGCAGTCGGGAAAGTTCACCGGAGTCGACATCCCGCCAGGCAACCGGCGCCCGACCTGAGGGGTCCTGCGGGCCAGCGTCAGCTCAGTGGTGCTCGCGGTATCCTTCGTCACTGGTCATCTTCTCCCGGAGACGCCGGGTCAACGGTGCCGATCGGTCGCAGAAGGACCCGAGGACGGTGGACCGGGACGTCGCGACGGCCACTTACCACCGACTCACGAAACGCCTTCGCCTCGCTCCAGGAGCCGAAATACGCTCACCTCGAAGCCCGATCGCAACACATCGAGAAAGCTATCGAGCTCCCCACGCCGCACGCCAAACCGCCCAACCAGCTCGCCCCGCGTGTACTTCAACAGCTCCTTCCGCGCCCGCGCCAACCACCGAGCCACAGTAGACCGGTCGACCCGGTGCATTCTCGCCAATGCCGCCTGGTCGACTCCATCCAGCTCGTACATCCGCAGCAGCGTTCGCGACTTCGCATCCAACCGAGCGATCGCTGCCTGAAGCGCCGCGGCGAAGCGCTCGCGATGCTCCGCCTTGACCAGAGCCATCGACGCGGTGGGCCCCAGGTCCTCCAGCGCCAGCACAGCATCGTCGCCTTCGGTCGCGTGACGCCCCTGCCTACGTCGCCCTGAAATCCCCGCCCGCAGAGCGATAAGCCGAATCAACGCACGCAAGTCCCCCCGCGCCGTCATCCCCAGCACCTTCGGCCGCCCACCAGGCCCCGCACCGAACAACGCTTCGCGCGTCGCCTGACGGATCTCATCCAACTCGTCCGCACTGCACCGCAACCGGGACGCCCCCACCTCAACCTCGCGAAAGTACGTCGCCTCGAACCGCCTCAGCGCCGCGTCGTCCCCATCGCGACACGCGAAGGCCAGCGTCGCAGCCTCGGCGTCCGCGCGCTCGAGAAACGCGACGACCTCCTCCGTTTCGCAGCGCCGCCCAAGGTACGCGACGAACGCCCCCTCATCCTTCTCCGGCAAACCATGCGTCCGCGCCTGCTCCAGGATCAACCGAAGACCGACCAGCACCTCGGCCTCGGCCACCGGCGCCACGGTACGCGTCCCTCCACTCAGAAACGCCGCAAGCAGCTCTGCGTCGACCACGATGAACGGATCCTATACCGTTCGGACCGTGGACTGCCTCGACGATGCCACCGCGCTGGCGTTCGCGCGCGGTGAGTCATCCGCAGCGGATGAGGTCCTCGCACACCTCGACACCTGCTCGGCATGCCGCATGCTGGTCGCGGCCGCCGCAGGAGGCACAGGTGCACGACCGACCACGTCCACCCTACCCACAAGCATCGGCCGGTTCGACGTCGCCGGAGTCGCCGGCCGCGGGGCAATGGGCATCGTCTACCGAGGACGCGACACTCGGCTCGATCGGCTCGTCGCCCTCAAAGTGCTCTCAGGCGATCGCCTCGACCCAGCCGCGCATGCCCGGCTGGAGCGTGAGGCCCGAGCGCTGGCCCGCGTTGCCCATCCGTCCATCGTGTCGGTGTACGAGGTCGGAGACTTCGAGGGCTCGCTGTTCATCGCGATGGAGTACATGGATGGCGGCACGCTCGAGGCCTGGCTCCGGGAGTCGCGACCGGCCGCGGACATCGTGGCTCGGTTCGTCGAGGCGGGGGAGGGGCTTGCGACGGCGCATCAGGCCGGGCTCGTGCACCGCGACTTCAAGCCGGCCAACGTGATGCTCGACGAGCGCGGTCACGCACGGGTCACGGACTTCGGGCTGGTCAGCGACGGCACGCCCGAGAACCCCGAGCATGCGGTGGCGGTCACCGACGTCGTGCTGACGCAGACGGGCATGGTCCTCGGCACGCCGGCGTACATGGCCCCCGAGCAGCTCAAGGGCGCGCCCGCCGACCCGCGTTCGGACCAGTTCAGCTTCTGCGTGGCGCTCTACGAAGCGTTGGCCGGGCACCGTCCGTTCGAAGGCAAGACCGTCCCGACCCTGGCCGAGGCGATGGAGCAGGGCCAGGTCGCGCCGCCTCGTCGACCGATTGCGCGGCGCGTGCATCGAGCCCTGCGCCGCGGACTCGCTCGCCGGCCCGAGGATCGTTTTCCTTCGATGTCGGAGCTCCTCACCCAGCTGCATCAGGCCCCACGCCGCGCCAGCGCGGTGGCGATTGGCGGCGGTGTGCTCGTGAGCGCCGCACTCGCGGCCGGGGTCACGGCGTGGGTGTCGTCGCCGGGCGAGGCGCAGAGTGTCGACGCACCGACAGCGCTGCTCCCCACCGCGCAGGCCTGTGCCGACGCCGACGATCGCTGGAGCGCGGTGTGGAACGAGGACCGCAAGGCGCAGCTGCGAGCGTTCGAGACCTCGTCGTGGCCCGAGAAGCCCGGGCCCAACGTCCATCCCAAACTCGCCGAGGGCTGGTCAGGGGTCGGACGGGTCAACGCGACCATGACCCTCGACGAAGTCCGACGCTTCGGGGACACCTGGCGGTCGCTCTACGCCGACACCTGCACCGACGCCAACGAAGGCACAACCTCGACCAGCCAGCTTCGCCGAGCATGCCGCGTCGACGTGCTGCGAAGGGTGGATGCCCTCATCGCACAGCCGCCGGCCCGAACCTTTCGAGAGGCGCTCGAAGAGCACCGCACCATGCTCGCCCGCTGTACGACCCACATGGTCGAAGCGCTCACGCTGCCCGAGGGCGAGACCCGCGAGGCGGTCGAGCGCGCCCGTGACCTGATGGCCACCGCGGAGGCCGCTCGCTTCGGGCACGACCAGACGACGGCGCGCACCGACATCGACGAAGCGCTCCGGGTCGCACAAGACACCGGGGACCCGCCGCTTCTCGCCGAGGTGTGGCTGTCGCGAGGACGGATTCTCGCCGAAGGTGGCGACATCAATGCGGCCCTCGAGGGCTTGCACGATGCCGTCGCCTTTGCCCAGCCGGCGCAGCACCATCGCGTGATGCGGGAGGCCGCCGAGCAGCTGGCCTTCTGGTACATGCTGGGCACCGACGAGGTCGCCCAGTCGCGGCGCTGGCTGCAAACCGCCGAGCGCCTCGACGGGCGCGTGCCGCCGACCGACGCTGAACTCGCGCGCCGCGACGTCGTGCGGGGCTACCTCTCGGTTCACCGGCGCGATCGAAGCGACGCGATTGAGGCCTTCGATCGTGCGCTGCGCGGTGCGCTCCCGGCCGAGCTCGCCACGCCGACCCTCGAGGGCCTGGTCTCGCAGCTGCGCGCCGCCGGTCGGAGCCCCGAGATCCCTGGCACGCTCGACCGGGTCGCCAAGGCCTACCCGCGTGCCCCCGACGTCCTGCAGGCCGTCGCGAGACATCGAGAGGCCTTGCGCTAGGGCCGACATTTTCTCGAAAGAAACTCTGCACACCCCCACGGCGCGTCGCGATGACCCGGTGAAGCCACGGAAAGGTCATCCATGCCCAACATCAAAGTCGCCGAACCGTATCCAAAGACCAGCTCCGAACCCTGCTGCAGGCTCGATGCCCAGACCTCGACCTGGGCTCGGTGGGTCCCATGCTCACCGCCTCCAGCTCCCGCTGGGTCGCCGCCGCGGTCAACAGTCAGGGCAAGACCGTCTCCGTGATGCCCCTCGTCCGCGATGTACCCGCCATGCTTGGCATGATGCTCATCATGCTCACCGGCATCGGATTGGTCATCTTCGCGGTCACCGTCATGCCCAAGCAGCGCGCGCTCGCGGAGCGGGTCCACGGCGTTCTCTCGGCTGAGCTGGGGGTGCAGCGATGAAGGTCGTCAAGATCATCCTGTGGAGCCTGCTCGCCCTGTTCGTCTTGGGCCTCGGCGGCGCGTACCTCTACTTCTCCAACCTTCCTCCCACCGGGGAGGCCGTGTTCTTGGCCCCCGGTGAGCCGGTCACGTTGTCCATCGACGGAGGCGCGGCGGTCGAAATCTCGGCCAAGGGTCGCCACGAGGCCAAGCTGGGCGTGGGTCCGCACACCGTCGTGATCGTCGCGCCCACCAAGCTCGAGCGCACGTTCGAGATCACAAAGCACAAGACCGTCGTCGTGCCCGTGGTGGAGACCCAGTGCTACGCGACCCTCGACGTCTCGCTCAGCCACTACGAGCTCGGCGGCAAGCAGCGGGCGCCGAAGTTGGTCCGGACGAACCGCGCGGATGCCCCGTTCCCCCTGACCTCGGGGCACTACAGCTCGATGGCCGATATCCCCGACCAGCGAACGAGCGGCGCGATGGTGGTCGTCTTGCGCTCGGCGAGTTGCGAAGACATCGCAGCCCTGCAGCCGAAGGCGGCTCCTCCGGGGAGCCCGAGCGACTAGGTCCGATCCAGAGACCCGGTTCGGAGGTCCAGGCCCTAGGGACGCCCCTCTAGCCTCCGAGCCCGCCCCGGGCGTACGCCCCGGCATCGACTGTGACCGTTGGGGTGAACTTTTTCGTTTTCTTCTGTTTGGCACCGTTCAGGGTCGTTTCGGCGCTTCTCCCGACGCCGGACACTCGGACGGGGCGCGTTCGACCACGGTCGCACAACGGTCGCGGGGTTTCTGTTGCTCGACTTGGGCATCCAACTTGGGAAAACGCTGCCCGTGTTGGGAAAATCGTCATAAATTCATGCTCATATTGCGAGGTCTGCTTGACCGCCGTCTTGGCGTGGAGCTAGGAAACTCCGCATGGAACACACCCGTGCCCTTCTCGCGGCCGCCCTCCTTACTTCGGCAGGTTGCGAGACGGATGCCGCCACGTCCACGGACAACCAAGAGCTTCGGAGTGCCGTCCAGGTCAGTAGTGCCACCGCGCTGGGGGATGCGCTCGCGAACCTCGGATCCGGTGACGAAGTGGTCATCGTGGCAGACGGAGACTATGGCGACCTCGAGCTCGTAGGACGGAACTTCACCGCTGACGTCCGCATCCGCGTGGCGTCCGGGGTGCGGGCACGATTCGACAAGATCCGCCTGACCAACTGTTCTCACATCCTGGTCGAGGACGTATGGGTGCGACCAACAACAGCTCAACCTGCGGTTCGGATCGAGGGCGGCAGCGACATCACCATCCGTGATGCAGACATCGGCTTCGCGGATCATGCGGTCGGTTGGTCCGCCGCGGATTGGAACGCACGCGTTTCGGTCGGCGTCGAGGTCGTGGATTCCAACGACACGACCATCCACCGAAACTACATCCACCACGTCACGACTGGAGTCGAATCGAACGGTGTTGCAACCGATGTCAATCGCAACGACATCAACTACTTCTCCGATGACGGCGTTCGGCCCCACGGCGACGCATCGATGATCCGCAGCAACCGGATCACCAACAACGTGAAGGTCAACGGGAGCACCAACGTTGGGATTCAAAGCGTCAGTCGAGGACCCACAGGTGCCGTCGGCGGAGGCCGAATCGATGACCTGCTGGTCTGGGGGAACACGATCATCGAGACGACGGACCCCGCCAAGCCATTCGGCGCGCCGCTGCAAGGGATCGGGTTCTACGACGGGGTGTATGGCGATCTGTTCATCGCCCAGAACCTGGTGTCGGTCGATGCGTGGAGGGGGATTGCGGTTTTGGGCAGCGACGTCGCGAACGTTCAATACAACACGGTCATCGATTCCGACCCGTTGTCGCCTCGCCGGCCCGATGTTTCCATCGAAGACCACAAAGACGGACGCCCACCCCTCGGGTCGCGGTTGCGCTACAACCTTGCCGCGCGCGTCGGCAGCAACCCGGCCGTCAACGCCTACGGCAACATCGTCACCGCGGGCAGCGATCTGCCTGTCTTCTTCGAAGACCACGAGAACTACGACTTCATGCCGACCTCGTCGGTGCCGAACAACCGGGGGTCGTGGCGACATCGCAACATGGACGGGACGCTTCAAGACGCGGCGAGGCGGCATGGCGTCGTTGCGGGCGGCGGCCTCGGCTCGTTCATGTGCGACGCGACGTCGACGGACGCATTGTGCGATCTCGTTTCGGACGAGTTCGAGCTTGTCACCCCCAACAACGCCCTGAAGTGGTCAGCACTGCGCCCAGTCGAAGGGACGTTCAACTTCTCGCGCGGAGATGCTCAAGTTGCGTTTGCACAACGGAACGGACAAATCGTGCACGGCCACACCCTGCTGTGGTCGGCATTCAACCCCGCGTGGCTCGAGGCATACCGAGGAGATGGTGTCGCACTGGCCGGCCTCATGGATGACCACATTCAAACCGTCGTCGGGCACTATCGCGACGAGTTTCCCGGCGTCGTGACGCGGTGGGATGTCGTCAATGAACCGCTCACCTCGTCGGGAGCGTTCCGCAGCGACTCGATTTGGTCCGCGGTCGATTCCGGAGTTGGGCCTGCCGCGTACATCAGCCGGGCGTTCCATGCGGCCCACACCGCGGACCCCGACGCGCATCTGGTCCTCAACGATTTCGGTGTCGAGTTTGGACCGAAGGGCGATGCTCTGTTCGCGCTCGTGCAAGAGATGAAGGCCGAGGGCGTTCCCGTTCACGGCGTCGGCTTCCAGAGCCACTACGACACCAGCTGGACGACGGTACCAACCCGCGATGACATCTCCGAGATGATGGAGCAGTACGCGGCGATCGGCGTTGACGTGCACATCACAGAGCTCGACGTTCGGATTCCAAGCCCGGTCAGTGCTGCGGAGCAGGAGCTCGCCGATAGCTTCTACGAGAGCGTTGCGACCGCGTGCTTCGTGGCACCAAACTGCAAGACGATCACGAGCTGGTCGGTCAGTGCAGCGAACTCGTGGATCGACACGCTGACCGGCTACACGCCCTACCACCCGTTCGATGCGGAGTTGCGGCCCGAGCGAGCTTACTGGCTCCTGCGTGCGGGCCAGTAGGGCTTCCCCGTCAACGATTTCATCGCCGTCGTCGGGCCGCGACGACGAGCAGGGGCCAGCCCATGGCCCAGGGCGGGACCGATGCCCGGACCCAGGGTTGTTCTGGCGGAGATGCCGCCGCTGGCCCAGCGCCCACGCCTATGGCCCGGAGACTGGCCGCCTCCAGGAACCTGCTCGTAGGCACTCAGAGATCCCTCGACTCTTCCCGCCTCGCCAGCAGACGGCGCCCGCTTCAGGCTCCGCCGAACTCAACTACCCTGGGTCGGGGTGATGCAGGTAGATCCGGCGCTCCGGCGGACGCGTCAGCAGACGCTGTCCATCGCCATCCGCGCGATGCTGCGCAGCTGCTCCGCGCTCGCCTTGGCACGGACGGCGATCTGGATGCCGTCGTTCACAGTGGCGATGAAGCGGGCGAGCTCTTCGGCCGTGCGTGTTCCGTCGAGCTCGCCTTCGTCGATGGCGCGCTGGAAGCGGACCTCGAAGACGTTCGTCATCTGGGCTTGTCCGCGGGCGACACGGGCCAATGTCTCGGCGTCCTCCGCGGGGACTTCGAGCAGCGAACTTGCCACGAGGCAGGTCATCCCCCCACCTCCGGGGCGCAGGTTGTCCACCATCAGCGCGTACATGCGTTCGAGCCCCTCTCGCATGCTGCCGTCGGTGAGCAGCTGCGTGAGGAAGGAAACCTGCTGGGTGACGTAGAGTTCCAGTGCAGCCAGGAACAAGCCTTGCTTGCTGCCGAAGGTCGCGTACAGGCTGCTGCGGGACAGGCCGGTGGCCTCGATCAGGCGCTGCGGAGTGGCGTCACGCCAGCCGCTCTTCCAGAACACCCACATCGCCTTCTCGATGATGTCTGCCTCATCGAACTCACGATGACGTCCCATAGCGTTCTTCCACCGCCAATCTACACCATCGGAACCGCGGTTTCCGTAGCGTTCGACGCTGGCGTCAAGCAAGCTGGCCTTGGACCCGAAGTCGAGCTGGAGCACGTTGCGTCGGCGGCTCGCTCAGCGGGCAGAAGCTGAGCTCGCTTTTTCGATCGCCGCGACCTTGCGGGGGTGCGGTGTCCCGGTCTCCACGTAGTGCTGGAACTCTTCGCAGAGCTGGTTCCACGCCGTGTACATGCCCATCCGGAGGATCGGCCACATCAAGTACCCCCACCGCTTGAGCGCCGCCCCGAACACCCACGTCGCGGTCGAACCGCCATCCGGGTCGTCGACGACCGAGAACTCGAGTGAGTTGTGGTCGATGGGAAACATCCGCGGCGCATCGATCAGTTCGACTCGAACGGTGCAGGTCTTGGCGGCTTCGTCGTAGGCGACAAAGCGCTCGGAGGCCTTCATCCCCTTGCCGTCGGGCTGCATCTCGATGATCCGCCCTGCCGATGTGGCGCCTTCGAACCTCTCCCCGCTTTCCTGACCATACGAACGAGGCGCCGCGGACATCCACTGGTCGGCATCTTCGAACCGGTGGGCGAACAGCGCCCAGACCTCATCGGCGGTGGCGTTGATCTTCGTCGTCTTGGAGAGGTTCATGCCCGAATGCTCTGTGACTGCAGCCGCGGGGGGATGTTCTCGTCCAGGAAGGCCAGCTCCTCCGCGCTCAGGACGACGTCGTTGGCGGCCTGGTTCTCGTCGAAGCGGTGCTGCTTGGTCGTTCCGGGGATGCTCACGATGTGGTCTCCGCGGTGCAGCAGCCACGCCAGTGCGAGCTGAGCCGGCGTAATCCCCTTGTCGCCCGCCATGCCTCGCACCACGTTCACCAGATCGAGGTTCTTCTGGAAGTTGTCGCCCTGAAAGCGCGACTGGCTGCGCCGGATGTCGTCTTCGGCGAAGTCGTCAGGTGAGGTGATGGCACCGCTGAGGAAGCCCTGGCCCAGCGGGCTGTATGCGACGAAGGTGATGCCCAGCTCTTTGCAGGTGTCGAGGATCTCGTCCTCGGGATCCCGAGCCCACAGCGAGTACTCCGACTGCAGCGCGGCGATCGGGTGGACCGCGTGAGCCCGCCGAATCTGCTCCACGCTGGCCGCGGAGAGGCCGAGGAAGCGCACCTTGCCTTCTTGGACCAGCTCGGCCATCGCCCCAACCGTTTCTTCGATGGGCGTGTTGGGGTCGACCCGATGCTGGTAGTACAGATCGATGGTTTCGACCCCGAGGCGCTGCAAGGAGCCCTCGCAGGCTTGCTTCACATAGTCGCGCTTGCCGTTGAGGCCGCGAAACGCTCCCTGGTCGTCACGGATGAGCCCGAACTTGGTTGCGATGACCGCCTCGTCTCGGCGGTCACGCAGGGCCGCCCCGACCAGGCGCTCGTTCGTCCACGGGCCGTAGATGTCGGCGGTGTCGAAGAAGTTCATGCCCGCGTCGAGGGCGTGGTGGAGCAGCGCGGTGCTCTTCGCATCGTCGGCTTGGCCAAGAAACTCGGACATGCCCATGCAGCCGAGTCCGATGGGAGAGATTTGGACACCAGTGGTTCCGAGTGTGCGGCGGGGATGTTTGGACATGGGGGCCTCCTGGGAAGAGCCGCTACAACTGGCCCTTCGACATGCAGGCGCCAACTCGCTCGGCACCCGACCAGAGTCACTATAGGGAACTGGAACTCGGAGTCCAGTATTTTCTGGACTTCAAGTTCCGGAAAATCTGCGAGGCCAAGCTCAACGTGGGCCCGCACACCGTCGAGCTCGTCGCGCCGACCAAGCTCGAGCGCACGCTCGAAGCACGAGGTGCGACGCCTCGGCTCGAGGCGAAGTCGCGCGCGATCCCGCTCGCGCGTTCCTCCTGCGGTTGCATGTGCCCAGGCGCGGGTCCGGCTCAGCCCGTGAGCGCTTCGAGTTCGCGTCGAACCTCGGTGAGAGCCCGCGCGGGTACTGCGTCTCCGAGGCGCTCGAGGATCTTCAGTCCGCTGCGGTAGCGCTCCTGCGCGCGCTCGAGAAGTCCTCGCTCAACGTCAGCGCGAGCCAGTCCTATGCGGACCCTGCCCAGCAGCGCCAGCGTGGACTCCGTGTGGTCCGCTCCGTCCGGGCCAGCGAGCTCGAGCAGCACACCTTCCGCGGACTTGTACATGGACGCGGCCGACTCCGCCTCCTCCGCCGCCAGCGCGCCGTCACCGTAGACGAGCAAGAGAGACACGAAGCACACGTCTTCTTGCAGATCATTGGCCTCCGCCAACGCGAAGCCCTGCTCGACAAGGCTCATCATCTCGGCCAGCTGCCCATCCAACAGCGCCTCCTGGCCGCGCTGTGCGAGCCAAGCCACCTGGACCCGTGGAGTGTCCGCCGCATCGGATTCGCGCTTCGAATCAGCCACGCCGAACCCTACCGCACGCTGCGAGGCAGCCACCCACCGAACCAAGCTCGGCGGATGTTGCAGATGGGCCTGCCGAATCTGCAGAACCGTCCTTTCGAGTGGGGGTGCTTGCTCGCTTCCCGCGCCGGCACAGTGCGTGCACCTCGACCTGGAGTCCTGGAGCTCTCGTTACCATGAACAGACTCGCGTATCTCATCGTTACCCTCTCGGCCTTCACCCTCACCCAGGCTGCATGCTCGTCGGACGACGGTGCGGATGGCGTGGACGATAGTTCGAACGGCACCGAGGGCGACAGCGCGTTTGCGGACGCCCTGCTTTCCGGAATGTGGGCCGACGACATCTCCGTGAGCATCGAGACGGACACCATCGTGTTCTCCGGTGATGGGTACCCGAACCACGATGTGCTGGAGGCGTATGCTCTCATGGATCAGAGCACCATCGACGTGACCGCCACGGACACGACGTTCACCATACCGAGGGTGCCGGAGTATTCGGAGACGGTGACAGACACCAGTCTCGGGACGATCGGACTTGCGATCAGCGGCGCGGTCTACTTCAACCCCTACGAGGGTGACGGCACCAGTGTGGCCATCGACAGCAACTTCGATGTCGGGGGCATCCCGTTCTTGGATGCCTGCAATGGACACCCGCTGGGCACCGGATCCACGTACCACTACCACGGCGTGCCGTACTGCATCACCGACGTCGTCGACACAGACGGCGCCCATTCATCGGTGATCGGAGTCCTCCTCGATGGGTTCCCTGTCTACGGACCCAACGGCGAGGACGGAAGCGCGGCGACCGACCTCGACGAGTGCAGCGGGCACGACGGCCCCACGCCTGAGTTCCCCGACGGCATCTACCACTACCACCTGATGGAAACCTCGCCCTACAGCGTCACCTGCTACCACGGTGTGGTGGACGATGCGGGTGGCGGAATGGGGCCTCCCCCCGGGGAATGAACACGTGAGCCTGCGATTCTCCAGCCTGCTGCTCTCATGCCTCGCGCTTGCCTGCGACGTGGAGGGCGCCCACGAAACTCCGGATACGTTCGACGAAGGCACGATCCTCGGGGAGGTTGCGGCCGAGCTCATCTTCCTCGAAGAACACGGACCTCCAGACTTTCGCGTCGCCGCTGTGAATGCCGACACGCTCGAGGTCCGCACCCTGTTCTCGCTTCCGACAGGCTCATTTGCCTACGGGCTGGATGTGCACCGAGAGACCGGGGCCGTACTGCTCTCCTACACGGAGCCGGCGGCCGAAGGAGAGCCGGGATTCGATCGGAGCAGCGTGTTCATCGTCGGGGACGAGGGGCTGGGCGAACGCATCGCGGGGGAAGACGTCAGCGGGAGTTGGGCGCAGTACCCACGGTGGTCCGCGGATGGGTCGCACGTCTGGTACGTCTCGACCGCCGCCGAAGTCACCGAGCGGGGCGTCGCACATGCCCTGGTGAGAGCCGAAGTCGACAGCGGCAGGATCGATACGGCGATCGACTGGGCAACGGAGCCGGCGGTGTCCCCCGATGGCCAGCATCTCGCGTGGGTGTCGCTCGAGGTGGGGACGTGGGCTCGGAGCCTGGAGCTCGGGACCGCTGACGGCGAATTCATGCGGACCCTCGTGGGCGCCGATGCCGTCTACGATCTCGGACACCCCACCTTCTCGGGGGATGGACTCGAGGTCTACGTGTTCATCCCAGAGGACACCGCCGTTCCGAGGGCGGCCTCATGGACCCACGACCCATCGCCGGTCGGGCACGGGTTGCACCTCGTTCCCGGGGACTGGTGGGCCATCGAACTCGCGACGCACGAGCGACGCCGACTCACTGAATTCTCGGCCATCCAGCATGCCGCCGCGCCCTCTGCCGACCTGTCTCTTATACACATCTCCGAGCCCACGAGAC
>OJGU01000274.1_pt1 | contig 34098 bp, 21 predicted proteins | sample 1594741 | NCBI WGS metagenome assembly OJGU01 (sample SAMN05416841, study PRJEB24817) | seawater metagenome | isolation source: Sea water | place: Canada:Atlantic | collected 2013-07
TCTACACTAGATCGCTCGTCGGCAGCGTCAGATGTGTATAAGAGACAGCCCTTGACGCCCCCCCCTGCCAACAAACAACTGAAGGCCTTGGGATAGTGATCTCTTCCGGTATTCTGATTAATCTTTGGAGTCCGACCAAACTCTGTAGCCAAGACGACCAAGGTCTCATTGAGCAGCCCCCGCCGATCGAGATCTTCCAGTAGCATCCCCAAGGCCTGATCCAATTCCCGTGCCTTATCTCTCACACGGTCAAAATTATTCTGGTGGGTATCCCACCCGCCGGAAGAAACTTCGACAAATCGCACATCCTTTTCCACGAGTCGTCGTGCGAGCAGGCAACCTTGCCCAAAGGCATTATCCCCATAACCCGTTCGGGTCGCTTCAGCTTCACGACTAATGTCAAAGGCGTGTAGATCCTGACTACTCATGAGGTTAATTGCATCACGATAGGCATCGCTGTAAGCCCGAACAGACCGTTGATCGTATCGAGCCTTAAAAACCGCATCGATACGATTGGCGATGCCGAGCCTACGTTGCATTCTGGCCATACTCGTCCCCCGCGGTAATCGGCTATTTTGCAACCCTGCTTCAGGATCACCAATTGGAAGCGGTGCATACTTCGCCTCCATAAACCCCGCGCCCGGATGTCGGCTGTCACCGCCAACGGTCACATAACCCGGCAGGGTTCGATTGAGCTTCCCCGCTAAGCGCATGGTCCAGGCTCCTGTCGAAGGGTGTCGAATCGTTCCTCGCTGCGTGTATCCGGTCCGCATGAAATAGCGTCCACGCTCGTGGGCTCCCTGATTTGAACTCAGGGAACGTATTAGCGAGACCTTATCCATCTGCTTTCCGAGCCGAGCCATGTGCTCACTCAAATGAATCCCATCCGCATTGGTCGCAATCGAGCTCACTGGCCCTCGAACCGTCTCATCAGTCTTGGGATCCAGAGTATCCAAGTGACTCATCCCGCCAGACATGTACAGGTAAATCACCCGCTTGGCGGAACCGGAACTCGCGTTCAGCAAAGCCCTCTGATCTGACGCTTTTGCCAAGGATTGAAAGGCAGGAATCCCAAACCCTACGCCTAAAAACGATTTCGCGAGGTAACGGGCAAAATCCCGGCGAGAGAGATCATCCAAACGATTTACTAGATCTTTCATAGGAGGGAGGACCTATTGAATGAAGGCAAATTGACGCGTGTTCAACAATGCCCAAGTCAGGTCATTGCTTCCTTGTAAAGGATTAGATTGAAGCGCAGGGAGAAGCATCGCTCGCTCATCAGGGCTGGGCAATCGAGACAGGATCGATAGATAAAGCGCATCAAGGAGTTCTGCAGCATTTGAGGACTGCTCAAACATTTCTTGAAAAACAGAATTCGGTTTGCGAAGCATTGTATAGATTGGCCCGTTGAGCAGGGTTAGAATCTGAGGCACGTTTGCTTCATCATTGGCGTTTTCAATCGTCTCGCGATCGGACTGCCCAAACTGGCGGAGAAAGTGCTTGGACGGGGCGGGAGACTGGATTTCAGAGGCTCGAACGAGTTCTGAAGGGATGCCTTCCCAGCGAGGATCCTTGTTCTCACTTCCTTGTTTCCGCCCCGCAGAGCGACCATACCGACTTGAGCCACTGACTTGTCGAAGTTCCTTGCTAATCTTGGTCTGCCGCCGTTTCAACTGTTGGACCGTAAGGTTATTCCGGCTCTTTCCAGCCTTCTTGAGTTGTTTGCGAATTTCCTGCTGTTCGGCGCGAAGTTCTTTTGATCTCTTTTCGATAACGGCCTGTTTTTCCGCAACTTTCAAGATATCGTCGGCATCCATCCCCACCAAGTCTTTGGCTTGTCCGTAACGTTGCCGTTGTGATGGTTTCCCTTTTCGGTGATCAACATCTGCCACCACGAGTCCAACAACAGAATCCCACAGTTGTTCAGCGCTCATTCTCCGAAGCAGCGGTCCCTCAAAGAAGTAGGGATCGCCCTTCGCCCATTCCTCAGTCGCAGCGCTGCGTTGATAGGTCTTGGTGTTGTAGAGAACTCGGAGGTATTCGTTCAGATCAAAATCAAGATCAATCACCAACTGCGCTAAATACTCCATAAGCCCCGGATGAGAGGCCGAGTAACCGTCGCTAAGATCATCCACCGGCTCAATGATTCCGACCCCCATGACTCGTTTCCAAAGGCGGTTCGCAATCACGGTTGCAAATCTAGGATTATCTGAGGAAGTAAGCCACTTGGCATAACTATCCCTCGGGCTATCCCCTCGAGATAGTTCAATCGGATCACCAAAAATTGTATCCGGCTCGACCACCGACTTGGGTTTCGCATCGTCGTATTGATAGTCATCCGGGAGCCGCAGTTTGGATTTCGTCTCGTTGACTCGGTAGCGGAGAGGACGGATCATGTTCCGAGCTACCCGTTTCGTTTCGGGCGAGATCCCATCCCCGGTTTTCTTTCGGTTCAGTTTCCTATACTCCTTGGCAATTTCACGATCGTTGGTCTTAACACCGTAGATGTAGGCCGCCTGCTGGTAATAGTCGATTTGAGTGAACTCATCGTAGGGATGATCATGGCATTGGGCACATACGAGCTGCGTTCCAAGAAACACCTGAAACGTGTTTGCCATATGATCGAGGGGCATGCCGGCATCTCGGAGATAGTAACCGGCAGCTCCATTGTCCCAAATATAGCCCTCCGCGGTGATCAATTCCCGGACCATATCGTCGTAGGGTTTATTCTCGCGAACTGCCGCTTTGATCCAATCAAGATAAGGCGTCCCTGGAGCATTCCTCATTCGAGACTGAATTCTGAGTAAGTCAGCCCAATAGTTGAATTCCCGACTCACATGGCCCTCAGAGCTCAAGAGATCATCAATCAGATCCCTCCTTTTGGTTGCCGATGTGCCACCCAAGAAAGCAGTCGCTTCGTCGAGACTCGGGATGCGACCAACGATATCCAAGTAGACACGCCGAAGGAACACCTGATCCGAAGTGCGCGGATTAGCCACGGTGCCATTTTCTTTCATCGCCGCAGAAATCATCGTGTCGATGCTTTCTACATGCCCTTTGAGTGAAGCCCCGCTGAGACTCCGAGGAGAAAACTTGCTCCGCGAAGACGGTTCCAAGGCGCCTGCAGCCCTCCCATCACTGACAGCGGCTACCGACAAGCAAAGAGCTCCAACCCAGAGCCAATTTTTAAGGTTTAACATCTCTTCGTTTTTCCGTTCAAGGCAGCATTTCCCGTGCTCACCATTGGAATGGCGCAGCCCTTACTACCAAATCTAGACGAACCGTTCTTCCAAACGGATACAACTTAAATTCACGAGCTTCCTCGGAACGAGAGGATCGAGCCTTGCCGAAACTAGCCAGCAACCGTCTGCACAACCCTCGCTTCAGCATGATCTCCAGCCCGCGCGATCAGGAGAATCTTGCTTCCTGCAGCAATATCAACAAGCCCATTGATGGCAAAGCGACCATCTGAAGCACTCCGTCCGCCTCGAATCGGTCGACCGTCTAAGGAAGCTAGCTGAACATCCGCATTTGGGAGAACGCGCACCGGGGGCAGTTTGGAATCAACGGGACGCCCGGTAGACGAGGAACGGTCATGAGCCCTTCCCCCGCCTCTTGGTTCATTGGCTACGCTGTCGACCATGTTCCGAATCGACAAATCAAACAGGGAATCTTCCCCTCTGGTATCAAACGACATTTCCAAGAAATTCCAATAGTAAGGCCCTGTTCGCGGCTTCAAGTCCGGACTTCCATGCTCACTATGATAGAGAGAAATCACTTCCAAGGGCCTACCGTCGTAGTCTTTCATTTTCGGACCGAAGCCCCGAATGACTCGACGTCCCCCACTCCTCCCGATCGGACCAAAGGAACACTCATATAATCGGTGGTCCGAGTTCCTCATGATGCAGCCATTGTGAACATCACCGTAAACAGACACTACCCCTTCGCGACTACTGAGCAATTCGATCACGCGGTCACATCCCGCCTTAACCCAACCAGCATAGTCGGCTGCAACGCGATCGCGTTGCTCAAACTGAGGATACGGCGGTTTCCCGAAGTAACGCCCCATCCAGACCGTATGCAATCCATTCAAGCCCGTGAGGCAAATCATCTTCGAGCTATCCGTCCGGATTATCTCCTGAAGCCAAGCGAATTGCTCCTCGCCCAAGAGGCTTCGAGTCGGATCAGCCCGATCATAGAGCGTGTTGATATGCCCCCAACCTTCATCATCCCACATTTTCGTATCCTGGCTCGAGCGCCAGAGCCGAGAATCAAGAATGAGAAAACTGAAATCACGATTGGGCATTTTCCATCGACGCCAACGCTTGGGATTATCTGTTGGTGAGACCGCCTGATCACCGCTTATCAGATGCTGAACAATCTGAAAATTTCGCCGCATATAATCGCGGTCCTGGCCTAAGCCATCCCGCCAGCGAATCGCCAATTGTTCCGGTCCTTTGACATCGTCCATGCCGTAGTCATGATCCCCAGGGTTAAGTACGTTCCAGTGGCGCATCATTTGCCAGCGGGACGTGGGCCCGCAAATCGAATTTGCAATCACCTTGTAGGCATCATCCGTACTCGGTGGATAGAGCAACAACTCAAGATACCAGATATCATCTTCCCAGACCATCACCTGAAAGTCATAGTCCTCAAGATGTTTGTAGGCACCAAAGGTTGGTTGATCACGATAGTAAAACGCTTCCCCTCGCTTTGAATCCGGAAGTGCAGCCCGTCCACTATGAATCGCATGACAGCTCAATCCGCAAAGCTTGTAAGGGGCCTTGAGCTGTGGCAAACGCCCCACATAATCCCCTTGGACTGGCACATCTCCTACGAATCCGGTTCCGGGACCACTCCCTGCCGTCCCGATTCTCGGATCACTCGTAACATTTTCGCCATCCTTCCAAACCGTGTAATAGAAGGTCTTTTCAGCTGGATTCCCCGGAAGCAGGGCGTCAATGACTGCGGTGCTCCGACGAAATTCGTTGCTAACGATCGACGCCCTTCCAGCAATGCCAAGCGACTCCCACCCTCCCTGAGGATTCGGCGAATCGGCAATACGAATCACGGCTTCGCTGCCGTCACTACGGAAAAGTGAGACAAAGCGAACCTTCCATCCGGCCTCAGTTTCTTCCAGTGTCGAGCCAAGGGCGTAGCAGTTGAGGCACTCGTTAAGGGCCACCTTCAATGCGTGATTTTCCTTAGGGTCGATTTGAAAACTGGCTAGTTCGACATCCAACAAACCGCGAGCAACGATCCCCGTGTATCCCGCGACCCGCGCAGAACTCACATCAGATATCTCCAAAGAAATCTCGCCTCGACTGGAGCTCAAGGCAACGGAACACGTTACCGAATCCCGATTCAAACTCCTCACCCTAAGCTCGAGAGTAGCCGTGTCTCCCGGAAGTAATTCCAAGGGTTTCTTTGAGCGATGAACCTTTCCTTTCTTGCCCCCGTCCCTGCCTTCATGGACGGAAAGATACCCATCATCACTCCACACTGCCGTCCAAACGAGGTCACTTGTTCCGTAGCTATCAAACAGGTTTTGAGCGCCAAAGGCGATTCCGATCAGCCCATAGCCAGATTGATACATTTGCCAATCCTTCGAATCTCCCTCGCGCTGAATTGTTGGGAGCGCTTTAACGGTAAAACGCGTAGAGACCGAATAAGAGGACTCTAGGCGCCAATCTCTGCGATACAGTATTCCATGCGGCAACGATGGATCATAGTCGACAGACATCATCCCCCCGTTTTGCCCATGCGTCTCGTAGTGGAACGGAAATCCGGTTCGCCGGGCACGATCTCCGTAATTTTGAATCCGCCGTCTCAAACGCTTACCGGAAATCTTCCAATATCCGGGATTCAAAGATTCCCACAGATCTCCATGATACCAGGAATCCGCTCGGTCGAATTGATCGACAGTCACATAGCTCGCCGAAACCTCAGCCGATCGCCCCTTTCCAATTAAGTAAGGACCAGCAACGGTCCCTGAGGCAACCGTTTGCAAGAACGTTCGCCGTGGCAATGGATTTCCGCGCTCGCTCGACCTCTTCATTGGTTGACCAGTTGGATTCGTTTTCGAGTACGACAATCGTTTAGGCACCACCGCGACCAATCGCCTTTTTCAACTCATAGAGCTCTCGGGATTTGCTCCGTTTTTCTTTTGCGTCAGACGCCTCAGCCACTTCTTTCTCCAGGCGAGCGATCATTGCTTCAATTTGGGCCGTTGCCTTTTCGGTTTCATCAGCAGACATCTTCATTGCCGCCGTTCCTGTCGTTAGCTCCTTACGTGCTTCGATGAGTTCAGAAAATCCAGTGTCATCCAATGTCGCGACCTCTGGACCCACAAATTTCTCGTAGACGGCTCGCTCTGTATCGGTAAGGGTGCTTTCATACCCGCCACAGGCCGAAAGGCCGAGGCATAGGACGATGAGACTGAGTTGGTACGTGAACGATCGAATGCTCAATTGTTTGGTCATGCAAAGAGTCTAGTTGGGCCGGAATGAACTTCAAGGAATTCTAGTCGGATCCTTTGCCCGCTTTTTAGCAAAGAAGATGCTCGTCTCACGAACCCAGGGGTCCCTAAGATCGATTGAAATCTCGTGAGCACCCGCAAGCATTCTAGAATCACAGACTGGGTAAGAAAGGATCGTCATCGCAGAACGTTTCTTCCGTTCGCGATCCCTTACCGACAAGTCGCCGTCCTGATTCTCTGGGTGATTTCCGGCACGACTGAGCCAGCAAGCGCTCAAGAACTTTCATTTCCGGGCTCAACCGAGGCGCAGGCCCTTTCTCTTCTTCATGAACGATGTTTCTCATGCCACAACGAAGAAGATCGAAAAGGAGGCCTCGTCCTCACTTCGAGAGCAGCCATAGAAAGTGCCAATCAAGAATTTGACCTCCTACGTCCCGGCCAACCGGAGCTCAGCGAACTCATCGCCGTCCTCGCAGCCAATGCGGACCCCCATATGCCCCCCAAAGAACAACTGACGGACGCCGAGATAAAACTCCTCTCAGACTGGGTTAGCGCTGGAGGCAAGTGGGCCACCCCTCCCACATCCACCGAAGCGCGCGCCCCAGCCCTCCCAACCCGAGATCAGCTTTCGCCGCCGGCACCAAGCGAGCTGCCCGTCCTCACGATGGCGCTTTCACCAAGCGAGGAGGAGCTCGCCTTCGGCCGGGGGAACCGACTCATTGTATGCCAGTCACCGCAGAAAAAAGACGCCCGACTGACCCGATTGACCGGACACCGCGACTATGTCCGTTCCCTCGCCTGGAACCCACTGATTGAAAACCGGCTGGTCTCGGGCGGTTACCGACGCATTGTGTATTGGGACACCGAGGTCGAAGAGCCGCTCATCATCCAAGAAACTGGCATCGAGGGGCAAGTGACTGCCCTTTCCTTCTCTACCGATGGCCGCTTATTATATGCCGGAGTCAGTCGCCCTGGCATTTCGGGTGTGATCCATTGTTGGACCATTCCTGGATTTGAAGACCACGTGACCTGGAAAGGGCACCAAGACTCAATCTTCGCTCTCGACGTCTCCTCTGATGGAAGTTTTCTAGCCTCCGCCAGCGGAGACCGCAGCATCGCGTTCTGGGAAACAGACACCTTTGCCCAGCGATCACGCATTGAAGCCCACAGCACGCAAATCATGGCGATCTCCTTCAGTACCGACTGTAGGCGCCTCGTCACCGCGGGAACCGACCACCAATTGCGGGTTTGGGAATGGGCCAAAGGCGATCCACTGTTTCAACTAGGCCGACACAAACAAGGCCTCTTTGCGACCCAATGGAGCGGCGATGGAATGGCCATCGTGGCTGCTGATGAGAGCGGGACAGTCTTCAGATACACCCAGATCGAAGAACACTCCGGCGCAGCAAACGCGAGAGCCGCCAAGGAAAAGAAACTAAAGAAGGTTCTCGGCCCAGTCCAATCGATCGCAACGGACCACACAGGAGGGATCATTTACGTCGGCACTCAAGCAGGCAGTGTCCACATCCTGAACGAAAAAGGGAACACTCTCAACGAGCTCACGCCCTCGAAATAAGACCTTTGAACCGTGCCCTCCGCCTAACCATCGGAATTGAGATTGTTTCTTTAGAAAAAACTGATATTTTCGGCAGTCTGAAAAGACTGCAAAACCGCCCGATCTCAGTCAAAACCCCCATGAGTCCACCGCTGCCAATGAATCCTTATTCGCTCGCCAAAAGAATGGCCCGTCTTCTTGAGCGTTCCGTGATATCCATGGCATTTCTACCATTGGGAATTTCGGTCCTCACAAGCGAGCTCCCGATCTCGACCACCCCCAATACAATCTCTGACATAAAATCGATCGAAGTCATTCCCCAAACGCTCACTCTCAAATTGGGTGACGGCTCCGAAACCTTCGTGGTCTCTGCGATCGATAAGGATGGAATTCGCAGAGATGTTACGAGCGATTTCCTCCTCGAGTCCAACGACATCATTGAGCGGGTAGGCATCTATCAAATTCGCGGGAAATCACCTGGATCAGCCACCCTAAGCGGAACCTGGAACAACCATCGAATTGCCTTCACGACAAGTGTAAGCGAGGAGACCGATCCGGCCCCACTCAGTTTCGTCCGAGATATTCTCCCTACCCTGAGTCGAGCAGGCTGCAACGGCGGTTCGTGCCATGCCAAACCAAATGGACAGAATAGTTTTGAACTCTCCGTGTTCGCCTACGACCCAAAATCCGACTACGACGAAATCGTCTCAGATGCGCGCGGTCGTCGAATTTTCCCGGCTTTCCCCCCCGAAAGTTTGATCCTTCAGAAGGCAACTCAAGCAGTTCCCCACAAGGGCGGAAAACGATTTGAGAAAGGATCCCTCGAATACAACCGTATCTCAGAATGGATTGCTGAGGGAACCCGCTACACAACTCCCGGTGAGGCACCGCTTTCAAAAATACAGATTTCACCTGGCCAAGGACGTTTTGCGCCCGGGTCACGTCACCAATTTCGCGTCGAGGCCCATTACGAGGACGGACAAACGAGAGATGTTACTCACATGGCCGACTATGCCGTCAGCGACAAAGAACTCCTCGCTGTCTCCACATCTGGAGGGGTCGAATTCGGCAATCAAAGCGGTCAGGGAGTCGTTCTAGCTCGGTATATGGGCCACAATGCTCAAGTTAAAGTCACCATTCCAAACCACCACACAGACGGGACACGAACACCTTCAGATTTCACCGAAACGAATTTTATCGACACCCTGGCAGCAAACCACTTTGCCAACCTGGGGCTCTCTCCCTCTGCACGATGTAGTGACAGCACCTTCCTTCGTCGCGCCTTTCTAGATGGCGTCGGGCGGCTTCCGACCATCGCTGAAACCCGGGAATACCTCGACGACGAACGCCCCGCCAAGCGAAAACGCTGGATTACTCGCATCCTCGATGATCCTCGTTACGGTGACTATTGGGCAAACAAGTGGGCCGATCTCTTACGGCCCAATCCCGATCGTGTTGGCGTCAAAAGTGTCTTCATGCTCGACCGTTGGCTACGGCAATCATTCCGGGAGAACCGTCCCTACGACCAATTCGTTCGAGAGATCATCAACCATCGTGGAAGCAATCACGGGGAAGGTCCCGCTGTGATCTACCGAGACCGTCGGGTTCCTACAGAACTCTCTTCCATGTTCAGCCAACTCTTCCTAGGGGTACGAATGGAGTGCGCCAAGTGCCACCACCATCCATTTGAAAAATGGAGTCAGGCAGATTTCTACCAGTTTGCGGCGTATTTCGGTTCCTTGAAACAAAAAGGCGCTGGATTGTCACCGCCAATATCGGCAGGCACTGAGGTGTTCTATTTTGCTCCCGGAGGGTCCGTCAAACATCCAATAACCGATGAGGCAATGCTCCCCAAAGCCCCGGACGGACCGGTTGAAACAGAGCTCAATCAAGAGCCTCCGAGACAACGGTTAGCAGAATGGCTTACCGGGTCAGGCAACCCCTATTTTTCCCGTGCGATTGTCAACCGAGTCTGGGCAAACTTCTTCTCACGTGGATTCGTGAATCCGGTCGACGATTTTCGGGATTCCAACCCTCCCGTCAACGAACCACTGCTCGACGGCTTAGCGGAGCACCTAGTCAAGAACGGCTTCGACCTCAAGAAGCTGATGTCAGCGATCATGAACTCGAGCCTCTACCAACTCAGCACCAATCCAAACGAATCAAATCTGAACGACACCAAGAACTTCTCTCGATTTTACCGCAAACGACTTCCTGCAGAAACCCTTTTGGATGCCATAAGCGACGTCACTCGAGTGCCTGAGAAATTTGATGGCATGCCCCCGGGGTCACGGGCCGTAGAAGCTTGGACCTATAAGATCGAGTCCCAATTTCTCGATGCCTTTAGTCGGCCAAACGCGAGTTCGGATCCTCCATGCGAACGAGACGAAAAAAGCAGCGTCGTCCAAGCCCTACATCTGATGCACTCGGACAACATCCAGAGCAAACTATCCGCCCCTAAAGGATGGGTCGCTTCTCTCGCTTCGAGCGAGAAGAGTCCGCGAGAAATTGTGGAACAGCTTTACCTAGCCGTCTACACCCGCTATCCCAGCAGCGAGGAACGGGCTATTGCTGAAGCGGCCATTCCTGAAACAAGGTCAGCAAGAGCGCAAGGAATCGAAGATCTCCTTTGGGCATTGATCAACACGGCAGAATTCGTCTTTAATCACTAAACAAACGATCCACATGAGCAGATTCAACACCAAATGCAACGGAGTGAGCCGACGAGACTTCCTGCAACTGGGTCTCGGGGGATCGATTGGGGCAGGCCTTGGAAACCTTCTGCGAATGAAGGCGAACGCAGCCTCGGCCCCTGAGGGCTCGAGCAAGAAGGACATCAATTGCATCCTGGTTTGGCTCGATGGCGGCCCATCTCACTACGAAACATTTGATCCGAAACCCGATGCCCCAAGTGGAATCCGAGGTGAATTCGGAACGATTCCAACGAGTGTCCCTGGCTTACATTTCTCTGAAGTTGTTCCCCATATGGCCAAGGTCGCCAACAAAGTTTCGATCATTCGATCCATTGCTCATACCGACCCAAATCACGGAGGAGGCAATCACTATATGATGACCGGCGCGCCCACCCCCGTTCCCGTCTCATGTGGCGCTGTGGTCACCTTCCATCCTTCTTTTGGCTCCATGGTGTCCTATGATCGCGGCATTCGTGGAGGTCTTCCGGCCTATATGAGCCTCCCTCGAGTTTCGCGTTCTGGCGGACCCAACTTTCTCGGAGGAGAACATGCCCCGTTCGTTGTGGATGGTAATCCGAATGATATCAAATTCAGAGTCAGAGACGTCGTCCTTCCAAAGGAGATTGCAGAATCACGAGCAGCCTCTCGAAGAGACCTTCGCCGAGCCTTGGACCGCCTACCGCGCTTCACCGATGCTGCGGCAAAGGATCCAGCCGTGACCTTTGATCAGTATTATGAACAAGGGGTCGATCTCGTGACCTCACCACGGGCTCAGGAGGCGTTTGATATTTTTAACGAGCCGGAATCGACTCGAGATAAATTTGGACGCAACGACCTCGGCCAACGCCTCCTCATGGCAAGACGGCTTGTTGAAGTTGGCGTCTCGTTTGTCACCGTCTACTATGGCGGCTGGGACAACCACACGAAACTCTTCGAACGATTCAAAGGATCTTTCATGAGCAAACTCGACCAAGGCATTGGGGCCTTAGTCAACGACCTCGATGAACGAGGCATGATGGACAACACACTCCTAGTCGTACTGGGCGAATTTGGCCGTACTCCGAAGATTAACAAAGATGCCGGTCGCGATCATTGGCCCCACGCGATGTCCGTCTTGATGGCTGGCGCAGGAGTTCCTCGAGGAGGTGTCGTTGGGGCGACAGACTCCAAAGGATACTATGCATCAGAGAATGTCTATCGCCCCGAAGATTTTGCGGCATCGCTCTATACAAAACTAGGGATCGATCCTCATCAGATTCTCCACAAGAGTAGCGGCCGCCCTGTCCAGTTGGTCAACAATGGGCGACTTATCAAGGAAATCTTCACCTAGAGCACCGAGAAACTCGAAAGAATTGTTCCTTCATTAATGGATTGCTAGCGCCATTCTCCAACACAGCCAGCACACTCGGCACCGCCTGACATCAGTGCACTGATTGCTCCCGTGCCGTTCTGCCAAAAGAATGGTTTCCTGGCTGAGCTAGGGTCCGCCCCATATTCCGTCATTCCGCTCGCCTCAAAAACTCGGCCATTTGCCACGACCAATTGGACCTTTTCCGAATCTCTTATCTCAGCAAGCGGATCAGCTCCTTTCTCCATGACGATAATATCCGCAAGTTTGCCTTCTTCAAGCGAACCCAGTTCCTGATCCATCCCCAAGTACTTGGCCCCAAACAAAGTACCGCAACGCAAGGCATCGATCGGACTCATACCGCCCTGCACGAGGCTCCAGAGTTCCCAGTGGGTGCAGATTCCGTTGAGTTGTCCATGGCCTCCTGTTTGAACCAATTCTCCCCGGGTGACTAGCCCATGAGGAATCTGGGCTACCTTGATGTGATTGTAGTCTTCCAAGGGGGCCTTGATGCGGCGGCGGGATCGGGGATTCAGTTTCGTGGGAGGGATGAAATTCTTCAGTCGCGGATGAAGCCACAAATCATCAATCTCGTACCAATAATTCTCCCCCCAAATTCCCCCGTAGGCCACCGAGAGGGTTGGCGTGTAACCAACACCGCTTCCGGTCCAAAGGTCGTAGACGTCATCGTACACCTTCTGAACAGAAAGAGAATGCTCAATTCCAGTACGACCATCCGCGACCATGGTCAGATTATGTGCCAGCGTTGCTCCTCCTTCAGGAACCACCAGCATTCCTAGCTCTCTCGCGGCCGCGAGGATCTGTTGCCGCTGATCGCGGCGAGGTTGGTTGTAGCTCTTCACACTAAACGCTCCCATCGCCTTCATTCGCCGCAGGTGAAACTGAGCGTCCTCGAACTTGTTCACTTCCGCCTTCCCTGCTCCCGTCGCCCCGTAGAGAATCGAGCCCGTTGAAAACGTCCGAGGCGCTCGGATGAGGCCGGCCTTGGTCATCTCGTTCGCAGCGAAGATCGAGTGACTATTATTGGAGGGGTCATGTACCGTAGTCACACCAAAAGCTAGCCGGGCAAGATCAACCCAATTCTGCTGAGGAATAATCCCAGCAGAGGCTTGCGCCCCATGGGCGTGTGTATCGACGAATCCGGGCATCACGGTCTGTCCAGTGACATCAATGATCTTGATGTTCTTCGGAAGTTTGATCTCAGGCCGACGGCCTACTTGCTTAATTCGATTTCCGTCAATCACGATGACTCCATTCTCGATCACACCAGAATCGCTCATCGTCACGATACGACCGCCAACAAGGGCAATCTGTCCCTCTGGGGCGTCATGTCGATGCTGAAAACCAATAGCGATTTCCTCCGGCGCGATCACGTCCTCATCATCTCCGACAAGATATACCCGACTGGCGTTCTCCAGCGACTGCGTGAACAAGGTTGAGCCAAGCGCCCAATAAAGTCGCCTGCTGTCGCCACTGAAGTGAATCCAATCTCCCGCATGATCGCTCACCTGATCCGTTGGAATCCCCGATTTACCGATCCCAACATCGATTCGGCGTCCGGTTTGAGTAAACGGAAAAAGATGCACGTTGAAGCGTTCAATGAGTGCTACCCATTTCCCATCCGGAGAAACTTGGTAACTCGTACCCCAGGTACTCTTGAAATGCTCCCGGCGTTCATTTCCACTCAAATCACAGGACATGAGGATTGCATTGTCAGCCTCTTTTTCGGACTGATTGCTTACATAGAAGAGACGATCGGATGCGGACGCAAAGTGAATCCCCTGCCCGCGTTTGAGGATTCGAACGGCTTTTCCACCTCGGACGGACGTCCGATAGATGCCAGTGTTCCTCGACCACAACGGGGTGGTGATTTGCCCACCTCCGACCGATCGATAGAGCACCTGTTCTCCATCGGGAGTAAAAACAGGATCGACATAGTGCCCAGGTTTTTGACTGACAATCCAGTTCTCCTGAACGGCACCCGGATGAGCTGAAACCACCCGAACCGTCCCTAAATCCTCATCGTCCCATGTCGTATAGACGATATGATCTCCCGAGCGCGAATAGCTGGGGTAAAACTCGAAGTGATCATTCTGGCGAGTCAGACGCTGTGGTGTGCCGTTAGGAAGATCGCGCACATAGAGATGTCCCAGAGCCTGGTACACAACTTGATCCCCGTCAGGAGACACTTGCACCCAACGAAGCAGCTTTACATCAAACGACTCGGGCGCTACCTCCTGAGCGCTACGCAGTGCAGTCGTTATTTCACGCGAATCACTGATTCGGAAGGGTATGATCGCGGCGGTGCCATCAGAAACGCTGATTCGTTGGATTTTTCCCTTGGCCCAGATCACAATCGACTTGCCGTCGGGAGTCCATGCATAGTTGGGATACACACCGTGAATCGCCCAAATCTCCTGCATATCCCGTTCGAGATCTTCATACAGGACTCGAACCGCCCCTGATTCGGGTTCAAAAAGATGTAGTCCAGTTTTAGCCCCAATTCTACGAACAAAAGCGATACGAGATCCATCAGGCGAAGGAATACCACGGCAAGCCCCACCGGGCCCCGATATATGATTTTCAATCTCCCCTGTTTCAATTTCGAGCCGCCGGACCACATAGATTTGGCCGTGCGAGTCTTTATTGTAGTCAAAGGCGCTTCCGCCTGTCATGTCCTCCGAAAAATACAGGTATTTTCCGTCAGGCGAAAAAACGGGCTCATTGACATCTTTCTGGTCGGTTCGACGACTCGTCATCGCCGTTCCTCCCGAGGCTCCGCCTTCAACACCTGTTCGATGATAGAGCCACATTTCCCCTGCGCCGAGGGATCTCCGGCTTGTAAAATGCTTGCGCGCTACGATGTACTCGCCATCGGGACTCCAGGCAGCACCGCTGAGCAAGCGGTAACTTTCGTTGGTGATTTGTCTAACGGTTTCGCCGTCCCGAGATTTGATCCAAATATTATCGCCGGCCTTCTTATTCTTCCCTTTACGATCGCTGGTGAAAGCGATCCACTTCCCGTCGGGACTGTATCTCGGCTGCATATCCCAAGAGCGCCCACTGGTGAGCTTCGTGGGAACGACGCCCGCTTGACCGTCTGCCCCGTCGATTGGCATCACATAAAGGTCACCCAAGAAATCGAAAACGATCTCTGTGCCGTCAGGACTCACATCCAAATTCATCCAAGTCCCCTCGTCGGCATCAATCGCTTGAAGCTGCTCTGGCCCGGGAGGATTCTCAATATCCCAGGAGGCCTTCACTTCCTCTTCATTCTCGGGCTCATCACTCGAAACCGAAATTGAACAGGAGAGGAATAGCGTAGCAAGCGCTATTGATCCTCCAAGCATCGAATACCAGCTATCACGTTTTCGCATCACAATCATCTTCGAAAATTACCATCTCTTTTGCCCGTGTCATTCCTGCATTTCGCGCCAGGCTTGCTGGATCCACTGCCGGTTGAACTCTTTTTGCCTCTCGGTGGGGCTCGGCATCGGTGAGACCTTCCAGGCCCCCCTCGCCCGAGGAACAAGCGTCACTTCAATATTTCTCGCCTGATCACGCCGGAATAGGAGGATATCGATCACATCCCCCGGCTCGTAGGCATCCAAGCGCTCTTTCAGCGAGTCTTCCCTGAGGCGCCGTCCATCGATGGCCAAGATCTCATCCCCTGAAATAATTCCCGCCTCAAAAGCGGGCCCATCACTCAGCACCGTCGTGACCTTCCCTCCTTTGAGTATCAGACCTAAGTAGGGCCCTTGACCAAGTGACGGGGACTCAGCGTCAGCGTCTTCATCGTCATCCTCAAGAGCAAGGCTCAGCCCCATCAACTCTAGAGCCGATTCCAATGCTAAAGGATCCAATCCGACAACATAAGCAGCGAAAAACGCCTCGCTATTACCCGCCACAATTTCGTCAACCAGACGTTTCACATCGGCCTCCGTGTACCCCGTCCCTCCAAGAGGAAATTCTTGAAAAAGGCGCCTCAGCAAATCATCCATCGATGATAGACCGTCGGTTTCTTGGCGAATGTACAGATCCAACAATAAAGAAACCAAGGCTCCTTTGGAGTAAAAACTTACGGTTGTATTCCGAGAATGAGGGGTCGGATGGGTAAACTTTATCCACGCATCAAACGAAGATTCGGCTAAACTCTGAACGCCCCTTCCGGGGGTACGTCGATAGCTATCGATTAGTTTTGAGAGTCGCTTGTAGTATTCTTTTGGGCTTATCAAACCGCTCCTGACTAGGGAGAGATCATCATAATAGCTCGTCGTCCCTTCAACGAGCCATAAGAGGGACGTGTAGTTTTCGACTTGGTACTGATAGGGGCTTAACCCTGACGGCCGTATCTGTTTGATATTCCAGGTGTGAAAGAATTCATGGGAAACGAGCCCAAGGAACTCCTTATAAAGCTTAGGATCCTCGAGTCGGCTCCGATCTGCCTGCATGATCGTCGAGTTGATATGTTCGGTCCCTCCCCTGAATCCAGGGCCGACATGAAGGAGGAACACATAACGGTCATAAGGGGGGCTTCCCCACAACGAAATCTGATTCTCAACAATGCGTTTAAAATCCCCTAGCACGGCATCGGCATCATAGTCTGCTTCTCCCCAAACAATCAGTTCGTGCAGACGATCGGAAGCGCGAAACGAATGCCTTCGGTGAATTCCAATTTCCAACGGTGAGTCCACGAGCCGATCGTAGCTATCCGCCTTCAGCAGATTGCTCTCTTCAGGATCGGCCTCAAGTCCCGAAGCAATCCTCCATGTTTCGGGAGCGTTCACTCGCACTAAGACTGGATGATCTCGCCGCGACGGTGAGTAGACAAAGACAGCGGAACCCGAGAGAAACGCATGTGAATCATCAACATGCCTCGTTCGATCGGAAAGTGAGTTTGCGTAGAGCGTATAGCTAAGGGTCACCGAACTCGCACCGGCTAGCTCGATAAGCCAACTAGACTTTTCAGTCTTTCTGACTGCCAACGATTCTCCCTTCAAGTTAGTCGCGGAGAAATTGTAGAGCGTGCCCGCAGGATCCAGCACTTCATATTTTCCCGGTCTCCAAACCGGAAGTTTCACTTCCAATTGAGACTCTGTCAGCCCTTGGAAACGACACCCAATCTCCACCGTCTGGGTTTGAGGGGCCGGCAGGGAAACAGTATATTCGACTGGGCGTTGTGCCTTTACCGCGCTCAACCCTAAGAGCACATAGAGTGCAAAAATAAAACTCTTCATTCTTCTTTAGACCTAACTACGAGACGCAATGATCGCTTGCAAGCCCTTGCGACTTGCATCATAGGGATCTGGCACTTCCCATTGATCTACCATAAGCCACCCCTCAAAGCCTTGCCGCCGCAACAAGGCAAGGGAGGCAGAAATATCGATATGCCCATCGCCACATCCTAGATGCTTCGAAGTCCCCTTATCCCTCAACGTGCCATCGCTATCGGTGAGATGAACGTAGCCGATCTGATCAACTCCGATTCGCGCTAGTAGCTTGTCGGGGCGGCCACGTGAATCCGACATCAGATCAAAATGACTCGGATCGTAGATCGTTTTCAATGGACTACCAGACGAGCGTTCAAGAATTTCCGTTAGATGGGCTTCCGTATTGAAAACAAACGGTGGCTCGATCTCAAATGCGACCACAAGACCGAATTGCTCTCCAATACGCGCAGCCTCAGAAAACGAGTCAGAGAGATGCCGTATCGCATTAGCCAACGTCTGTCCGTGAAGACCTCCCCCAGGCCACATTCCAATGCAGTCGCACCCCAAAAAACTCGCCAATCGAGCGCGTTCACGAAATCCAGTTAACCAGGATTCCCGTTTCCTCTCGTCCGGATGAAAGGCAAGGCCCGCTCCCATTTGCAGTGAAAACGTTCGTAAGGAATAGCGTTCATACAAGCGACGCAGCGCATCACAACGTTGTCGCTCACTAACCTTCGGATAGCCCCCGGTAGGCCACCCTTCGACTAATTCGACACCATCGAATCCTGAATCTTCAGCGAATTGAAGAATCTCCCACAGCGGGTACCGAAGGCCGTATTTCCGTTCACCGGAAGCAAAACCATTTAATCCTATTGCCGTTTGCCACTTCGGTGGCCGCCCTTCGTTCCGAGCGTGGGCACTCACAGCGCTCAACGCCAAGACGCTCCCCGACAATTGAAAAAAATCCCGGCGGTTCATGTCGATTCATCCCTACCGGAATTTGCCCGATTAGCAATCTTTTTACCACCTAACGACTGAATCTGTGCCGGGCATCAGACTACCTACCGCCTCCCCTTTCGGCACTCTTCCTCAATCGGGACTCACTAGCCGTTGAAGAATCTCCCGAGATAAACCAATGTTTGGTACTCGATCCTTACCGTGCCATTCGTCTGGGTCTGATCAAATAGCGCGCGTAGGGCTGCGATCATTGATTCGTGATCGGGGTGCCCCGGTGCAGGAGCATACGATGAGGAAAGCAACCGACCTTCGATCCCTAAATAATCGAATTCCTGGACATTTCGGAACGCAGACTTGAGAAACTGATCATTTCCGAAAAAAACACGATAGGTGGCATCCGTGATTTTGGTGTGATTAATGGCGTTGTAGTCCGTAGCGAAGCGCTGTAGGAGGGCTTCATAACCAATCAAAAAAGGGGACACATCGGTTAGTCGCTCGTTGAAGAGAACGGCCATTGCCCTTCCTGGCTTCAAGAGCCGTTCACATTCTTCTCTGGTCTTCGCCAAGTCGAACCAATGAAAGGCCTGTGCAGCCGTGATAAGCTCGGCACAGTTCCCATCAAGTCCGGTGGCATGGCTCCAGCCTGCCACTGAACGAAATCCAGGCACTGAGCCTAGTTGATGAACGGACGCCTCTCTCATCGCATCGTTCGGTTCAACGCCGGTTACGTGTAAGCCGCGATCCAACATTAGTTGGCTAAGAATCCCCGTTCCGGCCCCAAGATCAATCACTCTTTCTCCAGCTTTGACAGCCGTATTTTCAAGAATAAAAGACAAGGCCTCAGATGGATACCCGGGACGATACCGCACATAATTCTGCACTCGATCCGAAAACCGCATCGCAGAATCAGTTTCCAATTTCATCCCGCACCTGCCAAATAAAACTCGCCCTAGGCCCGAAGAAAGCCAAGGGATTGAAAACTGCTCGGATTGTCTATTTTTGCAATGGAATACCCCGGCATGATCTCGTCCATCTTCTGCCTATCATCACCAAAGTGGTGCTCAAAAATCTCTCCAAACACACTACGGAAGTCCGTCCGTGCTGCGAGGTAGCGATCACGCTCACTAAACATCGCATTCTCCTCCCAAGTCGTCTCGTCACAATTGTAGACACCGCCATTCACCTTTCCTCCAGCAACAAACATCACCGAAGACTCAGCGTGGTCCGTCCCCCGGCTTCCATTCTCCCTCGAAGTCCGACCAAATTCAGTCATCGTCACGATAATCGTATCGTCCCATTGTTCTTTGAGATCCCGCGCAAGGGCTTGAAAGCCTTGCGCCACATCGCCCAACAGCCGGGGATGAGAACCAGATACACGCCCTTGACTTTGGTGGGTATCCCATCCTCCTATCTGAAGCCCAATCACCTGCATCTCGGTACGCTTTAGCAACAGCGCAGCCTCCATTAACTTTCGCCCGAATCGGTTCTCAGGATAGACTGCGCCATTCTCAGGGAGATATGCGTCATCACCGACAGCCTCTTGAATCACATTGATGGTTGAACTGAGCGATTGTCCCGCTTGATAGACCAGCGAATTGTAGGGGCGATTCGCTTTACCCGGAGGAAGCGCAAAGAGTCCTCGGATGCCCCGCGCATCCAAACCATCTGGGCGCCTTGGTTCGATTCCCAAGAATTTCTCGCCAGAGGGGAAATTGAAATCTCGAGCGCTAGAGAAATTCGGAATGAGTTTCTCCCCCTTTAGGGCAAGCAATTGTGCGGACGACAATCCAGCGGCAACAATGCCCGTTTCAGCAGCCCCAAGATCGAGTGCTGCATTCAAGCGCCGATAAATAAATCCCTCCTCGGTCTCCGTATCACCAGGAATCCCATTCTGCCAATAATGTTGACTATCGAAATGTGAACGCGATTGTCCCTCGTAGCCGATCCGATGCAACACCGCTAAGTTCCCCAATCCGTTCTGCCCGTTGAGGCTGCTCCGATTATAGAGTTCCATCATTGGCGCTAAGGACGGATGGAACTGAGCAAACCCGTTGCCTGAATCGAGCGCCTCCTCCTCGGGAATGAAGAGCGTCGGACGGGTTCGCAAGCTATAGTCGGAATCTCCTCGAGGAATGATTGTATTGATCCCATCATTTCCCCCTTCTTGAAAGATAAAGACCATCTTTTTCGGCGATTGCTCAGCAGCGAGAGCCTGGCGTTGAAACAGTCCCATCGACCCAAGGCCCAGGGACAAAGCCCCCCCACTACAACTCAGCGACTGAATGAATCGTCTTCTTGAAATACTCATTACTTGTTTGGCCTATTGAAATTGGAGACTTGGGGTTGAAAGAATGAGACCGATGAGATCTCCTGCCCGATCCAGATAGTCCGTTCGCGTTGGGCGGAATAGTGAGGGATTCCCATCTGGTTTCGTATTTGCGAATTGGACAAAGAGATTGCGTTCGGCAGCAGTCAACTCCCCTGCAAAAAGTAACTGATCAAAGTAATCTACAATCTCGCCGGCACTCTCCAGGTTTCGTTCGGCAAGAAATCGGCGTACATTCCAGCGATCCAGAAACTCGTTTCGGGCTCGTCGTGGCATGCCACTGGCAAAATCAATTCGTTCCAACAGGCCTCCTGTACTAATCCAATCGAATCCTTTTTCTGACCATCCATCGGGATCATTCCGAGTAAAAAAATGCATCCCCATCGACTCCGCCGCAAGCGGCAAGCGGCCCGGTCGGATTCCCCAGTCGAGTGCCCGAACGATACTATTCACGTACTCAACGGGCGTTTTCACCTTCGCCTGAAGGGCAGCATCCGACCAAAAGTAATTATCTGGTTTTCGTAAGGAGACAATGCTTCCCAACACTGCACGAATATTGCCAGCCGGCGTCGTCGCATGCCAGGTTTCGATTGCATCGTCCATCAAACTAAGGAGTCCGGACGGGGCTGAACGCTCATGATAACTCTTTAAGGTGATTTGATCTGAGACGAAACGGTTGATGAGCTTCAGACAGATAAACTCACTTGTCGAAGGATGATCAACCATCGATTGAACCACGCTTAGCGCATCCAACAGTCCCTCGACGCCTTCTCGCTCTCCGGGAATCCTTATTTCGTGCTCAGTCCCTTCAAAAATGACTTTCTCGGAATAATCATGATCTTCCGGGTTAAAGCGAAAGACCCAAACCCCATTCGGATCCTCACGGGGAATACTGCCTGCCCCACTCGATCTCGTAACCAACTCAGCATCGACATAGAAATTCGAATCCATAAGATCTGAATTATGCGCTTCAACCGCCAAGACATTCACCGCGGGTGCAGGACGTAAGCGATTGATCAATCTCGAAATGTCCACAAATTCCCTCGGTTCCGAAGCGAGATGTTTTTGAGCGGCCGTATAACGATGCGAAGCGATGCGGCCGGCCCCATCCATCGATTCACTTCGGGCGATTTCGATCCCATTCAAGTATGCAATATAGCCATCATCGTAATCGATGGATAAGAGCAGATTCGACAAGGCGTCTGGGCTCTCAAGGGTGAATTCCCTCCGCAAATACAGTGAGGCGTAGGACCCCTGCATTTCCGAAAGCCTCGTATTCAGTTGAGCGTCGATTCTTGGCTCGTCAAAATCATAGCCAATGGGTAAGACCCCATCACCCCAAAAACTGTCCCGAAACGTCGGAGTCGACCAGGCAAGGGTTGCAGAACCTGCAGTTCGCGATGGGGCGCGAGTGCCTCGAAAATATCGCCACCCAGGCCCTTTCTCAAACAAGGGAGTATCGACTGGTTCCGCACTCGAGCTCGTTGGAGGATTTGTCGCTGAGAGAGGGAATGGTTGACGGCGATCAGGCCGAACCTTTCGAATCTGCCAGCCTGTAAACGCCCGTGACAGTTGTTCGATATCCGTCTGCGTGTATCGGTTATCTACCCCAAAGGCAAACAACTCCAAGATCTCCCGAGCATAGTTCTCGTTGGCGGCACCGACACGATTGAGAACATTGTCCAAATAAATCAATTGTGACGGGCTCGTGGCACTATAAAGAAGCAAGTCTCCAAAGTTGCCTAAGGCGTTCTCGTAGAAAAACTCGTACTCCGCATACTCTAGTTGGGCTGCCTCATGCATGGCTCGCTCCAATGGCAAGATATCCCGCCCTTCAAGATCTTCGAGGGTATCTAAGTATTCAGCAACCTTATCATAGTCGGTGGTGAAATGATTCTCCCAAAACTCAGCGAGCACCGTCTGGAGTTGTCGGTTTGAAAATATCCCACGGATGTGCAGAAGATCCTGAAGCGCTTCGAGGCCTGCTACCTCCGGTCGTTCAAAGTCAACCAAATAGGCCCGTGAGAACAACATGGAATCCATCAACGAATCAAAATCATCCCGCCGGTAGTTGTGTAGCTGAATCGCCAATACATTCTTCCCTTCCAATAGCTTTGCAGCCCCAGAACTGATGGAAAATTCTTCCCAATGGGGATAGAGAAATTGCTCTGTCGCAGGAACACTGTGCCCCGGCCGAAGACCTTCAACATTGTCCCGGGCAACCTCCTCCCCATTGAGATAAGCAATGAATCCATCGTCATACAGATGGCGAAGGAAGAGGTTGGGCAAAGTCGCAGGCTCCGTAACGTCGAACTCTATCCGCATGAAAAGAGTGAGGTAACCCCGTTGACGGTCGTTTTGTTGCATGTCGTCTAATTGAGTCCCAAGGTGCTGCATCCCCCGCCCGAAGGGGGCTACCCCTCGTTGCCACCCTTCAGCAGAAGCATCAAAATCTAACCCCCTCCAATCACTCGGTGGCGATTCCGTCCCCTTAAAAAAATGCCAACTCGCATCCCGGGGCACGATAACCGTGTCATTCCCCGGCCGATAGGTCTTAAAGGATTGGTCCAGGTAGGAAAGCAAGCGCTCATCGCTTTCTTCGATCCCTTCAGGCTCGAGTTGCTCCGCAAGGTAAGTTTCGATGCCGACCGTAGCGACGAGATCAAGGTCTCGGCGACTGGATCCATAGCCCAAGCGGTTAAGCGCGTGATACGGTCGGGAGCCTTCCGTCATTGGCTCGGAATCAGGATCAAGCCCAGCAACCGCAAAGAATTCCTCGCCAGAAAGAAGGGCCGCTGGAGAAGCACCCGTGCCTGTTTCAACGACGAAAAACGACTCGATTTCCGGCACTGGGAGCCGAAAAGTAACCAACGAGACACGATCCGGCACAGCCCCGGCGATCCAAACCGTGTCTTCCCCGTTCACATCCTCTCTCCGTCTAAGCGCCACGTAGTCAAAGCCAGCCCCGATCAGTGCTTCGAGCGCCACGCCTTCTTCCGTAGGCACAATGCGCTGAATCACCGGTTGAACCTCGGCTCCAACTATCGGAAGCGAAAAGTGGCAGAGCAGCAAAGAGCTCAGCACTCCAGAATAAAGTATACTTCGAAACATTACTGACAGCTTAACGGAGTTCAGAAGAATCGGTAGACGTGACCAACCAACCTCAGCAAATACTAGATGACGTCAGGCGACGCGTCAAACCAGTGCCTAGCTCAGAGGATGATGCAACCGCATTCTAAGGTGGCCACCCCACCAAAACTTTTATTGTTTTGCATGGAGACCAGTCTGTCTGCATAATGAGAACCACGATGAAAAAACAAAACGCCAGACAGAGGATTCTTGAGACCGCCTCCAAGCTCTTCGGCGAGCGCGGATACGCGGGAGTAGGCATCAACGAGATCATTGCCAAATCAGAAACAGCGAAGGCCAGCTTCTACCACCATTTTAAGAGCAAGGATCGCCTTTGCGCCGAGTGGCTCAAAGAGATGCACCAGCGGTCTGAAAAGAATCATGACGAAATACTTAAGCAAGCGAGCCCTCCGATCGACAAACTGCAAGCGTACTTTGAATATCTCAAGGAGTGGCTAACAACTAACAATTATCGGGGTTGTCCCTATACAAATACAGCTGTAGTGCTCGAAGGCGGTAGTCAGGAGATTCGATCCGAAATCGAAACACACAAACTATACATACGCGACTTCTTCATCGCGCTCGCCCGCGACTTTGTCACTGGCAATGACGCAAGAACACTTGGAAACACTTGGTTCGTGCTATATTCAGGAGCGACGACGGAAGCCCAAAACCTCCGCAGCGCATGGCCGGTAGACGTCGCGCTTGAGGCCGCCATTGGCCTATGCCCCAGCAAAGGAGCAGCTCCTGCTTGAACTCCCTTCAAAAAAAAGGGGCAAAACAATATTTTTACTTTACAAGACAGACCTGTCTGTTCATATTGAGTTCTATTACGAGCCTTTAACCTAATCGAGAACAAGTCATGAAACGCAGAATTCAAATCGTCTCCCACACACTACTGCTTACTCTAGTCGCCTTCCTTTTCACCTTCGACGAGATCCAGGCGGCAAAACCTATCAGTACAACCTTCTTTGGCAGCAAAGCGATTGGCGGATATGATGCCGTCGCCTATCACACCCACAAGAAAGCTGTCCCAGGAAAAAAAGCCTATCAAACGTCTTGGCAAGGAGCGAACTGGCTTTTCAACAATGCCGCCAATCTCAAGACCTTCAAATCCAATCCCAAAAAATACGCCCCCTCGTACGGAGGTTACTGCGCCTGGGCGGCCGCTGAAAATCGACTCGTGAAAGCGGATCCAACAATCTTCGATATCCACGAAGGAAAGCTTTACCTCAACTACAATAAGAAAACCCAAGATGACTGGAACGCGGACCGTCCCGGGATGATCATTCGTGGTGACAAGAATTATCCCCGACTTGTCAAGGAATAGGACAGCTCTCCACGACGTCCCACACAACCAAACACGTTGCACGCTATGAAGGAAACTCACGATAATTCAACAAGAGGGAAATCTCCCTTTCCGCTAAAATTGATCCTTCTGATCATCGTGGTTTTTGCAGTCTTCGCTGCCTACCGACAATTCGGAGATTCCTTGAGCCTTGAGCAATTGGCGGCGAAGGAGGAGCAGTTGAGAACCTACCAAGCTGATCACATTTGGTTAAGCGCACTCCTGTCATTCCTTGTTTATGTCACCGTCACTGGACTTTCCCTCCCCGGAGCCGCGGTTCTTACGCTGGGAATGGGATGGTTTCTAGGCTTTGGCAAGGGCCTGGTCATCGTGAGTTTTGCTTCAACCGCCGGAGCCACCTTGGCCTTCTTATTCAGTCGTTTTCTCCTGAGGGAAACCATCATGAAAAAATTTGGCAAACGCCTAGAGACCTTCAACACCGCTCTCGAGAAAGAAGGTTCATTCTATCTCTTTAGCCTCCGTCTCATCCCGGTTGTTCCGTTCTTTGTGATCAATTTGGTGATGGGATTAACCCCAATTCCAACTCGCACGTTCTGGTGGGTCAGTCAGGTGGGCATGCTTCCAGCGACGGCTGTTTATGTTTGGGCCGGGTCAAGTTTTCCTACCCTTGAAGCGCTCGCTAACAAAGGGATTGGAGGAATTCTTTCCCCTCAACTCTTCGCTGCCTTCGCCGCTCTCGGGCTCTTCCCGATCGTCGTCAAAAAAATCCTCGCAAGAAGCGGCGCCACGGCAACCTAACGACTGTTCTACGAACAACGCACTCGAACATTGCCCCGACGCCTTCCCTATCAGACGAAAACCCACTATCCAATCTATAATGAGTTATCAGGACGCCCTTCTCCCAAGTGATGAGCACAATAAAAAGCTCGAATCCCACGTTCATCCCAGTGACTACCGCAATCCAGCGCCGGCGGATCGCTACAATCTCGTCGTCATCGGAGCTGGCACGGCGGGCTTGGTTACGGCTGCAGGGGCGGCCGGGATGGGGGCCAAGGTCGCGCTGGTCGAACGAGGCCTCATGGGGGGAGATTGCCTTAATGTCGGGTGCGTTCCCTCAAAGGGAATTATCAGCGCTGCGAAAGCAGCGGCGGCCGTTAAAACGGCGAAAGAATTTGGCGTGATTGTTCCCGAGGGGACTCGTGTGAATTTTGGCAAGGCGATGGAGCGGATGCGGAGGTTACGGAGCGATATTAGCCCCCACGACTCCGTAAAACGTTTTAGCGACTTAGGCATTGACGTGTTTCTCGGCCAAGCCTCGTTTGTCGATTCGCAGCATATCCAGGTCGGAGATCAAAAACTTCGCTTCAAAAAGGCCGTGATCTGCAGCGGAGCCCGCGCATCGGCTCCTCCTATTCCAGGGCTCAATGACGTCCCTTACCTCACCAATGAAACCCTCTTTTCCCTGACGGAACTCCCCAAACGATTTGGAGTGATTGGAGCTGGTCCAATCGGTTGCGAAATGGCCCAAACCTTCGCCCGTTTTGGATCTAAGGTTTATATGGTCGGATCTTCCCACGGTGTGCTCCCCAAAGAAGACCGGGAAGCAGGCGGCATCGTGGCTGAGGCACTTAGGAAAGATGGCGTCACAATTCTAAGCGACGGAAAGGATCTTCAGGTTTCTCAAGCGGCTGACGGCATCCATCTCAAGGTCGACTCCGTAGAGCACGGCTATGATGTTGTGGTAGATCAGATTTTAGTCGCTGTCGGACGAGCGCCCAACATTGAAGGAATGAATCTTGAAACGGTCGGGGTCGAGTATTCAAAGAAAGGGGTTAAAATAAATGATACTTTCCAGACAACTAACCCCCAGATCTACGCAGCCGGTGATATATGCTCGCCCTACCAGTTCACCCACGCTGCCGACTTTATGGCCCGCGCCGTCATTCGCAACGCATTGTTCAAAGGCAAAGCGAAACACAGCCAGCTCGTCATTCCCTGGTGCACCTATACCTCACCGGAGGTCGCGCAAGTAGGAATCACCACAGAACAAGCAGACAAAGAAGGGATCGCAATCGACACCTTCACCCTGCCCCTTTCGGGGGTTGATCGAGCTATCCTCGAAGGCGAGACTGATGGCTTCGCCCGAGTTCACGTTAAGAAAGGTAGCGACAAGATTCTCGGAGCCACCATCGTCGCCTCTCACGCCGGAGACATGATCGGAACTTTCTCGATGGCGATGACCCAAAACATCGGCCTCGGCGCAGTCGCAAACGTGATACATCCGTACCCAACCCAAGGGGAGGTCGTAAGGAAGCTAGGGGATCTTTACAACCGAACCAAGCTTACTCCCATGGTTAAAAAACTTTTCAATAAATGGCTCAGCTGGACTCGATAATCCTACAGAATAGGCTACACTAGCCTAAGCGCTTAACAATGAATGCAACGATTAGCTCGGAGGTCGAAAAGTTTCTAAAGGGACTCGTTCGAAGAAACCCACATGAAATCGAATTCCATCAAGCCGTTCGTGAGGTCGTCGAGAGCTTGATGCCCTTCGTGCTAGAGCATCAGGTCTATCGTGAGGCACAAATTCTGGAACGGATGACCGAACCAGACCGGATCGTAAGTTTCCGAGTCACATGGGAGGATGATTCTGGATCGATTCGCGCGAATCGTGCCTATCGAGTCCAATTCAATAATTCGATTGGCCCTTATAAGGGAGGGCTACGCTTCCATCCGACGGTCACCCAAAGTGTGCTAAAATTCCTCGGATTCGAGCAGGTTTTGAAGAACAGTCTAACCGGCCTCCCCATGGGAGGCGCAAAAGGTGGCGCGAATTTCAATCCCAAAGGAAAGAGTGATCGCGAGGTCATGCGCTTTTGCCAATCGCTCATGACAGAACTTCACCGACACATCGGCGAAAACACAGATGTTCCTGCCGGAGACATCGGCGTCGGCGCACGGGAGATCAGCTACCTGTTTGGGCAATACAAACGCCTCGAGAACCGATTCACGGGCATCCTCACTGGCAAGGGACTTTCGTTTGGCGGCAGCCTCGTCCGGAAGGAAGCCACGGGATATGGTTGCATTTACTTCTGCGAAAACATGTTCAATCAGGCGGGCGATTCTATCAAAGGAAAAACGGTCTCTGTGTCAGGATCTGGCAACGTCGCTCTTTATGCGATTGAGAAGGCCCATTCCATGGGGGCCAAGGTGGTCACCGCCTCTGATTCCTCCGGAACGATCCACGATCCTGAGGGTATCGACTACGAAAAACTCGATTTCCTCAAAGACCTCAAAGAAGTGAAACGAGGACGCATCCACGAGTACGCCCAAAAATATCCCGCAGCCACCTTCTTGGAAAAACAACGACCGTGGCAAGTTCCCGTCGATATCGCCCTACCCTGCGCGACCCAGAATGAGATCGATCAAAATGATGCTGAACTTCTCCTAAAAAACGGCGTCAAGGCTGTCTGCGAGGGAGCGAACATGCCAACCGAGCTCGACGCCGTTCGTCAATTTCTGAGAGCCAAGATCCTCTACGGCCCAGCCAAGGCCGCCAATGCCGGAGGCGTTGCCGTCTCAGGTTTGGAGCAGAGTCAAAACGCCCTGCGTTTATCGTGGAGCCGCGACGAAGTAGATACGAAACTGCATACAATCATGAAAGACATTCATCAAAAGTGTCTTGAACACGGCAAGCAGGGAGATTTTGTTAACTATGTCGACGGAGCGAACATAGCAGGGTTCATCAAGGTTGCCGACGCAATGGTCGCCTACGGTGCTGTCTAGTCTCGTTGCCCACGGGAAGCCCGCCTTCTTCTGTCCCAAAACAATAATTGATTGATCATGAATCTATGAAAGCTTCCGACCTATTCGTTAAGTCTCTCGAACAAGAAGGCGTCGAGTATATCTTCGGCATTCCAGGAGAAGAAAATCTCGATCTACTCGAGTCGCTTTCAAAATCCAAAATCAAGCTCATCCTTACCCGCCACGAGCAAGCCGCTGGCTTCATGGCAGCCACCTACGGTCGCCTAACAGGAAAAGCAGGCGTCTGCCTGGCGACGCTCGGGCCCGGAGCCACAAATTTTGTGACAGCCGCCGCCTATGCCCAACTAGGAGGCATGCCCATGCTCATGATCACCGGACAGAAGCCCATCAAGCACAGCAAACAGGGACAATTTCAAATCATCAACGTCGTAGATATGATGGGACCGATCACGAAGTACACCACTCAGATTGTCAGTGGAGACAACGTTCCCTTTAGAATTCGGGAAGCGTTTCGATTAGCGGAAGAAGAACGTCCTGGAGCAGTGCATCTCGAACTCCCCGAAGATATCGCCGCCGAAGACTCCTCATCAAAGCCACTCCAACCCAGCCTCGCCCGCCGTCCCACAGTGGAAACAAAGTCCGTTCAGCATGCTCTCAATTTGCTTGAGATCGCGAAGTCTCCACTTCTTGTTTTGGGTGCAGGTGCAAATCGAAAGCTTACCGCCAAGCAGCTGAGGGCGTTCGTCGACAAATACGGCATTCCTTTCATTACCACTCAAATGGGCAAGGGGGTCATCGATGAAACGCATGAACATTGTGTCGGGAACGCTGCTTTATCCAGTGGTGATTTCGTTCACCGAGTTGTCGAGCATGCGGATCTGATTATCAATGTCGGGCATGATGTCGTCGAAAAGCCTCCCTTCTTCATGAAGGATAGCGGCGTTCAAGTTATCCACATCAATTTCAATTCAGCCCGTGTCGATCCCGTCTATTTTCCACAGGTAGAAATGGTTGGCGATATTGCCAATAGCATCTGGCAGCTCAGCCAGGTCCTTAGTCCGCAGCCTCACTGGGATTTCAGTTGTTTTGCCCCCGCTATCCAGGCAATGCGAGATCATGTCCTGGAAGGATCCGACGATGAACGATTTCCCATCTATCCCCAACGGCTAGTAGCCGACGTCCGACAGGCGATGCCTAAGGATGCGATTATCGCCCTCGACAACGGGATCTACAAAATATGGTTCGCCCGAAACTATCCAGCCCATCAACCGAATACCGTTCTATTGGACAATGCCCTCGCGACGATGGGCGCCGGGCTCCCTTCCGCTATGGCAGCCAAAATGGTCTTTCCTGATCGCAAAGTCATGGCCATTTGTGGCGACGGAGGATTCATGATGAATTCGCAGGAACTTGAGACTGCCGTCCGCCTCAATCTTGACCTCATCATTCTCCTTCTCAACGACAGCGCCTATGGCATGATCCGTTGGAAACAGGCGAACCTGGAGTTCAACGACTTTGGACTTGAGTTTTCGAATCCTTGTTTCAAACGCTATGCGGAAAGCTACGGGGCTAAGGGCTACCGAGTCGAGTCGGCCGCTGAACTTCTACCGCTCATCAAGAAGTGCAATGAACAACCCGGCGTACATTTGATCGACGTACCCGTTGACTACACTGAGAATGATGAGGTACTAAATCGACAGCTCCCGCGGCGAAGCAAAGAAATCTAACTATGCTTGCAGAATCGTTTCCCTACTACCTCGCCAACCAACCAGAGGCCCCTAACACCGACCTCACGGTCTTTGATAAGTTCACCGGTGAACCGGCGACTCGGGTTGCGCTCGCAGCCCCCGATGCGATCGATCGCGGGATCGCGGCAGCCGCGGGCTCCGCTGAGGCCATGCGCGCCTTGCCTCCCTACGAACGCCAGGCGGTGCTTCAGCATTGCGTAAATCGTTTTACGGAGAGAGCAGAAGAACTCGCCCAAGCCCTCTGCATCGAGGCGGGAAAACCTATCAAAGACAGTCGCGGTGAGGTCTCTCGCTTGATCGATACCTTCCGAATTGCCGCTGAAGAATCCGTGAGGCTCGACGGTGTCGTTCAAAACTTGGAAATCAGTCCTCGAGCAAAAGGGTATCGTGGCCTCTACAAGCGAGTTCCGATTGGGCCTTGTTCGTTCATATCACCATTCAATTTCCCTCTAAATCTCGCCGCTCACAAAGTAGCCCCCGCCATCGCTGCCGGCTGCCCCTTTGTTCTCAAGCCCGCCAGTTTGACCCCGATTGGCGCTCTTATTATCGGCGAAGTGTTGGCTGAGACGGACATACCTGCGGGTGCCTTCTCTATTCTACCCTGCCGCCGAGACGGCGCCGATTTATTCACTACGGATGAGCGACTCAAGCTCTTGAGTTTTACGGGATCACCCGACGTGGGATGGGCTCTCAAGGCGAGGGCCGGCAAAAAGAAAGTGGTTCTTGAACTCGGAGGGAATGCTGCATGTGTCGTGGACCAGGATGCGGATCTTGAGGACGCAACGAATCGAATCATTATCGGGGCCTTCTACCAGAGTGGCCAAAGTTGTATCGGCGTTCAACGCATCATCATCCACGAATCAGTCTATTCGGAAATGAAGGACCGTCTGATCGCGGCGACAAAGGCGCTCAAGAGCGGCGACCCAAAGAAGGAATCCACCTTCATTGGTCCGATGATTTCTGAGAAGGAAGCCATTCGCCTGGAATCGTGGATTCAGAGTGCGACACATACCGGGGGAAGCCTTCTGTGTGGCGGACAGCGGAACGGCGCAATTCTCGAGGCCACCCTGTTAGAAAATGTCGCCAAGACCGAGCAACTCTGCACCCAGGAAGCGTTCGGACCAGTCGCCATTCTTAGCTCATTCTCGAGCTTCCAAGAGGCTTTGACACAGATCAACGACAGTGATTTCGGCCTTCAAGCCGGCATTTTCACTCGGGACCTCTACCAAGCACTCGATGCCTGGGATCGTCTCGATGTCGGGGGTGTCGTGATTGGCGACGTCCCGTCATGGAGAGTAGACAACATGCCCTATGGAGGCGTAAAAGATAGCGGCCTCGGTCGAGAAGGGATTCGCTTCGCCATCGAAGACATGACTGAAATAAGGAATCTCATTATCCGTACCCCGTAGAACGCCTGAGTCCTACAGACAAGCATGCCCCACTCAATTTGCGAACCTTTAGAAAAGAATCACATGCCCCAAGAGGAACCGTCCGGAAAATCTGAGCAGCCGTCCAAGCGTTTCCTCAAAGTCTGGGATGAGCCTTTCTCTTCTCCTGGCAAACCTGCCAATGTGATCGCACGCGCTTGGAAGGACTCTGCGGAATGAGAGAAACCACCGAAGAGTTTGACGTGATCGTGATCGGCGGTGGAAGTGGGGGCTACGCCGCCGCAAGAACTACCCAGAGTCATGGAAAAAAAGTCGCAGTGATCGAAGGCGGCAAAGAGGTCGGAGGTCTCTGCATCTTGCGCGGCTGTATGCCGACCAAAGCCCTTCTCTATGCCGGAGAAGTGTCCCATCTCGCCAACGAAGCAGCCACCTGGGGAATCCAAGTCCCAGAAGTCAACGCCGATTTCGCTAAGGTGATGGCACGCAAGGATTCGCTGATTAAGGATTTCGCAGACTATCGACGAGAGCAACTCAGTGATGGACGCTTCACGCTTGTTCGGGCTCATGCCCACTTTATCGATTCAAACACCCTTCAGCTCAGCACCGGCGAAACCCTCAAAGCCACTTCTTTCGTGGTATCAACAGGGTCTGTCGTTGGGCCTCCACCAATTCCCGAACTCGCCTCCATGGGATACATTACTAGTGACGAGGCTCTGTCCCTTTCGGAGGCTCCAAAATCGTTGATCGTCCTCGGCGGAGGCGCTGTGGCGGTCGAGCTGGCCCAGTTCTTTCAACGGATCGGCACTCAAGTCACCCTGATACAGCGAAGCAAGACGATTCTGCGTGAGTTCGATGAAGAAGCGGCGATGGAAGTCGAAAAAGCGCTCGTCGCTGAGGGTATGAAGGTTTTCACCGGAACAAGCATCACTAGCGCGGGAAAGAAGGGGGCAATTAAAGAGATCGAATTTCAGCATGAGGGAGAGACGAAAACAGTTTCGGCATCAGAAGTCCTTATGGCTCTCGGGCGACAGCCGAACACAGCGTCACTCAATTTAGAAATGATCGGCGTCAACGTAAAGAAGGGGCGTATTCAGTGTAACCCAAAAATGCAGAGCACCGTACCACACATCTTTGCAGCAGGCGATTGCACGGGACCTTATGACGTCGTCCACATCGCGATCCAGCAAGGAGAACTCGCCGCACACAACATCGTCTACCCCGATGCTCCCAATGAAATTGATTACCGATTGAAGCTCAGCGTCGTATTCACTGATCCTCAGATCGGCCAAACAGGACAGACAGAGCGTGAGCTCAGTGAGAGCGGGATCGAATATCGCACGGCGAGCTACCCATTCAACGATCATGGGAAATCAATGATCATGAATTGCCAATTCGGCTTCGTAAAACTTATTGCCGATGCAAAATCTGGAGAAATTCTGGGCGGCACCTGTGTCGGTCCCTCAGGAGGAGAACTCATTCACGAAATCACGGTTGCAATGGCAGCGAGAATGACCGTTCACCAATTTGCAGCAATTCCCCATTACCATCCGACGCTCGCTGAGATCTGGACCTATCCAGCAGAAGACCTTGCCGACGAGATCCCCCTCTGATCCCACAAGACGCAATCATAGATTAAAGATCCGCCTCGCTCACCAGAAAGCGTGCTTGTAGGCCCCTCCACCCGAGGAGAGAGACCTGGCTATTTAACAAAAAATCAGCCAAAGCAAGTCTCGGCAGGGCTTGAAATTCAAATTGCTTCGGCTACATTGTCGCCGTCCGAGGTGCTAATCCTACATGGAATTAGGGTCAAAGGAACGCTTATCCCACTGTCGCATGAGAGGAATTTCTCTTACTACAGCGTTAGAAAGCCCTGATTTCTCCAACGAGATGCCCGGTCAAATCGTCGAATAGATGTTGAAATGAGCGAGGAAAAGAAAACAGATCTAGATCAATCAGAAGAAAACCAAGAAGTTCTTGAGTCCGAAGCCGTCGACGTCGAGGTCGTTCAAGCTTCAGAAGCCTCGGATGAAGAGAATAGCGAAGAAACTGCCGCCACCACCGAGGAACCCGAAAACACGGAACCCGTGACGCTATCCGCCGAAGAGCACAAAGCACTCCAAGATCTGTCTCTTATACACATCTCCGAGCCCACGAGACCTCTCTACATCTCG
>OJGU01000277.1_pt1 | contig 33875 bp, 30 predicted proteins | sample 1594741 | NCBI WGS metagenome assembly OJGU01 (sample SAMN05416841, study PRJEB24817) | seawater metagenome | isolation source: Sea water | place: Canada:Atlantic | collected 2013-07
CGAGATGTAGAGAGGTCTCGTGGGCTCGGAGATGTGTATAAGAGACAGGGCTTATTCCTCATAAAGCAATAAAAAATATTAAATTTGTCGCTCACCATTAATTCAAATTAAAAAATTATGTTTGACAGTCTATCGGATAAGTTAGAAAGAGCCTTTAAGGTATTAAAAGGACAAGGACAGGTTACTGAGATTAATATTGCTGAAACCGTTAAAGAAATTAGACGTGCTTTATTAGACGCTGATGTTAGTTACAAAGTAGCGAAGCAATTTACTGATGAAGTTAAAGAGAAAGCTTTAGGAGAAAATGTAATCAATTCATTATCTCCCAACCAATTAATGGTTAAAATTACTCATGATGCTTTAGTAGAACTGATGGGTGGTGGAGAAGAAGAAATTAACCTGAAAGGCAACCCAACTGTTATATTAATTGCCGGTTTGCAAGGTTCGGGTAAAACTACTTTTTCAGGGAAATTAGCTAACTACTTAAAAACTAAGAAAGGAAAAACTCCAATGTTAGTTGCAGGAGATGTTTACCGTCCTGCTGCGATTGATCAATTACATGTTCTTGGTGAACAAATTGGTGTAGAAGTTTGGTCAGATAAAGAAAATAAAAATCCTGTTGATATTGCTAAGAAAGCTATTGCTGAAGCCAAACAAAAAGGATTTAACACAGTAATTATAGATACTGCCGGACGTTTAGCTGTAGATCAACAAATGATGAATGAAATTGAGGCGGTTAAAAATGCTGTTTCTCCTAACGAAATTTTGTTTGTTGTAGATTCAATGACAGGTCAGGATGCTGTAAATACGGCTAAGGCATTTAACGACAAACTTGATTTTAATGGTGTAGTTTTAACTAAATTAGATGGTGATACCAGAGGTGGTGCTGCGCTTTCTATCCGTTCTGTAGTGGATAAACCAATTAAATTTGTTGGTACGGGAGAAAAAATGGATGCATTGGATGTTTTCTATCCATCAAGAATGGCAGACCGTATTTTGGGTATGGGTGATGTGGTTAGTTTGGTAGAAAGAGCCCAAGAACAGTATGATGAGAAAAAAGCCAGAGAGCTTCAAAAGAAAATTGCTAAAAATCAGTTTGATTTCAATGATTTTATGGATCAAATTGGTCAGATAAAAAAGATGGGGAATATGAAAGACTTGTTAGGCATGGTTCCCGGTTTAGGAAAAATGACTAAAGGTATTGATATTGATGATGACGCTTTTAAAGGGGTAGAATCCATTATCAAATCCATGACTCCGGAAGAAAGAGCCCAACCTAAGCTTCTAAACGGAAGTAGAAGAAAACGAATTGCAGAAGGAAGCGGAACTTCTATCCAGGAAGTAAACAAGCTCATTAAACAATTTGAGCAAACAGGTAAAATGATGAAAATGATGGGAGACAAAAACAAAATGGCTCAGATGATGAAGAGTTTACCCAACATGAAACGATAATAAATTAACAAGTAAAACGATAATAAATCTAAAACTAAGCAAGCATGCCAACTATTATTAGCGGAAAAGAGGTAGCAGATAAAATTAAACTTGAAATTGCTGAAGAAGTTTCTAAACTGAAAGATGAAACAGGAAGAACTCCTCACCTAGCAGCGGTTTTAGTTGGAAATGATGGTGCTAGCAAAACCTATGTAAATGCAAAAGTTAAAGCTTGCGAAGTAGTTGGTTTTAGAAGCACTTTAGTGGCATTAGAAAAAGATGTTACAGAAGCACATTTACTAAGCGAAATAGATAAGCTAAATAATGATGATGACTTAGATGGCTTTATTGTTCAATTACCATTACCCAAACATATTAATGAACAAAAAATTACCGAAGCCATCAATCCAAAAAAAGATGTAGATGGATTTCATCCTACAAGTTTAGGGAAAATGCTGTTGGGTTTACCAACTTTCTTACCTGCAACGCCTCTTGGTGTTACAGAAATGCTGAAACATCACAATATTCCTACTGAAGGAAAACATTGTGTAGTAATAGGCAGAAGCCATATTGTAGGATCTCCGATGAGTGTTTTAATGTCGCAAAATACCTACCCAGGGAATTGCACTGTTACTATTACACACAGCAGAACACAAAATCTTAAAGAAATAACGCTTCAAGCAGATATATTAATTGTAGCCTTAGGCAAACCTGAATTTGTTACAGCCGATATGGTAAAAGAAGGAGCTACAGTTATAGATGTTGGTATTCATAGAATTGAAGATAGCTCAAAAAAATCAGGTTTCAGTTTAATAGGTGATGTAAAATTCGATGAAGTTGCTCCAAAATGTAGTTATATTTCTCCGGTACCTGGTGGCGTAGGACCAATGACCATCGTTTCTTTATTGAAAAACACTTTATTAGCTGCAAAAAATAAAAATTAAAAAAAAATTTATTTTTTATTTTTCAATCAATATATATTAATAATATTGTTGCAATATTTAATGTTTTAGATTATGGCCAGATCAATAAAAAAATTATCAAGTTTCGATAAAAAAATCCAAAAAGAAATTGTTGGATTAATTGAAGCTGACGATATTAAAATGGTAGATTTCCCTTACAAAGGAGAAATCGAAAGAGGAATTATTTGGAAAATTAATGAGGAAGATTCTTATTTAGTTGTATTGGATAACTTTAAATCAGCCGTTAAATTAGTTGAACCAGATGATGAAGATGAAGATGAGGATGATGACACTCCGGAAGCAGCTGACAACTTTGACGGAATTAATGATGATATAGAAGTTGAAGCCGATGAAGAAGACGACTTTGATGATGAAGAAGATTTAGATGAAGATGATGAAGATTAATTTTAACTACATTATTAAATATGTATTTTACATCTATCTAAAAGACCAATTCCTATTATCTGATATTCGAACTTTTACTTTTTCAGACACTACAAAGGTAAAATACTAAGAACTATAAAATAAATCCTCAATCATCAAGTTGAGGATTTATTTTTTCTGATGTTCATTCTTTGACTTTGTCAAATTTTAACGCCTATAAAATATTTCAATTATCTATAATAAGGATCCTCAGTCAAGCTGAGGATTTGTATTATCTAGTGTTCGCTCTTTGACTTTGTCAAATTCTCACACCGATAATACAAACATCATCCACTTGTTCTAGACTACCTTTCCAATCATTAAAGTGTTGTTCTAAAATTTCTTTTTGCTCGTCCATACTTTTATCTTGAATATTTAAAAGTAAATCTTTAAATGGTTTATACATCATCTTTTTACCTTTAGGCCCTCCAAACTGATCAGCATAACCATCTGTAAATACATAAATAGTATCTCCTTTTTGCAACTCAATTTCATGATTGGTAAACAATTCTTGTCTAAAATACTTTCCTATTGGTTGTTTATTAGGCTTAATTTCAGTCAACTCAGCTATCCCTTCCCTATTTTCTCTAACAATATATAATGGATTATTTGCTCCTGCATACTGTAGTGTTGCATAACTTTCAAAAAGTTTGAGACTACAAAGTGCTATATCCATTCCATCTTTTACATCTTCACCACTCTTTTCAAAATGTTCTACCACCAACTGTTTTGTTTTATCTAAAATTTTAGCAGGGATTGCTTCCTTAACTTCTAATAATGCTTTTGATAGTGAATTAGCACAAACTACACTAACCATAGCTCCGGGAACTCCGTGTCCGGTACAATCTGCTGCTGCAAATAAAATATGATTTTCATACTTTTCCAACCAATAAAAATCTCCACTTACAATGTCTTTTGGATGGTATAAAACAAAAAAATCTTTAAGCTGTTGTTTCAGAAGTTCATCTGCAGGTAAAATTGCATTTTGAATTCTTTTGGCATATTTAATACTATCAACAATTTCTATATTTTTTTGTTCTACAATAACTTTTTGAGATTCTATTATTTGTTTTTGTTTATTAGTAACTCTAAACCTATTGTACATAAAACCACTAAAAAGAATAATAAGAAAAAGTCCTCCAAACAAAGCATATTGCTGATTTTTGATCATTTTTATTTCAGCTTTTTGTTTAGCTTTTTCTGCTTTTGAAAGAGCTTTTTCTTTCTCATAAGCAAGACTATCAGCAACAGATTTTTTTTCATACAGGTATTGCATTTCTTTTTCTATGGAAGCTTTAGTATTTTCTTCTTTTAACAAACTATCTTTATATTGAATAAATAGTTTATAAAAGTCGAAAGCTAATTCTTTTTTGTTGTTTTTTTCATAAAGTTCACTAAGCTTTCCTGTAGAAGACTCTAACACCTCTAAAGAACCTATTTCTTTAGAAAGTTGATACGATTCTGCGAGGTATTTTTCTGCTTTTTTATGCTCGTTTAATAACATATAAAGATTACCAATATAACTTTTCTGATAAGCAATTCCAATTTTATTATTTAACTCTTCATCAATTTTTAATGCTTCAAAATAATAATCTAACGCTTTTTTAAAATCTTTTTTATCTTCATAAGCCAAGCCTATATTTCCTAAATGTCTTGATATTCCATATTTATTATTATACTTTCTATCAACTGCTAATCCTTTTTGATAATATTCTAATGCTTTATCGAAATTATTTTGATCATGATATACAATACCAATATTACCAAGTATGGTAGATATGCTATTGGTTTCATTTATTTTTTCTTTAAGTGCTAATGATTTTTCATAATAATCTAACGCTTTTTCATATTCTTTTTGGTTGTAATAAATTATTCCAATATTTCCTAAAGTAACTGCCTGCCCCTTTTCATTATTTATTTCTTCTTCAATTTTTAATGATTGAAAATAATAAGTTAATGCTTCTGCATATCTGCCTTGGGTATCCATAATTACTCCCATATTACCTAAAATTGCAGCCTGTTGTTGTTTATTATCAATTTTAATATTGATTTCTAAGGCTTTTGAATAGTTTTTAAAGGCATTGTCATATTCACTTAAGCTCCAATTACAATTTCCAATTTGAGCAAGAGCCTTAGCTTTTAATGCCAGAAAGTTATTTTTTGTAGCGGACTTAATTTTCTTATCAATATGTTTTTGTAATAAACTTATTGTTTTTTGATATTGATTCTTCGCTTTAATAAATTCTCCTAAATAATATTGGGTTAATCCATATTGAAGATAAATTTGACTTAACTTATAATCTATTTTTACATCAATACCTTGCTCCTTATCCCCCATATTATTCAACCTAATAATTTCTATTAAATTAATTGATTGTTTATAGTATTCAGTAGCAGAATCGGGCTGTTCCTCTGAATAATAATTACCGGTAGCTATTAATGAATTAACAAATGTGGTATCAGAAAGTTCTCCTTTAAATTGAGCTGCTAATAATTTACTAACCTTTTTTAAAGAATCAGTTTTATTTATTGATGCAGATATAATGCTTGAATTAGCTATTAAGAACAATAATAAAGCTATAATATATCTGTAACTCATAAAATACAAATATATAGATTAAATGTTCATTTCCAAATATGAAATTAATCAGTTGTATTGTTCGTTCATCAAATTCTCACACCGATAATACAAACATCATCTACTTGTTCATTATCGCCCTTCCAATCTCTAAATTTTTCTAAGATTAGTTCTTTTTGAGTCTCCATTGATAAGTTATTTATAGATAGTAAGAATTCTTTAAATTGTTTGGACATGAATTTTTTTCCTTTTTTACCCCCAAATTGGTCAGAAAATCCATCAGAAAAAATAAACAAACTATCTTCTTTTTGTAGTGAAATAGTATTGGTTGTAAATGGAGTTGGGTTTAATGTTTTTCCAACCGGTTGTTTGTTAGGTTTGTATTCAAACAATTCACTTTCATTATCTTTAATGGGTCTTATTAACCATAATGGACTATTAGCTCCAGCCCATTGTAATGATGAATAAAAACCATCTTTTTCTATATCATTCTTATCTAATACACAAAGTGAAATATCCATTCCATCTTGTATAGAATTTACTTGGTTATTAAAAGCCTCAATAACAATTTCTCGTGCCTTATCTAATATTTCACCGGGGTTTGTTAAGCCAAAATCGTTTACACAAGTATTTAAAGCATGATTACAAATTACAGAAATCATTGCTGCAGGAACACCATGTCCGGTACAATCAGCTACAGCATAAAATACTAAATTATCTTTTTGTTTATGCCAGTAAAAATCTCCGGCAACAATATCTTTTGGCAAATAGATAAGCAGACTGTTTTTTAAGTTTGTAGTAACTTCTTCTTTAGAGGTTAAAATAGCTGATTGTATTCTTTTTGCATATTGAATACTATCTTTAACTTCTTTACTTTTCTCTTGAATGTTTTTATTAATTTTAGATATTTCACCATGTTTTCTTTTTAACAAGTAATTGATCTTTTTATTTTGAAATGAATAGTAAAGTACAAAAAGTAATAGTATAAGTAAAATGCAAAACCCGCCTATAATATAGTATCTCGTATCATTAGAAATTTCAATTATATCTTGTTGTGGAATTACAGTACCAACATACATAACACTGCTTTCATTTAAATGAAATGGTTTTATACTTGCCCACCAAGTTTTATTATTGCTTGTATATTTAAAAGTTTGTGTTAGTAACGCTTTACTTTCTTCCCAGTGATTAAAGGCATGAGCAACAGCAGGAATATTAACCTGATGAACTGATTTTAGCAACGCTTCTTTTGGATTTTTAATAACATTATTATTAGGGAGTGCTATATAATCTAAACTTTCTGAAACGATAAAAGTCATTGAGTTAGATGTAACTTTTATCTCTTTAGTAAAATTGGTAAGATTAGTTAAAGTAACATCATAAGCCAAAATGGTAATTTCATTAGTATACATATCCTCCCACCCTATAGAAGCTGTTAATCCAATTTCACTATTAGTATTAAAAATATAAGGAGTTGTCCAGGTAACTTCATTATCATAAAGTTTTTTCATAGCGTTGGTGTGCCAATCTCTTTCCGAAGGTAATTTTATCAATGGATTTTCCCAAGATTTTATTGTATATAAAGAGTCTCCTTCTTTTTTCCACTGGCTAAATTGGGCAACATTATCATTAATCTTTAAATCAACTTTTCGAGTAAATACCTCTGCTCCATCAGAGAACAAATCTATTTCATAGGATTTTTCATTAGCTATTCCTATAGATGAAATTTGTGGATAGTTTTTAAGAACAGGCATAAAATAATCTACCACCTGCACTTCAGACATGTTTAAATAAGATGTTTGTTGGTTTCTTTCTTTTTCAACAAGTATCGCCCTGCCAACAGTTTCAAAAAAATCGTTTAGTTTATGTTCTGATGAAACCATAAACTTTTGAGTAAGCGAATGAGTTAAACTGGTTTCCGTGCTTTTTAACTTTAAAAGCATCATGGTCATGATTATTATAGATGCTGCAATAAGCACTAAAATAATATTGGTAATAATAATTTTTGAAATGTATTTCATTTAGTCTGTATTTATAAATGCAAAGTAAACTATTCATTATCAAAATTTAATAAGCATGTTTTGGTATATTAGAATTTTAAAACTCAGTATTTATACTTAAGAGTTAGATAAGTAATTAGCCAGAAATAAGAATATGTGTGTTAACTTAACTTAACTTAACTTAACTTAACAAACTATTTAAAACAAAAAAACCGAACAATTAATTGTTCGGTTTTTAAATTTTTATCTGAATAAGAGAAATATTATCCTCCAAAGTCATCAAACCTTACATTTTCAGGAGGTACACCCCAATCGTCACACATTTTTGTAACAGCATTGTTCATTAAAGGTGGACCACAGAAATAAAATTCTATATCTTCGGGAGAATCATGTTTACTTAAATACTGGTCTATTACGACTTGGTGAATAAAGCCTACAAAACCATCTCCTTCTTCATCATGAATATCTTTTTTAACTTTCCAGTTATCAGATTCTAATGGTTCAGAAAGTGCTAAGTAAAACTTAAAGTTAGGGAAGTCTTTTTCCAAATCTCTAAAATAGTGGATGTAAAACAATTCTGCTTTAGATCTACCTCCATACCAATAAGTAACTTTTCTGTTGGTTTTAATGGTTTTAAATAATTCGTATAAATGAGAACGCATTGGAGCCATTCCTGCACCACCACCAATATATAACATTTCAGCATCAGAATGGTTAATAAAGAATTCACCGTAAGGACCTGAAATAACTACTTTATCTCCTTGTTTTTGGTTGAAAATATAAGATGATGCTACACCTGGGTTTACATCCATCCAATCACCTTTATCTCTATCAAAAGGAGGAGTCGCAATACGCACATTCAACATAATTTTTCTTCCTTCAGCAGGGTAAGAAGCCATTGAATAAGCTCTAACAACCTCTTCATCATTCTTCATCACTAATGGCCATAACTTAAATTTATCCCAATCCGGTTTAAATTTATCTGGCTCTCCCGGATGATCTTGAGGATGGGCTGTTATATCCATTTCCTCATACTTAATAGTACATGGTGGAATTTTAATTTGAATGTACCCACCGGCTTTGTAGTCCATATCTTCAGGGATTTCTACAATAAACTCTTTAATAAAGGTAGCCACATTGTAGTTAGAAACAACTGTTGCTTCCCATTCTTTAATTCCTAAAATTTCCTCTTCAATTTCAATTTCCATGTCTTCTTTCACCTTCACCTGGCAGCCTAATCTCATACCTTGAGCAATTTCTTTTCTGGAAAAATGAGGTTCCTCTGTTGGTAAAATACTTCCACCACCACTTTTAACCTCACACTTGCATTGAATACAAGTTCCGCCACCACCACAAGCAGAAGGTAAGAAAATTCCTTGATTACTCAACGTATTTAACAGCGTACTTCCCGCTTCTACTTCTAAAACTTTATCATGGTTAATGGTAATTTTTACCGGTCCTGAACTTGTCAATTTTGACTTAGCCCAAAGCAGTAATAATACTAACAATAATGTTACAATTGTGAAAACTATAACTGCAACTATAATTGTTGCTGTGCTGATTGCTAAAAACATATCTGAATATATTTGTTACGTAATTTTTAATTAAAGTTCAATTCCCATGAAGCTCATAAAAGCAACTCCCATTAATCCACAAATAATAAAGGTAATACCTAAACCTCTTAATGGACCGGGAACATGAGAATACTTAATTTTTTCTCTAATAGCTGCAATGGCAACAATTGCTAACCACCAGCCCACTCCGGAACCTAATCCGAAAACTGATGCTTCTCCAATATTTACATACTGTCTTTCTTGCATAAACAATGCACCACCAAGTATAGAACAGTTTACCGCAATAAGTGGTAAGAAAATACCTAGTGCACCGTACAAAGCAGGAGCAAATTTTTCAACAGCCATTTCTACTATTTGAACAGTTGATGCAATAACTGCAATGAACATGATAAAGCTCAAAAAGCTTAAATCCATAGTTGCATATTCCTCTCCTAACCAAGATAAAGCACCTTCTTTCAATACATAGTTTTCTAATAAATAGTTAATAGGAACGGTTACTCCTAGTACAAATATTACAGCCAACCCTAATCCGTTAGCTGTTGTTACTGTTTTTGATACAGCCAGGTAAGAGCACATCCCTAAGAAATAGGCGAAAATCATATTTTCTATGAAGATACCCTTTACGAAAATGTTAAAATATTCCATGAGTCGTTAATTTAATGCTTTTATAATTAATGATTTTCTTCAATTAGTTTTCTGTTTCTACTTCTTTGTATCCAAATATAGATACCCACGGTAATTAAAGCCATTGGCGGTAGAATCATTAACCCATTATGTTCGTATCCTGTATTATTGGCTAAACTTGTTAAAATTTCTATTTTACCTACCACAGGCAATGTTAATGTACCTGAACCAAATAATTCTCTGAAAAATGCAACAACAATTAAAATCATTCCATACCCAAAAGCATTTCCTACCGCATCTAAAAATGAAGCTCCGGGTTTGTTTCCTAAAGCAAATGCTTCCAACCTTCCCATAATAATACAGTTGGTAATAATAAGCCCTACGAATACCGAAAGTTGTTTACTCACATCATAAACAAAGGCTTTAAGCACTTGGTCAACTAAAATTACCAAACTTGCTACAATTACCAATTGAACAATAATTCTAATTCTAGATGGTATTACCTTTCTTAACAAAGAAACAATAACATTGGCTCCTATTAACACAAACAATACGGATATTGCCATTACAAAAGCTGTTTCAACTTTAACGGTAATTGCTAATGCTGAACAGATACCTAAAACTTGAACGGTAATTGGATTATCGTCATTAAGGGGGTCCTTAATAAGTTTCATGTTTTTCTTAGAAAATAATGATTCGCTCATAATTTTATAGTGTTAAGATTTTAAATAAGGTTCATAAATTTTTAGTGTTCTTACTAACATTTCAGTAACACCATTACTGGTAATTGTTCCGCCACTAATAGCATCAACACCATGCTTATCACCTTCCGGAGCACCACCTTTAATTACTCTAATAGATTGATAATCTCCTGATTCGTCAAAAATTTTCTTCCCTACAAATGGTTCTTGAAACCATCCTTGGTTAATTTCTGCTCCTAATCCCGGAGTTTCTCCTTTATGATCGAAAGAAGCTCCTGCTACAGTGTTTTTATCTGATTCAAGTGCAATATATCCCCAAATTGGTCCCCAAAGTCCTTTTCCCACTAATGGAATAATGTATTTTTTACTTCCTTCACTTTCATAAATAAAAATGGGAAAGTTTTTTTGTCCACCAGATTTATATTCTTTTAAAATATCTACTTTAAATGCATCTCCTTCAATTTGCTCACCTTTATCGTTCAATACAATTTCTTCTGTAATGTATTTATTATAAGCATCCTGAGCTTCATCTCTTGTTACCTCTATACCAACAGACTTAAGAATATTTTGCATTTTTTCTCGTTCTATGTTTTGATTTTGCATCGGTTTTAAACCTTCTGAAGCAAAAGCCAACAATAGTGCTACTATTACTACCATTACGATTGAGAATCCTATGGTATATTTATTACTATTTACATCCATTTTTTTATAGTTTAAGCTTTAACACTAACTCTTTTAAGTCTTTTTTTAATATTTGCAGCAATAACATAATGGTCGATTAACGGAGCCATAATATTCATGAATAAAATAGCTAACATTACTCCTTCCGGATATGCCGGGTTAAATACTCTAATCATAATAGCAAATATTCCTATTAAAAATCCATATATGTATTTACCTGTATTTGTTTGAGAACCTGTAACAGGGTCGGTTGCCATAAACACAGCTCCAAATGCAAATCCTCCTATTACTAATTGATGTATTGGTGTTAACTCCATGAATGGATTTGCTCCCCATAAATTAAACAATAAAGCCATAACGTAACCACCTAAAAAAGTGGATAACATTATTCTCCAACTTGCAATACCTGTAATTAATAATAATAATGCTCCTAACCCTATTGCTAAAGTAGAAGTCTCTCCAATAGAACCCGGAATAAAACCAATAAATGATTCCATAACACTGGCATTCATTGTATTTAACGCTTCTGTACCTCCTTTAACTGCTTGTGCTAATGGTGTAGCTCCTGAAAAACCATCAACTAATTGTTGACCTTCTTCTAAACTGGTATTTACCCAAACTTCGTCACCCGACATTTTGGTTGGGTAAGCAAAGAATAAAAATGCTCTGGCAGTTAATGCAACGTTTACAATGTTCATTCCTGTTCCTCCAAATACTTCTTTACCTATTACAACAGCAAAAACAGTTGCTACTCCTACCATCCATAATGGTACATCAACCGGTAAGATTAATGGAATTAACATCCCGGAAACCAAAAATCCTTCTTGAATAGCATGTTTATTAAATGCAGCAAAAATAAATTCTACACCTAACCCAACACCATAAGAAACAATTATTATTGGAAGTACTTTCAACGCTCCAAAAATAAATTTATCCCAAAACATATCACACACATGATTGGCTGTTGTTACCTCTCCTAATGCTAAAAAGTGTTGATGTCCTACATTATAAATACCAAATAATAAAGAAGGAACTAACGCCAAAATAACCATTACCATGGTTCTTTTTAAATCTATTCCATCTCTAATGTGTACCCCGTTTTTATTAGTATGACCAGGTACAAAAAACAAGGTGTACATTCCATCCCAAACCGTATAAGCCAAAGGAAATTTTCCGTCAGCTTTCGGCTTTATTTTTTGCATAAAATTGTCTAATGCTTTCATATTATTTTTATAAGTGTAAGTGCTTACAGTTTACTTTTATATTTTATTATTAGCTCATTTCTTTTTTAAGCTTATTCAACCCTTCTCTAACATACTGTTGAACAGGAGTTTTTGAAGTACACGCATATTCGCAAAGTGCAAAATCTTCAGGAGCTACTTCATAAATACCTAATTTTTCCATGTTATCAATATCATCTACCATAATAGATTTTAGTAGTTGAACCGGATAAATATCCATAGGGAAAACTTTCTCGTATTCGCCTGTAACAACCAACGATCTTTCTTCACCGTTCATATTGGTATTTAAATCGTACTTTTTGTTAGGCATCAATTTAGAGAAAAATGTTCCTGAAAGACTGAATTTGTCAAAGCCTGGTGCTAACCATCCCATAAACTGGTTGTTTCCACCTTCAGGGATAACCGTTAGTTGGTAATCGTAAAAACTTAAATGACCATCTTCAGAAATTTTTGTTCCTGTTAATGGATTTCCGCTAATATATCTTCCGCCCTCTTCTACATTTCCTTTAACAATAGCGTCTATTTTAGCTCCTAAAACGGTTTTAATATAAGCTGGTTTCTTTACTAAAGAACCGGCAAAAGCAATAGAACGAGTTGCATCGAACTTACCTTCTTTAAATAACTTACCAATAGTTAACACATCTAGTGCTTTAAGTGTCCAAACAATGTCACCTTTGTTTATTGGTTCTATATGATGAATTTGAATACCTACATTCCCTGCAGGGTGTGGTCCCGCAATTCTGTTTATCTGAACATTTTTGGCAGTTGTAAATACTTCATCAGCATTTGTATTTCCATTTATGTTTAAATGAACTTTACCATCTGTAAGTTTTACTAATGCATCTAATCCGGCCTGAAATTCAGCTGATTTACCATGAGCAATAAAACCATAATCCGGTGCTAATGGAGCTGTATCTATCGCTGTAACATGTATAGCTTTTGGCGTATCTTTAGGATTGGCAATTATATCATAAGGACGTTGTCTGATAAATGGCCAAACACCACTTTTCAGCATATTTTCTTTCACTTCTTCTCTCGACAACGTTGAAGCATCTGCTTGCTTAAAAGATTCGTATTGAATTTCAGCATCAGCTTTTACTTTTACTTCTAAAATTTTTCTTTTATCACCTCTAACAACATCTATCACTTCTCCGCTAACCGGTGATGTAAATAAAACCTCTTCTATCTCTTTATTATAAAATAACGGAGAACCTGCTTTAACTTTATCACCAACTTTTACAGAAAGTTTGGGTATTAAAGTAGGAAAATCAGTAGGCTTTAAAACAACTTCCGTTGCAGTAATAGTATTAGTGTGTAATTTTTCGGCAGCACCTTTTAGGTTAATATTTGCTCCCCTTTTAATCTTAACGTCTTTTGACATAGTTTTTTTAGATTAAATTATAACTGCGACAAAATTATAAAATTCGGTAATCTGGCAAAGGAAATATTAAAAAAAATAAACTTTATTTGACAACTACTCGCTTAACATCGCTTAATATCTTAATTTTACTGATGAATATTTTTATTAACACCTTTTTTGGCTTAAATGTTGACGTTTTGATAACCAACGTTTTATTTATTTTAATTTTCTTTATTCAATGAAAAAAATCTTCCTAATAATAGTTATTTCTGCATTTTCTATTAGCTTATTTATTTTTATTTCAAGTTTTATATCAAAAGAAACTATTTCGGACGATTATACAGGCAATAATTATTTAAGATATGAAGACTATATTTATGTTGACCATATAAAAACGGTACTACTTCATCACACAGGAACTCCTTTAAGTAATCCTATAATTCCATTAAACGGAACCGAACAATTGCTGTTAAGCTTTGATGATTTTAAAACCCTTCCCCGAGATTATTATTACTCTGTTGTGCATTGCAATGCCAACTGGACTCCTTCCGATCTTAGACCCAACGAATACATTGATGGCTTTTTTGAAGATATTATTTTCGACTATCAATATTCTATCAATACAGACATTCCTTATTTGCATTATCAATTACAAATTCCTAACGAAAATATTTCTTTTACCAAATCGGGCAATTACCTTATAAAAGTTTACGAAAACGGAAAAGAAGATAAACCCATGCTTACTAAACGATTTATGGTTTATGATAGCAAAGTTTCTATTATTATCGACCCAAAAAGAGCTACCAATGTGGAATATCAGTTTACCAAACAAGAAATTGATTTTAACATCGACCATACGGGTTACGAAATTATTGACCCTTTTAAGGATTTACAAGTAGTAATTATGCAAAATTTTAGATGGGACAATGCCATTTACAACCTTCCACCCCGTTTTATTAAAGGACAAGAATTGGTGTATGATTATGAAACGGAAAATAGCTTTTATGGTAATAACGAATTTAGAGAATTCGATTTAAAAAGTATCCGTTACCAAACCTTGAATGTAGAACGAATTGAATTCAACAGTGAAAAGAAAATGAATGATGCTTATTTAGTGCCCGATGAAAACCGTTCATATAAAAGATACACTACTAATCCTGATATTAATGGGAACTTTTTAATTAAACGAAATGAAGGAGAAAGAAGTGAAGTGGAAGCCGACTATGTTAATGTTCATTTTACACTAGCAAATGTCCCTCCTAAAGATGGCGTTTTTTATATATTTGGCAAACTAAGCGATTGGAAGTTTAAAGATGACTTTAAAATGGTTTACGATTCCGCTTCAAGTAGCTATACTACTGATGTTATGCTTAAGCAAGGTTATTATAATTACACCTATTGCTTATTAAAAGATGGTGCTAAAACTATGGGCGACATGACGGAAATTGAAGGTTCGTACTCCCAAACCGAAAACGACTACATGGTGTTGGTTTACCACAGGCTACCCAATAGAATTTATGATGAACTTATTGGGTTTCAAACCATCAATACTAAAAACCAGTAAATCAATTATTTCTTAGCCAATAAATGATAGAAAAGTATTACCTGTTTTACATCCTTGCTTTTATTGCCGAAGTTATCGGAACGGTTAGCGGGTTTGGTTCTTCTATCTTATTTGTTCCTATTGCTTCTATTTTTTTCGACTTTAAAGTTGTATTAGGAATTACCGCTCTTTTTCATGTGTTTAGCAACCTCTCTAAAATATTTTTATTTAGAAAAGGCTTGGATAAAAATGTAGCGATTAGATTAGGTATTCCTGCAGTAATCTTTGTAATAATAGGAGCATTACTCAGCAATTTTGTTCCTCAACAAGAATTGGAACTACTCATGAGCTTTATACTTATTTTACTTGCCATTTACTTAATCATTTATTCTGACAAAAAAATTGAAAAAAGCAACAAGAACCTTTATTTAGGAGGTGTAGCTTCGGGCTTTCTGGCAGGATTAATTGGAACAGGCGGTGCCATTAGAGGACTAACCTTAACTGCTTTTAGCTTAGAAAAAGATATTTTTATTGCTACTTCTGCTCTAATAGATTTGGGTGTTGATACCAGCCGAACCATTGTTTATTTGCTAAACGGATACCTCATTAAAGAATTTTTGGTTACCATTCCCATATTAATAGGCATAAGCTTTTTAGGAAGTTATGTAGGGAAATTAATCCTCGAAAAAACGCCTCAACACTTTTTCAGGATGTTTGTACTGGCGGTAATTATCCTTACTTGTCTGTTTCAAATAAGCAAGTATATTTTTAATTGGTAGTTATTACCTAACCTCATAAACTTTTAAACTCATAAACTTATCCCCTAAATTATGACTAAAGCAAACTCACACTTTTAGTTTAATAAAAAATATAAACCACATAGATACATAATAAAAGTTGTAAGAAAGATGTTGAAAGTTGCTCATAGTTTTACCTGCAAATGCAGGTAAACTATATGAACCTAACCATTTCTTATTGTATATTAATTCTATGATTCTATGTGGTTTAAAACTAAAGTCATTAATAAATGTAATTTATAAAAATTTTGTGTAGCCATTTTATTTAGTTGTTTATCTAGCTATTAATCGTTAGTACAACAATAATAAATGCAATAAATCAAAATCTATGCGTTTGCCCTAATTTATGACTATCATCAGTTTAATTGCTATTTAGTTTTTATAGTTTTGCATCTATTATTTTAATAGCGACTATATGAGTGTAGAAAACAGTAAAAGAACTTTTAGCCCAACAAGCATAGCCGAATTAAATCAAAAATACAGAACATTAACTCCCGAACAACGGGTTAACGAGTTGTATAAAGATTTTGAGGAAGTAGAAATAATGCTCACCTCCTCTTTTGCGGGCACCTCTGCCCTACTACTCAAACTTTTTTCAGACATCCATCCATCTCAGGAAGTATTGTTTATAGATACGGGTTACCATTTTAAAGACACCATTATTTATAAAGATTACCTTACCCAACTGTATAACTTAAAAGTAACGAGTGTTGGTGCTGAAAAGTGGAAACATGATTTTACCACCAAAGACCAAACCTGGAAAAAAGACCCGGATTTATGTTGCTCCATTAACAAAGTAGAACCCTTAGAAGCCTTAAAAGAAAACCATACCGTTTGGGTTTCCGGATTAATGGCATGGCAGAGCGACCACAGAGCAAGCTTAGATATTTTTGAAGAGCGTGGTGGCATTCTTAAGTTTTATCCCTTGTTAGATGTTTCTCGTGAGGATAGAGACAATTACATTAGAGAACACCACTTGCCCTTTCATCCCTTAATTTCTAAAGGGTATTTTTCTATAGGTTGCGAACATTGTACAGTACCCGGTGAAGACAGAAACGGCAGGTGGAACAACAACCCCAAAACCGAATGTGGTCTGCATTTGTAAATTCTAATTTATTTTATACATTTACAAAAAAATAGATGTAAGCAAAAGGTGCATATATACAAGTTAGCAACAAGCTAAAAGAACATCGCGTACAAAAAGAAAAAACAAGAAATATGAAGTTAGAAAAAATATTAGACAAGCTTGGTTCCCTAGAAAAGAACTCTTTTATAAAAATAATCGACAATATCATCTCAAAAAATCCTAAAAACGCAAAGGAAATTGAGAAAATATTGAGTTCGTCTGACAAGAGTTTGAAAACAGTTGACAATCAAAACATTTCTAACATATTTGAATTAATTTCTTCAGAATTTATTGACCACATCAACTGCGAGTTTCAAGAAGCTAATTCACAACTAGACATATTAATTGACATTATTATTCGTGACGGAAATTGTATAATGCGACAAGATTGGTTTTCTAGATTGTATGAAAATGAAATCAAGAACCTAAAAACCAAGATTAAAACACTTAACACGGAATTAGAAGATGATAAGTCTGAACTGAGTGATTCAAGAAAAAGAGATTATAAAATTTATAAATCCTGTTTATCAGTTGCTTATTCAAATGACATTGCAAATAACCGAGAAGCCAAAATAACTTCTGACGAGTTATCTATCATTTTGACTTTAGCCAAACAATTGGGTTTATCTCAAGAAGAAATTAAGCTAATAAACTATTCTATTCTACCAGTTAAAAAAGTTGAAATACAAGACGTAATTAATAATCTCAAAAATCTTGGCATTGCCTTTTACTCAAAAAAAGAAAATACAATATATGTAGCAGACGAAATGGTAAGACTTTTAAGGAAAGTAAGACAAAAAGAAGTAGCCGACAAATTTTACCGAAGAACTTTGAAACTACTAAGAGAACCAATAATTAACCAAATAGCCAAGAATCACAATATTGACAGAAAATTAAGTGCCTCTCAAAAAATTGAGAAAATAATAAAAGAAGGAATTTCCTTTACAGAGTTACTTTCTAATGACATCTATAGAGAAGGAATTACCCTAACCGAAAAGAAAAAAACGCTAAACGAACTTTGTGAAAAGAGTTTAAATATCCAAAATTTAAAAGGAAGTACTTTAGAAGATAAAATTAGCAGCCTAATTGAATATTTTGAGAATGTGGAGAAAGACGAAAAGGTTGGAATTTCACTTGACGGCTTCGACAAAATGCTAACGGAATTAAATGTTTCATTACCAAATCTAAATAAGGACTTGAAAGAGATATTTGAACTGCAAGACGAATATGTTTTAACTGCAAACTACTTATTAGATTACAATATAAAACCCCGAGATATTTTGGATTTACTTGAAAAGCCTGACCTGACAAAATTCATAAAAGACAACGGAGTAAAACAGCGTGGAGACGACACTTTAAATATTCTTGACCATTACAAAGATGTTGAAAACCTTTACCTAGAAAATTATGAAAATGTAGCTTACAGAAATTTGAATCTATTAAAAGAAAACGGAATCATGATAAAGGAAAGTGAGCTGGGACTTAAGTTTGAAGAATTAACCAAAATCATCTTTAAAGGTTTAGCGTTTAACGTAGATGATAAGTTTAAAAATCAACTGAATACACAAAAGGATATGATGGATATTCTTTTGAATTTAGGCAATAATGAAATTATTATAGTTGAATGCAAAACAAGTAAGGAAAAGGGCTACAACAAATTTAGTTCTGTTTCAAGACAACTTAAATCGTACCAAAATTTAGCGTTAAAAAACAACTTGCGAATAGTTAAAATTTTACTTGTAGCGCCAGAATTTAGTGATGATTTTGTTTACGACTGCGAAATGGATACAGAAATGAATCTATCATTATTGACAGCTTCTACTCTCTCCAAAATACACGAAGCGTTTAAATCTTCAAAATATCAGGAATTTCCACACGTTTTATTTAGAGATATAGTGATTAACGAAGAAAGAATTTTAAAGGCATTAAGTAAATAAAGCCCTCCCGCTCCCGCGAGTTTAACGAAGTGTAACTCGTGGTATTTAAAAAAAGTATAAATTTGATTGGTGAATAGAAATTATAAGTTTCATAACTGGAACGAGTTGTGCTTTGCTAAACTCGCACCAGCGGAAGGAAGAGTTAGATATGTACACCTTTGGTATACATATATACAAGTTGTGGCTAATTTGAAAATGGCATCGTACATAAAATAAAATGACTAAAAAAAAATCGAAACAAATAATTAGAATTTTATTGTTCTTGGGAACAATAATCTCCTTATATTTTGTTCCGTGGACTATTGTAACAGCTTGGATAAAGCCACTTCCAAACACAGTTCAGGCACAAGTTGATAAAGCTGTGGATTACGGATTTGATGGTATTGTTGTTTGTGTAAACAAAACAGGGAATCAATCAGAATTTTATACTTCAGGCTACAAAAACAGAGAAAATAAAATTCCGGCCAACCCCAATGCATTATTTAAAATTGCCAGTGTAAGTAAATTATATAATGCCGTAGCTGTTGCAAAATTGGTTTCCGATGGAAAATTATCTTTAGACAAAACACTCGTAGATTATTTACCCGAATTGAAAGACAGAATAGAATATGCCGATAAAATCACTGTAAAAATGATGGTTCGACATCGCAGTGGTATTCCTGATTATGTTCGCACCCATAATTATTGGGTACATCCAAAAGAAAATAGTAATGAACAACTTGCCTTGATTCTTGATTTACCAGCCGATTTTGAACCAGATAAAGAATATGAATATTCTAATACCAATTATTTGTTACTTAGCAGAATAATGAATCGAATTCTTGGTTATGGCACTTTTCAATACATTCAGAAAGAAATTTTAACCCCATTGAATTTAAAGCATACTTTTGGCTCAATTCAAGATGTGAACATAGATGATGTGATGAGCGGTTACTATGTGGGTTATGATATGGATTTAAAAACGGATAATGTAGGTTCAATACTAGCAACAGCAGAAGATTTGAGCATATTCATACGGGCGTTAAATGATGGTTCTGTTTTTAGAGATAAAAAGGAACAAGAAATCTATTCCTCCATTTATAAATATGAGCACACAGGTTTGATACCCGGATATCAAACTATTGCCCAATATCATAAGGATATAGATGCTGTCGTCATACAATTTACAAACACAGTAAACTTTGATGGCTATAATTGGAATATGTCAGAAATAATGTATAATCGAATTGTTAAAATATTGAGAAAGAAAAACTAGCCATAACATTGTATAAGCTCCAATCCCGCGAGTTTAACGAAGTGTAACTCGTGGTATTTTAAAAAAAGTATAAATTTGATTGGTGCAAAGCAATGATAAGTTTCATAACAAAAGAGGACTGTATTTGTTATAGAACGAGTTACGCTTCGCTAAACTCGAACCAGTAGAGGTCATTTGACCAAAGACAAACTAAAAAAAAGATTATATGATATCAGTAATAGTTACATACAAAATCAAAAAAGAATTCGTTGAGCAAAATAAGGTTAATATTGAAAAGTTTATAACGGACTTTAAAAAGCTGGACTCTTCCGAATTCCAATATAACGTGTTTACTAAACAAGATGGATTGACATTTGTCCACCATTCTTTATATAAAAATGAACGGATTCAAAAGGACTTATTAAACGTTCCTTCTTTTTTGGAATTTCAAAAACAAAGAGACGAAATTGGATTGGATGGAACACCCGAAATCGAATTTGTCAACCTAATCGAATCTTCGGACAAAAAATGGAAAAAGTAAAAACGTCACCACAACAATTACTCATAGCCGAGACGTTAACTCAACCCCAATCAAGTAAACACCATATCGCCATCACCGGCTTGGAAGATAAGCTGTTCTTCCTCAAAATAATGGGCTAATTTATGGGAATAGAAATAAGCCCTGGTCAATGGTTTTTTATATAAGAAAGGCGTAGTATGTTTATTGAAGTAACTCACCAACTGCGGCTGAAATACGCTAATGGTATTTAACTTATAGGTTTTTACAAACTGATAAATCAATTGAGCCGCTTCGGCTATTTTTTCATCTTCTAAATAGGTTTGGTAAACACTTAGCTGCTTTTCTCTAATTTGCAACAACATAAAGCCTTTAACTTGCTTTTCGTTATCCATAAGCTTTATCATAAACAACCTAAAATCTGTTGAAAGGGAAGAGAAATAATAGTTGTTACCCAACGCATCATTGGTCGGTGCTGAGAGTACCCAAGGGTATTTCATTATCCATTCTAGCTCTGCTTTAGCTCTCTTAAACGGGCTGTTTTGTTGGTGTTTCAATAGAAAAGCGTTCAGCTCTTCATCAATCTCATTCACATACAATACCTTACTCTCAGCTTTAAATCTTGGTGTTCTTAGGTTTAATAACACATCTCCAAACACATTTAACAACTTATCTGCCGCTCCCACCAAAGGCAAGGCTATTTTCCAGCCGGGTTGTTTATTTTTAATAATGGTTTTAAAATCGAATCGAGCATACATTCTAATGCCTGCTAAATCTACCTGTTTAAAAAACCCATCTTTGGTATAAAGTTGTTTAGATGCTTTTACCGGTCCTTGAAAAACAATTTTCAACTCCCAATCTTTTAAAGCAGCATCTACCATTTTTTTGGCAATGCCCAATCCTCTTTGGTTAGGATCTACCCACACACAACTGTACCAAGCTACTTTTTCAGTTGTTCCTTTATGAATAATGTTTTCTACTAATAACAGCCTGTACCCAACAATTTTATTGTCTAACATTGCCAAATAAAGAATTACATCATCTTTATCTGCTCTGGGGTTGTTAATATGAGAAATAGCTCTTTGCTTAGAAATAGGATAATCAGGCAGGTGTTTAAAGGCTTCCGAATGGATAAATTCCTCGAGTTGAGCAGTGGTATATGATTTTATGGTTACAGCCATTTACAACTGGTTTACGAACTGATGTGTCTTTCTTTTTTCTCCGGATAAATATCATCTATGGTAACCAAAATAGCCGTCTCCTCTACTCCACCAAAATCAGGATTAAGGGCGGTTCCAAAAGATTTCATAGTGTCGGATATTTTCATGTACGTATTAATTAGCGGAGGAACTGATTCTCCATAACTTTTTAAATACTGATACAGTGATTTTAATCCTTCATCAAAGTTTTTATCCCTTATCAATTTCTTTATTTCCCTTAAATCTGTATTAATTTCTATTGGATGAATAGGTGTTACCAAATTCTCTAAATCAGGAAAATAAGAGTTCATAAAATAGAGTAAAGCATTGCGTGCTTGCTTATTATAACTTGAATACATGGTAACTTTACCAAAAAAATATTTGATGTGTGGATAGTTGGTAATAATAGACCCCAAGCCATCCCAAATATTATCTAATGCAAAAATTCCTTTTCTGGAACTTCCTCCTCCTGCCTGATAAAGCGGTTGCACCCAAGATCTTCCCAACTCTATAGTGTAAGGCAAATACTCTTTAATAAACTTATCCGAAAAATTAAAATAATACTTGGTAGAAAGCAAGATTTCTCCTGATGGAGATATGGCTGTAGAGCAATCTTTAAAACGGTAACCGCTCACTATCTCTCTGTCTTCCCTATCGTAAACAATCAGTTGCTCGTAGCAATTTTCTGAAGTGTCAAAATCATCTAAATCAATATCTTTACCTGTTCCTCCTCCCGCTTGCGAAAAAGAAAGCTCTCTTAACCTGCCAATTTCCTTAAGCACATTAGGAGCATTATGATAGTTTACAATGTAAATGTCATTATCTCCTTTATTGGTTTTTTTTACAAACCTTTCCGAAGTAAGTTCTTTTTCTAATACATCTCTATCTATAGGAGCCATCATAGTTAGCTTATTGGTTAATCGTTATTTGTCAAATCTCTAATCTCTAATCTCTAATCTCTATTTTCTAACTTCTAATCTCTATTTTCTAATCCTTCAATTCATACACTTTCTTTTTTACCCATTCTGCCCAATATTTATCAGGCTTATCTTTATGAAATTTAGTGTAAGAAATAGGTTTTCCAAAAGTTATGGTAATCGTTTTATTTTTTTGTTTAAACGTTTCTTTTGCCAAAAATAGCATTTCTATATTAGCTTTTATGCCTAAAAACTTTCTAAAATTAGCTAATCTGTAAAAAAAGTTAGACAACTTACCATCTACGTGGATAGGAACAACATCTTTATGATGTCTTTTGGCTTGGGTAATAAAGGTTTTTTTCCATTCTAAATCTCTAATTTTTCCGTTGGTTTTTCTACTTACCAATCCGGCAGGAAAAACAAAAACTGCTCTATCAGAAGAAAAAAGTTCATTAACACTGTTGAGCGATTGTTTAGAGTTGCTACCATGTTTATTTACTCCAACAAAAAGTCCGTTTAAGTTTTTTAGGTGCAACAAAATATCATTTACTACAAACTGAACATCCTTACGATAATCTTTTAAAGCAGTAACAATTGCCAACGCATCTACTCCACCTAAGGGATGGTTAGAGGCTAAAATACATCCACCGCTTTTAGGAACATTTTCTATTCCTTTTATTTTTACTTTAATGTTGAATCGGTGAATAATATCTTCAGCAAAATCGTAATCGAATTTGTCTTTATTCTCTATTAAAATAGTATTAATATCCTCTTGATGGATGGTTCTTTTTAAGTAACTAATAACAAAACCCGGAAGCCATTTTAGTACTTTCGGGTTTTTATTAGCTATAATTCCTTCTACATCAATTAGCTGTTGTTCCAAATGATTTAAGTTTAAAAAAATAAAGTAAGTAATTATAAATTTTTATGTGTTCCATCGCAAAAAGCTCCTTTGGTAGACTGTTTACAACCACACCAAGCTACTTTTCTGTCTTCATCAAAAACTTCAATTGTTGGGACAAATGAAGAGCCTTTATGAGAGCCATCGCAATAAGGTTGTTTGGTGCTTTTTCCGCAAGCACACCAAGCGTATTTTCCTGCTTTCTCTTCTTTTACATAAGGTGATTTCTGAGCTATTGTAGGCTTTTCCATAATTGTTAGTTTTTTTTAGTTTGTTAAAAGTCTAAATTAAGCATTTTTAGTCTATGTTGTAAAAATAAGAAACATCCTTTATTCTTTTTAGTTGTAATGTCATATTGAGCAAAATTTTTGATTCCTTTACTTCGTCATTTCGAGCAATGTTTTTTGTGCTGTTGAAAACAGTACTAAAAAACGAAGTCGAGAAATCTTCTTTCTTTATAGCTAATACTCCCATTAAGAATCACAATTCCTAACCAACAAGATATCTCAACTTCATTTTACTGAGTTTCGTTCCTCAACTCGTAAAAAATTGTTCGATATGACAAGGAAGTTCTGAAAAATTAAAATAATCATCAGTTAAAAATATACGCCAAATCTTTTTTCAATGGCTTTTGTTCTAAAGTTAAAAATTTCATTGAGTTTGTTACGAATTATTAACTTATTGGCAATTACCCCTAAAAATCCAAATGGTGGAACATAGCTGACAATATCTTTCATTAAAACACCGCCATTTATAGGGAGTATAATGTGCTGATGATGCCACAACTTGTAAGGACCAACACGCTGTTCATCAACAAAATATTCTTTGTCTTTTACCTGAGAAATCTCAGTTACCCAAGTAGTTTTAATCCCTAGTAATGGACTTACTTTATAGCTTATTATTAAGCCTTGATACATTTTATCGGGAGTTTCTTTTGAGGTAATATCAAAACCCATATAGTCGGGAGTAATCTCCTTTAAATTTGCAGGTGAGGATATAAAATCCCAGACTTCGTCTATAGATGCTTTGATTTTTTGTGTTCGCTGAAATTGATAAAAAGCCATTTTGTTTAATTTATTTGCAACAAAATTAAACAAAACGATTGCTAAAATCTTTTTTTAGTAACTTAAATGTTCTTAAAAAACAGGATGAATAGGTTTATTATTCAACGTCTTTTCAATTTCTTCCATTACTTCCAGGGTTAGTTTTGCTTTTGCTTCAATGGCTTTAAAATTTTCTTCTAACTGACTTAACTTACTTGCTCCCAACATTACCGTACTTACATTTTCATTTTTTAAACACCAAGTAATTGCCAATACCGGAAGACTTAGTCCTAATTTTTTAGCAATTTTCTCCAACTTGGCTACTTTATCTAAATTTTCTTTAGTAACCACAGTATCTTTTAGCCAGTCCATACCTTCCATCACCAAACGGGTATCTTTTGGTTGGGCTTTTTGGTTGTATTTACCTGTCAACACACCTGATGCCAATGGCGACCAAATAGTTGTGCCTAAACCAACTGTTTTGTAAATTTGGCTATACTCCACTTCTACTTTTTGTCTGTGCAACATGTTATACTGAGGTTGCTCCATAGTAGGTCCTATTAAATTATACTGTTTAGCCACCATATGTGCTTCCATAATTTCCTGAGCACTCCATTCAGATGTTCCCCAATACAAAATCTTACCTTGAGTAATTAAATTATGCATTGCCCAAACGGTTTCTTCAATAGGTGTATTTTTATCCGGGCGATGACAGAAAAACAAATCTAAATAATCTACTTGTAGTCTTTCTAATGCCTGATGACAAGCTTCAAATACATGTTTTCTGCTCAATCCGTTTTGATTGGGCTTGGTGTTTTCTGTACCTCTATATCCAAAAAAAACTTTACTGGAAACCACATATGAGTCTCTGTCCCACTTCATTTTCTTAAGAATCTTTCCCATTACTTTTTCAGATTCGCCACGAGCATAAATTTCTGCATTATCAAAGAAGTTAACACCATTATCGTACGCCAATTTCATTAAATCTTCAGCAATGTTGTTTCCTATTTGCTTTCCAAAAGTTAACCAACTTCCTAATGATAGTTCACTCAATTGTAATCCTGACTTTCCTAATCTTCTGTATTCCATAATCTTAATTGTTTTTAAGGTTTTAAATTAATCTCCTACCATTACCGGAGTATTTTGCTTTGTATAATCGGCATAAGCTTTCATAATAGCTGAGAATATTAAATCTCCCATCAGTTTATAACCATCGGTAGTTAAGTGAATTTTATCTGTTTTTGCCAAACCATGTTTTTGCCAGGTTTTTATAGAGCCCAATCCTCCCATAACATGATACATGTCCCACATGGCAGCGTTATGTTTGGTTGCTAATCTAATCATAGCCAAACGAGCTTCTTCCACTCTTTTGTTAGGATACCTTCTTTTATAATAACTATCGTTATTAGTTACAAAAACAAAGTTAGTAGTTGGAGCTACCGATTTAATCCAATCCACTAAAGTATCATAATTATTTTCATAACAATTACCACAAAAACCGGGATCGTAAGCATCATTTATACCGATACAAAAAATTACTAAATCGGGTTTAATGGTTTGCAAATGTTGTTTAAAAAGTGTTGCTCTTAAATAGCTTGATGTACTTGCTCCATTTACTCCAATTGAGTGATAAACTACTCCCGGATCATCATTATCTAAGCTTATTCCATACAATTCAAAAGGTTGCGAAGCAGAGTCATTTTTATAAATGGTAAAGTCAATCTCTTTTTTATAATCGGCAAAAACAAACTCGGTATAACCAATGCTATCGTTTATAATTATAGCAACGCAAGTGTCCTTAGTAAGTTCTATACAATAACCCAAGCTATCTTGATTATGAAAAATTTTGATGCGTTTAAAGTCATAATCAGGAGTATTATCTCCTCTAAACTGTATGGTAAAAGAAGCCAAGCTATCAGCTGTTGTTGCCGTAATTCCTGAAACTCCCCAAGTAGCATAATGTTTACTTACAGAATTTCTAAATCCTTCCCATTCTCCTGTATAGTTGACTTCATAATAATAAGGATTATTGGTTTTAGCTAATTTAAATGGAAACAAAAAGCCTCTGCCACCATTAAGATTAGGAGATATACTATGAAAATTCTTTCTTAGTTGGTCGGACCAAATATCCGCCTGAATATGAGAACCACCCATTTGCATGATGTTCACCTTTCCTTTTCCTTCAAACATTAGCGTATCTAACTTTGCATAAAAATTATCTAAGTTAGCATCGGCATGATAAAAATGTAAATAATTAGAATCGTATTGTATGAAATCATGTTGCGGCAATATGTGTGGATTTTCTTGAGCAACAACAATTTGTTGAAATAAAAAAATGCTAAAAAAAGTTCCTAAAATTTTATAAATCATCTACTAAATGTATTTAAAAACAAAAATACCAAAGAAAACAAGTCAATTTTGGTGGAATGCCATTAGGTTTTTAACAATGTGAGTTGGTTATTTAATTTAAACCCAATCTCCATTACATCTTAACACTTGCTCTATTATATCTCTTACACAACCTTCTCCTCCATTTCTATCTGAAATATAATCTGAAATATTTTTAATTTCTATGGCTGCATTTTTAGGACAAGTTGCCACACCACATTGTTGCATTACTTCAAAGTCTGGGATATCGTCTCCCATGTATAGTATATTTTCTTTTTGTAACTGATGTGCTGCAATATACTTATTAAAAACCTCAATTTTATTATCCACTTTAAGAAACACATCGTTTATACCTAAGCCATTTAATCTTAACTTAACTGCTTCAGACCTACCTCCGGAAATAATTACAACTTTATACCCTTTTTTAACAGCATGTTGTAAAGCAAACCCATCTCTGTTATTCATTTTCCTTACTTGCTCTCCGTTTGGTAACAACAATACAGAACCATCTGTAAGCACCCCATCCACATCGAAAATAAAAGTGCTTATTTGGGGTAACAATTCTTTAAAATTTGCCATAGTAATATATCATAATTTAGGCTGCCAAAATTACACATTAGATTAGCAGCTTCTATAAAATAAAAAACCTTTATAAAAAAACTAAATGCTTAACTTAACAGTCTAAAAAAATGTTTCTATATTTACGAACATGGAAAGTATCAGCATATCAACTACTCAAAATGTAAGTATTAGTTATGCTATTGCCAGTTTAGGTGATAGAATTTTAGCTACTTTATTAGACTACCTTATCTTTTTAGCTTACTTTGTTATCGTGTTTTATACACTCTCTGTTTTTAATATTATAAACGATTTAGGGTTTCTATCGAGTTTAATTTTTTTGCCCGTTTTATTTTATGATTTATACTGCGAGCTACTTTTTAATGGTCAGAGTTTTGGTAAGTACCTAATGAAAATAAAGGTAGTTAAGATTGATGGAACTCAACCCGGGTTTGGAAGTTACTTATTACGTTGGATGTTTAGAATCATAGAAGGAGGTCATCTTTTTTACGGATTAATTGCCATTTTAACTATATTAGTAAATGGAAAAGGTCAGCGTGTGGGAGATATTGCTGCCAAAACAAGTGTTATAAAACTAAAAAAGAAAATTGCTTTAGAAGATGGTTTTCTGAATATTTCTGATGATGATTATGCTATCGTTTTTAGAGAAGTGGAGCAACTTAATGAGAAAGATATTTCTATTATCCGAGAAGTTTTTAATCATGCAAGAAGCAAAAACCGATTAGACATTGTCAATCAACTGGCTGAAAAAACCCAAAATACGCTAAACATAACTACCCCAATGAAAAGTATTGAGTTTCTTAATACCATTATAAAAGATTATGAGTATTATCATTCTAACTCAATGAGAGTTTAAAAAATCACTTGTGAATTTCATCTCCTTTAGCATCATAAAAATGATATTCAAGGAAATTTTGTGCTGTTGATGGGATAACCTCTACAGATGCTTTAAATTTAGATTGCCATTCTTTTCTTAAGGATGAGAGCAACCCTTTTCTTTTATTGATATACGCTTCTAAGAAAGGATGAACCGTAATACTAATTTTATTAATATTTAGTTGTTGAGTTATATAACGCAGGTTATTTTCAATCTCATCTACTAATAAAACTGTTGACTGAACTTCTCCTTTACCACCACAACAAGGACATTTTTCAGAAGTTTTAATTTCCATTTCCGGACGAACTCGCTGACGAGTAATTTGTACCAGCCCGAATTTACTTGGAGGAAGAATATTATGCTTTGCTCTATCGAACTGCATAAACTCTTGCATTTTTTCATAAAGCTTCTTCCTGTTTTCTGCTTCTTTCATATCGATGAAATCAACAACAACAATTCCACCCATATCTCTCAACCTAAGTTGACGAGCAATTTCTTCAGCAGCTTCTAAATTTACTTCAAGTGCATTTTCTTCTTGAGTTTTATCCTTCTTCTTCCCTCTTTGTCCGCTATTTACATCAATAACATGTAATGCTTCTGTATGTTCTATAATAAGATAAACACCTGTTTTTAGAGTTACATTCTTTCCAAACAAAGATTTTATTTGTCTTTCAATACCATATTGTTCAAAAATAGGAGATTTACCTGTATACTGTTTTAGTATTTTTTCTCTATCGGGAGCTATTGAACTTAGAAAAGTTTTAACTTCATTAAAAAGAGCTTCATCGTCAATATGAATGCTACTGAAATCTTTATTTAATAAATCTCTTAATAAAGAAGAAGTTCTGTCTATTTCTCCAAGAATTTTTTTAGGAGCATGAGCATTTTTAAGGTTATTAAAAACAGTTTCCCAACGCAGCGTCAAATCATTCATATCAGCATGCAAATCGGCAACTTTTTTGTTTTTGGCAACCGTTCTAATAATTACTCCAAAACCTTTAGGTTTAATGCTTTTAATAAGTCTTATAAGCCTTTCTCTCTCTTCAGCATCTTTAATTTTTTGAGAAACAGAAACTTTATTAGAGAAAGGTACCAACACCAAATATCGTCCGGCAATAGAAATTTCCGAACTTAACCTAGGACCTTTTGTAGATATCGGTTCCTTGGCAATTTGTACTAAAATTTGATCTGAAGATTTTAATGTTTTTTCAATTTTACCCGTTTTTTCAATTTCAGGTTCAAATTCAACATCTAATGATGACGAATTAATTCTCCCACCGGCAACACCTTTGGTAAATTTTGCAAAAGAATTAAATTTTGCTCCTAAATCTAAATAGTGCAAAAAAGCATCCTTTTCGTAGCCAACATTTACGAAAGTTGCATTTAATCCCGGCATAATCTTTCTTACCTTACCGAGATAAATATCACCTACTGAAAAATTATTATTGGTTTTCTCCTTGTGTAATTCTACTAATTTTCCATCTTGAAGAATGGCTATAACAACCTCATTAGGTGAAGAACTTATTACTAACTCTACACTCATTCTAATAGACTTTTGAAAAACATCTTTGTTGAAAACAATTATCTTAGTTGCTAACGTGATGTATAAATAACGCAACTAAATAAACAAAAGGCTGATAAATAAGAAAAACTAGTATCCCAAAACAGGATACTAGTTTCTTAAAAATCATTTGCTTAAAATAAAGAACTGAAAAATAATTTCAGACCCTAAAAAGAATAATTATTTTTTCTTGTGTCTGTTTTTTCTAAGTCTTTTTTTACGCTTGTGCGTAGCCATCTTATGTCTTTTTCTTTTTTTACCGCTTGGCATAATGTCTTTATTTTATATGTTTAATACTTTATTACTTCAATTTTTGAAGTCGCAAATGTAAACTAAAATTTTATTATTTCACATTTTTTTTCACTTTCTCTACAAAAGATTTTGCAGGTTTGAAAGCTGGTATGTTGTGAGCAGGTATAATAATAGTTGTATTTTTTGAAATGTTTCTACCAGTTTTTTCAGCTCTTCTTTTAACAACAAAACTACCGAACCCTCTTAAATACACGTTATTACCTTCTTCTAAAGATTTTCTAACTGTTTTCATAAATTCTTCTACAGTAGTTTGTACTGTTAATTTCTCAATTCCTGTTTTCTCTGAAATTTTAGAAACGATATCCGCTTTTGTCATTTTTTAATACTTTTTAAGTTTATATTAATTTAATTTTTACTTATCAATAAATTTACATGTGTAAATTCGAGTGCAAATATAAGAGTTAAAGTACATTTAACCCTAATACGTTAAAAAACATTAACATATTTTAGCTTAACCATTTAAAACTTTCGACAAACAAATGCTTTCACCTAACTGTTTGATTGATAATCTCAACAAAATAGAACATTATTCTTTCGTAATTTTGTCTTCTTAACTAATTTTATTTAATGCATTTTTCTGATAATTTAATTTCTTGGTACAAGCAAAACAAGCGCGACTTACCTTGGCGAAACACTACCAATCCATACAAAATATGGTTGTCGGAAATAATATTACAACAAACCAGAGTAAATCAAGGCTTATCTTATTATTATAAGTTTATAGAACATTATCCAACTGTAAACGACTTAGCAACCGCTTCCGAACAAGATGTATTAAAACTTTGGCAAGGCTTAGGATATTATTCTCGTGCCAGAAACTTACATGCAACCGCTAAAGTTATTACCAAAGAATATAAAGGTATTTTTCCTAATGATTATAATAGTATTTTATCCTTAAAAGGAATTGGCGAATACACTGCTGCTGCCATTGCTTCTTTTGCTTATCAACTCCCCTATCCTGTTGTTGATGGAAATGTTTTTAGAGTACTTGCCAGAATCTATGGGATTGATACTCCTATTGATACTCCAGTAGGAAAAAAAACTTTCTATACATTGGCTAACGAGTTAATCAATAAAAAACAAGCAGCACTACACAACCAAGCAATAATGGAGTTTGGAGCATTAGTTTGTACCCCTAAAAATCCCGACTGTGAAAACTGTGTTTTTAACAACTCTTGTGCTGCTCTTGCTAATAAACAAGTAGACTTATTACCTGTTAAATCTAAAAAGATAAAACAAACTAATAGATACTTTAATTATTTAATTATTGAAAATAACCATTCAGAAACATTTATTGCTGAAAGAAAAAACAGCGACATATGGAAAGGCTTATATGATTTTCCCTTAATAGAAACATGGGGAAAAATATCTTCTTTTAATGAATTAAGCAAACAACCCACTTTTCAACAATTATTGCCAGATTCAACTACTTTAATATTAAACAAAGTTTCATCAGAAACTAAACACATATTATCTCATCAAAAAATATATGCTACCTTTTGGCACATAACTACAAATAAAACCAACCATTTAGAAACAGATTTCACAAAAATAAACAGCTCGTCCATTAACAATTATCCTTTGCCAAAACTCATAGAAAATTATGTTAAAAGCTTTTAGCATCAATTTTTATATCAATTCATATTTTTTTACTACATTTGGTATTATAAAAAATAACATTTATTATGGCTGGAATTAACAAAGTAATATTGGTAGGGAACTTGGGTAAAGACCCGGAGGTTAGATATTTAGAAGGAGGTACAGCTGTAGCTAACTTCCCTTTAGCAACCTCTGAAAACTATACTGACAGAAGCTCCGGAGAAAAGAAAACCATTACTGAATGGCACAATGTTGTTTTATGGAGAGGTTTAGCAGAAATTGCCGAGAAATATCTCAAAAAAGGAAACCAGGTTTATATTGAAGGTAAACTTAGAACCCGAAAATGGCAAGATAAAGACGGACATGATAGATATACTACTGAAATTGTTGGCGACAGCATGCAAATGTTAGGAAGAAAAGATGATAATTCATCTTCAGATGCTACTCAACAAAGCAAATCATCCGGAACTTCTTCTTCGGCACAAATAGATAATGAACCATCTGAAACAGATGATTTACCATTTTAATAACTAAAATTAGTAACTGAAAATTGGACGATCCTCTACCTGCCCTGCAACACACACATTTTGTAATTACTTCAATTCTAAATTCAATTGATTTAGTAACTTCTATTGAATTAATAGTTGTGTTATTTTTATTGGTTTTTTCAGGTTTAATTTCCGGTTCAGAAATAGCCTACTTCTCTTTATTACCAAAAGATTTAGAAGAAGAACCAAACAATAGTTCAACATCTCTTTCGCGAGTAAAAAAATTACTTTACGACCAAAAAAGATTGTTAGCTACTATATTAGTTGCCAATAACTTAATCAATGTAGGGTTAATTTTATTAACTACATTAGTTATTAATCAACTTATCAATTTTTCCTCTCTTCCCGAGTATATTAGCTTTGGTATTCAAGTAATAGGTATTACCTTTATTATTCTACTTTTTGGAGAAGTAATTCCAAAAATTTATGCTACCAAAAATGCCTTGTTTTTATCTAAGTTTATGAGCTTTCCGCTCAGCTTTCTTTCTTTCATACTTTATCCGCTTAGCTATGTTTTAATGACTTTTTCAAGTGTTATTGACAAACATATTAAACAAAGAGGCTTGGATGTTACTGTTGAAGATTTGTCTCATGCTTTAGATTTAACATCAGATATTGAAGAAGATAATGATGAACATAAAATTCTTAAAGGAATTATTAAATTTGGCGAAACCAGTGTAAAGCAAATTATGACTGCAAGAGTTGATGTTGTTGCACTAGAGAAAAATCTGCCTTATTCATCTGTACTCGAAACTATTTTAGATTCAGGCTATTCCAGAATTCCGGTTTTTGAAGATTCTTTTGATACCATAGTTGGTGTTATTTATATTAAAGATTTGTTAGCTCATATTGAAGAGAAAGAAGATTTTGAATGGACAAAACTATTACGTACTCCTTTCTTTGTTCCTGAAAATAAAAAACTGGATGATTTGTTATCCGAATTTCAGGAAAAGAAAATGCACCTTGCTATTGTAGTAGATGAATATGGCGGGACATCCGGAATTGTTTCTTTAGAAGATATTTTAGAAGAGATTGTTGGTGAAATTAGTGATGAGTTTGATGATGAAGACATTACCTACTCTAAATTAGATGATAACAACTATGTTTTTGATGGAAAAACAGCCTTAAACGATGTCTTTAAAATTATTAATATTGATGATGATGAGTTTTTTGGTGATGAAAAAATTGATGCTGAATCACTTGCCGGATTGGTAATTGAAAT
>OJGU01000278.1_pt1 | contig 33848 bp, 27 predicted proteins | sample 1594741 | NCBI WGS metagenome assembly OJGU01 (sample SAMN05416841, study PRJEB24817) | seawater metagenome | isolation source: Sea water | place: Canada:Atlantic | collected 2013-07
TGGGCTCGGAGATGTGTATAAGAGACAGGTCGTGGGGTTGTCAGAGTCCGTACCGTCGGTCGGACTGGTCTCGGTCTCGTCGAAACCCGTTGTCGGCTCTTGGCCGATGAGGGACGGGTCGATGAGGAGCCGTTCCACACAACCAGTCATCGTCAGCGATCCTCCCGCGATCGCCGCGTGCACCCACCGTCCAAACCGAAAGCCAAGCATGGAACTAGCGTTCCAGACGGCCGCGACCAGGTCAACCAACCGGTGATTGACGGCCGCGGTGCGGACGCAACGCGTGGTGGTGGGTTCGAAAGTGCTCGGTTGCGCCTCGGACGCCCTGTCCCGCCGTTCAGCGCTGCGCGAGCCGGTGGGGCCCGAGCGCAGCGTGTTCATTGCTTCCCCAGCAGGTGATTTGGCCAGCGGACCGCACCGCGCAGCTGTGTCCTTTGCCGAGAGAAATATCGACCGCATCACCCACGCCGCGGACGGCTCCGGGCTTGAGCCGGCCACCGGAGATGGGGCCACCTGTTTGCCCTTGGTCGTTGCTTCCCCAACACGCCACACGGCCGGTTTTTAGTCGGGCACAACCGTGTCGGTCACCGCCCGCGATCTGAGCGACTTGCGTGAGTCCTTCCAGCGGAACCGGGGTGTTGTGCTTCTTGGCGGTCCCCTTCATGCCCAACTGCCCGTCGCTATTGGAGCCCCAGCACCACACGGCTCCGTTCTTGCGAACCACGCAGCTGTGATTGTCTCCACTGGCCAACGCGACGCCGTCGCGAATCCCCTGAACCTCGACAGCTTTGATGCGGCTTCCACTCTTGCCATCGCCGAGCTGGCCCTCGGTGTTTCGACCCCAACACTTCACTTTGCCCGACCGCTCCAGTGCACACACGTGGTTGCCGCCGGATGCGACCTGCTTGACCGGAGCCAGCCTGTCGATCGTCATCGGGGATGCGAACACCCGCTGCGAGTCGTCGCTGATCTGACCGTTTCCGGCGTTGCCCCAGCACTTCACTTTGGCATCACTGGTCAGTGCGCAGCCGTGATACTCGCCGAGCGAGATCTCCTTGACACCTTTGAGGCTCCGGACGCCCGCAGGGTCCAGGGACATCGCGCCCGGGCTGCCGCCACGTCCGTCTCCGAGTTGGCCGTCTTCATTGTTGCCCCAGCACATCACGCTGCCGTTCGTCCGCAGCGCGCAGCTGAAGTCCCTGCCGACCTCGACCTGTTTCACGCCCGTCAGTTCGCGGACCTTGGACAACCGCGGAGAGTCTGTCCGGCCACCGTTGCCGAGCTGGCCGTAGGTGTTCTTTCCCCAGCACAACACATCTCCGGCCTTGCGGCGGGCGCACGAGTGCTGGAAACGAGAGGCGATCTGCAGGAAGGGGTTGGCCGGCGGTTGCGGCGTCGCCTTGGGTTGAGCCTTCGGAGTCGCGGCTTTGGGCGCTGTGGTCTTGGGCTGTGACGAGGGCTTGCTGGTGTTCCAGGTGCAACCTGCACCACTGAGAAGTGCACAGCCCAACACGATTGCTCCGAGGCGCATGTCAGCGGAGTATAGCGATCGATGTCGAGCGTGCTGCGACCCGATCTGCCCCATGTGATCGTCGTGGGCGGAGGGACGGCCGGGCTGGCAAGTGCCTGGCAGCTGGCCGAGCGGGGAGCGTCCGTCACGGTGCTCGATCCGAGGGTCGCCCCGCACGAGGATGGGAGCCATGGCGGGTTCACCCGCGTGACTCGGCACGCCTACCACGAGGGGACGTCCTACGTGCCGTTGGTCCGCGAGGCCGATGCGTTGTGGTGCTCGCTCGAGTCCGATCCTGGGGAGCTGCTCGTGCGCACGGGCATGATCGAGTTCGGACCACCGGACGAGCCGGAGTTCGTCGGGGTGCTGCAGGCTTGTGAGGCCTTCGACATCGAGCACCGCTTGCTCGACGCGGCGGAGCTTCGAAGGACGTATCCGTTCGTGGTGCCCGACCGCTGGCAGGGATGCTGGACTCCGTCCGCCGGATACCTCCGAGTGCCCGCGTGTTTGGGGGCGATGCGGATGCGAGCCCAGGCGCTTGGAGTGGATGTCCGCACCGGTGTTGGAGTTGTGGCTGTCGAGACGGGCCGCGTGGTCCTCGACGACTCAGCGTTGGAGGCTGACGCCATCGTGGTCGCCGCCGGAGTGCGAAGTCTCGAGCTTCTGCCGACCCCGGATGTGTCGGTGTCCGTGTTGCGCCGGGTGCTGTTCTGGCTGCGCCCGAAAGTCGAGCCCGCCGGTCTACCCGTCTGGGGCGCGCTGACGCCGAGTGGCTTCTTCTACGGCTTTCCACCCGGCCACGAGGGGCTCAGCGGTCTCAAGGTTGCCTGTCACACCAGCGACGCGATCCCGGGCCTCGACGAGCCGGTCGACCCCGAGGCCCTCGACCGCAGTGTCCGCACCGAGGACTGGGCACCCGTTGCGGACTTCCTCAGGGCGTTCATGCCCAGCGTCGGACTCGATCGCATCGAGCATCGCGTCTGTATGTATGGCGCCACGGCGTCGAGGGACTTCCTCATCGATCGGCACCCGAGCATGCCCGGCGTCGTCGTGGCCTCGGGTCTATCTGGCCACGGCTTCAAGTTCGCGCCAGCACTCGGCCGGCTCGTCGCGGACCTGGTGCTCACCGACGCCGAACCCCAGCCCGAGTTTGCCTGGGCGCAGCACCGATAGCGTTACACTCCCGGCATGGATGCCGCGCTGAACGACGAAGCGGTCGAGAACCTTGTCTCGCAATTCAGCTCGTCGCTCGACTTCTACCGAGAGCTCGTTCAGAACAGCATCGATGCGGGCAGCTCGTCGGTCGAGGTCTGGATGGAGTTCGAGCCCGGCGATGGTGTCGAGGGGACGATCTCGATCCATGTCGACGACTTCGGCGAGGGGATGAACGAGGAGATCATCGACGACCAACTCACCAAGCTGTTCTCGTCGACGAAGGAGAACGACCTCACCAAGATCGGGAAGTTCGGCATCGGCTTTGTCTCGGTCTTCGCGCTACAGCCCAAGGGCGTCCTCATCCACACCGGCAGGGACGGGGAGTGCTGGGAGGTCTTCTTCGACGCCGACCGATCCTTCGTGAAAGGGCGCCTGGACGTCCCGGTCGAGGGAACGCAGATCACGATGTTCGTCGAAGGTGGTCGCGGTCGGTATCGCGAGCTGGTGCGCGGCACTCGGGAGTCGTTGCGAAAGTGGTGTTCGCATTCGGATACCGAGATTTTCTTCGAGGATCGCAGCCCCGTCGGCGCGGATGAGGGAGGCGGCGAGCCCATCAACGCGCCATTCGAGGTCGCCGCAGACATCTCCGTCAGCGTCGATCGACCCGGAACAGAGATCTCGATCGGGTTCTCCCACGCGCCGGTCTACGGCTTCTACAACAAGGGGCTCGCACTTGCGGTGACGACCGCGGGGCACGAGATCTTGGAGCAGCGAGCCGAGCGTTACGGACACATCGGTTTCAAGATCAAGTCTCGCTACCTCGAGCACACGCTGTCTCGGGAGACCGTGATGCGGGATGCCAACTTCGACAAGGCGATGGCAATGCTTCTCGATGCGGTCACAGGGCCGCTACGGGACGCGTTGTTGGGCGAGCTGGAGCTGCTGTGCAACCAGCCGGAGTGGTCGCTCGCCGACCGCACCCGCTACCAGAGTCTGATGGGGTACCTCGCCTCGGAGCCAAGAGACAGCCTCGATACGTTGGGGCCTCGCGCAATCCTCAGGACGGTCGATGGCCGCGGGTTGCGACTGAGCGACGCGAAGCGAGCCTTCGACCGAGATGGCCGGGTTTTTGTGGCCGATGCACCGTCGTCGCTGACGGCGACGCTGGCCAAGCGCGAGGTGCCCGTCTTTCTCGGAGGCGGGACCCGGGTCTTGGAGGCGGTGCTGGAACCCGTTTCGAGGGTGCTGTCGAGCTACCTGTGGTTGCGCTGGCGCTCCGAGCCTTCGGGACTTGCCCGTCGTGTTGTCGGGCAGGACCTGCTCGCCCACGTTGAGGCGAGCGTGGTCCACCCCGAGTCCGCGTTCGTGCACGCTCGTGCGCTGACAGACGTGGACCCGGCCGTGCAGGGGCTGGTCGCGGACGCAGCGGCCACGCTGCGCGCGGCGAACCAGCGCTACGGGAAGATCATCGCGGGCAAGCTCGATGGCAGCCCCGAGCATCCGTGCCTCTTCGCCATGGGCTCGGAGCTCTCGCCGGTCATGCAGCGTACGGTGGCGGGATTCTACGACCGTGGGTGGTTCGAGCGCCCCAAGGTCGTCGTGAACACCGAGCATGGACACTTCCGGGAACTCGTCGAGCTGAGGGGACATGACCGAGCCATGGCGGCGTACTGCTTGGCCAAGTCGATCCTTCTCGACGAGAACCGCAATCTCGACGATGACGATGCGTTGGTCGAAGCGGCAATGGAGGCGACGCGATGAGTTCGATCTCTGCCGTCATCGAGCGCGCCCGCGCCGGCGGGGTGTACACCGAAAAGAAGCGTTTCACGATCGCTCGGGGCCGCGCGATCGAGAAGATGCGTCGCTTCGCCCTCGCAGATCCCTACTTCTACATTCTCGAGCTGATCCAAGCCGCTGTTGCCAACCATGCGGAGTACATCGAGATCTCGACCGACGACGGGGAGGTGACGCTGGCGTACATCGGCGGCGGCCTGAAGAAGGACGACCTCGCGAACCTGTTCGACTACTTGTTCGCGTCCAAGGACCGGGCCGAGATCGGCCACCTTCGCGAGCTGGCGCTGGGGATCAACGCGGCGCTGCTGTTCAAGCCGGACCGAGTGATCGTGGAATCCGGGGACGGCACGCTGAGCGGGACGACGCGGATGGAGATGCATGGCGCCCACGATGGGGTCGACATCGGCACGCCGGAGCGACCGCTGACCGGAACCTTCATTCGGATTGAAGGTATGTCTCGCGGCAAGCTTCCCAACGTCTTGCAGCGGATCCTCGACATGGGGGACCGACCGCGAGAGTTCGACGTGGTGGACGTTCGTTGCCTCGCGGCTCCGGTTCCCATCATCCTCAATCACCAGTCCCTGTTTGGGTTCTCGGCCCAGCGAACCCCGGGGATGCTGGGCTATCGCCGCACGTTGTCGTTCGATGAGGGGGATTTGTACGGCACGCTCGCGATCAAGAACTTGGACCAACCGAGCGAGTTCGACCTGTTGATGTGGGGTGTCTTGATTCAGTCCCGCACCCACGACCTCGTGCGGGGCACGTCCCTGGCGGGGATCGTCTGCTTCGACCGTCTGCGAAAGACGGCCGACCATTCTGGGATCGTCGATGACGAGCGAATGGCCGAGATGTGGGCGCGGTTGCAGCCGTACGCGCAGCAGCTCATTCACGGCAAGAACGCTCGCGGGATCACCACGTTGATGCAGCTCGATGGCACGATCGTGCCGGCGGCGGAGATCCGTCCTCTGGTTCAGGAGAACCGTCGCATCATCCTCACGCCACCGGAGACGACCGGGTCCGAGCACGACCGGGGCATCGCGCGGGAGGCCAGTCGTCGGCTCGGAGCACCGGTCTTCTGCGGTCACGAAGCGATGGCTTCATCGCTTCGCGCGATGTCGGCAGGAAAGCTGTCGGTCGTCTCTTTCGACCCCACCAGTCCACACGATGTCGCTGCAATTCGGCTCGACGAGTCGGAACCTCCTGCACGGCCGTGGCTCACACCGGTCATCGAGCTCGAGCCCGTGACCACGGCTGACGTCTTGGCGCGGATCATCTCGATGCATCACGCGCAGGACTTCAACGACCCAGCCGTGCAGATCGAAGCTCGAACCAAGGCATGGTGGCTGGGCACTGGCGGCAACGTTTTGGCCTCGGTGTTCACCCCCGAGGACGTGCGTTCGACCGACGCGCTGACTGTGGAAGTGCTCACCACCGACCGTATCCTGTGGTCGGGCTCGTTGCCGTCCTCTCACCCCGGGCACGTACTGCGTATCGAGCTTCCCGACGCGCGGCCTTCGGTGCTGCTCTCCAAGCGGCTCAAGGGAGCCCAAGACGCGCTTTGTATCGACGTCGCGCGGGTGATGGCCGTGCACGCCGGCCCTGCGCTGCGGCGGGCGGCTGGTCGAGCCGTCGAGAGCCTTTCCGACCGTGAAGTGCAGCCCCGTACACCCGGCTCGGCGCTAGCGCTACGGGCGGCCGTTCGGACCTGCGTCCCTCGGCTTGGGACGACGGACGATGGGCAGCCGCGGGTGGTCCTCGAGCAGATCGATGCCAACCATCTCGACCTGCGCAACCTTCCGCTGTTCCGGACCCTCGGCGGCACCGCGCAGTCGCTGCAGGATGTCGCGACGAGGATGAGTCGCTGCGGGGGTCTCATCTACGGGGTGCTCGAGGGCATGCCGGCGGTGCTCGAGGGCCTGAGCGCCACTGACATCCTCTCGCTCGACCTGGAGGAGGAGCGCCGCGTGATCCAGATCTTCGGCGAGAGCTCGTATGTTCGCATCGACGAACGAGAGATCCTGGCGCAGCACGGTGAGGCGTACGTTCGCGATGTGGCCGTCGGGCTGCGTGCATACCCCGACCATCCTCTTCTTGTGGAGGTGGGCGACCCGGCTGCGCATGAGGCCGAGTTGGTCTGGGCGCTCATCGATCGGTTCGTGGGCAAGACCCCGACCGCGCCGCCGGAGACCTGGCCACGTGAAGCGTGGCAAGAGTGTCGTCGCCACGCCGGGCGCGTTCTTCAGTACTACGTCTGCGAGGTGCTCCGTCGAGGCCTAGAGACCCCGGTTCCCGAGGTGTTCGAGTTGCCGCTCTTTCTCGATCCGGACGATGCTGCATTCTCCATTCAGGGAGTCGTCGAAGCGATGCGGCGCCCCGGTGGGCTGCCCCTGATCTACGGCCACGCATTTGGTGGCGCTGAGCTCGGGGCGTTGGCGAAGGCGAGCGAGTCGGAGGTACGGCCCTCCGGGATGCCCTACACGCTGGCGGCCTCTAGCTGGCTGCACCACGTGCTGTCCCGCTTGGGCCCGGTCCGCGTGGCGTTCGACTTCGATCTCACCCACGGCGATGCGGAGGCGTCGACGAAGCCGAAGGCGTGGCTTCGCTCAAGGGTCGTGGAAGCTCCCGGCGTGGAGGGCATCGTTGGCATTCCCCGCGACCGGGTTGCCCACCCGGACATCGCCGTTCTGCTCCCGGATGGAGAGCGCTCGCGGGCGCTGGCGTCGCTCGCGGTCGAGTATGGGTGCGTCGGATGGGTTCGGCTCGATGCCAACGCACGATGGGACGAGTCCAATCTCGAAGCGCTGGACCGTGGTGTGCGGGCTGCTTGCGAAGCGTGTCTGCAGTCGCTGTTCGTCGACCTCGCCCGTGGGGAGTCGGTCCCGCAGAGAGAGCGCTGCGAAACCCTGCTTCTCGACCACGCCGCGCGTCACTTGTCCCTCATCACGCAGGCCGACCTCCAGCCACGCGCCACGGTCAGCTCCGACCTGGCTGATCGGATCTTGACCATGCCCTTGTTCAGCGCGGCCCACGGCGAGGCGATGACAGGGTGGCGGGTCATCCGGGTGTTCTGCTCCGAGTTTGCGACCGCCCCCAGCCGAGCCCGCGAGGCTGTGCTCGCGTTGACGCGCGCCGACCTGCCTCCCCACGCTCGAAGTTGGATCGACCGACACCTTCAGGAGGCACGGGTGGTGATCAAGCCCGCGCCCGCGCCGGCTCCGGCTCCGGTGGCTGCCGAAGACTCGGCCGGACAGGATGCCGTCCGACTTCAAGACGCGGTGCTGCACTGGTTGCGAGTCGTCGGCGACCTGCAGTTCGTCACCCACGTGTGGGTTCATGGCGAAGATCTGGAGGCGCTGTGTTCCCTCGAGGGGTCCAACGTGTTCATCAACCCCGGACACCCGCGCACGACCTCGGCGCTGCAGCAGCGTTCTCCGGCGTCCTTGGCCTGGCTGCTCCTGGGAGTCTTCGCCCACATCAACACGCGTGTTGGCGAGGTCGAGAATCGGCACGAGCGAGACTTCCAGGTGGAAGTCGCTCAGGCCCTCCGCGACGGACGCCTGTCCTGGGCTTGATCTCAGCCCGTCGACGCATCAGCGGCGGCTCGGATGCGGGCGTGCAACCGAGACATTTCGCTGCGCGTCAGTAGCCCCGAGAGCAGGTCGCTGATCGTCTTTCCCTCCTCGAGGGGATGACGCAGGGGCATTGAGAGGCTGAGGGTGTAGTGGTTGCGCCGACCTTCACGCTCCTTGACCACGACGCCGGCGGCTGTCAGCTCCGCGACGATGCGGTGGATCGCGCGTTCCGTCACCCCGACCTGTTCCGCGACCTCCCGGAGCGTGATGTCTGGATCCCGTGCAAGACAGACGAGCACGTGGGCGTAGTTGCTGAGGAACGTCCAGCTGTGTTCGGCGGCTTCGTTGTCCTTCGGCTTCACGCTCGTCGTCTCCTTGGGTCAATTTACGTTGACGTTTGAGTCATGTCAACATATACATGACATGGAGTTCATGCTTTGAGCTTCACGAAAGAAGAGTCCTGATAAGGATGACCGCCCTCGACAGAGATGTCCCGCCCCGGGTCATGGAGTCCGAATACGCCTCCATCGCGCATGCGCTGGAAGTCGTCGCCGAGGCGGCGGGCAGCCCGGTGCGTGCCGATGATGCGATGCGAGCCGTTCGTCGCTGTCGTCGGGCCTGCGCGAGTTCGCTCGAGGCGGCCGAGGTCGCTGCGGCCGAGCTGGGTCTGAGCGTCCGCCGTCGGTCGCCCCATGACGATGCCACGGTGGTCATTCCGTCGGTGGCCGTCCTCGAGGATGGGCGATGGCTCGTCGCCACCGCCCGCCGGGGACATCGGGTCCTCGTCTCGATCGTCAACGCCCGAACCGTTGCGCAGGAGTCGCTGTCGTTCAAGGAACTCGACGCCCTCACCGTCGACGCCGAGATTCTGCACTTTTCCCCTCGTCTTGCTTTGCAGGACGTCTCCGCGCAGTCTCGAGCAGAGCTTGGCAAGCGACCGTGGCTGCGGCTGCGCGCGTTTCTTGGGCTGGAGAAGCGCGACCTTGGGGTCGTCGCGGTCTACGCGGTCGTCATCGGACTGCTGACCCTCGCGACGCCGGTTGCGGTGCAAGCGGTCGTCAACTCTGTTGCATTCGGCTCGACGCTCCAGCCCCTGGTCGTTCTCACCCTGCTGCTGTTCGGGGGCCTGTCGTTCTCGGCGGTGTTGCGGGTGCTCGAGGCGTATGTCGTCGAGGTGATCCAGCGCCGGTACTTCGTTCGCGTTGCGGACGACTTCGGGCGACGCCTCGCCAGCGTACCGGTGACAGAGCACGACAAGCGGTTCGGCCCGGAGCTGGTCAACCGGTTCTTCGATATCGTCGCGGTGCAGAAGTCGTTGTCGACGCTGCTGCTCGACGGTCTCAGCCTGGCCCTTCAGACGGGCGTCGGCATGGTCCTGCTGGGCTTCTATCACCCCCTTCTCCTCGCCTTCAACGCGGTACTGGTGACGCTGCTGGTGCTGGTGCTCGCGCTCGGGCGGGGAGCCCTGCCGACTGCGATCAACGAATCCTCAGCGAAGTATCGGGTCGCCGGGTGGCTCGAGGACATCGCCCGGGCGCCTCGGCTGTTTGTCGGCGCATCCGCGAGAGACCACGCTTGGAACCGGTCGGACATCCTCGCGCGGGACTACGTTGCGGCGCGGAAGGGCCATTTCCGAGTCCTACTCCGCCAGCTCTCGGGCGGAATGTTCCTGCAAGTTTTGGCGGTCGTCTCGCTCCTCGGGGTCGGCGGCTACCTGGTGCTCAACCGGCAGCTGACCTTGGGCCAGCTCGTCGCGGCCGAACTCATCGTCACAGCGATGGGAGCGGGCTTCACAAAGGTTGGCAAGAACCTCGAGAAATTCTACGACCTTGGCGTCGGGGTTCTGAAGATCGGGTCGGTGCTCGATCAGCCCACGGAGCGCGTCGGCGGCGAGAGGCCGCACGGTTCGGGACCGCTGGAGATCTCCGCGGGAGCCGTCTCGGTGAGTCGCGGCGGACGAACGCTGGTCCGCAACATCACGCGCGACATCGAGGCCGGTTCGCGCGTGCTCATCGATGGCAATACCGGGGCAGGCACGACGTCCTTGCTCGAGGTCCTCGGGGGCGTCCGGCAGCCGGCCGAGGGCGGGATCCAGCACGATGGGCTCGACCTGCGGCGTGCCGACCTGGGCTCTATCCGCGACTTTGCCGTGGTCGTCGGGCACCCGGAGTTCGTCGCGGGTTCGGTTCTGGACAACCTGTTCCTTGGTGGTGTGCCGTTGCCCGAGCCGGACACCCGCCGACTCTTGCGTCTGCTCGAACTCGAGGACGCGGTGGATGCCCTACCTCGAGGGCTCGATGAGCCCATGACGCCCCATGGCAGTCCGTTCTCCGAGCGCCAGCAACGAAGGCTCGCGCTGATCCGCGGCATCGCGCACCAGCCAAGGGCGCTGCTGATCGATCGAGCGCTCGATGGTCTGGGCCTGTCGGATCAGGGGATGGTGAGGCTCCTCGATGAGCTGTTCGATCTCACCGCTCCGTGGACCTTGGTCGTCGTCTCGGAAGAGGCCGTGGTGCGTCGTCGCTGTACGTCTCAACTTCGGATCGAGAATTCTGCGCTCGAGGTGGTGTCATGAGCTGGCTTCGTCGAAACCGTGTCGCGCCCACGCCGCTTTCCGCGGCCGGCAGTATTGATGGTGCTCGCGTCCTGGCCTACATGCTCTTGATCGCGCTCATCCTCTCCGTTGTGGCGCTGGTGTTCACCCCCTGGCAGCAGTCGGTTCGGGGCGGGGGAAGGGTCACCGCCTACGCGCCCCTCGAGCGCCAGCAGACGGTCGAAGCTCCGGTGAAGGGCCGGGTGGTTCACTGGCACGTCCAAGAAGGCGACCACGTCGAAGCGGGCGAACCTGTCGTGGACTTGGCCGACAACGACCCCGAGTTGATCGCCCGGCTGGAGCGTCAGCGGACGGCCATCATCGCTCGCAGGGAGGCGGCTCGACTCACCATCGTGGTCGCAGATGCCAAGACCGTCGCGCTGGATGGATCCCGCACGGCAGCGTTCACAAGTGCCTCGCTGAAGTCCCAGATCGCCAAGGACAAGCTCGAAGGGGCGGAGCGAGCCTACGAGGCCGCCGATGCCGAGAAGGAAACCGCGGGGCTCAACCTCAAGCGAGTCGAAAAGCTCCACTCCGAGGGTCTCGTCTCCACGCGAAAGCTCGAGCTGGCAGAGATGAAGGCGCGCACCACCGCGGCCAAGCTCAACAAGGAGAGGGCTTCACTCTCGGCGGCCAAGCGCGAGGTCAAGGCGGCCCAGGCCGACCGGTCCAAGATCGACGGAGAGGCCGAGGCCAAGGTCGAGGATGCGAAGTCCTCCATGCAGAAGGCCAAGTCCGACGTGGCGAAAGCGGAGGCCGACCTCGCCAAGCTCGACGTCAAGCTCGCGCAGCAGCGTCAGATGCAGGTCGTGGCCCCCCGTGCCGGCACGGTCTTTCAGTTGTCCGCCAAAGAAGGCGGCGAGGTCGTCAAGCCGGGCGATGCGCTCGCCATCCTGGTCCCCGATGTCACGGCTCGGGCCGTCGAGTTGTGGGTCGACGGCAATGATGCGCCTCTGATCACACCGGGCCGCGAAGTGCGAATCCAGTTTGAAGGGTGGCCCGCGGTTCAGTTTGTCGGATGGCCGTCGGTTGCTATCGGAACGTTCGGGGGGGAAGTCGCGTTCGTCGACTCGACCGACAACGGCAAAGGGCAGTTCCGAATCGTCGTCACTCAGCTCGAGGGCGAAGAGTGGCCAGACTCCCGATACCTTCGGCAGGGCGTTCGCGCCAACGGCTGGGTCCTCCTCAACCAGGTCAGCTTGGGCTACGAACTTTGGAGACTCTTCAACGGGTTCCCGCCGGCGGTGTCGGCCCCTGACGATGCCTCCAAGTCCGCCTTGGGCGGCAAGAACACGTTGGCGGGCAAATGATCCGCATCATCGCGCAGTCGCTGCTCGCGGCGACCATCTTCAGCATTTCGGGGAGTGCAAGTGCCGCGGCACCACTACGCCTCAAGCAGGTTCTCGACTCTGTAGAGGGCACGCACCCTGCGCTCGAGGCATCGGAGCAGAAGCGCGAGGCTGCCCGGGGAAAGGCGTTGTCAGCCCGAGGCGGCTTCGACCCCAAGGTCGCGCTCAAGGGAAAGTGGACGCCCGTGAGCTACTACGAGAACGCTCAGCTCGACGCGACCATCGAGCAGGCGACACCGGTATGGGGCGCTTCCGTCTACGCGGGCTATCGCTTCGGTTGGGGCGACTACCCGGTCTACAAAGGGGACCTCCAGACGCGGCAGTACGGGGAGCTGCGGGCAGGCATCGACATCCCGATCTGGAATGGCGGCCCGATCGATGCGCGCCGGGCCAAGATCGCGACAACCAAGGCCGGGATCCGCGGTGCCGATGCTCAAGTTGATGCCACGACGTTGGCGCTGCAACGGGAGGCCGCCGCGGCGTACTGGAGCTGGGTGGCAGCGGGGCGAAACCTCGCGATCAGCGAAGGCCTACTCGAGCTCGCACGGGCGCGGCAGCAAGCGCTGGATGCCCAGGTGGATGCCGGCGCGATCGAAGCGATCAAGAAGGTCGACAACGAGCGGTTGGTCTTGTCCCGGGAGGCCAAGGTCGTCAAGGCTAAGCAGAAGCTCGACAAGGCCGCGATCGAGCTCTCGCTGTACTACCGAGACGCCGAGCTCCGCCCGGTACGGCCCACTGCCGACCAGGTGCCGCCCGAGATCCGCGACCCAGGACCGCCGTCGTCCATCTCCTTGGAGGCGGGCGTCGACGAGGCGCTGGAGCGCCGACCCGAGCTCGCTGGACTCGACGCGCAGCGGGACGCCGCGGACGTCGAGGTGCGACTGGCGAAAAACCTGCGCAGCCCCGACGCTTCCGTGCAGGCCTTTGGCGCCCAGGATTTCGGCCCGGGCACGATTCAGCCTTCCGCCGAGTTTGGCGTGGGCTTCATGCTCTCGATCCCGATTCCGCTCCGAAAGGCTCGCGGCCAGCTCCAGGTCGCCAAAGCCGAGCTGGCCGGCCTTCGAGCCAAGGTGCGGGGAACGAGGGACAAGATCGAGTCAGAGGTTCGCAAAGCCCATGTGGCCTTGGTCGCGTCACACCGCGCCTGGGACCTTGCTCGCAGGCAGGCCGAGGCCGCCGCGACGCTCGCCGAAGCCGAGCGCCGTAAGTTTCGGGAGGGCGCCTCGGACCTGGTGGTCGTCAACTTGCGCGAGCTCGCGGTTGCGAGCGCGCAAGCCTCGGTCGTCGACACGGCCGCGGACTACCACCGCGCGCACGCCGACTTCCGGGTCGCCACGGGACAGAGCCCGCTGTGAACCGGAGGTGAGGGCAGCTACGCGCCCGAGAGCTGAAGCTCTGCGAATCCGCCGCAGATCGGATCTTCGTGACCGGAGAGTTCCAGCTCAACGCGATCTCCGAACACCTCCCCAAGCTCCACGGTCACCGTGGGGTCGGGTGTGCCTGCGAGTGATTCATCCATCTGGAATACGGCCTTCTCCCCGAGGAACACCCGCACGGTGACCGCTTCGAACCCGAACTGCTCGTGGAAGTCCGGGTTGGCGTGTCCCCCATTGCCGGTCAGCACGAGGGTGCTGAGGCAGCGGGGTTCTTCGATGGTCCAGGCGAACCTCGCGGGTCCGCCTTTGGGCCCGGGGCCCGCCGAGAACCAGGAGGTCGCCGGGTCCCCATCAACGCTGAGGGCGGCGGGGTACTCGTTGTCCCCGAACGTGGACGACGCCACGACGCTACCCATGGCGGTCACGTCGTTGCTTCCCGGCTGACAGTCCTCGCCGCTGCCTCCAGAGTCTGAGCCTGTGTCCGTCGGGTCACCCGTCGCGCCAGGGCTGGTCGTTGGCTCCGAGCCGGTCCCCGTCGTGCTGTCGGGTTCGCCGGTGTCGGCGGTCTCGGGTGCGGTGTCTCCACCGCTCGTGGAGCCGGGGTCGGTCGCGGTCGCGGTCGCGGGGTCGGTCGCGGTCGCGGTCGCGGTGCTCGTCAGGTTCGTCGTTCCGGCGCCGTCGTCCGATGGAGACTCCGCCCCGTCGGCGCAGCCTCCCGACAGCAGCAGGGCGGTGACAAGCATCGAGAACGGGAAGGAGCCACGGCAGGTGCGCGTTGGCAGGGAGGATTCGAGTCGATCCGGCATGAGGGCTTCGTTGTTCTGCCGGGGTGGAACCTCCGGCGTGCCCCTCCAGACGGATACCGAGGTGGTTTGGATCCCGGAAAACGATCTTTTTGGTCAAAGACCGCCCGTTGGCGTTGTTGCTTGGCGGATCTGTACGGGTGCGGTGCGACCTGAGACTCAGCCGACCGCCCAGAACTCGATCGTGAAGCTCAGGCCGTCTTGTGCGGGCCGGGTCAGCGTGCATGGGTCCATCCCGGAGCACACCAAGCTCATCGGAGCCCCGTAGTCGATCGTCCAAGGGACGGTGAGGCTGCCGTCGAGAACTGAGACGGAGACGGTGACATCTTCGGCCTCTCCGCAGACAACAGCGCAGCCTTCAGATACGACCTCCCACAGGCCAGACACCTCGCAGGTGTCCGTGCCGCCTTCGCAGGTGAGCGTGATCGTTGCGGCATCGGTCGCCACGCCGGTGCCGGACACCGAGATGTTGGCGGGGGGGCTGCAGCCCGAAGTGTCGTACTGGCACGTCACGCATGAGAGCTCGCCGACGCCCAGGTCGAGGCTGGCGCAGTCTTCGTCGCCGACGTCTCCGTCGCACGCTTCGCCCCGATCGACGAAGCCATTGCCGCAGCCTTCACCGCTGCAATCCGAGACGTCGAAGTCGCAGTCTGGGGAGCATTTCAAGTCGCCGCCTTCGAATCCAAGGGAGTCACAGCTTGCGTCACCGAGATCGAGGCCGTCGCAAGTCTCCCCCTGCTGCGTGGCACCGTCGCCGCAGACCGAGCAGTTTTGTGGGTCGAAGGTGCAGTCATCCGCACATCCAAGGGCTCCGCCGCTGAAGTCGAGATCCTCGCAGGCGGCTTGGTTGAGGTCTGCGCCGTCGCATGCCTCGCCCTCCTCGGCGATCCCGTTGCCGCAGCTTCCACATGCGGATGTGTCGAGGGTGCAGCCGGGGCCACACCCCACGTTTCCAGCCCCCTCGAGCCCGGCCTCCGCGCAGCTGATATCCGAGACATCTCCGTCACACTCTTCGGGCGCGGTGACTTGCCCATCACCGCAGCTGCTGCACGCGCTGTAGTCGAGCTGGCATGCTTGGGTGCAGGCCAACAACTCGCGTGCGTCACCCAGGCCTACGTCCGCGCACGAAGACACTGCTCCGAGGTTGGAGCCGTCGCACTGTTCATCTGGGTCCACCGCTCCGTTGCCGCACGGAGAGCAGCTGGACACGTCGAGTTCACATGTGTCTGTGCAGGACAGTGCGCCCGACGAGAACCCCTGGGAGGCGCAGGATTCGTCGCCGATATCGGAACCGTCGCACGCTTCTGTGGGGTCGAGCACTCCATCGCCGCACTCCCCTCCGGCGTCCGTGTCAGTGTCTGGGGGGACGCATTGTTGCGCATAGATCTCCGCCAGCTCGCCATAGCGTTGCCCCGATGCGCAGTCCGGGTCGGGAAAGCTGCAGTATCCCGTGGGTTGGCATGCTCCGGCGATCCCGCCGTTGGAGCAGGCGTCGTCACCCATGCACTGGAACCCAGCGGAGGACTGGCACGACAGCAGCCCAAGCATCGCCGGGAGGAGCAAGGACAGCCCACGCACGGCGTCGAGGGTACCTCAGCTCGGAGGCGCTCTGGGCTGATACGGTGGCGCGCGATGGGTGTCACGGTACGTACGGGCGTGGTTTGGAGCGCTTTCGCTCTGCTTGGATGTGGGAGCGCCGAGCCTTCGGAGGCGGAGACCGAGCAGAGCTCCTCCGCGACCTCCAGCGACACGAGCAGCGGTGGCACAAGCATCACCCCCACGTCCTCGGAGGCCTCGAGCGGTGGGGGGCCCACGAGTGGGTCCACGAGTTCCGATGGTGGATCCATGTCGGACGCTGACGAGTCCGGGACCACCGGCGAGACCGCGCCCAGCGACTGCGACCGGCTCGATGTTTTCGTCGAGGAACTTGGCCGAGCGGAGCCCAAAACCGTCGATGCGGCGATCGACACGTTCGTTCGGGAAGCGCAGTACGGCGGACACGGTCTCCCGTTCCGCTGTGACGACCGGGTCGTCTTCGTCGCCGTGGCTTCGGGACCGCTCTTTGTCGCAGGCGACTTCAACGATTGGGAGCCGCTGCCGATGACGCGGCCGGTCGATGGCGCGCCGCTCCTGGTTGCGGACGTGCCCGTCGAGGTGCCCGGGGGCCTGTACAAGTTGGTGGACGGCGAGCTGTTCATTGCCGACCCACTGGCCCGCAGATACGGCTGGGACCGGTTTGGCGAGTACTCGCTCGTCGACTCCGACTCGGGGCGGAGTCACCACGAGCGCTGGCCCGCGTTCGGCGAAGCGGTCGAGCCGCTGCAGCCGCGGACCCTTCGTGTCTATGTGCCGGCCGCGGCCAATGCCGCCGAAGATGTCGCCGTGCTGGTCATGCATGACGGGCAGAATCTGTTCGACCCCGAGGGGATCTCCGGCGGTTGGAGAGCGTCTCAAACGGCCGAGCAAATGATCGCCGAAGACGAGATCGATCCGGTCCTCATCGTCGCGATCGACAACACGTCGGCCCGCTTCGAGGAGTACACCCACGTCACGGACGACATCGGTGGTGGCCCCATCGGTGGGCAGGCCGACGACTACGCGGACTTCGTGGTTGAGGGTGTGTTGCCGTTCATCGCGGAGCGGTATCCGACCCGGAGCGGCCCGGGAAACACCGCGGTGTTGGGCAGTTCCCTTGGCGGGCTCGTGAGTCTGCACCTCGCACATCGCCACCCGGACGTCTTCGGGGCTGTCGGCTCCATGTCGGGAACTCTGGGCTGGGGTACGTTCGGTCTCGACAACGAGACGATGCTCGACCGGTATGCCGACACCGCGCCAGCAGGGCTGTTGGTCTACGTCGACAGCGGAGGTGCAGGACCGTGTCCGGGCGGCAGCGGCGATAACTACTGCGAGAACGTCGCCTTTGCGGATCTGATGCGGTCCCTGGGTTGGGTCGACGAAGATGATCTCTTCTATCGGTGGGACCCAGAGGCTCCACACAACGAGGTCGCTTGGGCGTCGCGGTTCGGTATCGCTCTCGGTGTGCTGAGCTCCGGTCAGTAGGGGCGGCCGGCGCGACAGTGAGGGTGGCGTGGTCTGTTGCTTTGTCGGTATTGTGAAGTTGGATTCGGATGCGGAGCAACGCGACATTGGGACGGCGACGGCCGTGGGTACAGCAACGCTCCGGGCGATCGGCCACGCATGTGAAGCTCGACGTCAAGTGCCGCACGTGTGGCGGCGACAACTACGGGCGGCATAAATACTGCGGGTGGTGCGGGGTCGAGATGGGTGCTCCGGGGGTCGCGATGGACGATGTGACCGACCACGCGGCGGTGGGAGTCGGAGAGTCGACATCGGCTGGCCCGCTTGCGAACGATCGGACCAATCCTGGCGGCGTCTCCGATGCAGACGCGACCGTCATGCGCTCTGTCGTCGCGGCGCCCGTTGACGGACTGATCGTCTCGATGCTCGGTGAGATGGACGGAGGTCGATCTTCCCGGTCGCGGCCGGTCCTGTACCGTCTCGAGCTTGGGGAGCCGTTCGATGTGGACGGACCCAGCATCGAAGCGCCGGGCACATTCACGGCAACGGCTGAGGGGCTCCGGCTCGACTCGCTCGGTTCGCTCGAAGGGGTCTACCGGCGCGTGAGTCGTGACGAGAAGCCTGTGGCATATCGGCGTCTGCGCGTCATCCGAGAGCTGGGTACGTTCCAAGCTTTGGCACCCGGTGAGACAATCGCCGTGGGCTGCATGGCGATCCTCGATCGCGTGCTGGTACGTATCGAGCCCGCCTAAGGCCGGTCTCGGTAGACGATGCCGCGCGGGGCGTGCATGATGCCGCCACCATGAAGCTCAAAGACATCGCGTCCACTCTCGCTGTCCTCGGTTCCGGAGCTCTGTTCCTTTCGGGCTGCGACAAAGAGAAGCCCGCGACCGAGGTTCCCGACGCAACGGTTCCGGCCGCCGACGCTGGCGAAGGTTCCTGTGCTGCCGACGATCACCCCGACGACGGACACTGTGGTGGCGACACGGCTGAGGCTGAGGCTGAGGGCGAAGGCTCCTGCGGTGGCGACAAGGCCGAAGGCGAAGCGGACGCCGAGGGCGAAGCCTCCTGCGGCGGCTGATCGAACCCGTTCTCGCAGAAAAGCCCGCGGTCGATGCCGCGGGCTTTTTCTATTGGTTCCGCGACTCCGATCCGACCAAGGAGTCGCGGACCGGCAGGTTCCCCTCTGAGACGAGAGCGCATTTCACAACCTCGGCGAGGGCGCAGCCCGAACTTGGAAGGGTGAGCGAAGGGAGCTCCGCTCCCGCAGCGAGGGAAACCGAGAGGTTTCCCTCTAGAGACTAATCCAGGGGCCAGATCTCGGGCGGTCGCCGCTCGGGCGGGGGACTCGAGGCGCCGCGGCTTCGCAGGTTGGCGATGAACAGGTCGACATACCGGAGATCGTCCTCGATGTCGGCGTCGTCGTTGCTCTCGAGCCACAGGGCCACGCTCTCGCGCAGGCGCTCCAAGACGCCAAGCGCACTGGTCATGTCCCCGTAGGCGCTGCGGGTCGCGGCCATGTCGAACCCGGCGTAGATGTTGAGCATGACGAAGGCCTTTTCCACGCCCGTGCTCTCGAACTCTCCGTCCTCCGGGACGTCTCCGGGGGATAGGGCCGAGGTGATCGGGACTTCCTGGACGACGGTGTCTTCGCTCCCCGGGACGGTGTAGGTCATGACGAGCGTGCCCACGGAGCCCGCACCGACGGATGCATCCAGCGGGACAACCTCTGCGATGATCGCACCACCGCCACCCCGGCGGCCTCCAGCGTCATCGTCGACCTCGGTGCGGTGCGCGAGCTGAAGTGCGGGGATGTCGATGGTCGCCTCGTTGCCCTCGAGCTCGGCCCCTTGGGTGCCGTAGATCGCCCGTAGCGAGTATCCCTCGCTGACGCTCACATCGATGCGGACGTCGGTTGCAAGCGGGAGGAGGAACGCCTTGACCTCTTCCTCGAAAACCTCACGGACGGCTTCGGGGCTCTCCAGGAAGTAGAACGCGCCGCCGCCGGTGACCGCGAGCTCGCGCATCAGCTCGGGATCGAAACTCTCTCCGATACCGATCGTCGTGAGTCCGTATCCGAGCTCGTTGTATTGCCGCGACATCTCCTCGACCCGTGCATCGGATGTGATGCCCGAGGTCGCTTCTCCGTCCGACAGCAAGATGACGCGGTTCTGATAGCCCTCCACCGCGTGCAGCTGGACGGTGTCGTACGCTTCGCGCAGTCCGGCGTAGATGTTGGTGCTCCCATCCGCCTCGAGGAGGCCGATCGCTTCCGAAAGCTCCGGAGAATCGCCAGCGACGTTCTCCACGAGCACTTCGGCGGTGTCGTCGAACGCGATGAGTGAGATCCGGTCCGCCGGTCGAAGGTCGTCCAGCATGCGGAACAGGCCCTCGCGGAGGTTGGTGATGTTGGTCCCGCGCATGGACCCGGAGATGTCGACGGCGATCGACAGGTTGAGCGGAGGCCGTTCCAGCGTGGTGGGGTCGATCGCGGTGTTCATGCCCAGAAGCATCAACGTGCAGTTGCTGCCCGTGATCATGTTGCCCATCACGCCGAGCTGACCGTGCAGGCAGATGTCGTCGTCACACTCCGGCGTGGGGAACTCGACCTTGTGCTCGTTGAAGAAGCCCACGTCGTCGAGAGTGGCGGGGTGGGGGATGCCGCCGTCGTCGAGGATCTGGCGAAACTCGCCGAAGTCCTGGGCTCCGCCTTGGGCGACCCCTGCACCGCCGGCAGCGCCAGAGTTCGCGCCAGCAGAGTCGGCATCTGCAGCGCAGCCGCCGGCGACAGAGAGGACGGAACAGATAAGGGTAATCAGTGCATTCTTCTTCATCGTCATTCTCCTCCGCGCTCGCGGCGAATCGCGACGAGTTCGAGGTCGGTGCCCAGTTCAAGGGGACCGCTGTCACAGGCGGTATCGGCGACGAGCCGCTCCGATGCGTGGACGAGGTGGAGTTCGAGGGTCTGGGTCTCGCTCTGGGTCGTGGCGGGGACTTCGGTGCCCTGCTGCACACCGACCGATTCGAACCCGCCACCGACCATCGAGACCGAGACGGCGCGGCGAACGGTGCCGCACGCCTCTTCGGCAATGGCATCACAGGCGAGCTCGGGGTCGACGAGGGCTTGCATGCCGTACACGGTCGACCCCCCGTTGCTGCGCATGGCGGTGAGGGTGGTCTCGGCCTCTCCCGTCTCGGGGTCGTTTCGTGTCAGCGCAACGGCCTCGGTCACGGCGTTGGTGGACGCATCCTCCAAGACGATCAGGTCGCCCTCTTCGAAGGGGAACGCTCCGTGCGGAAGACACAGCTCCCACGGCTTGCCCGGGACATCGAGGTCCTCTTCGAATCCAGTGCGTAGGGCGAGTTGAACGCAACCATCGAGTCCTTCATCCACGCTCGACAAGATCCACTCGCCCGTCGGGATGCTGCCCCAGGCGAGGCGGCTGGATTCGGCCGAGGGTGTGCAGACGCCAGGCTCGGGTGCGGTCAGAGATTCGATGCGGAAGACGAGGTCGTCCTGAGTTTCGTACGTGCCGAGCCCATCGCCGTCGAACGCGACCGAGATCCAGCCGCTGGTGTCGGGCGTGATGCCGGTACCGTCGACGAAGGTCTGCGGGTATTGCCCTTCGCGCCAGAAGATGACGGATGGGGCGAGGTTGTCGGCATCGATCCAAGCAGCGTGACAACTGCGCGTGGGCCGATCCCAAAGCTCGAGCACCGGCATCGTTGCGTCGGGCGCGAGCGTCCAGCTCTGCGCATCGGCGAACAGCGCATCGCGGAGGTAACCTGCAGGATCTTCCTCCACCAGGTCGCAATCGAACTCCGCGGATTCCTTGAGCGGGCGAATGCGCAACACGATGTCGAAGTCGTTCGCGTTGTGGATGTACGTGTCCGCGTCGAACGAGCCGTAGAAAGGCTCTTCAATCTGGCTGGTTGCGACGCAGCAGAGCATCCCGGCGGAGGCGACGGCGACCTCGCCGGTTGCACGGTGTGCGACCCGCTGGCCGGCCAGGCGCGGCACGTAGAGGTAGCTGACCGCGAGCGCAGGAAGCGTGAGGAGGTCGGTGAGGTCCGAGGTGATGGCCCACGGAAAGCCAAACAGACCCATGAAGCCCGACCAGGCCTCTGCGGCGGCCGTTGAGACCTGGATCGCGGAGAACACGACCCCGATGGCGATGTGGGAGAGCGCCCATCCTCGGCGAGTGGAGACCCGCACCAGGACCGCCAGGAGGAGCGGCGCCGCAAACAGCCCGACGATGTCGCTCAGCTTTCCGGTGAGCCAGCCCGGCACCAGGCCCGAGCCCTTGAGCAGGTGGTCGTTGATCGCCAGCGTGGCGACGGCGCCGAGCCACACGGGGTGGAGCAAGGCGCGTCGTAGCGGGGGAATGGGGCGGTTCGCAGTCATGAAAGTCCTCGCAATAAGGGGGTACAGACAGGGTAGTGCCTCCCAACTGCCAAACGATCACGGCGCGCCGCTGCGATTCCGCATCCTCCCCAAGTCACGAATTCGCGGGCCTATCGATGATTTTGCCGCTACCGTGAGGTCATGCGCTTAGATTGTTGGAAGCTTGCGGTGTTCGCGGGCCTGCTGCTCGGGGGATGCGGTGATAGCGAGGACACCCTCACGGATGAGATGCCGGAGGACCTCCCCGCGGGTCAGTCGGCGACGGACGGCGAGACCGACGCGTCGACGTCACCGGCGACGTCGGCCTCGACAGGTGACTCCACGACCGGGCTCACGTCTGGAAGCACGGGCGGGGAGACAACCGGCGGGCCCGTCGGGCCGTGCCAGAGCTCGGACGACTGCCTCGGCAACGACGTCTGCGTCGCTCCATGGGATCCGGAAACGCAAACCGCTGGCGAGGCGGACTGCGCCTTCGCGTGCATCCCATCGTATGACGAGACGCAGTGGTGCGCCGACGCTGCGGCTTGTTGCGATGCCGACGCGATTTGCACCGCGCGCGGCTACTGTGTGCCTCCTCAGGAGCCACCGGCGGCCGACTCCAGCAGCAGCGGCGGCGAAGAGACCGGCTCGACCGGCGGGGACTCCACTGGAACCGGAGGTGAAGGATGAGCACGAAGAGATGGCTATTGGCTGCGTCGCTGTTGTTCGCGGCCTGTGACGCCGACTCCTCGGCGGACGGAGCGGGCTCGAGCGAGACCGACGTGTTCGGCGACGACATGCCCGACGACTTCCCGGCCGGAAGCTGCGCCGAGACGATGGGCGAAGACTGCGAGACCGAGGGCGATAGTGCGGGTGTTGGCGACAGTGCATCCACCGGCGGCGCTGCGGCGGACTGCGTCGCCGACGGTTGCGTCGGCCAGGGGGTCTGCGCCGCGCCCTGGGATGAGACGACCGAAGCACTCGGCGAGTTCGAGTGTCGCTTCAGCTGCATTCCGCTTCTCGACGACACGTCGTGGTGCGCCAACGCCGACGCGTGTTGCGACGCCGGAGCCCGGTGTACAGATCGTGGCTACTGCGTCCTCGAGGGAGGGGATGGCTCGACGGGGAGTGGTGGCGAAGACACCGATACCGACGGCGACACGGACACGGACACGGACGGTGACACGGACACGGACACCGCCGGCGCCACCGGCACGGACACCGACGGGACGACTGGAGGCGCGACATGACTCGCGGCATGCTTGTGCTTGGAGTCCTGCTTGCCGCGGGTCTTGGGTGCGATGGGAGCACAGATGACTCCGTGCATGCCGATGGCCCGGTAGACCTCTCGGATGAGATGCCCGAGGATCTTCCGGCCGGTGAGTGCCGCGAGGGCGAGACCGACGACGAAGACTGCGAGTCGGGCACCTCGTCGGCGGGAGGGTCGGGGTCGACGTCTGGCCAGGCGGGCGAAGCCGAGACGTTCGAGTGCACCGTGACCGAAGACTGTGACGGTGCTGGGGCCTGCGCTGCGAACTGGGAGGACGGCGTACGGACCTCCTTCTCCTGTCGCTTCGCCTGCATTCCCACCCTCAACGAGAGCGCGTGGTGTCGCGACGATGCGTCGTGTTGTGACCCAGACGCGGTCTGCACGGGGAGGGGATACTGCGTTGTCCCCGGCCAGCCCGAAGGCTCCGACGACGTCGTCAGCGATCCGAAACTCACGGACGAAATGCCCGAAGACCTTCCAGCCGGCGGCGGCACACCCGACGGTGTACTCGACGGCACCGCGGACGGCCTCCCATGAGACCCGCGACGATCCTACTCTTCACCTTTGGACTCAGCGCATGTTTCTCGCCGGGCAGTCTCACCGACGAGATGCCCGAAGACCTCCCCGCGCCGTCGTGCGAGGACACGGATACGGACGCGTGTGCTTCGTCCTCGGGTGCGACCGGCCCGGAGTCGTCGACGGGCGGAAGCAGCTCGACCACCGCACCCGTGGTCGACGGATGCGAGGCCACGGACTCGTGTTTGGGTGAGGACGCTTGTGTCGCGGATTGGGATGCGGAGGCGGAGTCGCGCGGACCCTTCGTCTGTCGGTTCGCCTGCGTTCCGCTGCTCGACGAGGCGTCGTGGTGCATTGATGATGGCTCGTGTTGCGATCCGTCGGCCCAGTGCACGGCTCGGGGCTACTGCATCATTCCCGAGCCGGCCGGTGATGACTCCGGCAGCTCGAGCGGAGGGGCCACAGAATGAAACGATCGATCCTTCTGCTACTCATCGTCCTCGGCGCGTGCGCGTCGGAACTCGAGGGTGCGTCGGACTTGAGCGATGAGATGCCCGAGGACCTTCCCGCGGGCGGATGCCGAGACACCGACGTCGAAGCGACGAGCGGGAGCGGCACCGACGGACTCGAAGGTTGCGACGCAGCAACCAGCACCGGGCTCGCGACGGGTTCGACGACCACGGGAGAGATCGACTCGGAGTGTGCTGGGGAAGGGGACTGCGACGGTGCTGGCGCATGCGTCGCAGATTGGAACGAGGGCGAGCGGGGCCCGTTCCGATGCCAGTTCGCGTGCGTTCCCACCTTGGACGAAGCGGCCTGGTGCAGTGACGACGCGTCGTGTTGTGACGCGGCAGCAACTTGCACGCCGCGTGGCTACTGCGTCATCGTCGGCGATGCTGAGGACAGCTCATCCGGCGGGGGTTGAGCGACTGAACTCGGCGGTGTCGAGTAGGAACAGCACGTGGTCGAGGAGATCCGTTTCAGGGTCGGACGTCAGTGCGCTCTCCAGCGCGACTTGGGCCAACGTTCGAGCGCGCTGAAGGTCGCCCGGCATGTTTGCGATGGCGAGGTAGTAGCGGGATCGCCGGGCAAACTTCCCTGCCGGGCCGCTTGTCACCGGGAATACGTCGAGTAGAGGCTCTAGCCACTGGCGTGCGAGCTTAGAGCGGCCGCTGTTGAGGTATGCGGACCCGATCAGAAGGCGATAGCGACCGAGCCTGGCTGGCTCGTTGGGGTCGATCTCGATCAGGGTGTTGAGTCCGGTCTCGAGGCTCTTGATCGCGTCGTCGTAGCGCCCCGCTTCGTACTGTGCGGAGCCGAGGTTGAAGAGGTTCTTTGCGACGCCGCGATGCTTTTCTCCGTTCGCTCGCTTGCGGAGCAGCAGAGCTCGCTCGAGGGTTTCGATGGCACGCGGGAAGTCACGTTGGGCCTTGTATGCGGTGCCCAGGTTGCCGAGGACCACCGGCACGAAGGGATGCTCGGCGCCAAGGGTCTTCTCGAAGCTCGCCTCCGCCCGTTCGAGAACCTCGACCGCGAGTTTCGGCTCTCGTCGGGTGATGTACAGGCCTCCGAGGCTGGTGAGCGCGCGAGCGGTGTTGGGATGGTCCTCTCCGTAGATCTCCGAGTAGATCGCCAACGCGGATGTGTAGTGCTTCAGGGCATCATCGAGCTCGCGCCCGACTCGGTCGGCGCCCCCCAGGTTCATGTCGAGGCCCGCCTGCAGGAGAGGATCTGCACCGAGCATCCGGAGGACCGCGCCTGCATCGGCGCCCAGGGACCGGGCTTCGGCATGTCGTTTGGCATCCCGGCCGACGATGTAGATCAAGCGAATCAGCGCGAGTGCTCGCGTCGTGTGATCGTCCCCGATCTCGGCCAGACGGATCGCGTCGCGCAGATTCTTCTCTGCCGCTGGGTAATCGCCCGTGCGCGCGGCTGTGTATTGTCCGCGGACGAGGAGTCCCGCCGCCTCAGTGCTAGGGTCGTCGTATCGGCGGGCCGTCGCGATGACCCCATCCGCAAGCTCGATGGCGCGGTCGTAGTGGGCCAGCCCACCGTGGGCTCGCGCCCTGGCGAGTTGGGCACGGGCCTGGTTGATCGCTTCGATCGCCTCTGGCGCCCGTGCGACGGAGAAGGCCTCCAGCCGCCGTGGGTCGGCGCAGGCTTCGACCGGAGCCAGGGTCACGACGGCCTGCACGGCTTGTTGCGCGATGCCGTCTTCGCTGGTCGACAGCACGGCCACCAACTCCTCGACGGCACTGCGGCGGCTCGCGAGGCACTGGGCTTGCCGTTCGAGCGTGGCAGCGTCGGCGCTCTCGACCAGCTGCGCGGTGCAGTGTGCTTCCGAAGCACCGGCCCAGTCGTCGACGTACGAGCCGAGCATGCCTTCGACTGTGGACCACGTCGCGGCGGCGTAGGGCGCGTCGGGTCGGAGCAGTGCGGCTTCGACCGAGGCCCGTTTCCCCTCCCAGAAGTCACGAAGCGGGGCTCCGGCGTGGTCACAGGCGCCGGCGCCCATGTGTTCGGGCCGTGTTCCGACATAGACGGCGCCCGCTGCGACGCTTGCCGCCACGAACCCCAGGCCCACTCGGCGTAGCGTGCGAAACGGGCTGAGTCGAAGGGCCGCAACCAGGGCGCTCATCGAGGTGAAGCGGTCTTCGGGATTCGTGGCGAGGCCCTTGCGGAGTGCCTCGAAGATCCGCCGCGGCGCGGTGGCGGTTCCCGGCGGCGCTTGAATCCGTCCCGTGACGACGTTGCCCGCGAGCTCTCCGTACGTGCGTCCCGCAAACGGACGAACGTCGGTCAGTGCCTCCCACAGCGAAACGCAGAACGCGAACTGGTCGCTCGCCGCGGTTGTCGGCGAGGCGTTGTGCTGCTCGGGAGCCATGTACGCCGGCGTGCCCATGATCGCGCCGGTCTGCGTCAGCGTCTCCGCTTGATTGTCCGCCGGCTTTTCGTCGGACAGTGTCGGGTCCGAGCGGTCCGATCGGGACAAGCCAAAGTCCATGACGCGGACGCGGCCGTCTTCACCCAGCATCACATTGTCGGGCTTGAAGTCACGGTGCACGATGCCTGCGGCATGGGCGGCCTCGAGTCCCTCCGCCGCGTCGCAGTACACCCGGACAACCTCCTGCCAGTCGCGGGACTCCTGAGCCCACTGCCGCAGTGTCGTTCCGTCGACGAACTCCATCGCGACGAACACCTGCTCCTCGTACTTGCCGACCTCGTGCACGGTGACCACATTGGGGTGGTTGAGCCGAGCCATGGCTTGGGCCTCTCGCTGCAACCGGCTGGTGCCAGTCGAGCCTCGGCTTGCATCTTCGGCGAGGTCGGGGAGCAGCAGCTTGAGTGCGACCTTCCGGTCGAGCTCGGGGTCGTACGCGCTGTAGACGACGCCCATGCCCCCGGCACCGAGGCGGTCCAGGATGCGAAAGCGCCCGATGCGCTCGGGATCGTCCGCGGGTGGAGGCGCTGGAGCGCCGGTGGTTCCGCACTCGGTGTCTTCTGTGCCCTGGTAGGACGCCGAAGCTGGGGCTGGTTCGCCGAACAGCTTGGCCCGCGCCCCCGCCCGAATCCGGGCTCGATCGCTCGCCTCCACCCCGGGGGCCGGTCCCATCGCACCCTCGCCGTCGCGAGGGGGCTGGCCGTCGGGCGGAGTGTCAGGCATCTGCAGGCGATCATGCCTCGGCGAGGCCCGGGCACGCAAAGCGGCTGCTACTCTCGGCCCGTGGCCACGGACATGGAGCTGCTCGAAGCCTGGCGTGGCGGCGACCGCGAGAGCGGCAGCGAGCTATTCGAGCGCCACTTCGACAGTATTTGCCGGTTCTTCGCCAACAAGACCGACCGCGACGTCGACGACATGGTGCAGCGCACGTTCACCGCTTGCGTCGAAGGCAAAGAGCGGTTCCGCGGCCAGTCCTCGTTTCGTACCTATCTGTTTGGAGTCGCACACAATGTGCTGCGCTCCTCGTTGCGCAAGCGACGGCGGGACAACGATCGCTTCGACCTGGGCGTCACCAGCATTCACGACCTCGGGCTGAGTCCCACCGTCCTCGTCGCCAAGCGCAAGGAGCAGACGTTGACGCTCCAAGCGCTGCGCCGAATCCCGGTCGAGCACCAGGTCGTGTTGGAGCTGTACTACTGGGAAGAGATGACCGCGAAGGATCTCGGGGAGGTTCTCGAGATTCCCGAGGGCACGGTGCGCGGGCGCATCCGGCGGGCCAAGCAGCTCCTCGAGGAGCAGCTGAAGATCCTCTCCGACGACGATCGCATCCTCAAGAGCACGATCAGTGGGCTCGAGACCTGGGCGCGGGAGCTCCGTGCGCAGGTGCTCCCCGACGACAAGTCCACCTGACCCATGAGCTTGGCCGCCCACGACCGCACGACTCTCGGCGCGTGGCTGACTGCACGGGGGGAGTCGCCGACGCATGCCGGCAGGCTCTTGCGTGCGTACTACGGCGGCGGTGGCGTGTTCGACCCGGATGCGCTGAGCATCGGGAAGACGCTGCAGACGACCCTTCGCCACGAGCACTTCCCGGCTGCAACCTTCGTTCGCGACCGGGTTGTCTCTTCTGATGGCACGACGAAGCTGCTGCTCGGTCTGAGGCGTGGCGGCGCGATCGAGACGGTGATGATGCCGTCATACCGGGCGGGTGAAGCATGGTGCTGTGTGTCGTCGCAGCTGGGCTGCGCGATGGGGTGCGACTTCTGTGCGAGCACCCGCAGCGGGTTGGACCGAAACCTCGAGGTTGATGAAATCGTCGAGCAGTTCGTTCACGTGACTCGCGTCGCGGCCGAACACGGACGCAGGGTTCGGCGGTTGGTCTTCATGGGGATCGGCGAGCCGATGCACAACCTGGACAACGTGCTCACCGCGATCAACCACATCGCCGGGCAGGGCCTGGGTGGGTTGGGATGGAGCCGCATCACGGTTTCGACCGTCGGCATCGTCCAGGGGATCGAGCGGATGGCCAGGTCCGAGCATCCTCCGTTCCTCGCGCTGAGCTTGCACGCGCCCGACGATGAGACGCGCGCCAGGATTGTGCCGACCGGGAAGCGCTATGACGTCGCGACGATCTTGGCTGCGGCCCGCGAATACCAAGAACGCACGGGTCGAATCGTGACCATCGAGTACTGCCTGCTCGCCGGGGTCAACGACAGCGAAGCCCAAGCGGACCTGCTGGCTCAGCGACTCGAGGGTTTTCGCGCCCACGTCAACGTGATCCCTTACAACGCCACGGGTCCTGGGCTGTCGGGCATGGTCTACATGCGGCCGACGACCACGGGCGTGACGCGGTTTCTGGAGCGGCTGCGCAGCCGCGGTGTCGTGGCCCATGCTCGCGACACCCGAGGGGACGACGTCGCAGCCGCATGCGGTCAGCTTCGCGATGCGGACCGCGATGCTGCTCAGGCCTCGGCCAAGTAGGCGTAGACCTCGGCAACCGAGAGGGGGCGCTCGTAGAGGTAGCCCTGCCCGAGCTGGCATCCCAACCACCGCAGCACATTGGCCTGCAGCTGGTTTTCGATCCCTTCGCCCAGTGTGCGCAGGCCCAGCGCACTGGCTGCGGTCATGATGTGACGGATGCGTCCCGAGGTCATTTCGGTGCCGTCGATCCTGGACACGAACCTGCGGTCGATCTTGAATCCGTCGAGCGGGAACCCGCGCAGGTCGTCCACGGTGCAATCGCTCAGGCCGTAGTCCTCGACCCAGACCTTGCTTCCGGCGGCGGAGAGGCCTTCGACCAGCGCCCGTGCTTCTTTGTTGTGGTCCGCGATGGTCCCGGCCTCGATCTCAAACCGCACCGCTGATGCTTTGAGCCCCGTTGTCATCAACATCGAGCGCACCCGTTCGACAAACAAGGGGTCCAGCACCTGGGGCGCAGAGAGGTTCATGGAGATGCACAGGTCGGGGAGATGTTCGAACTCCGAGTGCCAGTCCGCCATCTGTCGCATCGCCGCCTCGACGCACCAGTACCCGATCGGGACGATGAGTTCACTGTCGTTCGCCGCGTTGATGAAGTCGGCAGCGGGTCGCTCCTCTCCATCGGGGTGTCGCCATCGAATGAGGGCCTCGAACCCGTACGGACGCTGGCTTTGAATGTCGACGATCGGCTGGTACGTGACCGAGAACTCTTCGCGCTGCAGTGCCTGCGCCAGCTCGGAAGCGACGACATCCGTTGCCGGCGGCCGCCTCTCGCTGGCCGAGTGAGTGTGCAGCCTCGGCACACGCGGCACGACAACTTCGCAGCGGGCGCGATCGATTGCGGCTTGTGCGTTTGCGTCACGGCCCCGGCCTCGTGCCAGTCCGAACCCGAGATCGAGGTAGAGCTGATCGTCGTCGTGGTCGTAGGGCCGTTGGAGCTCTCGGCGAACCGAGTCCGCGGCGCCAAGGTCTTCACCTTCGGGAAATCCGCGAAAGAGAACCACGTAGCCGGTCTCGCCCACGGGCGCGGCGACAAAGTCGTTCGCGATGTGGGCGAGCCGTAGCCCAACGCGGGTCCGGAGCGCGGCCACGTCCGTCGCAGAGAGGAGGTCAGATGGATGGATGGCGGCTGTGTCGATGTAGAGCGTCGCGTAGCGGTAGTCGGACTCGGCTTCGCTTCGGTCGATCGCCGCTGCCAGCCTCCGCCGCATGGCCAAGGTCGTGAACAGCCCTGTGTCGGGGTCGAGCACGCTCGAGACGTCGGCGCCTTGCATCTGGGTGATGCCGCGATGGGTCTCGATACTGCCCAGGAGCGCGACCCGCAGGACCGCCGGGGAGAGTTCGGTGAACGCCAGGCACTCGGCCGCGCCCGCTTCTCGCTGGCGCAAGCGTTCGGCGACCGGGTCGTCTGAGCTCAGTTCCTGAATGACGACGAGCGGGGCGAGGATGTCCTGTTCCAGGATGCCGCGCTGCACGCTCGCCCCGACGTAGTCGTCAAAGGCGAGCACCGCCGCGACGCCGCCTGAAGACAGGCGGGCGAGGGCTTCGGTGGAGTGCGCGCACAGCTCGACCGACACGCCGTACGAACGGATCTGGGACAGCATGGTCTGGACTTCGCTCGCGTGCGAAGAGGACCCACCGACCACGAGCACGACGCAAGCATCCGCCGGCCGCACCGCAGTCGCGGCCCCAAGATCGGCCGGGTTCGGTTGCAGCGTCCGCGGAGTTGCAACGTTCACAACTGGGAGTTGGGCGGCGGCAGACACGTCTTGCGGGGCTTCGACCGGACCCCGCTACGACTTGAGGGACGGCACCGGATAGGGACGGTGCTCAGGCTCCCCAGCCGCCGTCGACGTCGAGGGTCTGCCCGGTGACGTAGCGGGCGCCGTCTCCGAGGAGGAACCGAATCACATCGGCGACATCGGACGCTTCACCGACGCGCCGCAGCGGAACCGTCTGTGCGTAGGCCTCGAACCCCTCGTCCCCAACCTCTGCGGTCATATCCGTCCTGAGCAAGCCGGGCGCGACCGCGTTGACTCGAATGCCGCGAGGCCCGAGTTCATGCGCGAGCCCGCGAACGGCGGCTTCGATTCCTCCTTTGGCGGCGGAGTAGGCGACCTTGCCGGGGAGCCCATGACGGGCCAGGTTCGAACCCGTAAACACGACCGAACCCGGCTTCGTCAGCAGGTCCCGCTGGAGGAGGCCCCGGAGCAACACGAGCGGAGCTTCGAGGTCGGCCCTCAGCTGGAGCAGGAGAGGGTCGTCTGTTGCGGTGCCTTCTTCGAAGCCTCGGCGCATCGCGACCCCGGCGTTGAGCGCAACCGCATCGAACGCCCCGATCGCTTCCTCCACCGTCGCGAGCAGGCCGGACACCGCGGCGGGGTCGTCGAGATCCGTGCGAAGCAGGGTGAGGGGCGCGTCGGCGGTCGCGGCCAGAAGTGCCCGGCTGGCGTCCGACTCTCGACGATGAATGCCAACGACTTCCATGCCATCGGCCAACAGTCGTTCGACCAGCGCGCGGCCGATCCCGCGCGACGCCCCGGTCACAAACGCTCTCATGGTGCGACCTCGATCTCGATCTCGTCCTCGGGAATGAACGGCGGCGTGTCGCAGCAGAAGACCGTCGCCCGCTGCTCGCTACGGTTGTCGTAGCCGTGCACCTGACCCAACGGCCACTCGCGCACGGCATGCACCGGGAGCTGCGCCCCTTGCCACCACAGCTCGCCCGCGACGATCCACTCGAGCTCCCGCATCAACTGATGATGATGGGGTGGGATCGCCCGTCCGGATTCGACATGGAGCAAGTACAGCCCTGCTTCCCGGGTCTCGAGCAGGATCTCCACCTGTCCAAACTTGCTGGTCTCGAAGCGCCTTGGGTAGTCGGTCCGTGTGCGGTGAACGCCGACCATGGCGGCATCCGCGATCCCCGTGAGTGCCCGAGGTTTGTTCAGTCGCAGAGACGTGGTCTCCACCTCGGGGTGGAGGCCGAGCAGCATCGCGCAGATCTCCTCTGCCGCGGCTTCCAGGAGCTGGTACCGGCGAAACTCGAGCATCGCGCGCACCTCGGTCGCGACCCGGGCGTAGTCGCAGGTATCGCCGATGCGGCCGGTCCGACCGGGCTTGCGGAGATCGAGCCCAAGCTCGAGATCCACGCCCAGTGGCTGCGGATCGTCGCGCTCATGGGGGTGAACCCCGATGATGCAGTCGACCTGGAGTCCGCGGATCGCGATCGTGTCGCTCACCGGGCGACTCTACCCCCCAAACCACAAAAACGCTCCTAGGGCAGTTTCGGCAGCCTGACGCGGCGATCGCAGGCTCCCATGTGCGCCTACGCCGGTGTGCTAGATCAGGAACTGCGGCCCGAACTTTACGCCGACCTGAATCAGCATCATTATCCGGCGTCCAAGCTACGGCAACGCCGTTCGCTCGGTACACGGCTCACGTGGAGACTGACATGCTTTTGAAAAAACTTTCCCTGGCTACCCTCGCTTGCCTCTTCGCTTCCGGCTGCATCATCACCGGTGCGGACGACGACGGCGGCAGCGACACCGAGGTCACCACCTCGCCGACCACCGACACCCCCACCACCGACACGCCGACGACGGATACGCCGACGACGACGGACACACCGACCACCGGTGACACCGACCCGACCACCGACGGCACGACCGGCGATCCTGGCGCGGCCGGCTGCGGCTGGGGCCCGATCGCGGGCAACGAAGAAGTCCCCAACGGATACCAGTGTGGCATCGACGGCACCGTCGATCCCGACGGCACGTTCCCCATCGACTGCTCGCCCAACTCGATCCTCGAGGCAGGCATGGACTGCACCGTGGCCAACGTGACCGCAGAGGGCTGCTGCGATGCCAACGGTGACGTCTGGTACTGCATCGACCCCGATGGCGACGGACCCGACGAGCCTATCGTTGGCGGCGACGACTGTGGCGACCCGACCGGCACCGACACGGACGCGACCGATACCGACGCGACCGACACGGACGCGACCGCGACCGACGGTGACACGGACACCGACGCTGGCACCGACACGGACGCCGACACCGAGGGCGGCACGACCACCGGCAAGTAAGCCGGAGCCCCTCAACGTACAAAGCCCCGCTCGGCACTCGCCGGCGGGGCTTTTTTCGTTGGTCGGGAAGCGCCTAGCGCCGAACGACAACGGTCGTGCCGGGACTGCCCTCGTGCGCGTGGACGCCATGCCAGCCTTCCGGGACACCAGGCGTCGTCCAGTCGAAGAGCCACTTGGCATCCGCGGGCCCCAGGTTCACGCAGCCGTGGCTTCGAACCCGGCCGAACCCTTCGTGCCAGAAGGCGCCGTGCAGGGCGATGCTGTCGTTGAAGAACATCGTCCAAGGCACATCCTGGATCGAGTAGTTGCCATCGGTGTCCGACTGTCCATCCATCGTCGTGGACACGTGCTTGCTGCGGATGCGCCACTGCCCGGTCGGCGTCTCGAACGACTCCTCCTTGGTGCCCTTCTTGCCCGTCGAGACCAAGGTGATGAACTTGGGCTCGGGGCCTTGGTAGGCGACGAGGATCTGCTTGTCGAGGCTGACGTCGACCCAGCGATCGTAGGGCTCCAGGCCCTCTGGCATCGGTTGCGCTTCGGCGAACCGGATCACGGCCTTGCGGATGAGGCTGCCATCGGTCGTCATCATGTACGTCTTGCCGGCATGTTCGACCTCCTCTTGCAGGTCGACAAACGTCTTGTTCGGCAGCGTCTCCTTGGGGATGAGCCTGCCTTCGGTATCGAACTCGAACCGCTTGGCGCCCTTGGACGTCATCACGAAGCCCATCGGAAAGCCGGTGCCGTCGGGCAAGACGCGGCCTTCGAAGCCCTTGGTGTCGTAGACGTACGCAGCGCTCGCTTCCACGAAGCCGCCGCGAGCGGTCTTCCAGTAGTGGATGCCGTCGACCTCGACCTTCTCCCCGATCGCGAGGAAGAAGCCGCGCTCCAACCAGGGCGTCTCGCGGTTGAGCGGGAGTTTGATCTCGGGCTCGGGTGGGGCAGGCGGGGGATCGGCTTTCGCCACCACGGGAGCCGCGGGGG
>OJGU01000279.1_pt1 | contig 33698 bp, 30 predicted proteins | sample 1594741 | NCBI WGS metagenome assembly OJGU01 (sample SAMN05416841, study PRJEB24817) | seawater metagenome | isolation source: Sea water | place: Canada:Atlantic | collected 2013-07
TACGAGATGTAGAGAGGTCTCGTGGGCTCGGAGATGTGTATAAGAGACAGCCGACGGAGAGCTCGAGACCGGTATCCTGGCAACCCCAGTGAATGATAGTCTGCTTGAGGAACTCGAGCTCTTCGAAGAACCCTTTTTCCTAGCGGTTCCTACACGGCACCGCCTTGCACGTCAGAACAAGGTTGAGGTGCCAGATCTCGGGACCGATCAACTCCTCCTACTCAAAGACACCCACTGCCTCAAGGAACAGGTAGTTGGGTTTTGCACCGCCCATCGTGTCGATGGAAACCAGCAGTCTGCGGCCTCGAGTATCGCCACTCTGCTGGCCCTCGTCAGATCTCACGGCGGAATCACTTTCCTCCCACAGATGGCAATCGAGCATCCAAACAAACCGACGGGCATTCGCTGCCTTCCAGTCACCCCCTCTCCCACACGAAAAATTCGTCTTGTTTTCCGCAAGACGTCTCATGTCGGACGCCGGCTTGCAGAGGCCCTTCAGTTGTGTCTCGATCCTCAGTCAAACGCATTAACCATAAGTTAGTGACTAAGCATGACACCTCTACATAGACGGCTTGTTATCGAGCCCAAATCTGTCATGATTCCGCCACAAGCTCTCCCACACGAAAATGAACATGAAGACGCTGTCCATTCGAATCCTCTTTCTCGTCACGTTATTGGCACCTCGCTTCGGCTACGCTGAAGCGAATCGTCCCAACATCGTCTTTCTTTTTAGTGACGATCTGACCACCCAAGCCATCTCTGCCTACAATTACGGCCTAAAACTTCCGCCGACACCCAATTTTGATCGTCTGGCACGCGATGGGATGCTCTTCGAGAACAGTTTTTGCGGGAACAGCATTTGCACGCCATCACGAGCAACCGTGATGACCGGTCTCCACAGCCACAAGAACGGCATCGTCAATCTAGGCGGCGCGCTCGATCCACATCGCCCATCGTGGCCGAAGAAACTCAAGCAGAGCGGCTACACCACTGCCGTCTTCGGTAAATGGCATATGAAGACGAAGCCAAACGGATTTGACGATTGGGAAGTTTTCAGCGGCCAAGGCAGCTACTACAACCCCGATCTTTTTAGCGCCAAAGGCAACCGACGCGTGGAAGGACATTCTACAGATGTTGTTACCGACGTCGCTTTGAATTGGCTGGATAACCGGGATCACTCTAAACCCTTCGCCCTCCTAATTCAGCACAAGGCTCCCCATCGAAACTGGAAACCCAGCATCAAGGAACTCGAACTCTATCGCGACATGACGTTCCCCGAACCTCCGAGCCTTTTTGACAACTACGAGAGCCGCATTGCCGCCAAGAACCACAAGATGGGAATCGACGAGCACATGCGCATGGACTCGGATCTCATGATGTTCCGAGGCGACCAAGCCAATAGAGTTCTGGGCCGCTTCACCCCAGAACAGCGTGAAGCCTATCTCGCCGCTTTCCAAGAAGAGAATGATGCTTTCATAGCAAATCCGCCAACGGGCAAGGCATTGGTTCGCTGGAAATATCAACGCTACATGAAGAATTACCTCCGCTGTGTCGCCGGGGTGGACCGCAATGTAGGCAAGGTGCTTGATCGTCTTGACGAGCTGAATCTTACCGAGAACACGATTGTTGTCTACTGCGCCGACCAAGGCTTCTACCTGGGCGAACACGGATGGTTTGACAAACGATGGGCCTATGAAGAATCCCTCCGCATGCCTCTCATCGTCCGATGGCCTGGCACAGTGAAGAAAGGCAGCCGTTCTTCGGCGATGGTTCAAAACATCGACTACGCCCCCACGCTCCTCGACATGGCCGGAGTCAAACTCGACTGGGAGGTCCATGGCATCAGCCTTCTCCCTTTGCTAAAAAATGGAGGCGCAGCCCCCGAGAACTGGCGCTCAACGATCTACTATCGCTACATCGATGGCGGCCACGGAGTCCCGCAACATAGTGCGATTCGAACGAAGGACTTCAAGCTCCTCCATTTCGATCAACCAAGAAACGCGGCGGAAGAAGCCAGTATCTGGGAACTCTTCGATCTCAACCAGGATCCTCAAGAGATGCTCAATCTTGCCGGAAAGAGAACCCATGCAACCAAACTTAAGTCAATGAAGGCGCTCTTTCACAAGACCAAGCAGTATTACGGTGATTCGGACGAAGGAGTTTGGACAAACCGACGAGGCGTGCGATTCGCCGACGAAGACTACATTCGCCCTCCTCGTCCTCGACGTCGATAACAGGCAAACTACCCCGAGCGCACCCGACTTGAATGCTCTGCAAACAGTCAGTGCGACAGGCCCTCGATTCATTCGCACAGCCGTCGCCGTCGCCCTAGCTATCCTCGCATCGACGGTCGCTCCAACCTGCCATATGACGGCAGCGGAGCAAAATAAAGGGGCCGCCCTTGGCATCGGCCCCAGCAATGTTGAGCGAACCTTAACGGCGATCCGCGATCCCAATTCCTCGGTCGTTCTTGTGGCAGCCCACCGAGGCGGCTACAAGAACGACAAACTTGACCTCGCTCCAGAGAACTCGATTGAGAACATTCTAAATTGCCAGCGGAAGGGATACGATCTCTACGAAACCGATATTCAGCGCACGAAAGATGGTCACTTTGTCATCATGCATGATCCGACCATCGACCGAGAGACCAACAGCCATGGGGAGGTTCGCAACCATTCTCTGAAGGCGCTCAAACAGCTCCACAAGCGATATCGCGATGGCACCTTGTCGACAGCAAGAATGGCGACCTTAGCGGAGTTTCTGACGCAAGGGGATGGACGCACAATATTCAAGGCAGACCTCAAACCAGGTGTCAGCACCTACTTTAAAGAACTCCTCACGCTTATCGAGGAGCAGGATGGCTTTGACAAAGTCATCTTTCGGGTGCCCTACCATGAACTGCCGCGATTCATTCAGTACAAGACCGACGGCCTCGTTTGGCCCCGTCACAGCCTCATGTTCCGAATTAAGAATCGATTCGAGTTGGACCACGTCATTAAGGAATTCAATCCCTCACTCATCCATATCGATGTGAAACGCAACGACCCAGCAAACGACGAAACCCTCGATCTCATTCGCGATGCCCGAGACCGCGGGCTTCATATTCAAACCCACGCCGAGGGTGAGCCCGAAGATTGGTCAAAACTTGTCTATGCTGGGGTGCGTATGTTCCATACGAGCGCCCCAGACCAACTCGCGCTCTTCTGTCGGACACTCAACGCATCAGCCCACCGATGAGCCACGCCGTCTGCGCCGCCCGAGGGCGAGACAATTCTGCCCAACCCGTCCCAAGAGAATCAATGAAACCGACTCGATCTAAACTCGCCGCCATTCTACTGTTGGCCCTACTACTCTCCGTCACTGGGCAAGGCGCAGATCGCAAATCGCAAACCGCCCCAAACAGACCAGCCAAACCCAACATCATTTTCATCTTCATCGATGACCAAGGTTACTACGACCTCGCTTGCTACGGCGCAACCGAGGTCAAGACTCCGCGAATCGACGCGATGGCAGCGTCCGGGACACGCTTCACCGACTACTACGCAGCGGCACCCATTTGTAGCCCCTCAAGAGCCGGTCTTTTGACGGGGTGCTACCCCAGACGAATCGGCAACGAGATTTGGGTACACCGCGCCGATTCCCGCTCAGGAATTCATCCCGACGAACTAACCATTGCCGAACTGCTAAAGGAGAACGGTTACACCACTGCCTGCGTCGGAAAATGGCATCTCGGATTTCGCGAGCCATTCCTCCCGCGCAATCAAGGCTTCGATCACTACTTCGGCTTACTTCACAATCTAGACCCGGTTGAGATCATCTACTTTAAGGACACAGGCGGCGTTCCATTGATGCGCAACGACACCGTTATCAAACGCCCAGCCGATCCCGCCGAACTGACAGAGCGATATACCGATGAAGCGATTCACTTCATCGAAAAAAATAAGAATCACCCCTTCTTCCTGTATCTTCCACACACCATGCTACATAATCCGCTTGGCGTTAGCGACGCGTTCAAGGGTAGCTCAAACTGGGGCGAATACGGCGACGCCATCCAAGAACTCGACTACAACGTCGGCCGCATCTTCGATTCGCTAACGCGCTTCGACATCGATGAGAACACCATAGTGATCTACGCGTCAGACAATGGCCGAGGTCCCGGAAGAACTCCGGAACAGAAGATTCGGGGACGAAAACTTTCAACCTATGAAGGCGGTATTCGAGTTCCTGCGATCGCCTGGGGTCCCGGCTTAGGTTTACAAGAAGGGCAAGAATCATCCACTCCTGTTCGTGCCATGGACTGGTATCCAACACTGGCGACCTTTGCTGGCATACGTGTCCCGGAAGGCAGAACTATTGACGGACGTGATATCAGCCCCTTACTCAAAGGGGAGACTCGCAGTGTGCCTTCCCCCATGGCAAATCAGTCACTGAACGCCTCCATACCACTACGACGACGATGGGATCCAGCGGGCGAATGGGCGCCCCTCTTCAGCCGCGAGGAATACAACGATGCTTTTTTCTATCATGGAAGCCACGGTGCACTCGCAGCCGTCCGATGGAGTCATTGGAAACTCACGCTCCACCCAACGCTCCAACTCTTCGACCTCACCAAAGATCCGGGAGAATCCCAGAGCATGCGCAATCGCGAAATCTCGCGCAAGCTACGCGGCATGACAGTCTTGTTTCAGGAAGAAATGCGTCTTGACGCTCGCCCCGCAGGAGACGCCCTCGATTGAAGCTTCAAACTCGAATTGAAGCGACTCATCCGACTATTTTCTATCGTTTCGCTCTCGAGTCCCCTTGGGCTCGTCCGCTACACTCGCTGAAATGGCAGGAACGGACGCAAAGAAATCAGACGATCGAGACACGTGGAATCACACGACTCCCGTGACGTTCTCGCCCCTATTTGATTGGCCTCCAAGCCCAAAGGATATTCTCCTCACCCTAACGAAACGTTGGGTCACACTGACGCGAAATGTCCTCTTTCTCTTGATGGCGTGGTTGGTCTATCGAGTTTCGCTCCAAGATTTGACAACCTTTCAGTCACTGTCAGCGAACTGGATCCTCCCAGTTTTCTTGAGAAACTTCCTTTTCATGACACTGATCGCGGGCGGACTTCATCTCTACCTTTTCACCCTGAGAGCCCAGGGAAAGAAGCTCAAATACGACCACCGTGACGATCTAGAAAAAAGCGGAAAGTTTTCGTTTCGAAATCAAGTCTGGGACAATGTGTTTTGGTCCCTGGCAAGTGGTGCGACAACGTGGTCACTCTATGAAACCTTCTATTTATGGGCCCTAGCAAATAGAATGGTGCCGAGCTTTGCTATCACTGATCATCCTTTCATCTTTGTCGCCTGGCTCCTCATTCTCCCCGTTCTGACCTCCTCGCATTTTTACCTCGTGCATCGCTTGCTTCACTGGCCTCCCCTTTACAAACGTGTCCACCGCCTCCACCATCGCAACATACACATCGGCCCCTGGTCGGGGATGTCAATGCACCCTGTCGAGCACGTCATCTATCTCTCATCCGTCCTCGTGCATTTCGTCCTTCCATCGCATCCCGTGTTGATGCTCGTACACCTGTATAGCCGTTCCCTGGGGCCCGCGTTCTCTCACTCCGGATTTGAGAAACTATTAGTCAAAGATACCGCCATTTTTGATTCCGCCGATTTCCACCACCAACTGCATCATCGCTTTTTCGAATGCAACTACGGCACCGTCGACGCTCCCTGGGACCGATGGTTTGGTTCCTATCACGATGGATCCGACGAGGCAACCCGACGGGTTCGGGAACAGAGAAAGCGCATGTATCGCAGCAAGCCCGCAGACTAAGAACACTCACATCGGCGGTGAAACCGCTGGTAGATTGATACAAACAGAACGATGAAAACCCTTTTCCTACTTCTCTTGTTTTTGCTGGCCAGCCCGATTGCAACGGCACGAGACCACGCAAGACCAAATATCATATACTTGATGCTCGACGAATGGGGCTATTTCGAGTCGGGCCACATGGGGCATCGTGAACTACTGACACCCAACATTGACCGATTCGCGAGTGAAGGAATGCGCTTTACAAACGCCCTAGCCGGCGCCCCCGTATGCGGCCCCACTCGTTGCACTCTACTCACAGGCCTTCATTCAGGCCACACATCCATGCGTATCAACAACGGCTTCGCTCCAATCCGAGAAGAGGAACCAACGATTGCGAGCATGTTAAAGAAACGCGGTTACGCAACCGGCGGATTCGGCAAGTGGGGTATCGGAGGTCGCGGCACCTCAGGCGTCCCTGAGAAACATGGCTTCGACGAATTCTTTGGCTACTACGATCAAGTTCACGCCCACACATTCTACCCCAAGTATTTGATCCACAACAGCGAGGAAGTCCCACTCAAGGGCAACAAAGGAACGAGCTTCTACGAAGGAGAAACACATGCTCAAACTGAAATATTCAAAGAGTCCGTACGCTTCATTCGCGAGAACAAGGACACGTCCTTCTTCTGCTACCTCCCCTGGACACCACCCCACGGTCTCTGGGGCATCGACGAAGACGATCCGTCCTGGCAACTCTTCAAGGACAAACCCTGGAAAGCGGGGCAACGAACCGAGAACGACGCCAAAGTCTACGCCGCATTCATCCATATGATCGATCGGCAACTTGGAAAGATTATCGCTCTCCTCAAAAAACTCGGGATCGACAACAACACCCTCTTCATTCTCTGTGGCGACAACGGCGGCCAAGACTACTTTAAGAGCGCAGAACGCCCTCACGGTTTCTTTGGGCCCAACCTCAACCCAAACACCGGAGAACGATTTCGAGCCGGTAAAGGCTCTCTCTACGAAGGCGGGCTCAGAGTTCCCTTTCTAGTGCGTTGGCCCGGACATATCAACGCCGCGTCCGTTTCCGACCACCTCCTTTACTTCCCTGACGTGATGCCGACCCTAGCGGCCCTCACCCAATCGAAGAGCCCTAAAACGGACGGCCTTTCTTTCCTTCCCACGCTCCTTGGCAAACCCGGGCAAGCAGAGCACGAATACCTCTATTGGGAATATCAGGGACAAACAGCAGTTCGCGCGAGAAACTGGAAGGCCTATCACTCAAGAAATGGCGATTGGGAGCTCTACAATCTCGCGAACGACATCGAAGAACAAAACAACCTCGCAGACACCGAGCCAGGAACATTAAGCCGCCTCACAACATATGCCAAAATCGCCCATGAACCAGTGAGAGCAGGCAAGATCTACAATCGCACCCTCACGGAAAAAGATCACCGCCAGGCCCCGCACCAGAGAAACCAAAAAAGGCGTTAACATCTGCCGAGCCTTATCGTTTCATGCGCTCCGGATGCGAAGGCGCATCGCTCAGGCTAACGGGACTCGGTAATCGACAAGCTTGTGATTTCTTCCAGAGAATCAGATAAGGCTGATTTGAAATTCCCTTAGATCTAGCCCCCCCACGCTTACATTGGTCGAGACAAGAAATGAAAATTGCCAAAACACCCTTAGAATCAATCCGAATCAAGTGGACAATCTACGGCATCCTTACGGCAGCTATTCTCCAAGGATCAATCGCGGTAATCAACTTCTTCCTCGGTAGACCAGTCGATGGACAGGACGTCATTCCTTCTATTGGGGCCGTATTTGCCATTATTTTTGCTGTTCACGGAGCCACCTATTCAGCAGCAAGGACACAGAAGAAATGACCACTCACAACAAAACGACAAGGGGCGTTTCCGGAGTGGGAAAACCCAGGGAGAATTTCAGGGAGTAGACAAATGAAAGCAAAGCAGAAAAGCAACAGGTCTGCATTTGGACTTGGCTTCGGAATACTAGTGGGAGCACTCGTCGGCCTAGCCATTGGGCATCTCGTTTGGGGGCTGCTTGGAGGGATGATGTTCGGTTTGGTATTCGGGGCAAGATCAGGCGATAAGACAAACGACGATCGAGGCATCTGAGTTAGGACCTCAAACTAGCCAGAAACCCAAGTCGATCGCCTTCGCTATTCAAGGCACGGCAATGACACATTGATCTCGAGGAACAAATGAAACAAAGAATTAAGGACATAGATCTAGGCAACCAAAGGATTGATTCGATTCAGATGTGAGTACAAGTATCAACTCCCAGTGGGCTATATTACGTCACCGCCTTCAGCACTGTGGTGCCAATAACGATGCCAAAGCAACCACATTTTCCATTGAAAACAACCAGCTAGCAACCTACCTTTTCGCCCACTAGCAACCCACTTTCGAACCAATGAACAAACCCATCAAAATTGCTCTTTTGTCTACTGGAGTAGGAACTGCTGTCGTCATTGCAATCGCTTCGGTTTACCGGTTCACCGATATCAGCGACGACCCGATGCCAGTCGGTGTCGCGGTAGGAGTGTTTGTCGGCATGATCTTTTCATCGACAAACGCGGCCTACATCCAAGGAAAAAAAGACGCCATAAAGGACGCGAAGACTGTAGATCAAACCTAGCCCCCCCCTCTCGAGAGAAAATCAATTGGCTCCTCAATGGAATCAATGGCAGGACGCCATAACCCCTTTGAGAAGGTCTACGGTTGAACTACCCCACTACTCTGGTTTCGTGAAAGAACCGGGCTCCAGAGGCAGATCTTCGGCCTTCAACCCACTGGTTAACCACCAGCTCATCCCGATCACTCCAACGCGGACGAGAACACTCATCGAAAAATTCCGTCGAACCGCATGGATGGAGTTACCTGTGTGCTTAAGCTTAAGCCAGGCAAACGCTTCCTTAGCATTTTCTAGATTTCAAAAGCCCTGCGCACTACCGCTCCACGCGGCGTTCGTTATCATCTGATGAATTCTTGGCGAAGCTTTAGATCGCTACCTTAGACCAGACCGAAGATTTTCGCAGCTAACCACAAACCAACCACCAGCAAGGCAAACGAAGACAGCCACAGAAACACATCCCAGATCAACCGAGGTTGAAAGTTCTTGGAGGTACAGCGATAGCGGTAGTAGAGCGCAGCAAATCCTAGAATGGGCAGTAAGAAGGTGTTCATCATTCCGGCTAAGAGGATCAAGAACTTTGGCTCTGGGAAAAAGACGAACATCACAAACGAGACGACCGGCAGCCCCAAACTCAGCCAGGGACGAAACCATTCTCGTTCGATCGGCTTCCGCCCCGCTTTGGTAAACAACGAAAGCGCATCCGAGAAGACTAGCACAATGCTGGCAGTTCCGACAAAGAAGGTGGAGAACAGAACAGCAATGGACCCAAAAAGGAATAGCGTCACCCCGGCATCATTAAAGGCGGGTTCATACATCGCAGCGAGTGTCCGGATCAAATCAAGCCCTTCTGGTCGCAAATCTGCGCGACTCAGAACCGCCGCCCCCATGAGGTAGAAAACGACCGTAGAGAAAGTATAGACGACCATCGAAAGCCAGGCGTCCCATCGCATGACTCGATTCCACCCGATCGCCCGCGCTTCCCACTCAGCGGAGTTCTCAGGCGGTCCGATAAACCGAGCGTACCCCTTCTCCAAACACCAATAGGGATAGTAGACAAGCTCCCCGGCTGCCATGCCGATAATTCCAAAAGTGGCGAGCGCCGTCGCAATCGGTTGGAGGCCTTCCCTTGCTGGTGGCAGCCGAAAGCTCAAGCCATTCAAGATATCGGACATTTGAACCGCCCAGGTCGCATTCTGCTGTAGCAAGACCAGATTGCCGATGGAGAGCACGGTAAAGCCTCCAACCATGATCATCACTGTTTTCTCGATCACCCCATACCGCCCCCAGAACAGAATACCACTAGTAAACACCGTCAATAGGAAGGCCCAATAATAGGCGTCACGCCCGGAATCTAACGGCTCTGCGGAGGTCACCGTTTCTTCCGTTGATTCCGCCGCCACCGCAGCCCCCTCACCTGTCACCAGAGCGATCTGAGCCTTCACCTTGGCATCAGCAGCTTCGTTGAACGCTTTTCCTTCCTCAGAAAGTGGCACTGCAATCGTTACCGATTGCCCAATGGACCCAACAATCCCCCCGTACTGTCCCACGCTCGCGATTAACATTAATAGCCAAAGCCAAACCGCCCAGTGAACCCCTCTCGGCTTTGCCCCTGGCAGTTGGGAGAGTCCCTCCAGAGCGGTCTTCCCAGTAGTAATCGTATAGCGCCCGATCTCTAGTTGAGCAAACACCTTGATCACACAGCCAACCAAGATCAACCACAACAGCCAGAATCCCGCTTCCGCCCCCGTCAAGGTGGTCGCGATCAACTCACCGGATCCCACAATCGACCCGGCAACAATCAAGCCAGGGCCGAGCTCTTTGAGAATCCCTATTACGGTCGTCGGAGCGGGGCGAACCCCTTCTCTACTTTTCATATCTGGATTAGTTATTTCGATTCGCGGCCGTCTCCAACATCACTCAAGTGACCTTGGTCTCATCTTTCAAGTATGGCGCCAGTTTGTCCCAATCGAACGAAACTCCGATCCCCGGTTCATCGGGCGCAATCGCACGATGATTACGAATCTGGACCGGTTGCTTGGTATACTGGTCAATCGGAAAACTATGGTACTCCATCCATCCTCCGTGGGCCTGAGAAGAAACGAGACTCACCGCTAGCTCTTGCATCCCGTGGGAACAGACCGGAACCTTATGCTTGGCGGCCAAGGCAGCTACTCTGAGCCATCCCGTAATCCCCCCACAATTCGATGCATCGGGCTGAATGAAGGAGAGCTGTGATTGATCGAAGGCGTAGCCAAACTCATGGATCGTATGAAGATTTTCCCCCATCGCCAAAGGAATCTGAGTCCGGTGGGCGATCCGAGCGTAGCCCTGATAGTCGTCAGGAAGTGTGGGCTCTTCAAACCACATAATATTGAATGGTTGAAACCGCGTGGAGGCCTCAATCGCTTGCTCAACGCTCAGTGAATAGTTCGCATCAACCATGAAGACGATTTGATCACCGATCAAGTCGCGTACCGCCCTGACCCGCTCGACATCTTCGTCCAAGGATTCTCGCCCAACTTTGATCTTAACGGCTTCAAAGCCTTGTTCTAGATACGAACGAATATTGTTGAGGAGTTTTGGCAAGGGAAACATGAGGTCTATCCCACCGGCATAGGCTCGGCAAGAATTCCCGGCTCCACCAGCCCGTTGCCATAGAGGGCGACCTTCTCGACGGCAGCGAATATCCCAGAGACTGATATCAATGGCCGAGATGGCAAACGAAGCAATGCCTCCACGCCCGACATAGTGAATTCGCCATTCGCAGAATTCATTGATCGCTTCTACCTCTGATCCGTTGCGACCGATAAGGTCTGGAGCCAGATCATAGTCGATCATCGCCTTGATCGCGCGCCCGCCTTTCCCCCCTGTATAGGTGTATCCCGTGCCTTGGCTCCCATCGGATAGCTCAATTGTGGAGGTAACGAGCTCGAAATGACTATGGGCAGGATGCTTCGCATCCATCAGAACTTCGGCAAGGGGCACCTCAAACCGTTGTGTCCTGATACTAGTAATTGTTGCCATATCGATTCCCGATCCCCAATTCACAGAGCCCCCCAATAATGAGCTGAGGTTAGCGTCGGCGGATAAGCTCCCACCTTGCCGGATTCACGGATCGGAATCAAGTATCACCCGCATCAAGGTTCTGCAACACCCGCGCGAACCAAGTCGGGCAAAGGTGCCACATCACGAAGCGCCTCCGTTATCTTAGACCGAAGCCGCACTCAAATCGTGAGCTCTATCCCACCGATGAAGCTACGATGCACATTCAGTCCTTCGTCCAAGACAAGAAGATCGGCTCTTTTCCCAACCGAAAGACTACCCAGCTCGGTATCCATACCTATGCGAGAAGCGGGCGTCAGGCTTGCCATTCTTACTACATCCGGAATCGAGGCACTGGTATCCTTGACCATCGTTCGGACAAGATGCGCCATCCCTGATACGGAGCTTGCCAATGAGCCGTTCTCAACAAAGCCCACGTTGCCATCGCTCTCAAACCAGGCCCCATCCTCTTGGGGACCAAAGCGATACTTGCCTGGAACGAGATCAAGTGCTCGATTCGCATCCGTAACCAAACAAAGTCTGTCGGCCCCGATCATTCGATAAGCAAACTCCAATAGATCAGGAGCTAAATGCTGGCCATCCGCAATGACCTCCGTGCTCATTTCGCGATTCATCAAGACGAACTGTTCCATACTCGCCTGGAACGGAGCTCCCAATCGCTGACGAATCGTTGAAACGCTGCTCATCGCACACCAGAAATGATCCACATGACGCATCCCGGCATCGAAGGCAGCTTGCATCTCTTGAAAACTGGCATTCGAATGACCGCAGGTCACCAAGCACCCGCGCGCCTTGGCTTCTCGATAAAAGGCCTCTGCTCCAGGGAGCTCGGCAGCACAAGTGGCTACTTTGATGATTTCGAAATCAAAGGCAGCCTGATACTCATCGGCCGAAGGATCTCGCCTTCCTTCCACCGAGTGACACCCAACCTTGTCGGCGGCAAAATATGGCCCATAGTAGTGAACACCACCAATCCGCGCGCCCTGACTAGTCCCCCAAGCGGCTTTGACATCCACACAGGCTTGAAGCATTCGTTCAAGTTGAACCCGCGAGCCAGTCGTTGTGGTAGGAAAGATGGTCGTTGTCCCATGGCGGGCATGAGCTCGGTTCGCCGTGATCACGGCATCGGGCGTGCCATCCATATAGTCCGCTCCATTCCCGCCATGGACGTGCAAGTCGACATATCCAGGACCGAGAAAGGCGCCTGCCAGATCAATCCGCTCACCAGCAGTCCGAGACAAGATACTCTCGGATGAACCGACTTCTAGAATGCGCCCCTCAGAAACAACCAGGGCCGCATTGTCAAGGAGGCGATCCTCCAAGATGATGCGGCCCTGGTGAAAAACGATCACGGAACGATCAATCGCGACGTTGCAGTTTTGAAAGCAATCGGAGAATTTCCAGGTAGAGCCAGACAAGGGTCACGAGCAGCCCAAAGGCCCCATACCACTCCATATACTTTGGAGCACCCGCCGCAGCTCCGTTCTCGATGAAGTCGAAATCGAGCACGAGATTCAATGCCGCGATCACCACCACCACCAAACTGAATCCAATCCCGAAAATTCCTGTCGAATGAATCAAGGGAACATCCACACCGAACATTCTGAGAATCATCGCGACGAAGTAAAACATCATGATGCCCCCCGTCGCAGCAAAAAGACCGAGTCTAAAATTCTCCGTCACTTTGATCCAACCGGTTTGATAGACGAACAAGAGACTGAAGAGCGTACCGAAGGTCAGACAAACGGCATTAAAGACAATCCCTGGAAATCGCATCTCGAACACCGCTGAGATCCCGCCCAAGAATAGCCCCTCAAGCCCCGCATAGAGAGGCGCTGTGAACGGAGACCACTCTTTCTTAAAGGCCGTCACCAAAGCCACAATAAAGCCACCAATGGCCCCTGCGATCACCCACCCCGAGGATTGCCCCGTAGCCATGGCCCGGTTCCAAGTAAAGATGGCACCGCATACGACCAGGAGCAGCAAGGCCCCGGTCTTCAAAGCCGTGCCATTGATCGTCATGGTATTGGTATCACCAAACGACCGCATCCCTGAAAAGGTCTTGGCGTTTAGAATTGGATTGGCTGTTCTCATAAAATCAATTTCGACTCAACTTCGATCAAACTACAACTGGGCCAAGCCTTTGTCTAGAGCCGTATAGAGAGCCTGCATTGTTTCTTCAGTCTCATCTCCCATGTTCGACAGCCGGAAGGTCGTTCCCTTCACTTTCCCATAACCGCCGTCGATGAGAATTCCCTGCTCCTTCACATTCTTTTGCAATTGCGCCACATCAACGACTCGACCACCGCTTCGAGCACCATTGTTGATACACGTCAAGGTCTGCGACTCATAGCCCGATTCAGGAAAGAGGGTGAATTCATTCTTCGCTGCCCACTCCCGAGTCAGCGCTGAGAGCTGTGCATGGCGCTGATAGCGGTTTTCGAGTCCTTCACTAAAGATGTCTTCAAGCTTCGACCGCAAGGCGTAGATATGCCCAATCGAAGGAGTACTCGGCGTCATGTTTTTCTCGGCGTTTTTCTGGAACTCGAGAAAATCAAAGTAATAGCCGCGATCATTAAGGGTCGCCGCTTTTTCTAAGGCAGCAGGAGAAACTGCGAAGACGCCAAATCCGGGCGGTAGCGCCAGTGCCTTCTGGCTACCAGTGAGGAGCACATCTATCCCTAGCCGATCGAACTCGATCTTCACGGCAGAACAGGACGTCACGGAATCAACAATGAACATCACGTCGGGATATTTCTTTTTCAACGCCATGATATCCTCCAGGGGATTCATGACACCGGTCGACGTTTCGTTATGAACCAAGGTGATCGCATCGAACTCACCCGTCGCCAATTTCTCATCGATCTGATTCGGCAGAATTGGTGACCCCCAATCCACTCTGAGGGCGTCCGCCTCCTTACCGCAGCGCTTGGCCACATCTAACCACTTATCCGAAAACGCACCACACATGCAGCAGAGCACCTTCTTACTCACCAAATTGCGAAGAGAGCCTTCCATCACCCCCCAGGCAGAGGAGCTGCTGAGAAAAACCAGCTGTTCGGTGTAAAATAGTTTCTGCAGCTGTGGCTGAATCTCACCATAGAGATCCTTAAAATCCTGGCTGCGGTGTCCGATCATCGGAGTGCAGAAGGCGCGATAAGTTTTCTCGCTCACTTCAACAGGCCCGGGGATGTGTAATTTCAGATTTCCCATAAGAAAGGGAGCAAATCTTCCACATCGAAAGAGTCATGGCAAGGGGGGAATGCTTCTGGTTTGGCGGAGCTTTTCGCCATTATCAGCCACAATGCAGCCCCCTTGCAGCCCTCAACCCCACTCTCGAAGCGCAGGAAACACCCGAGAAACGGCAAGCCAGGCGCCTGCCAATAACATCCCCAGCGCCGACAGCCAAAGAAAGCAGTCCCAAAGCCGCCCCGGCGTCAAACGCGCATCCGTTCGCCGATATCTGAAATACAATGCCGCTCCAGAGAGCATCGGAAGCAATAAGGCCTGAGTAAATCCCGCGGCCAAAATCAGCTGCGTGGGTTTTGCGAAGCAGGCGTAAACGACAAAACAGGACAACGGGAAGAAGGCGCTGAAGAACATTAACCATCGCTTATGAGACACAGCCCCCTGGCTTCTGAGGCCTAGCACACTTAAGGCATCGGTTGCCAAACGAGCCTTGCTGGCATTGGTAACGAAGAAGGTCGAATACAACACCGCAAACGAACCAAATAACAATACGGTTCCCGCCCAGTCCCCAAACACAGGACGATACATCACAACGAGGGTCGAAATCAATTCCATCCCTTGCGGTTTCATCCCGACCCGATGAAGGATCGCTGCCCCGAGAAGATAGAAGGCAACAGTTGAAACGGTATACACCACCATCGAGCAAAAGGCATCCCAACGAAGCACACGTAGCCATCCTTCTGCCCGACGATACCAGGCCTCACTCCCATCCCGGGGACCGACGAAGCGCCCATAGCCTTTCTCTTGGCACCAATAGGGATAGAAGACGAGCTCCCCCGCACCGACACCAATGATACCGAAGGTCGCGAGTGCCGTGGCCAAGGGATAGAGATCGCCCGTTTTCGGCGGGAGGCGAAAGCTTAAACCGGCAATAATGTCAGACCACTGAATCGCCCATCCCGAATGACTTTGAAGGAGAAAGACATTGATGACCGTCATCAATGTGAAGAAGGCGACCAAGGTCGTCGCCAAGGCTTCGATAAACCGATAGCGACCAAATACTAAGAATGCCGCGGTCAGAACTGAAATAATGCCAGCCCAGATGTAGTGATCTTTGACCTGGGTTTTAAGACGCCCCACCTCCCCCGCATAAGAATCTCCCTCAGAAATACTTCCCGTCTCCGTTGCGCTGGCAACTAATGCCTGGGTTTTCTGGGCAACGAGTTCATTGTAGGCCGTTCCGCTCTCCGTCAATGGGGCAGCAATCTGCAGCGCTTGCCCAACGCCCCCGACGATTCCCCCAAGCTGTCCGACACTGAACAGAAACATGATAAACCACAAGAGAACGAGCCAGTTCAGACGTCCCACCCGCGGCCCAGGAATTTCCGAAAGAGCGGACAAACTCGTCTTCCCTGAGACGATCACATAGCGGGCAATCTCAACTTGGACAAAAACCTTGACGACGCAACCGAGAATTATAAGCCAAAGCAACCAAAACCCCGCCTCCGCGCCGGTCACCGTCGTCGCAATCAATTCGCCCGATCCCACAATCGCCCCAGCAACCAACAAGCCGGGCCCGAGCGATCGGAGAATCCCTCCCACGGTAGAAGGTGCTTCTTTGTAGTCACGATCGGATGCCGGGGTCTTTGCCATGGTGCAGGAGTTGCGATGGTTCGAGTGCTAATGAGAACTACAAACGTTCGAATGAGTCTTAGAACATGCCAGTCGCTCGATGGAAACGACATCCCACGCTATCGCCATTGGGCTGCCCAGGTTGACGTTTGGAATTGGCTTCGAATATTCCACTCACGTAGCTCTGCAAGGAGTCGCTCCTTCTCACCCTTGACGTCCTTTTGGTTCCAAAGATTCTCTAGCTCGTTGGGATCGTTCTGTAGGTCAAACAATTGCCCCCAGGGCTCATCAAGAAAATGGACGAGTTTCCATTGCTTATCTCGAACCATCGTCATGAATTGTGAGGTCGTAAAATTGCCATCGCCCGATTGTTCGGCATACACATAGGAGCGCCCGGCATCGCTCTCACCCTCCAAGGCCGCGCGTAATGAAAGGGCTTCAAGTGGCTCAGGCTTCTTCGCGCCCGCTAACTCCAGCAGGGTCGGGCCGATATCCATCTGCTGGCAAAGGGCCTCCACAACTCGACCGCCACTAAATCGCTTTGGAGCCCAAACAATCATCGGCACCCGGGTCACCAAATCGTACATCGTCCACTTCTGGCTATGCCCGTGATCCGTCAAACAGTCGCCATGATCTGAAGTAAATACCACAATCCCGTTCTCCAAGTATCCCTGCTCTTCCAAAGCCGCCAGGATCTCGCCAATCTTCTCATCGATCATCGTCACGTTGGCCGAATAATAGGCACGCTGCCGATGGCGTTGCTCGTCACTCGGCTGCAACAGATGGACCACCGAGTCATGATCGACTTCGGTGTTGTGACGCCTCATCCCGTGAAAAGGTTTCGGTTGCCCCGCTAGTTCCTTCTCCGTCACCGGCAATATGGGTAGTTGTTTACTCAGATAGCGCTCTGCATACCGAGGGATCGGATCATACGGGGGATGGGGGCCAGGAAAACCAATCTGTAGAAACAGAGGATCCTTCTTAGGATAATTCTTAATCCACCAGGTCGCCAAATCCCCAACAAAGAAATCGGGATGCGAATCTTCAGGCAATTCCCACTCAAAGGCACCCAATCGCTCCCGATAGTCGGGGAGCTGACGGTAGAGTTCACGCTGTTGTTTCACCAATCCACGTGCCCGTAAGGCTTTGTCCCACTCATCGAGATAATAGCGCCCTTCCAAGTAGCGATCTTTATTCTCCACAACAAAGCGCTGATCAAATCCCAGGGGCGTCTCAAATGGCCAGGTATGCATCTTCCCAATGTTAGTACAGTGGTAACCCGCCGAATTGAGCGTTTCGACCCAGGAATGCCGCCACTCGTCGGCGTTCTTCAGAATGCCTGTTGTGTGGGGATATAATCCAGTGAAGAGACTCGCGCGCGCGGGAGCGCAGGAAGCAGCGCTGACGAAACAATGCTCGAAACTAACCCCTTCCCGAATCAAGCGATCGAGCACAGGAGTCTCCATGTGATCAAAGCCTAGTCCATTAATGGTATCGTACCGTTGCTGATCGGTAATGATGAAAATGATATTTGGTTGCTCGGAGGCCATAGCAGATACACCCCACCCAATCTACAAACCCTCAACGACTGCACAGAATCGTCAACATAAACCCGGCGACGTAAGGCACGACTCTAGACGCTTCTGCCCTCACCGTCGAGTAGGATCCGCGGTTGAAGAATCACCTCGAGCCCCCATTGCTCCAACGATCGTCACAACCAAACACGCGATTCAGTGAATGGGAACCGACCGTGAGAAGAACCCGCCTTAACGAGCCTCGGAATTTCCGGAACATGTCGTGTTGGCATCGGAGCAGAACCATGCTAAGTCTCATACGTGCAAGTTGAGAAACTCAAATACATCATCTGGGCCAAGGATCTGGATCGCGCCGTCTCGTTCTACCAGAGCGTCTTCGACGCCGAGGTCGTCAAACAATCCGAGGTCATGGCCGAGCTCTCAATTGCCGGGACGCTGATCGGCATCCACAGTGGCGGTGAGGGCAAGAGGACTTGGACAGGCATGAGTTTTCAGATCAGTGATCTCTTTGCCGGTTGCGAATTACTTCAAGCCCAGGGCGGTACCGTGATCCGCCCGCCAGAAGACACCCCAGAAGAACCGGCCCATCTCGCAATGTGTGCCGACACGGAAGGGAACGAAATCATGCTGACGAAGAAGCGAGGTTAGCACTCCGGGAGAGCCCCCCGGGGACGAGACGTTTTTCTCGCACTGGGCACCGTCACACGACACATCTTCCAGGCGAGGCACAATGCATTGCGATAAACAAAGGGAGCATTCATTACCAGGGGGAGGTACAGACCTGAACAATCCCCCCAACAAGGTGATGAGTGAGCACAGCAGCAAGATATGACGGAGAGCATCGGTAATTCCCGCAATCAAAAAATCTCCCCCCAGATCGTAGGCAGAGAGACGGTGCCCAGTCCCGAGGCGGCAAGATCATTTCCGGTCTGCTTGCTTGGCCTACCGCTCTTTGCCCCGGTTACTGAAATTCTAACCTCAGCTATCCGCCGAACCAATTCATCGAAAACGCAGCGTGCTAAGTATTTTGCTACGGCCTGCTTCGAAACCTTGTTGACAGCCGCGGAAGACAGCGAAATCCATCGCTTCTTGTCCAACGCCGACCATCTCTTTCCCAGTGGTCTTCCTGCCCGTTTCGCGAGCAAACAATTCGGCTTATCCTTTCAGAATAGTCACTCGCAACGAACGATTACGAATCAGCTACTCGACTATGCAGAAGCCAACGACAAGTCACTCTTTATCGTCGGGCAACGACCACAAAAACACGCCAAACCGGCGAGCAATATCTCAAAGCGCCGACCTCAACTCAAACTTGCCGGTGAGCGCTGGATCTGGCCAAAGGATTGGACAAACAAAGACGCGTTTGAACTCAACAAGCTACTGCAAGAGCGACGCCCGGATATCATTCTTTGCTCTCTAAAATACATCCCGGCAAAATCATGGATGGCTGAAAACGGCCGAGCCTTAGCAAAATCGATTGTTTTCGAACTTGGCTCGAGCGACCTTCTTTTCGAATCCATCACTGGGGTTCGTTACCAAAACAACTTCCACTCGTGGCTCCTACGTCCCTTCAATCGCTTTAAATTCCTTGCTCGATTTAATCTCCAGTACTTCAAGCGACTAGGAAAATTCATTGCCCAAAACTTCAGCCAACGACAGGTTCTGCGAAGCTGCCAAAGAAGAACGCAAGCCCATCCCAAGGACGCCCTCTTTCCTAGGGTTCCTGCCGAGGAGTTTGATCTCATTACCCTCCCCAGCCGATTCGACATATCGTTTCTACGGCGATTTCATTCAGAGTGGCACCAGCTCGCAAACGCGACCCAGGGGGTCGTTCTCAACGCGGCAGCTGTCGAGTCATTTGATATGATGACGCTAGGGACCCTCCTACACCTCACCCAAGCCCTCCAACAAGCAGGCCATCACCTTGTCATCCAAGACCCACCTCTTTCATTGGTTCGATTCATACAACACGCTAAACTCTCTTCAAGCCTGCATACTCGATACAATCAAGCTTCCGCAGAAGAGCTTGCTAGAGAAAGTGCATGGACCAGGGCCGGCGCTGTCGATCCCACAAGTGAAGCGATCGTGTGGAAAGGCAACGTTACCGCGCAGACCATCGATCGTATCTGGGAGGATACAACAGGAACGATCAAGCGGAAGGAACAAACCACCCAAAGCTTTCAAGTCGACCTAAACAAAGTCACCCTGCTAGATAGCACAGGCATTGGCACGATGATTAAGTTGAAAAAGCGTCTGAGCAAACAAGGATACCGCATCGCTTACGTTAACCCGAATCAGAACGTCCGAAAGGTTCTGGAGATGACCCAGCTTTCTGAATACCTCCTCAAGGACTAACCAAGAGAAGAGCGGCTCGCTTCGATTTCATTCGGGGTCAACAAATTTTAAAATTCTATCGTGGTTCCCACCAGGTTCGCTGTATTATTCCCAGAAATCCGAGCGATAAGGACAATGCAACTAGAAACTCAGGGCACCAAATTGGTTGTCTCAAAGGTTCCGGAGCTGACGGCGAGCAACGCGTCAGACATCAAGACGGAAGTTAAGGCTGCGATCGAGGACACGCATACTCAGATCGACATCGACCTTTCAACAACGGGCTTCGTCGATAGTAGTGGCCTCGGGGTGCTAATTGGGCTGCACAAGGCGATGGTAGCGAAGCAGGGATCGATCCGAATTCTCAATCCGGGCGAGAGCGTTCAGCAAGTCCTGGAGCTCACGCGCCTCCACCGCCTCTTCGAAGTCGTCATTTCAAATCCGAATGCTACCGAGTAAGGCACCCGTCAGATCTTGAGTTCGTGAGCGTGTCAAACCTCCTGAGCAATCAGATCTCAAACACCTCACACGCCCCCACAAATGGAGGAAGAACCTACGAACAAGCCCCGAATCCTCATCGGTGGCGTTCCCTTCGGGCGCGGCAATGTTGCTGATGAAGCGGTTGCGGAAGCGGTCGTAACGATCGTCCGTGAACTCTGCCCAACGGCAGAAATATCCGTCAGCACAGATCAGGAAGCTCCAACGCGGAAAAGGCTTAGCATAAAAACCAGCCCACTGATTGAGTTTCCGGATTCAAAGATCAGCCAGGAAATGACCCGTGAAATCATACGGGACCAGGACTGGATTATTTGGGCTGGCGCGTTTGGGCTTTCCGATTATCCGCTCGAAGCGCTGAGCCTCCTCGATCAGGCGCAGCAGGAAGGTGTCAAAACCATTATTTTCTGCGTTGGCCAGGACTCTCGGGCAACACGCCCCACTACGTCAGGCGCGAAGAAAGCACTCTTCGGAACGATTCGCTTTCTCACCGCTGGAATCGTCGATCTCAACGCAGAATCAGAGGCGAAGCGGGATGCGTCCCTCGTTGAAATAATAAACCGAGTGATCCCCAAGACGGATCTCGTCATCTTGAGAGATCACGCAACGGCCAACGAACTCGGCAAGCTCCTCGATGCACCGGAACCAAAGCTGATTGGGGCTGACCCGATGATCTCATTGACTTGTCAGGACATCGACACCTGTCGTTTTCCACGAGATACGATGGACTTTCTCGAACGATCCGATTTCAAGATCGCGCTCAGTATTTCTAGCGATTATCCTGCGGCCTCTTTGCGGAGAATCAAAAGCACACTGGATTCACTCATCACGAACAAGCAAGCCAAGTTCCTCGGTATCCCCTTGAATCCATCGACGGATACTCAGGCGCTTACCGAACTTCAATCCCAACTTGAAACTCCAGCAGCCATGCTTGTCCTCAAGGGAAGCTATGACCCGGACGAAATCATGGCGGCTACAAGCAGAGTTGACGTAGTGATTAGTGACCAACGCGAACTCCTCTTCCTAGCAGCGAACACGTTGACTCCCTTCGTCAACCTTGGACCTCACTCGTCTAGCAAAACGTTGGCCGAGCAATTTGGTCTTCCGACTGTTAACAATTGCAGCGATGTGGAATCCGAAATCTTCGCAAAGGAGATTGCGGAGCTCACGGAGATTCGAGCCTCCTTTCGAAAGAAAGCCATCACGGTGAAACTCGACATGCTCGCCCAGCTCAAAGCCGCAAAACAGCAGTTGAGTGATACGCTTAACCGCTAGCAGCAAGCCACCCTTTTCCCTGGCTCCATAACCTTTTGAGGTCGGCACCACACGGTTGCCCCGTCCAACGAAGGTCTCTTGTCCTACAAGAATAAAAAAAGGATGAGAACCTAAGTTCTCATCCTTTAAAATGATTGCCACTAACCTGAAAGGACAGCGGCGGCTGTCAAATCCCTATGAGGGATCAACGTGCTGGAAGTGAGTGACCGGTCTTTCGCTGCGTGCGAAGAGCCAACCACAAGATATCGGCATCCGTCGTTGACTGTGGCGTAGGCTTGACCCAACGGAATCGAACAGGGTTGATTCCTTGAGAGGCAGAAGCACTCCACTTATGAATCTCTGCATGTCCGTCAGCGAAGGCCAATCCACCAGCACTGTTATGATAGCTAGCAGGAAGGTCAACCCAAGGGTTGCCACGTTCCAATTCAGGAGTAAAACAACCAGCATCATTGATGCTATCTGGGTTCTCATCCATGTATACCCATGTTTGCGATGGTCCTGGATCGTTCAATCCTGAAGCCTTAGCAGTGTAGGTAGGATAATCGCGGGATGCCCAAGCATTGGTGTCATCACCGATGCGGATATTCCCAGAGATACTTCGAACACGCTCTGTCCAACCGAGACCACGTTGAGTTGGGCTCACTTTGTTGTCAGAAGGGCACTTGAATATATTTCGTGCGTTGGAGAAGTAGGTCGCGAGGACGGAATACTTCGGATCCAAGAGGAAGTTGACATTGGTGTTGTCTTGCCGGCTATCCCACGTCAACCAACCAGTGACCCAAGCACCTTGAGCGGTTGATCCACCATGACGAGCAGTAGGAAAACTGTCCTCGTTGTCACCCAAATACATGTGACAAGCAAGCATGAGCTGCTTGTTGTTGCTCATACAAGAAACGCCCTTGGCTTTTTCCTTGGCTTTGCCCAAAGCAGGCAAAAGCATTCCAGCTAGAATCGCAATAATCGCGATCACGACGAGCAGCTCGATAAGCGTAAAAGCTCCTCGGGCCCCGATTGACCATTTTTTATTCTTCAAGTTTTTCATACGTACGAATAGAAAAAATCTACAGCTTTTCCTTCTAGACTTGGCCGGAAATTACACAGCGGAAGGGCCAAAGGCAAGTGTGCATTTAGCCGCACATGGAGTTTGACTAGGCTTTCAGGCCTCAGCAAGGCCCATTCCGCTACGTTCCGGCTCAGGTTTCTCATGCACCGCAATATTCGACGTGAGCCGGGAAAGTCAAATGGATCACCCGCTGTTCTTCGCTCCATTTGAATATTGCATTTGCAAAATACTCACGATAGAAACAGTGCAATTGCATGATTGTAGCTATTTTTGAAGGAGCATCAAGCGGGCAGATTACCCATCAGATCGAAACGCTGGGTCATCGGCATCAAACATGTGATGAAGCTGGGATCAGTGAACTAAGCCACCATTCTACCGGCCTGGTCTATGTGTTTCCCATCGCTGTCACCCAAACCTCCCTTTGGCCCAGCCTCCGAGTCCGACTTGCTCACACGAATCGGCTTTATATCGTTGCTGGCGAGAATGCGCCGACGGACCAAATCGTCTCAGCAGTCAGGGACGGTGCGTACGACTATTTAGACCTCAACGACAGCGATACCCGTTGGAATAAGGCCCTCGAAAAGGCGGTGGAATCCCAAAGTCTTTGGATCCAACTCTATGGTGGAGCCCCGATGGAGACGGAAGATATGTTGATTGGACAGTCTCCCGGTATGCAACATCTCAAAGAGGCGATTTCTCGACTTGGGCCAACGGACGCTACCGTGTTAATCCTTGGAGATTCAGGCGTCGGCAAAGAACGGGTCGCCGAGGCCCTTCATAAGGCGAGTGGGAAAGGTCCCTTTGTCCCCATTAATTGTGCTGCGATCCCCAAAGACTTGATTGAAGCCGAACTCTTCGGCGCAGTTAAAGGGGCCTACACGGGAGCTCTCAAAGACCGCCAAGGCCTGGTAGAACAAGCCCGTGGGGGAACCCTTTTCCTGGACGAAATCGGTGAATTCGATATCAGCCTCCAACCAAAGCTGCTCCGCTTCCTCGAAACGAGAATGGCAAGAAAGGTGGGTGGAACGAGTGAGTACAAAGCAGATCTACGTTTGATCTCAGCAACCAATCGCAATCTCCAAGATGATATCGACTCAAATAGCTTCCGAGCGGACCTTTATTACCGTCTGTCAGAAATCACCCTCCGCGTTCCTCCCCTTCGGCTTCGACTGGAGGACATTCCATTGTTCACGATTAGCTTCATGCAGAAAGCTGGGGAACGTTTCGGCAAAATGTTTGATCAAGTCGAACCAGGCCTAGTCAAACGATTTCAAAGCTACGATTGGCCAGGGAATGTGCGGGAGCTTAAAAGTCATATAGACCGAATGGTTATCCTGTACGATGGACCGATTCTCAGGGAGGCATGGTGGGATCAACCCCAGAGCGGGCAGGCTCGGGCCCAACAAGCCGCAGGAACGACCGATCCAGCAAAAACCAGATTTCCACACGACCTTTCCGCCCCCCCCACGAGAATCCCCTCACAAAAGGAGCGAATCGAGCGAGCCAAGGAACTCTTGGCCAACGACGACCAGAATTTGAGCTGGGTATCAGCTCAGCTAGGAATCCACCCCACGACGCTCTATCGCTGGAGAAAACAAGGCAAAGTATAGCCAATCGGCCCACAAGGAAGCCTTCACACCCCGTTGGAAGCCATCTCGAGGGAGGGAATTCGCAGATCCCAACCGTCCTCGGCACACTCACGGCAAACAGCGAGCGAGTCTTGGAACCGACCGCAGATGGGACAGGTTCCCTTCCAGATCCGATTCTTGTCCGCGGGTTCGCTATTTGATTCTAAGGACAACAGTTGGAATAGGTTACCTTTCATCGCGATCTAGATTCCCAACAAATACCGACGATTCATCGTCAAGCGGGAAACAGATGAGTGACATTCTCTAGAATCGATCCATTGCCAACACCCTCGTCCTAGCTCAGACTAGACCGTTCATTCACCCGAAATCGGCATGAAATTAAAGACGATGAATCCCCGTGTTTTTCTTTCGACGAAGCAGCGCGCCTTTACGCTCATCGAACTCTTGGTGGTGATCGCCATCATTGCCATTCTTGCAGGGATGCTGCTTCCGGCTCTCAGCAAAGCCAAAGGTAAGGCCCACGGCATTTTCTGCATGAACAATCAACGCCAGATGACCCTGAGTTGGATGATGTATGCTGACGACAACGATGATCGGATTCCACCGAATCACATCAATGGACGAAATCGAAACGTCACCTGGGTGCAAGGATGGCTGGATAACGCCTCTCCTGTCTCAGATAACACCAATACCGTTTTCCTCATGGAGAGCCATCTCTGGCCATACCTCAACTCTATTAAATCCTGGCGCTGTCCCGCAGATAAGAGCCTTTCCAAACACGGAGGAAAACAGATTCCGCGTGTCCGGAGTGTTTCTATGAACAACTGGCTCAACCCCAATCAGATATGGTCCGGCCAGACAGAATTCAAAGCCTACCGAAAAATCGCGGATATGACGCGCCCTTCACCCACCGGCATTTGGGTCGTTCTCGATGAGCGGGAAGACCGGATCAACAATGGCTTCTTCGTAGTCGATATGCAGGGATTTAGCCCCCAAAACCCCCGCCATTACGAAATGGTGGACATGCCGGCAAGTTATCACAATGGAGCGGCTGGGGTTGCCTTTGCTGATGGACATTCCGAAATTCACAAATGGAGGGATTCCCGAACAACGCCCCCAGTGAGAAAAGGGCGTAATCTTCCTCTTACCGCAGGATCAAGAGACAATGTGGACGTCGCCTGGCTTCAACAGCGTAGCACAGGACTTGTCCGTTAGCAGCACTGCAGCGCTGAAGAGAGAACCGATTTTTTTCACCCCGCGCTTGGCCCAAGCAGGCAGACCCCCTAGGCTCGCCCAGCCAATGACGGACTCATCAAAGTATCTGCCAAAACGTGAAATCGGATGTTCGGAACATGGTCTTCGTGCCCTTTCGCTTCGCGAACGATTCGAGCTCCTCAAAAACCTAGGGATTGAAGCACTCGAACTTCGACTGGGAAAAGAACTGTCGGAGGATGCCGCCAAGCTTGCGAACGAAGAACAGCTCGCCGCGCTACGCAGCCTCCGCGACCAATTCAAAATCAGTACCCCCTTTTGCTCCGTCGAGTGCGATCTCACTTCAATCAACTCGGCCGATTCGAATCAAAATCTGCCCCAAGCCATTGAACACTTTCGGACCGCAGCAAGCATTGGAGCGAGGACAATAAATCTCACCGTCACACAGGTTCCTACGATCGAAGTGACTGAATCGATTTGGGAGCGTTTCGTTGAGTCCCTTTGCCAACTCGGTGAAGAAGCGAGTCAGCTAGGCCTCAGTATCGCCCTTAAAACCAACGGACACATCGAAGAAGAAACTCAGTCCGGTCTTTTTATTGTCGAAACGCTGATGACAAATCGAAGCACATTGACTCGACTGATGCCGACACTCCCGAGCAACGTTGGATTCGGATACAGTCCAGGAATGTTCAAGGCGGTCAATCCCAGCGACCTGCGATTCGGAATCGATATCATCGAAGAACGAACTGAAACCTGTTTTCTCCAAGACTGGAGACAGCAGAATCGCAGTCTCACAGGCGCGGTGATTGGCGCCGATGATCTCGACTATCGCTCTCTCTTGCGACGGCTTCCAACCAATACCCCTTGCCTTATTTCGCTCCCGTCAATCAAGTCGGCCAAAGTAGAAATCGAAACGAGCATGGCCTATCTCAATAGAATTCTCGCCCCATGAAGAAGCCCGCAACGAGAAAGGCAAGGTTCTGGCGAGGACAAGAGCCCTGGCCTGTCTCTCTACTACACAGGTTCCTTGCAGTCATCTCGCTTAGCCTTGGGATTGCGACCAATATTGCCCTTAGCGCTCCTGCGGAAGCGCCCGCCAACATCGCACCACCTCAGTTCACATCCATTTCCGTCAATGCTGAGTCCTCCGGGATCGAACTCAAGTGGATCTCAGCAAACGGCTCACGCTACAATCTAGAATCCTCCTCTGATCTAATCTCGTGGTCACGCGGAACAACGGTCACAGGGGGGACCCATTTCATTGACACCACCGAAGAGTTCTTCGAACAGCGATTCTTTCGTCTCACTCTAACCAGCACCCCAAAGCTACATAATATTCTCCTTATCATCGTGGATGATTGGGGCATCGATTCTAGTCCGATCGACAACCCTACAGGGTCCAACCTGCCCCTAATGCCGAATCTCGAATCACTGGCCGAAACCGGAATCCGGTTTCAAAATGCCTACGCCCTCGCCAAGTGTTCACCAACTCGGGCGAGCATCATGACAGGGCGGTATCCCTTCAGACACGGCATTGGTAGTCCCGCTGGAGCAGTGCTCCCGGTCTCGGAACTCACGCTTCCCGAGGCCCTAAGCGACTGTAGCGCCTATGCACTGGGCAGCTTTGGAAAATGGCATCTCGGAGGGGGCAATTCAGGACCAAGAAACAATGGAGGATGGCCGACCTTCGCTGGAGGCCTCGGTTCGGGAGTCGCAGATTACTACAATTGGCAAAAGACAATTCTTACTGACAACGAACCGCCCCAAACGTTGGCCACGACGAGCTACACTACGACCGACACCACAAACGATGCGATTAAATGGATTGCGGACCAGGAAGACCAGCCTTGGTTCTGTTGGCTTGCCTACAACGCAGCTCACTCACCCTTTCACGCCCCACCGATCACGGTAGCCGGACAGACTAATCCAAACCCCACTGCGCGCAATAATCGTGATCGATTTGAAACCATGCTCTGGGCAATGGATGCCGAAATCGGGCGTCTCATCGATACCATTGACCGCACCAATACCAATATCATTCTCCTCGGCGACAATGGCACTCCCGCAGGGGTGATCCAACCCCCCTTCGATCGCACACACTCAAAGGGAACTCTCTACGAAGGCGGCACACATGTCCCCATGATTGTTACCGGGCCCATCGTTTCTACCCCCGGTAGCGTCAATGAACAACTGGTCCATTGTGTCGATGTCTTCCCGACGATTTTAGAATTGGCCGGAGGCGATCCCAAAAGCCTTACCACAACTCTCGATGGCATCAGCCTCATTCCGAACCTTCAAGATCAGGGCCAAAGCAATCGAGCAATCGTCTGCGAAGCCTTTGGGCGCACCGAAAGCAGCCCCGGTAGAGCAATCAGAAACGGTGACTACAAACTGATTATCTTCGACGATCCGAGCCGCTCGACGGACACGGCTGCGCTAGAGCTCTACTATCTTCCTAGCGACCCCAACGAGTCAAACAACCTCCTGTCGAGAGAGCTCACGGACGTTCAGCGAATTGCCTACGACCAGCTCCTCGAGATCAACCTAGAACTTGGGGGCAATTTCAACCAATAAAGAGCCTCGGCGTCATAAACGGCATCCTGGCTAAGGCGTGGGTCTTACCACAATAACACGGTGGTTCTCACTATCGCCAACATAGACACTCCCATCCTGATCAACATAGATGCCGTGAGGACGGTTCGACTCGCAATGGAGCGGATCGACGGAAAAGGCAGCCCCTCGTTTTCCTGTCCCCAAGAACAATTCGATTGTCCCTGTCGACCGGTCAAGATAGCGAACAGAATGACTTTCCGTATCGGCGAAATAAACATCACCGTTAGGCGCGATCGCAATCCCCTTTGGGCCTGATAAGGTTGCTTCCTTAGCCGGTCCACCATTCCCTGAAAAACCCTTCTTTCCAGTTCCGGCTTCGTGATGAAAGAGCTGACGATCTAGATCGAGACGAAAGATCGCATTTCCTTCGCGCAGGGCCAACCAAAGGTTACCCGCTGAATCGAAATCCGAAGCCCTCGGTCCATTGACCGAGCAACCGACAAATGATGCCCCATCGGGGGTTGCGCGCTTTCGCCCGTCTCCAACGAGTGTATGAATCAATCCGGTTGCAACATCGATTCTTCGCACACGATGATTGCCGATGTCACAAATATAGAGTCCCTTTCCATCCGGACTGAATTGGATACTGTGGGGACGATTTAGCATCGCTGAAGAAGCGGCACTACCGTCACCCGAAAAGCCAGATTCCCCAGTGCCAGCGATTGTCGCAATACGATTACTTATCGCATCGACCCGCCGAATCAGATGGTTCGGCATCTCCACAAAGAACAAATTCCCTTCCCCATCAAAGCGGATCTCATAAGGTTGATTGAGTCGAGCTGCCGTCCCCAATCCACCATCACCAGAATACCCTTGTTCACCCGTCCCCACCACCGTGGAAATCAGCCCCGCGGAATCAATCCGACGAATAACATGATTATCGATATCACAAACATAGAAAGCATCATCGGGGCCTCTAACGAGTCCATAAGGATTATTGAGTCGGGCACGGGTCGCCGCCTCCCCATCCCCAGAATAGCCCTTCTCGCCGGTTCCGGCAAAGATCGACGCACGCCAAGACTCGGCCGCTTGAGAAACGAAAGACTGCAAGCCACTGAGAAAGACAAAGACCGCAAAGAGAGCTGAAGAATAAGTCCGTTTCATAAATAATGAGAATAAGAACCCTCGACTAAGACATTCACCGTCTTACGAACCCATGAAAGATCCATACTACCCGTCATTTAATAATAGCTATGCCAATTACCAGAGTAACGCCACCTTAGTTTTGCGCGGGGCCGTGTTTCGACGTGACCGTCACCAAAGAGTAAATTCACCGAATCTACCCTGCCCTGATAGGGATGGCCGTCCCCCGCATCCTCAATATTCGGCGCTCCGTCGGCGGCGGCGTTCTGACACCGGTCCGTCAATATTGGTTGTGATGAAACACGATAATCATCCTGCCTCAACGGCCATCCCCGTTCGTCGAGATGTTTATTCGCTCCCCTCACCCCTTCTGGAGCCGGGAACCAGTTATTCCCGCCCGCCGCGCGCGGCACCCACCAGCTATGGAAGAAGATGGCAAAGTTACCAAAACTTCGGCGATGGAAATCATTGAGATCCGAGACCGTTTGAATACTGTGTCCGTCTCCGTTGTTCTCCTTGAACCACTCGTTAGCAGCACGAAAATTGGCGGGCCGTGTCGGGCAGAACCACATTGGCACGGTCAAGCCATAGGGCTCAAGGAGCAGAGGAAAATCGACCCCAACATCCCAAGGATTGAGTCCTGTATTTGGCATCTCCGCAGAAGGAAACCGCCCCTGAGCATCGTCCCCAGCATACATCACCACCGCCAAGGCCCACTGCCGATAGTTGGATGTGCAGTTGGATACCTTTGCCTTAAACTTTGCCTTTCCGAGCGCGGGCAGCAGCATACCGGCAAGAATCGCAATGATAGCAATCACGACGAGCAGCTCGATCAAAGTAAACCCGGAATGGCGAACGCTTCTCATAACGAAACAATTCCTCCCGGACTTACTTCCAAGAAAACTAGAGAACGCCCCGGGGAATGTAGTTCAAGGTATAGTAGGCTGTAGCATGGAGCAAGGGGTTTCCTGAAAGCGACCGAAGCCCGGGCAGCTTTAACTCGTGCACGTGCCCGATCTGCAGACTATCAAGATACAACCGCGCTCTCAATCCATCCTCGGAAACGACAACCTTCTCGATCTTAGGTTTCGTTTGATCCACTTCAGGACTGCCGTAACTACTTTGATAAATGTAGGTATACGTTTCGATCTTGTAGCTGTCCAAAGATACGGCAGATCGCCGATCCACGGGTTCTGTAAAGACCAACTCAAAGCCATCTTCTTGAGCCCTCATTTCTTTCACTTCAAAGGGAGTTTTCCCAGTCCATACCGCGCGCTGAAGTGCAAAGGGCTTTCCTCCCCGAGCGCCCCAACCTCGATCGGTTCCACCAACAAAAAGTGATCCGTCGTCAGCAAATTCTAAGCTAAGATTTCCGGAATCAAACCCACTCATGAAGGGAAACAAGGCTCCCTGGTAACGCCCGTTTACCTTCTCTAAGAAAACTCGCATCACCGTACTATGCGTTTGATCTCCAACATAAAGCTGATTTTCGAAAGGCCCGAACTTGCCTCCACTCAGATCACAGGCGATGCCGCTCGCCGATTGCCCCATTTTTCCATAAGGGAAATAGATCGCCGTGGGAACGAGTTCAGGAATCTTCGCCGCCTCAATGTGCATCCGACTTCCGCTGATCGGATCATCCGGCCGCGGCCCTAAGGCGTCCGTCAAGGAATACCACTTATTTCCCGTGGGGTTTCCCATGAACCCACCCGGCTCAAGATACTTCAAACCCGAGGTTCCATTCCAAACACCTTGGTTATCGGTATAGAACATATCGCCATCGGCATTCATTCCGATGCCACCGGGGGAACGAATCCCACTGCAGGTTGGCACCATGGTTCCATCAGGCTTAATACGGAGGCACCAGCCTCGATACTCGGTCTCACTGGTAAAAGAACCCGTCAAACAATGCACCACCCAGAGATCCCCATTACGGTCAAATTTGGAACCAAAGGCATACTCGTGGTAGTCCCCGGTGATTCCCCAATCGTCATTAACCGTCTCGAAGACATCCGCACGTCCGTCGCCGTCCTCATCCTTCATTCGGGTCACCTCACATCGTTGAGTGCAATACAGCCATCCATCACGATAGGCCAATCCCAATACCTCATGTAAGCCAGATGCAAAGGGTTTGAAACGAACCTCTTCAGCTGGATCTCCAAACCCGCCTTCGACAACGTAGATATCTCCTAGACGGGTCGAAACGGCGATTTTCTGATCCTCAAGAATCTGAATAGCGCCCGCTTCCAAGACAATTCCTTCCGGAATGGAAAGCGTCAAAATACGATAGTAGTCTGACTCGGTCGCCTCAGCGCCTCCCACCGAGACAGACCAAGACAGCCCCGCCAACACCGTAAGCAGCCATGAACCAAATCCGCACCGCCCCACTCTCTCAACACTCTGTTTCATCATCGTCATTCGTGTTTTGAAATTCATTCTTACCAGACTATGTCGACATCGATGCGACCCTCACCGTTCACGAACTCGACCGGAACGAGCAGCTCACTTCCCGTCTCTTTCTCTCGTATGATCGGCTTCATTTTGCCTGGTAAGTCGATCGAAAGCTGGAGTTTCCCATCAACCGTGAAAGCCCCATTATTCTTACGGCTGATCCGATCCCCGACAGCGAGTCGCATCCAAACGTCCACGACCCGTGCTTTGGAACGAAACCGCAGTTGCCGATGAAACGTCGCGTCCAGCTCCGTATCAACGGCAACGGAATAATCTTCAACCTCAATGTTTCGGAACGAATAGAGAAACGTTGGCCGCCGTTTTTCATCCAACCGATATCCTCTAAATTGGTATCCTCCCGCTTTCCCGACCGCCTCAGGCCACTTGATATCGCGGTCTGGAAGAATCGCGAGCGGAGGCCCCTCGGGCAACATGAGCTTATTGTGACCAAGAGGCGGTTCAAATCCTTGACCACGCCCAGAGCTATGACGGGCCGCATCAATAAAGGGTCCATGCCAAATCATGGCCACTCGCATGGTCGAGGCATCGAAGGAGAGATTGCCTTTTTCTGGGTAACCTACCCCAATGGATCGAGGCCCTGAACCGGCGATAAAGTTTCGATAGATAACAGCCTCGTCGGAGGCGACGATTTCCTTCGTTCCCTGTACAAGCCCGTCGGGCGGATTGGTCGCATCGGCGATCTCAAGAAATCCCCAAAGGGCTTGAATCTGTCGCTCGGTATCGCCTTCAAAGATTTCTTCGTTCACGCTCTTTCCCTCCGGAAAAAACGATGGCATCCGTGTCCCCGGTCGAAGTGAGGCCGGGTGGATCAAATAATCTCGAAACCAACTTCGTTTCAATCGATGACTCATCTGGGTTAGATCGATGGCAGGAACCCCCAATGACGGATAAGGACCATAGGTATGGCAGGTGATACAAGCCATACCCTTGATCCCCAAGAGGCGGCGTCCGTATTTCGTATCCATCAATGACACCTCAGTCGTGGGATCGTCGGGACGAGGATCATCAACACGATTCAACAACTCCGGCAGATGCCCAACGTTTGCAACACCAAATTGAGGCATGCGGGTTGCCATATAGGGACGGACCGCCCCCCCCTCAAGCAATACCTTCTCAATCCATTCGGGGCGAAGTTTGGCACCAACCCCATTGAGATGCGGCGGCAATCGACCTTCATCTCCCAGGTCTACTTCAGCGGTCGTTCCAAAGAAGGCCGATCCGGCAATCGACGGCCCACCGAATCCTTCCCGTTCGTGGCAGGCATAGCAATTGAGTTGATTCAAGGTCTGCGAGACTTTGACGCCATCGGAATGGGCGACGGCTAATCCTTGGGGGTCGTCCAAGACCTTTCTTATTGCAACACGCTCCGTTTCCCGGAGAAAGTAGCGGCTCGCCCGGCTCGATGGGACACTACTCAAACATCCTTCTCTTTTTGTGGAGGCAAGCGTCGCTAACGATGCCGCATACTCACTCGTCCCCTTAACTGAATCCCCAATATCGTGGCATTGGACACAGCCGTAGCTCACGAAATGGCGCCTTCCAATTCTAGCCTTCTCCAAATCGACAGCAAACCCTTCATCCCCCAAAGGCTTCATGAGTTGACCAAGATAAGAAAACCGTTCGGCAGGAATCAATTGCTTTGGAATCCCTGGCCCCTCAAACAAGGCCGTCAAT